>Ga0228535_1001672_pt1 | contig 30008 bp, 26 predicted proteins | sample SJ1metagenome_FD_168457 | JGI IMG/M metagenome (GOLD analysis project Ga0228535, IMG submission 168457) | Enriched culture of PCE-dechlorinating microbial communities from Ithaca, New York, USA - SJ1 | ecosystem: Engineered > Modeled > Simulated communities (microbial... > Unclassified | place...
TGCCGAACGCGGCGTCATCGTCCGGCATCTCGTCATGCCGGGGCACGCGGACGACTCCCTGGCCGTTTTGGATTGGATGCTGGAAAACCTGCCGGCAACGATCGGCCTGAGCCTGATGAGCCAATACCATCCCTGTCATCGCGCGCCCGAGGAAATCCGCAGGCCTTTGACGCGGGACGAATACAGGAAGGTCGCCGAGAAGGCATCGGAACTGGATGTGGAGAGCCTCTTCATTCAGCCGGAGCCCTTTGGGCCGGACGAGCATCTCGTTCCCGATTTCCGGCGTAAGAACCCCTTCCGCTGGAAATGAGCCGGAAAAGACGACCTGGACGCTCTAGGAGTTGCGCGCCGAATGCGTCCGCGGCCGGGGCAGCAGGTTTTCCGGGAAGCCGAGCGCCGAGGCGAGGTCGCGCAGCTTGGCCTGAATAACCTGGACATTCTCGCTTCCCATTCGCAGGACGTGTTTTTGGGCCGGACTCAGGCCTTCCAGGACGGCATCGATCATGACGTAGCTGGAGACTTTCCTCTCGACGGCAATCGGCCCTTCGACGACCGGGGTGCCCAGCAATTCCACGATCGCCCGCCAGAGCGTGTTGTCAAAATCCTCGTTCGGATATCCGAGGTCCCTGTAGGCCTCCTGAACGAGGGGCTTGACGGCCCGGTAGAACCGCGCGCAGGCTTTGGCATCCAACGAAATAAAAACGTCGGACACGGGATTGTAGCGGTCGAAGCCGGCCTGGCTGATGTAGGTCCGTCCATCCGCCGGCCTGACCTTGAATGCCCCGGCCGGCGTGAAAAAATCCACGTGACTCCGGGGGCTTTGGCCCTCGGCGATATTATCCACGGCGGCCACGAACTTGCGGATGATGTCCGTCGTTCTCAGCCAAGCGGCCAGCCGGGGGTGCGAGGACAGCTCCGGAACGATCTTGCGCATGAGATCGTCGCTCTCGGCGAGGCTCACCGAGGGGAGGCTCATAGCCTCCGCGCCGCCGCCCGCCGCGGCCTCTCCGGTCGGCGCGGGGATGGAGACCGACGCCGCCGCTTCTTCGGCCGGAGATCTGTGCCTTTTCTTATACCCCAGGTAATAATACAGGCTCAGGCTGACGGCGAGCAGGAGGAGGATCAAAACTCCGATTTGAATCACCTTCTTGTACTCATCCATCAGCCTTTCCTCCTTCGTAAATTTCGCGCACGGGGCTCATTCCGGGTTTCCGCCTTTCGGTTTTATTCGACTTTCAAAATGCGGATATCGCCTCCCAAAGCCCGGAGGGATACCAAGGCCCCGTCCTCCGCCGTACGGGCGTTCAACCGGCCGGAGGGCAGCCTGGCCCCCAGGTCGAGTTCGCTGCTGATTTCTCCGTCCGGCGCCTCGGCCTCGATCCGGAGCCGGGCGCCCTCCTGGAGGCCGAGCGTGATATCGCCTTCCTTGACGTTGATCTTGATGACATCTTCTCCGCGAAGGTCGAGTATCTCCGCCCGGACATCCCCGTTCAGCGCGGACAGGTCCAACGATCCCGAGAAATTTTCAACGGTCACGTCGCCTTCCTTGGCGTCAAGGACCACCTGGCCGAAGAGGTCGGAAATCCGGACCTCGCCTTCGCCGCCGGCCACGTCCCTGATGTCGACCGAGCGCGGCACGCGGAGAGAAAAATCGATGCCGGGAGATTCGGCGTCGCCGGGGCCGGAACGGGGGGCGATTTTGACCGAATCCCCCCCGGCATCCACGCGGATGTCCGGACCCGGGCGGGCGGAACCCGGCCCGCGGGCGCCGGTGCGGGCCCGCCGCCAGTCCCTCCACCAAGCAACGATCTCGACCTCTTCCCTTTCCCATCCCCGGATCTCGATGTTGCCGTGCGGGTTTTCCACGGCAACGGTCCCGCCCGGCGTCAAGGGGACGGTCTGCCGGAACGGCTCGCCGGAACGGCCTCCGCCGCCCTCCGGCTCAGCGACCTCGACGATGATGCAGGATGACAGGACAACCGCGGAAACGGCCAAGGCCAGGCTCATTACGCATCGCTGTCTCATGGCTTCTCCTTCGCCCTCACGGATCAAGAATCCATTCACTCTTCGCCCGGACGCGCGGCGCGGACATTATTATACGCGATATCGCCGGTCAATTCTCTTTCAATGTGTCCGTGCGGTGCTTGATGACCTCGGCCTTGACCATGTAGAACACGGCCTCGGCGATGTTCGTCGCGTGATCGCAGATCCTTTCCAGATGCCGGGCGACCAGCAGCAGGGGGACTGCGCGGGGGGCCGTCGACGGATCCTTCGTCATGAAATCGTTGATCAGCTCCGATTGGACCAGATTTCTCAAGTCGTCGGCCTCCGCGTCACGCAGGATGACGCTCTTCGCCAGATCCGTGTCCCGGTGGACGAACGCGTCGATCGCGTCCTTGACCATCCTCTGGGATAAGTCGGCCAGCTTGGGGATGTCGATGAGCGGCTTGAGCTGCGGTTTTCCCTCCAGCTCCAGGGTTCTTTCACTGATATCCACGGACAGGTCGGCGATCCTCTCCAGGTCCGTGCTGATCTTCATGGACATGGCGATAAACCGCAGATCGATGGCCATGGGCTGGTGGAGGGCGATCAGATCGAGGCACTTATCGTCGACCGATAACTCCAGGGCGTTGATCCGGTCATCCTCGTCGATGACCTGCCGGGCCAGCCCGGCATCCAGCCGCCTGAGCGCCTGGAGGGATTTCGCTATGGACTCCTCGACCAACCCGGCCATGAAGAGAAGCATCTTCTCGAGTTCGGTCAGCTCCTTATCGAGGTATCGTTCCATGTGGTCCTCCCTGAGAGAATTTCATCGTTTATCCAAACCGTCCGGTGAGGTAATCCTCGGTCCTGGGATCCCGGGGCTTGGTGAAAATGCGGTCGGTCGCCCCGAATTCGATCAGCTCGCCCAAAAGGAAATATCCCGTGGAATCCGAAACGCGGGCCGCCTGCTGCATGTTATGCGTGACGATGACGATCGTATAGCGTTCGGCAAGTTCGTGCATCAGGTCCTCGATCTTGGACGTGGCGATCGGGTCGAGCGCCGAGCAGGGCTCGTCCATGAGCACGATCTCCGGCTCGATGGCCAGCAGGCGGGCTATGCACAGCCGCTGCTGCTGTTCGCCGGACAGGCCGAGGGCGTTGGCATCCAGGCGGTCTTTGACCTCATCCCAGAGGCGGACCGATTCCAGGCTTCGGACGAGCTTGTCCTGAACAACCGACCCGTCGGAGATCCCGTGGACGCGCAGCCCGTAGGTCAGGTTATCGTATATGCTCAAGGGAAAGGGATTGGGCCTTTGAAAGACCATCCCCACCTTCTTCCTCAGGGCCGGGAGGTCGGTCGACGGATGGTAGATATCGACGCCGTCGATGAGAACGCGGCCGGTCGTCCTCACGTCCTCGATGAGATCGTTCATCCGGTTGAGCGAGCGAAGGAACGTGGACTTGCCGCAACCCGACGGGCCGATGAGGGCCGTGATCTTCTTCGCGTCGATATTCAGGCTGATGTTTTTCAGCGCCTGGAAACTCCCGTAAAAAAGCGACAGGTTCGAGACTTCGATAACGCTCATGGCGCGGCCTATCCAAACCTCCCGGAGATGTAGTCGTCGGTCCTGGGATCCGACGGAGCCCTGAAAATCATTTCCGTGGCCCCGATCTCCACCAGTTCGCCCCCCAGGAAAAACGCCGTACGGTCGGCGACGCGGGCGGCCTGCTTGGTGTTGTTGGTGACAAGAATGATGGTGTACTCGTCCTTGAGAGCGCGGAGCGAATCCTCGATCTTCATGGTCGAGATCGGATCGAGCCCCGATGACGGCTCATCCAGCAGTATGAATTCCGGCTTGAGCGCCAGGATCCGGGCGATGCACAACCGCTGCTGCTGCCCGCCGGAGAGCTTCAGGGCGCTGAGGTCCAGCCGGTCCTTGACTTCCTCCCAGAGGCCCGCCTTCTCCAAGCTCTCCCGGGCGAGCTCTCCCAGCTTGCGGCGGTTTTTCAACCCCGCCATGCGGCTTCCGAACACGACGTTTTCGAAAATCGACCGGGGCAAGGGGACCGGAGTCGCAAAGACCATGCCGATTTTCCGCCGGAGTTCGACGACGCTGACCCCTGGCCCGTATATATCCTCGCCATCGAGCTCGATGAGACCTTCCTCCGTCGAACCCCGGACCAGGTCATTGAGCCGGTTAAGCGCGCAGAGAAAAGTCGATTTGCCGCTTCCCGACGGACCGATGATGCCCAGGATTTCATTTTTGTAGATGTCGAGGCTGATCGATTTCAGCGTCCGTTTCGGCCCGAACGAATGGCTGAAATCCCTGACTTTGATCGAGATGGTCTTCATGCCCCGGAGAACACCTTTCCCTATGAATACTTCCTGATGAATTTGTTCAGCAGGTAATACGTGGCCAGGTTGATGGCCAGTATGGCGATGATGAGAACGGCCGCAGTTCCGTAAGCGTTGGACATGGAAATCCCCTCGCGGGCCAGGATATAAAAATGGACGGCCATCGTCCGCGAGGAGGAGAAGAGGGACGTCGGGAGGCGGAGGGCGGAACCCGCCGTGAAAATGACGACGGCCGTTTCGCCGATGCTCCGGCCGATGCTCAGGATGATGCCCGTGATGATCCCCGGGATCGCGGAAGGCAGGACGACGCGGGTGACGGTCTGCCACTTGGTGCTTCCCAGGGAAAAGCTCACCTGCCGGTAGTCGGCGGGGACGCAGCGGATGGCTTCCTCGCTCGTCCGGATGATCGTCGGAAGGAGCATGAAGGCCAGGCTCAATCCGCCGCTCAGGATCGACCATCCGAACTTCAACTTATCGACGAAGAGAATGAAGCCGAACAGCCCGAAGATGATGGACGGGATGCCCGCCAAGCACTCGGCGCCGAAGCGGATGACGCGCGTGATCTTGTTCTCCCAGGTGAACTCGGTGAGATAGACGGCCGTTCCGATTCCGACCGGCGCGGCGATGACCACCGCCACGAGCGTCAGCGCCAGCGTCCCGATGATCGTCGAGAAAATGCCGCCGCCGCGCCCCATGTCCACCGGATTGGACGTGATGAATTTCCAGCTGACGGCCGGCAGGCCTTTTTTCAATATGAAGCCGACGATGAGGAGTAGAATGGCCACCGTGAGGAGAGTCAGGAGCCGGAGCGCCGCCCGGACGATCTTTTCCTCGAGCCTCGGCCGGATGCGCATTCTTCCCCTATCCCCTTCTCCGGGACGAAGTCATATTGGCGACGGTGTTGAGGATCATGATGATCACGAAGAGGATGACGCCGGTGGCGAAGAGGGCCTGCCGGTGCTCGCCGCTGGCATAGCCCATTTCCAGCGCGATATTGGAGGTCAGGGTCCGCACGGGCGAGAGAATCGAACGGGGGATGTCGATCGAGTTCCCGGCGATCATGATGACGGCCATGGTTTCGCCGACGGCCCGGCCCATGCCCAGGATGATGCTGGCGATGACGCCCGACCGGGCCGCCGGGAAAACCACCATGCGCACCGATTGCCAGCGCGTGGCTCCCATGGCGATCGAGCCTTCCCTGTAGGTTTTCGGCACGGCCAGGAACGAATCAATCGAGATGCTGATGATCGTCGGCAGAACCATGATCCCCAGGATGATGGACGCGGCCAGCACGGACAGGCCCGGCCCCCCCAGCTTTTCGCGGATCAAGGGCACGAGGATGACCATGCCGATGAAGCCGTAGACCACGGACGGGATCCCGGCCAGGAGTTCGATGACGGGCTTGACGATGGTCCGGGCGCGCTTCGACGAGAACTCCGCGAGGAAAACCGCGCAGGCCAGGCCGAAGGGGACGGCCAGCGCGAGCGCGCCCGCCGTGACCATCATCGAACCGATGATCATCGGCAAAAGCCCGAAGCTTTTTTCCGTCGGATACCAGTCCCGGCCAACCAGGAAAGCCTTGAACCCGTACTTGAACATGATGGGCAGGCCCTCGCTGAATATGAAAATCGTGATGATGGCCAGGACGGAAACGGCCGAAAAAGCGACGACCAGAAGGGCCAGTCGCGTCAGCCGTTCGTTGCGTTCGATTTTCGTCATCCTGCCTCCGGCCGCCGTCTCATTCGGTCATCGAGCCGGGATCAATCCTTCCAGTTGAATCATTTTTTGTCCTTCGGGCGAAAGAACGAAATCGATGAACGGGCCGGCTTCCCGGCCCGGCTCGCCGTTCGTCACGAACAGGAAGGGGCGCACCAGCTTGTACCGGCCGGCGAGGATATTTTCCTCGGAGGCGGGGACCTCGTCGAGCGCCAAAGCCTTCACCCTGTCATCCACGAGGCCGAGGGAAATATAGCCGATGGCGTTCGGATCGCCGGCCACGATCTCCCGGACCGTCCCATTCGAGTCTTCGACGATGGCTCCCTTGGCGATGCGGAGCTTTCCCATGACGAGTTCCTGAAACGCGCCGCGCGTCCCCGATCCTTCCTCCCGGGTGACGACCGTGATGGGCCCTTCGCGGCCGCCGATGTGTATCCAGTTCCGGATCTCGCCCAAAAAAATATGCCGCGCCTGTTCCAGCGTGAGCCCGCCGAGCGGATTCCGCGGATGGACGATGACCGCCAGGCCGTCCCTGGCCACGACGATTTCCTTCAGATCCTTTTCGTCCGGTTTCAGGTCCCTCGAAGACGTGCCGATCTGCGCGGTTCCGCTGCGCGCCGCCCGGATCCCGGCGCTCGATCCTCCCCCCTGGACGCTGACCGGGCGCCCCGGATGCCGGGCCATATAGGCCTCGGCCCATCGGTCGGCGAACGGCTGAATGCTGGTCGAGCCGGCGACGATGAGTTCTCCGGCGCCCGTTCGGCGCGAACAGGCGGCGGCGAGCGCCGCGACGGCAAGGGAAAACAGAAACAGGTTCCTCCCCAGGGCCCTCAACCGAATAATGCCGCGCCTCATGGTCCTGTCCCGCGGAGTATAAAACATTTCCCGGATTTTGGCACGCGCCATTCGACCGCCGGGTTTTCGAGGTTCATCGGAAAATCAGCCCGCCCCTTCCTCGACGTCGAGGCCGGCCATCTTCTGTTCGAATTCCATCCTGATTTCCTCCAGTTCCCTTGTCCGGCCGTCGAGCTCGACGAAAAGCGAATCCACGGCCGTCTTGCCGTCATGCATGGCCATGGACAGCTCGACGACCTTCGTCCCATCCTTGCTCTGAGAAGCCAGGATAAGACCTTGATTCATCTCCTGGAGAACGCGGTCCCGCTCCTCGATCTCCTTCTCGATCTCGGAAATCCTTTTCTCCAGCGGCTTGAGAGCCTTCGACCGCGCGGTGATGAGTTCCGACCGGAGGCGCCGCAGATCCCTGGGACTGGGCTTCGCACCGCCCTCCGGCCCCGGCGAACGGGCGCCCTCTCCCGCCCGGCGGTCCTCGCCGCCCCATCCGATCTTCTCCAAAAAGCCCTGATAGTCTCCCTCGTGGACGGTGATTGCGCCGCCCTGGAAAACGATCAGCCGTTCGGCCAGCGCGTGGAGAAACATCTCGTTGTGGGTGACCATGACCACCGCGCCGTCGAAATTATCGATGGCGGCCAGAAGGGCGTCGCTCGACTCGAGGTCGAGATGGTTGGTGGGTTCATCCAGGAGCAGGAGGTTCAGCGGCGAAGCGATCAGCTTGCCGAGCACGACGCGGCTTTTCTCCCCCCCGGAAAGCACGCCGATCTTTTTCAGGGCGTCTTCGCCCTCGAAGAGCATGAAGCCGCTGATCGCCCGGGCCTGCTTGTTGTCGCATTCGGGATTGGCCCCGGCGATTTCCTCCAGGACGGTGTTCGAATCCGAGAGGCTGGAAATGTTGGTCTGCTCGAAATAGCCGGCCGCCGCCGACTGGGGCAGCGAAACCCTTCCCTCCCGGGGGGTGAGCGCGCCGGCCATGAGCTTGAGAAGGGTCGTCTTGCCCTTGCCGTTCGGACCGACGACAAAGACGCGGTCCCGGGCGCCGACCGACAGGGAGAAGTCCTTGATCAGCGGCTTTTCCGGATCATGGGAAAAGGAAATCCCGGAGACATCCATGGCATATTTGTGGTGAAAAGGCTTTTCGGTGAACGCGAAGTCCAGCGTTTTGAGCTTGTCCAGCCGGTCGCGCTTCTCCATTCTCGCCATCGTCTTGATGCGCGACTGAACGAGGCCGGCCAGCCGGGCTTTGGCCCGGAAGCGGGAGATGAAAATGTCCATCTCTTTTCTTTTGCGCTCGTCGTTGACGCGGGTTTTTTCATAGACCTCTTCATCCATGGCGATCTGCGAATAGTATTTTTCGGTGTCCCCGGCGATCTTCCGGACCTTCTTCCGGTGGATGCCCAGCGTGTGCGTCACCACCTGATCCATAAAGCCCCGGTCGTGGGTGATCAGCAGGAGTTCGCCCGGCCAGCTCACGAGGAAACGGACCAGCCAGCGGATAGAGGTAATATCCAGATAGTTGTTCGGTTCGTCCAGGAGGAGCATCTGGTAATCGCCCAGGAGGACCTTGGCCAGGTTGAGCCGGACCTGATACCCGCCGGACAACTCCGAGGGGTGACGGGACAGGTTTCCCTTCTCAAAGCCAAGGCCTGCCAGGACTTTTTCCACTTTCCATTTCTGGTCCCGGCCGTCGGGCGGGAGAGCCTTCGATGCCTCCCGGAGGATGTCGGGTTCGGTGAACGACAGCTGCTGCTCGACATACCCGATCTGGTAGTTTTTAGGCATGGCGACCGTCCCCGAGTCCGCCTCCTCCTGTCCGGTGATCAAGCGGAAAAGCGTGGTTTTTCCGTGTCCGTTGCGGCCCACGATCCCGACCCGCTCCCTGCGGTTGATCTTGAAACTGATTTTGTCGAAAAGAAGCTGCTTTCCGAATCTCTTGGATAAATTGTCGACGATGATCATTTCCGGTAGACACTCCAACGCGGCATATGAGTTTTTTATTATAGCGTAAAACGCCGGCCGGGTATAAGCCCGGTTTCATTTGGACGGGGGCCCGGGCGCGTCACGGCATCGTTTTTCCCCCGGTCCGCCGGATTCCGGTCCGGACGCCGGCTATTCGGCGGCCGCCATCTTGAACCGGATGTCCAGCACGTTTTTCGCGAGTCCGACGCGGCCGCGGCGACGCGCGAAATCCTCGAAGGTGAATCCGTCCGGTCCGGATTGGATGATTTTCAGATAAGGATCGAGGTGGTCTCTGAGATACGAAAGAGCGGAGGCCGCCGCCGGGCCGTCTTCATAGGGGATGATCAGCCGGGTGAACGCCGATCCGGAGGCGCCCTCGTAGTCCGCCAGCATGCCGAAGACCCGGCCGCCGAGGCGGAGGATGTCCCCTTCGCCGAAAGTGAAAAATTGCTGAAGGGCCAATGGCCCGCGGATCAGACGTTCCGATCCGGGTATTTTTCCCTCGGCGGGCACGCGGTTGAGAAGAGTCACGGCCGGCTCCTCGCGGATCGCCGCGAGGACGCGGCCGGCTAAAGCCTTCATCGCCGGCACGGAACGGATTTCACCGGAAAGATTGTTGACCTGGACGATCCACCGGCCTTTGACGAAAACCGCCTGCTCCGGCTCGCTCGAATTGCGTTCCGCGAACTCGGGCCAGGGAGTCTCCCGGCCGCTCTGCATGAGGTAGAGGCCGAGGGCGGCCGCCGGATTTTCCATTTCATAGATTTCCAGGATCAGTTCGGCGCCCGCCTTCGCATACCTCTGGACCGTAAGATTTTCGAATCCGAATTCCAGGTAAAGCTCGGCGCCGCCGTTGATGTGATTGAAAAGATCCATTTTCTGAAACGCGCGGGACCGGCCGTCCTTGGTCCATCCCGGAAAGAAGCCGTCGTCCGGCACTTGAAAGGCGGAGGCCTTCGCGGGACAGAACGCGCAGAGCCAGAAAACCGCCCATGAAATCACGGAAGCCCGGAGGCCATCTTTATTTCGCGCCGTCATCGTCTTCGTGTCCCCTCCTCGCGGCGTCCGGCCGCGGCCGGCGGAGGCCCCTTTCAAATCCGGATATGCGTCATTCCGCCTTCGTCCGTCACGCCGATCCCCAGCCTGGCGGCGTACCGCAGGTATTCGGTGAACCTCGGATGCTCGTTGACGGCGATCCCCATTTCCTTTCTCTTGGCCGTGATGATCTTGTGGCAGACCATGTCCAGGGCGAAGGGATCCGTCGCGAAAAACAGCGTCCGGTAGAGATAGGTGAACTTCGCCGCCGGGCCCGGCCCCCCTTCATACTGGCCGCGCAGGCCGTCCGTGATGTTGAGGACGAGCTTGTCGCGGACGGCGGGGAAGGCCGGGACTTCGGCGCAGACGTCCAGAAACAGGGGCCGATGGAGGCGGTTGGTGTTGCACACGGCGCCGTAACCGATATTTTTCGTGGCCATGGAGATGGCGTTCCCCGTATTTTTAAAAACGGGTATATTGATGATTTTGGTGAGTTTCCCGGTCACCAGCTTGCCGAAGTAGGAAAACTTTCCATTGAAAACGTGCTGGTTGAGGTAAGGGAGGTCCTTGGGACCCTCCACGTCGGCCCAGTAAAAAACGTCCGGATCGAAATTTCCGGCGCTGACATGGACGCCGTCAGGCCGCAGCCAGCGGCTGTTGTCCCCGCTCTTTCCCTCCGCCGCGGCTTCGTCCATGGTTTGAAGGCCCTCGATGGCGATCCCGGGAAACCGCTCCGCCGTGAATCCCGCGTCCTTGAGCATATAATCGAAACGGTCCCAGACGATGATGTTCCCCCTCGGCAGTCCGCTCTCCGTCAGCCAGTCGACGACCGCGTCCACGACCTCGAGATGGGTACTGATGATCCCGGCCCCGACCGGATTGACCTTGATGCCGACGATGTCGTTTTTGCCGAAAAAGAGGGCGAAGGCCTTTTTGAAGTCCGCGCCCGTCAGCCCGGACAGCCCCTTTCGCAGCATGCCCCTGACGGCCTCGGCGTCCGGCTTAACCTCGTTCATAGAGGACGGATCGTTGACTTCGACGACCCGCCCGGGGAACAAGCCCGGCAGGGAAAGCCTGGTTCTCGGCACTTTGAGCGCGTCCTCGATATTCGTTTTCGGCCTGGGGGGAGGCGCCTGGGGCTTGCCCCCCGGCTTACCGCTCCCCTCCTGAGCGCAGAGCGCGCGGTTCCCAAGCCAAAATCCCGCGCCCGCGGCGCCGCCGAGTTTGATGAAATCGCGGCGGCCGATGGAATTTTCATCCGGCATGGACGCATACGTTTTTCTCATCGTCGTTCCCTCCGCAATAGCCTCGTCTTCCCCATCTCTTCGAACTCCCGCCGGCCTACTTCTTCGGATACGGCGGCCTTTCCGGAAAAGAAAACGGATTCCGCCGGATGTCCTCGAGTATGACCTCAACGGCTTTTTCGAGTTGAAGGTCCTTTCCGGCCATCACGGACGCCGGGTCGTTATCGACCAGAATATCCGGGTCCGCCCCGTGATTTTCCACCAGCCATGTCCCGTCCCGCCCGAAGAAGGCGTTGTTCGACTGCTGGATGTTGCCGTTGTCGATCGTGGTCTGGCCGTTCAGGATCCCCACGAGGCCGCCCCAGGACGGGACGCCGACGACCGTGCCCAGCTTCCGGGCCTTGAAATGCTCGATGAACGCCTCGCCGTCCGAGCCGTTGTTTTCGTTGCTGACGGCGACGTAACGACCGTTCCCGGCGGTTCCCGGGTAGCGAAAAGGCGCCATGTTCTTGAGCACGTTGAAAGCCACGAGCCGGCGTTCGAGCTTATCGATGAGGAAATATTCCGTCCATCCGCCGGAATTGCGGCGCAGATCGAGGATGAGTCCGTCCTTGTAGCGGAAAGCCCGCCAGAACTTGTCGAACTCCCCGATGCCGCCCGCGCCCATGGCGGTGATGTGCATGTAACCGACCCGGCCCCCGGTGGCCTCGAGGACCTTCCGGACATTGTCGGTCACCCAGCGGAAGTACCTCAGGTCCCGGTCGTTGAAAACCGGTTCAACCTCATAGTCCCTGGCGCCGGCCGCCGACGGCCGGCTGTTGACCGTAATCGTCAGTTTTTTCCCGGGCGCCGTCTGGAAGAGGCGGAAATAGTCGGCCGGCGGCTTGATTTCCTTGCCGTTGACCGCCAGCAGGTAGTATCCCTCCCGGATGTCCATATCCGGCCCCACGAGAGGGCCTTTGAGGTTGAGATTGAGCTCCGTCGGGCCGTAGATTTTCGCGAACTTGTACAGGCCCGCCGACGGGTCCGCCTCGAGATCGGCACCGAGAAGCCCCGTAGAGAGCAACGGGGCCGGCGCCGTCAGAGGCCCGTAGTCTCCGCCGAAAATATAGGTATGGGAAACGCAGAGTTCGCCCACCATCTGGGACAGGACCCAGTTCAACTCGTCCCGCGACGAGAGATAGGGAATGCAGGCCCGGTATTTTTCACCCATGGCCCGCCAGTCGCGGCCGTGCATGCCGGGATCGTAGAAAAAGTCCCTGTACCAGCGCCAGGCGTCATTGAAAATCTGGTTCCATTCTTTGAGGTTGTCGACGAAATAGACGAGGCCCTGGAGCCGCAGCTTGTCGCCCGCGGTTTTGGATTGGAAAGCCCTGTCCACGGACGTGGTGAAGATGTCGACTTCCCCGCGGATGACCATTTGCTCTCCGCCGATAGACAGCCGGTAATCCCGGATCTTGTCCGCGAGGGAAGCTTCTTTTTTGGACTCCATGTCGAAGATGTGCATTTCCCACTTGGCTCTTCCCCCGGGGCGGAAAATTTCCTCGTACTCGTCGTCGGTGAACGCCGGCACCGAGCACCAGACGGCTTTGCCCTTGCCGGCCCTGAGAAAGAAATAATTCCCGGCGGGGACCGGGAGCGGCCGCGTCCTGAGGCCGAGCCCTTCCGTGTCGATCCGCAACGAGGCTCCGGTTTCCTTTTTGGACGGGGCGCCCTTCTCCGAGGCTTCAGGCCCGGAGAAAACCGGCTTTCCTCCCGCCTGGAGCTGGACGGCCATCACCTGCTGGGGAGCGGCGATGACATGGTTGTCCTCGTAGAAATCCATGCGCACATCGAAATTGCGGCTCGAAAGATAATACAGGTGTTTTCCGTCGGCGTCGAAGCAAGGGTTGATGTTGTCGAAGAAGTCGTCGGTCACGGGATATTTTCTCCCCTGCTCGAGGCTGTAGAGGAAAACCTGGCTGTTGCGGTTGTATCGCACCAGGGAATAACAGATCCAGTTACTGTCGGGCGACCAGCCGTAGTCGCTGATTTCCCAGTAAAATTGATCGTTTTTCATCTGGTTGGATTCGTCGATCTTCACCAATTTTTTCGAAGCGACGTCCAGGTAGAAAAGCGCGAAATCCTTGTTGCCGAAAAGAATTTTCCGGCCGTCGGGAGACCAGACGAGGCGGTAGTTCGTGCGGTCGAGGGTGGTTGTCAACGGCTGCCATTCCCCGCCCCCGGCGTTCTGCACGTACAGCTGGTACTCGCCGCTACGGTCGGAGAAGAAGGCGACGCGCTTTCCGTCCGGCGACAGGGACGGATGCATCTCCCGCGTCCCGGGCGTATCGGAAAGGTTGACCGCCTGATCCTTTCCCGTGGAGAGGGCGAAGATGTCTCCCCTGGCCTCGAGGATGACGGTCTGGCCGTCGTTCGAAATATCCACGCCGTGGATATAGTCCCGGGGATTTATGAAACGCGAACGACGCGCCCAGCGGTCAGACGGCACGACGACACGGAGCCTTTCGGAGCGGTTCGTCCGCGAATCCAGGACGTGGAGATAGCCGTTTTGGACGTAAATGATGCTCCGCCCGTCGGTGGAGGGCATCATGACGTCGAAATCGTCATAGGAGGTGATCTGCGTGACCTCCTTGGACCCGATTTTCTGGGCGTAAATGTTGGCGATGCCGTTGGTCCGGTCGGAAACGAAATACATGGTTTCGCCGATCCACATCGGATAGCTGTTCTTGCCGACATAGTCGGACACCTGAGTGAAAACTTTCGTCTCGAAATCATACATCCAGATATCCTGGTACCGGCCGCCCTTGTAACGCTTCCAGTAGTATTCCTCGTCTCCCCTCCGGCAATAGAGGATTTTCTTTCCGTCCTGGGAGAACGCGCAGAGAACTCCCCTATCGAGCGGAAAACGCTCGGGCGCCGATCCATCCAGGCCGGCAAAATAGAGGTTGGGGTCGCGGCCGACGACGTTTTCGAACATCGACCGGAAGACAATCCTTCGGCTGTCGGGCGTCCAGCCCACGACCTGGGCGTTTCCCGGGCTGTAGGTCATCCGCCGGGGCTCCCCGCCCTCGGCCGGAATGGTGTAAACCGACTGCGGACCGTCGTAATTCGCCGTAAAGGCGATCCATCGGCCGTCCGGGGACAGCTTGGCAAACGATTCGATCCCCGGATAGGTCGTAATCCGGACGGCCGTTCCGCCGGCGACGCTCCCCAGCCACAGGTCGCCTTCGTAGGTGAAGGCGATCTTATCCTTGTGTATCGTCGGGTAGCGCATGAAGCGGCCTTCCTCAACGGCCGCGCCCACGGCCTGCAGGGTGAATATGCAGAGAACCGTACCCAGAAATTTTTTCATGTCCTCACCTCTCCGATCGCAGATTCGAAGTCCAAAAAATCCCCCCTTGCCGGAAATCCGCGGCCTCGTCCTCTCCCGGGGGCGAGGCCGCCTTTTCCGGGGACCGGGGGCGTCGCCCGCCGACGGGCGGACGCCGAGCATCGCTGTCTCATGAATTCATCCGGCAATGTCGGCCGCTATCCTAGAATCCCAGCTCCTTGATGATGTGCGCGGCTCCCGAAAACTTTTCCGTGACGAAAAGCACGTAGCGGAGATCGACCGAAATCGATCTCTGCATTTCGGGGACGACATAGTAATCGCCGATGACGCTTTCATACGTCATGTCGAAAATGATTCCGATCTGCTCGCCCCCGGCATTGAGCACGGGCGAGCCCGAGTTGCCGCCGGTGACATTGGTGGTGTTCAGAAAACAGACCGGCACGTCATTCAGTTCCTTGTCCGCGTAGCCGCCAAAATCGCGGGCCCGATAGAGGTCCTTGAGCTTTGCCGGGACGGCGAAGGGAAATCGTCCAGAGTCCTTGTCGATGACGCCCTTGAGCGTCGTCTGGGGCAGAAAAAAAACCGCGTCTTTCGGCGAATAGCCCTCGATGGGGCCATAGGTGAAGCGGATCGTTCCGTTGGCGTCGGACGCCAGATGTCCTTCTTTCATTTCCAGCAGGGCCGCCTCGAAGGCTTTCTTCAGGTCCGAGCGCTCCTGCTCGACGGCCTTGCCTTCCTCACGGATGACCTTGAGCTCTTTCTCGAGGCCGGCGGCCAGCGCGATCAGCGGATCGCGGAGCCTGGCCAGGTCCGCGGGCTTCATGTCCAGCAGTTCAAGCCGTTTTTCCGGCCCGGCGAGGATCGTCCGGGCATAGAGATCGTCCACGAAAGCGTCAATGCCTTTTTCGTTCCCCGGCCTGACGACCGCGCTGAGCGCCGCCGGCATCTTCCCCGGATGCTCCTCCAGGAGGTTCTTCAGCCTGAATTTCAGATACGCTTTGTCCGTTTCAAAATCATATCCCCGTTCGGCCAACTGGACGCTCATTTTTATATAAGGCAAATTCCTGTCCTGATACCCGGGCTCCCGGTCCTTGTCCGGCTTTTGACGCTCTTCCGCGGTCCGGAGCAGCGTATAAGCCTGGCTGAGAAGGGTCGAGGCCCCGGCCGCCGAGGCGAGCGCCTCGTTCCGGGAGATGAAGGCCTTGTATTTGGCCATGAACCGGGAAAGATCGTCGAGGACTCCGCCGTATTGCTTCCGGCGGTCGGGCGACAGGTTGACCCATTCCAGGAAAGACCGTTCCTGGCCCTCTTTCCTCTCCGACAGGGAAATCTTTTCCATTCCCTCGAGCTTGCCCTGCAGGTTTTTCACGCGGTTGTAAAGGCCTTTCACCCGGCCGGCATAACGGATCTCGATCTCCTTGTCGTCTTTCCCCGCGCTTTCGAAAAAAGCGATGTTCCGCTGCATTTCCTTGATCCGGCCGGCCATTTGCTCCATCTCGAACCGCAGTTCGGAGGGAGCGAAATTCCTGTAGGTCCGCCCCGGATAGCCCATGACAAAAGTGAAATCGCCCGGCTTGAAACCGTCCAGAGAAATTTTCAAAACCGACTTGGGCCGATAAGGCACGTTCCGTTCGTTGAACTCGACGCCGACGTTGTCCTTGGAGACATAAGCCCGCAAAAACGAAAAATCGCAGGTATGGCGCGGCCACATCCAGTTGTCCACATCCCCCCCGAAATTGCCGAGGTCCTGGGGAGGGGCATAGACCAAGCGGACATCACGGATTCGCTTGAACTTGAAAAGGAAAAACCGGTTTCCGCTGTACATGGCCGATACGGAGGCACGCAGGTCGGCCCCGCCCCTTTCGGCCCGGACGATCAGTTCCTTGACCGCTTTTTCGACGGCGTCATATCTCTGCCGGTGAGTCATCCCGGGTTTGAGCTTGGCCGTGACTCCGGCCGTCACGTCTTCGTAGCCCAGCAGCACATCAGCCGTATAGCCCTTGGCGGGGATTTCCTCCTGCCGCCCGCGGGCCAGGAAACCTTCCCGGATGTAGTCTTTCTCCTTGCTGGCCGCCCTCTGGATGGCTCCGAAAGCCACATGGTGATTGGTCAGGATCAATCCCTCGGCGCTGACGAACTCGCCCGTCCCGCCGCCCAGATTGACCACCGCGCTCATCAGCCCGGTCCCGTCCGTTTTATAAAGGTCATCCGGGTCCATCCGCAAGCCCTGCGATTTCAACTGCAAATCCTTCATCTGGTGCGGAAGCCACATGCCCTCGTCGGCCGGCAAAAGAACGGCCGCCGCCAGAATACAAGCGATGATCATCCCCCGGGGCGTTTTGGACATCACTTTTCTCCTTGAAAACGGAAAACTTATACATACTTGAGATTGAGGGTTTAGTCAACCGTTCCGGCCGCTCGGTAGTGGGTCAGTTTGAAATTCCTGCCCCTTGATTTTCATGCTCATGCCCCTTATATTGTCTGTATGCATAAGCGCACAAGTAAAAAGGATGAGGGCGTTAATGCCTTGGCCGCTTCAATAGTCGCTCAGGCAACCAAGGAAGAAGCCCGCGAGAAGAACCCCGCCGCCGTTGCCCTTGGTCGATTAGGCGGGCTAAAAGGCGGAAAGGCAAGGGCGAAGAAGCTAAGCCCAGAGAGGCGAAAAGAAATCGCAAAGAAAGCCGCGGAATCTAGGTGGAAGAGAACTACTTGAAAAGGCCGCCACAAGTTGGTCTATAATCATTATTGTCTAAACACAAATCATATAAGTCTTTTTCAATTCTTATCCAATGCGTTTTGTTTAATCCACGCGGATTAATCATTCTTTCATCAAAAGGAAAAGCACATTCAAGTTTTAGCCATATGTTTAATTCCTTTCTTATGTCATAAAGTTCATCCACGGCTTCTTGTAGGTCTGTGTCTTGACTAAATATTATTGCAATATCATATTCTCTTTTCTGGGCCAGGCGGATCAAATCAATAGAGATTTTGACATCAATGCCTTTTTCCCTGGGTTTTATAATTGTCTCCCCTGCATCGTCCAATGATTTTGAATATTTTAGATATCTAAAAAACACGTCCACGCCAGCTCTTCTTAGGCCGGCAAGCTTATTCATCCAAAACTTATGCCAGAATTCGTTTTGTTCCTTTTTATGAACGCCTGTATAAAAATGAATTTTAGATAATTCTCTTCCTGCCTCAAGTTGAGTAGCCGCCTTTGCAAGTTTTATTGGATCAAAATTTGGATAATTGACTTTGAAACATTCTTTGGCGGTTTGATAAAGGTTTTGGGCATCAAAAAACGCATGGACGCGACGTGGATAGAGTTGTGGAAGATGACAAAAAACGTTCATTAAGAAAATAACCCCGCCAAGAGGTATCACGGGCATACGGTCTGGCGGGGATCAAATTCTAATAATAGAATAGGTTGCTAATTATTAAAAGTCAAGTTCTTTTCTAAAGAAATAACCCGACAATGCTTGAGCGGTCATGTATATTATGGCTATGAACAAGCTAAGTAAAGAGAAGCAGGCCCAAGTCATCGCCGCCCTGGTCGAGGGCAATTCCATCCGGGCGACCGTCCGAATAACAGGGGTAGCTAAGAACACGGTTGTTAAGCTTCTCCGCGATGTCGGATCCGCTTGTGCCGAGTATCAGGACGAGGCTTTCCGGAATCTCCCCTGCAAGAACATCCAATGCGATGAGATTTGGTCATTCTGCTACGCCAAGGAAAAGAACGTCCCGAAAGATAAAAAGGGCCAATTCGGATATGGCGACGTTTGGACGTTCACGGCGATCTGTGCGGATTCCAAGCTTGTTCCGTCCTGGTTTATAGGCAATCGGAATGCCGAGAGCGCCACGATCTTTTTAAAAGACCTCGCTTCTCGCCTGTCCAACAGGGTCCAGCTGACAACCGACGGACACAAGATGTATCTTGAGGCCGTTGAATTAGCGTTTGGCGCCGATATCGATTTCAGCCAACTGGTTAAAATATACGGTCAGGCTTCCGAAGGCCAACGGCGCTATAGCCCTCCGGTTTGCATAGGGGCCGTCAAGCAGAAGATAAACGGAGATCCCGATGGCCGCAAGGTCTCTACAAGCTATGTATAGCGACAAAACCCGACCATGCGGATGAACATAAGGCGCTTTACTCGCCTGACCAACGCCTTTTCAAAGAATGTTGAAAACCTGGCCTATGCCCTGGCCTTGCACTTCATGTATTATAACTTCTGCCGGATTCATCAAATCCTGCGGGTAACCCCGGCGACGGAGACGAGGGTATCGGATAGGTTGTGGGCAATTGTGGATATCCTTGAATTATTGAAGGACTAACATAAGATCGAATAATTATTTCGTCTACCAAGTTTAGCGAATCAATAAAGCCTTCTTCAAATAAATCATCAAATGGCCTATCTTTATTTGTGATAAACTCGCCCTTAATCTCTTTATAGGTTTTATACTTTTTCATCTTCTTTTTTCCCTTCTATTAAATATATTCCATCTTCTTCTTCACCGCTTCTCATAATATCCACCAGAGAAACTACCATTTCATTAATTATTTCCTCTTCTTCTTTGGTGGGAAGTTCAACTTTGAAGCCAATTTCCTGCATTTCTTTGTAATCAATAACGTACGCGTGAGATGGATAGCCGTATATTAAATGTCTTAGGATCTTGTCATATTCTTCTTCGGAGATGTGACCGTATCTTTTCAACAATCTCCGCCCATATTCTAATCCTATTTGTAGCGCCCGTCCATATTCTCCCATCTTCTCAACTTTAATCTGGGAAAACATCGGAGCCGTAATTTTCGCGGCGAATTCCATGCTGTGTTTCACAGCCTCTTCAATAGAATAATCTGTCCGGTTTAATAACAATTGTACAGACTGGTCGAACATTCTTAGGGCAAACCTTTGCACCTCTTCTACGGTTTTAAATGGATTAAGGGCTGACGCATAAGATCTTGTCCCCTCTTTTCTTTCTAATACTTGCGTATCAAGGGGGCCAAGTTCCGCCAATTCGCTCATAACGATCTTGTCACAACCTAAAACAAAAAGAGTCGCCGCGCTTTTTGCATATATAGGAATAAAGATAACTAGATCTTCTGTGTGTGTTTTAACAAGATCAAATATTTGATAAGCAACGTTGATTTGACCTCCGCCGGAGTGGAGAATTAAATCTAAATTTTTAAATATTCTATTTCTAATTATTTTATGCACTTCCAATAAATGAGAAGTATTTAAGGTGCTGTTAACAATCAATGCAAGGGCTGACCTCTTTCTTAAATCAACAAGTTTTTCACAAGAACTGAAAATTGGTTTTTCACTCATTTGATTGTCCCCGCCATCTCTGAGGACTGATAATATTCTAATTATGATTTCGTTGTCAACATCTAGTATGCTCAATGTAAAGGCAAAGTGAAAACTTCCGGTTCTTAGCAAAGTGAAAACTTCCGGTCTCATAAGAGTTGTCCGTTCCCAAAGATTTGATGCCGCCAGGGATGGTTTGGCGGCGGGGCGTACTTCGATGTTTTTCGCCTGGTCTTCACGACGGCCGGCTTCGGAACTGGCCGTTTGGGTTCCAGCACCTGCCGGTACTCGAGGTCCCGGCCCTTGAACCGCAGCGAGAGCCGCCCATCGAACCTCTCAAGGACCACGAGCTTTTGCCGCCGGAGGGTCAAGGAGGGCTTCCCCAGCACGTAGATCCGGCCGCGCCACTTCACCAGATAGCCTTCGTTGACCGTCCGGTAGCCCTTAATGCAGAGAACGTCGTCCAGAAAGACCGACTTCGGCAACGGACGATGAAGGTCTTCCGGCTCCATGGCTTCCGTGCAATGGCGCCGGTTATGGACATGACAGTACCTCTCAAGGAACCGGTTGGCTTCCTCGATGTGCTTCACTCCACCCAGCCGCATCTCTTTGACCAGCCGGTCCTGGAGTGTCCGGAAGGCCCGTTCCACCCGGCCCTTGGCCTGCGGCGAGTGGGCATGGATGACCTTGATCCCCAACTCTCCAAGGGCCCGCTCGAACTGGGTCTCGGCTTGTTGTTTGTCCTTGAGAAGCTCGTCCATATCCGCCTGGCGGGTCGTTTTATATGTGCTGTGTTTATCCAGGTATATGGCTAGGGGAAGCCCGTAGAGCTTGATATAGCGCTGGAGGCTGTCCATGGCCGGGTAAACCCCTTCATGGTCATAAAAGCGGCCGTAGAAGCGCCCCGTGGCGTCATCCACGTAACCCATGAGCACCATCCGCGGCCCCCGGCCCTCCAGCCAGTCATGATGGGACCCGTCCATCTGGATCATCTCGCCCAGGCGGTGCTTGCGCTCCCGCCAGAAGTGCGCCTCCTTACGGAACCGCCGACGCTTCCACAGACCCTTGGCTATCATGATCTGCCGGACCTTCTCCCGGCTGACCTCGATCCGGTGACGTTCCTGGAGCTTCTCCGAGGCCAGCAGCGGACTGAAGTCCGGATACTTCCTCCGGATGATCCCGGCGATCCGGTCTTCCATCTCCTCTGTCATCTTCCGCGGCGAGTCGTGGCCTCGGCCCCTGTGGACAACGCCCTTTGCCCCTTCCTCCCTGACCCGTCCGACCAAGGTTCGGACCTGACGCTCGGTGATGTTCATGAGCTGGCCCGCGTAGATCTGGGTGATCATCCCGTCCATGACCCGGTGAATGATCCTCAGCCGTTCGGCATCCCGCTTGTTCAACGTGATCGTCTCCTCTGCCTTCCGGTCCTCCTTCCTATGAGGAGAACCTTACCTCCGTCCTTCAAGAACCGGAAGTTATCACGTTGCCGCTACACATCTAGTATGCTCATGCCCACCCATGATTCAAACTGACCCACTACCGGCCGCTCCCGGCCGGAGGCGGGGCCCCAAGCCGGCGGAGGGGAACAGCTTTCCGGCGGGAAGAATGATTTTACCCGTCGGACCGGGAGTGGTATCATAGCCATTTGTACCGGCGGAATCTCTATAAAGGATGTTACCATGGACGAGCATGCGTGGCACTCGATGACGGTTCCCCAGGTCTTGAAGACGCTGGAGACCGACTCCCATGAGGGGCTTTCGGACGCTGAGGTCAAAAAAAGGCTGGAAAGACATGGCTTCAATGAGCTCAAGAAAGAGGAAAAGGTCTCTCCTTGGACGATCTTTTTCGCGCAGTTCAAGAACATCCTGATCATCATCCTTCTCGCGGCGACCCTCCTGTCCGCCCTCGTGGGCGAGGTCTTTGACGCCGTCCTCATTCTGGTCATCGTCATCTTCTGCGCCGTCCTGGGATTCTTCCAGGAATACAAGGCCGAAAGAGCGCTCGATGCCCTGAAAAAAATGCTGTCGCCCTCGGTCCGCGTCATCCGCGGGGGGAAAGAGCATGAAATCCCATCGAAAGAGCTCGTGCCCGGAGACATCTTGCTGCTTGAGGCCGGATACAAGATCCCGGCCGATGCGCGGCTCATCGAAACCGCCTCTCTTAAATGCGATGAAGCCGCTCTCACCGGAGAGTCCCTGCCGGTCACCAAGGATACGCAGCCCGTGTCCCAGGCCACCCGGGTCGCCGACCAAAAAAGCATGATTTTCACGGGGACGGCCGTGACCTACGGCCGCGGGAAAGCGGTGGTGACCTCCACGGGGACAAAGACGGAATTCGGCAGGATCGCCGAGGAAGTCGCCGCCGTCCGGACCGAGAAAACGCCCCTAGAAAAACGAACCGATGAGATCGGCCGGTGGCTGGGAGTCATATCTCTGGTCATCTGCCTGTTGATCGCCCTCATCAGCCTTATCCGGGAATCGATAACAGGGACGATCGATCTGCCTTTCATCATCAAGATCGTCATGTTCGCCGTTTCCCTGGCCGTGGCCGCCGTGCCGGAAGCCCTGGCCGCGGTCGTGACCGGCGCGCTGGCCATCGGCATGCACCAGATGGCCAAAAAGAACGCCCTCATTCGCAAGATGCCGGCCGTCGAAACCCTGGGATGCACGACGGTCATCTGTTCGGACAAGACGGGCACGCTGACCAAGGGAGAGATGACCATCCGGGAAATCAACGCCCTGGGCCGTTCGATCGAGGTCACCGGCGTCGGGTACGAGCCGAAGGGCGAATTCAAAGGCTTGGACGAATCGGACGCCTCGAGCCGGGGAGCGATCGAACTCCTCCTGAAGGCCGGAGTGCTTTGCAACGACTCTTCCCTGGATGAGCAGGACGGCCGCTGGCTCGTCAAGGGCGATCCGACCGAGGGAGCCCTGATCGTGGCCGCCGCCAAACGCGGGATGAACCCCGTGGAGATCAGGATCCAGAACGAGCGCATTGAGGAGATGCCGTTCAGCTCGGAAAGGAAGCGGATGACCACGGTTCACAAGATGACCGACGGAAGGACATTCGCCTTCATGAAAGGCGCCCCGGAGGTGGTTCTCGAACGCTGTCTGGCCGTCAGGGACAAGACCGGCGTCCGGCAGCTCGAGGACGACGATAGGGCCGACATTCAGGGGGCCAACGCGCGGATGGCGCAAAAAGCCCTGCGCGTCCTGGCTTTCGCGGTCCGTGAAATCCGGTGCGATCACGATTTCTGCGAGGAGACCGTCGAGCAGGACATGATTTTTCTCGGCCTCATGGGCATGATCGATCCGCCGCGCGAGGAAGCGAAAAAGGCCATACAGGTGTGCCGCGACGTGATGATCAAGCCGGTCATGATCACCGGCGACCATAAATTGACGGCTATCGCCGTCGCCGAGGAAATCGGCATCCGCCGCGAGGGAGACTTGGCCCTTTCCGGGGAAGACCTGGAAAAAATGAGCGACGAGGAGCTGGAGGCGGTCATCCGCCAAACGACCGTCTACGCCCGGGTTTCGCCGGCCGATAAGATCAAGATCGTCAGGGTCTGGAAAAAGCTGGGCGAAGTCGTGGCAATGACCGGGGACGGCGTCAACGACGCGCCGGCCCTCAAGCAGGCCGACATCGGCGTGGCCATGGGCATCACCGGAACGGATGTGGCGAAAGAAGCCGCCGACATGGTGCTCACCGACGACAACTTCGCGACCATCGTCGGCGCCATCGAGCGGGGACGCTGGATCTATGACAATATCAAGAAATATCTGGCCTTTCTCCTCCGCTGCAATATCACGGAAGTCCTGGTCATCGGCGGAGTCGTCCTGGCCCTGGGTCCGGAATTCCTGCCTCTGCTTCCGGCTGCCATCCTCTTTGTCAACCTGGTCACGGACGGACTTCCCGCCCTGGCCTTGGGAGTGGCTCCCCCCGACCCGGATATCATGAGCCGTCCGCCCCGCGATCCGAAGGAAAAGGTGTTCACGAAAAACATAGTGATATTCCTGGCGTTCGCCGTGGTCATCGAAAGCCCGTTCTTTATCCTCATTTTCCTCCACGACCTCCTGGATATCACGCACGCCCGGACCGAGCTGTTCTATCTCTTCATCGCCACGGAACTCATCATCGCCTTGAACTTCCGCTCCCTGAAATACAGCGTTTTCAAGCTGCGCCCGCATAAGTGGCTGGTCCTCGCCGTGCTCTCTCAGCTTGTCCTGACGTTCTGCCTGATGCTGATCCCCTCGCTCCGCGATGCCTTCGGAATCGATCTCCCCTCGGCCCGAGACCTCCTGCTGATCATCGGTTTCGGCGCGTTCGTCGTCCTGGCCATGGAGGCTATCAAAGCTTATCTCCGGCGGGGCGCCGACCAAAAGGCATGAGGCGGGAACCGGCGGGACGGCGCCGGCGGCCGGAGCCCCGGTTTGAATTCTCCGCGCCGGGCGAACGGAGAATGCCGCGGGCGGCGGATTCCGTCGCTTGAGCGCCGGAATCCGGCCGGAGAAAAAAGCGCAAAGAAGGGGCTTCCAAAATCGCCGGCAAACGGGTATAATCATCATTCCTTCGGGGAGTAGCGCAGCCTGGCTAGCGCACAGCGTTCGGGACGCTGGGGTCGTGGGTTCAAATCCCACCTCCCCGATTTTCCAACAAGATGCATTGCCCGAACGGCCGCCCGTGCCGGCCCATCGCCGGAATGACAGGGGGCGGCCTCGGATATGGTTTCCCGGCGTCGACGTATCCATCCCCTGCCCCGATATGGAGAAAGACATCCGTCCGCTCCGAGCCGAAACACCTCGCCGGGATTCCGATCGCATGTGAAAGGGAGTGACCGCCATGTGGATACGCAAACTCGAAAGCCGCCGCGAATTCAGGGCCGGAGACGACTCCCGGCTGCGGGAAATTATCCATCCGGCCAAGGACGGCGTGGAGATCCGGTACAGCCTGGCTCATGCCGCCGTCGAGCCGGGCCAAAAAACCCGGCCGCACTCGCTGGCCTCCGCCGAAGTGTATTATCTGCTCCAGGGAAACGGCGTCATGCATATCGACGGCGAGGAGGCGAAGGTCGGGCCCGGGGAGACCGTTTACATCCCTCCCCGGAGCGTCCAATTCATAGAAAACACGGGCCGCGAAGTCCTGCGTTTCCTGTGCATCGTCGATCCCGCCTGGCGGCACGAGGACGAGAAAGTTTTCTAGCTGCGCCGATTAAATGGCGGCGGGCGTGAGGCTTTGAAGGAGCGGAGGTCCGGCCGACCCGGCGGGCACATCATGCTGAACGGGAGAGAGGCCGATACCGGGACCGCGCTTGTTCCCGTTCTGATCGCGAGCCGCCGGCGATCAGCCGGCGGGATTCAGGGGGGCCGCGTCAGCCGGCCTCGATCAATTCGTAATCCATCGACCCCAGGCCGATCTCTTCGCCATAGCGAAGTTGGACCGACCAGTCCACCTTATACCCCTTGCGGAAGACATCTTCTCCGCCCCCACGGGCGTTGACGAGGTCGGCCGTGGCCGTATCGATGGCGACGACATCGTCCGAAGCGAGGATTCCGATGTCTTCGACGACGGGCGGCTGGTCCTTGGACATGCAATCGCAATCCTTGGTGACCCGGATCAGGAAATTCATGAACGCGGCCTTGCCCTTGAAGACCTGCTGGACGGCCAGCGCGTATTCGGCCAGCTTTTCTTGGAGGAGCTGCGCGTCCTGGTCCCAGCGCATCTTGACGGCGCCCGGCTTGCAGACGACGAGGCACTCTCCGCAGCCGATGCATTTCGTGTCGTCGATGACGGCATGTCCCTCGGCCTGGACGATGGCCCGCTCCGGGCAATAATCGATGCACAGGCCGCAGTTTTTGCACTTTTTCGGGCTGACGCGCGGGTGGACAACGGAATGCTGGTCGAGCTTTCCGGCCCTCGAGGCGCAGCCCATGCCCATGTTCTTGATGGACGCGCCGATGCCCGTCTGGACATGACCCGTGACATGACTCAGGCAGAGGAGGGCGTCGGAACTCAGGAAAGCGCTGGCGATCTTCGCCGAGCGGACGCGGCCCGGACGGCTGGCGGACTCCTGCTTGTCACGGCCGATGAGCCCGTCGGCGATGATGATGGGGACCCCGACGGCATCCGGCGTGAAGCCGTGCTGCCAGGCTAAACGAATGTGGTCAACCGAATTCGAACGGCTTCCGACATAGAGCGTGTTGCTGTCGGTTAGGAAAGCGCGCGAGGTTTTTTTCTGGACCTCGCCGATCACACCCTTGAGCCAGGCGGGCTTGATATAACCGGTGTTGTGCTTCTCCCCGAAATGTATCTTCAAGGCGGCGAAATCATCTTTTTCAATTTTCTCGTTCAGCCCGGTGAGGAGATAAAGCTTTCTGGCTTTCTGCGCCAAGGAGGCGGCATCCTCTTTTCCGTGGGCCGGTGTCCAATAAACCCTGCTTTTCATCATCGACCTCTCATGCCTCGTTCAATCCATGGGGGCAAGCCCCGGGGCTTGCGACGCCAGCCCCGCGCGGGCGACGGCCGGCCGGGGCGGAATTGCCGGAATCCGCGGGTGGACCATGCCTTGTCCGGCATGGGGGGAGCAACCCATTCCCGCGCATTCAATTTTCCGACTCGTGTATTAAAATCGATATCCGGCGATAAATCAATAGGCGGCGGACGAGGCCCTTAAAATCGGCCCGGCATTTTGATAATATAGGAATTTCATGAGTCATATCGACATCGCCGTTTCGGCCGCTCTTTCCCTTATGGGAATCGCCGGGCCGATGGAACCGCTCGAACCCATGCGCGGCCCCTATTCCGCCGTGACCGGAAACAATAGGGAAGGCGGTTTTCCCGAGAGCGGGTGGTTCTCCGGACAGAGACCGGCCATGGCCGAGGCCGTCGAGCTCTTCATCGCCGGCTCCGCTTGCGCGTCCTTTGAGAAAAACCTGAAGGGATCGCCGGAGGTCGGTGAGCCGGCCGACATGCCGGTCTTTTCCGAAGGCCTTTTTGCCATCGATCCGAAGGAAATCCTCACCACCGAAGCCCTGTATACCATCCCAGGCGGAAAGATTGCCGACCAAAAACGGGCCTAGGAATCCGGAGGTCATCCTCGCCTCGGCGTCCCCGAGGCGGCGCGAGCTGCTGAAACAACTCGTCAAGCGGTTCCGGACGGTGCCCAGCGGCGTCGATGAAGACATTTTCATGGGACGGGACCCGGTGGCATCCGCCCTTCTGGCCGCGGCGGCCAAGGCCCGGGCGGTCGGCGGAAAGTATCCGGCCTCCCTGGTCATCGGAGCCGACACGCTCGTCACCATGGACGGCGAAATCTTCGGCAAGCCGCGGAGCCGCGAGGAGGCGCGCGCCATAATGGAGAAGCTTTCCGGCCGCCGGCACAGAGTCATCACGGCCGTCGTCGTCTACCGGAAAGACGGGGAGAAAATGCTCACGGGCCACGAATCGAGCTGGGTGACGTTCAAGAAGCTGGCGCACGGGGACATCGAAGCTTATCTCGAATCCGGCGGCTATCATGACAAGGCGGGAGGATACGCGATCCAGGAGTCGGAGGACGCTCTGGTCGAAAGGCTGGAAGGCGATTATGACAACGTCGTCGGCCTGCCGGTCCGGCTGCTCGGCCGTCTCTTGAAACGTTTTTCCCGCCCGGACGTCCCCCGCCCGGGCTGAATCCCGATGCTTAAACCTCTGAAAATCGGCGATATAGAAATCGGTTTTCCGGTCGTCCTGGGAGCGCTGGCCGGATACAGCGACATGCCCTACCGGCTGATCTGCCGCTTCCTGTCCGCCCCCTACTGCGCTTCGGAGGCCATGCTGGACCGCCAGGTCTCGGCCGAAGGCAAGCTCCGCCGCAGGCTGGTCAGGCTCGATGCCGGCGACCATCCGGTCGCCGGACAGATCATGGGAAACGATCCCAAAGTCATGGCCGCCGCCGCGGTGGTTCTGCGCGAGGCGGGTTTCGATGTCATAGATTTGAATTTCGCCTGTCCCGTCCGCAAGGTGGTCAGCAAAAAACGGGGCGGCTATTTCATGGGGGACCCCGAGGCGGCCCTGGAGATCATCCGTGAAGTCGTCCGAACCGTCCCGGACAGGCCGGTGACCGTCAAGCTCCGGCTGTCCCGCTTCGACGCCGACACGGAACGCGAACCCTTCTGGAAAATCTCGCGCGGAGCTTTTGACGCCGGAGTCGCGGCCATAGCCGTCCACGCCCGCAGCGTTGAGCAGAAGTACAGGGGCCGGGCCGACTGGGAATTTCTTTCGCGGGTGAAAGAAGCGTTCCCGGACCGGACGGTCATCGGTTCTGGAGACGTTCTCGCCGCGGCCGACGCCGTCCGGATGCTCGCGGAAACGGGGGTGGACGGCGTCATCGCCGCCCGCGGCGCCATCGGGAATCCCTGGTTTTTCCGGCAAGCTCGCGATGTCTCCGCCGGCCGGATGCCCTTTCATCCGGATCTCGCCGGCCAACGCGAGATCATCACGCGCCATTTCCTTTTAGCGCGCGAGTTGTACGGACCGAAGCGCGGTCTCAAGATCATGCGCGCGTTCGGCATTCATTATGCGCGGATGCACCCCCACCCGGCCAAGGTCCGCATGGCCTGCGTCAACATCAAAACCGACGAGGACTGGCATTCAGTGATGTCCGCCTGGTACACTGAGCCGCCCGGCTTCTGAAAGACGAAACCGGGTCACTCCAGAAGGAGCCTCACCTTTTCCCAGAGGGCCTCGGCGGAAGGCACGACCTCGGCCGGAGTCATCGCGAAGCGGCTGGAATCCGAGTGGAGAATGAAGATTTTTTCGATCCCGGCGTCTTGGGCCGCCCAGACATCAAAAAGCGTGTCGCCGACGACGCAGCATTCGTCCGGGCCGAATCCGAGCATCTCCATGACACGCGTCAACGGGGCGCCCGAGGGCTTCCAGAGCCCGCCTTCCCTGGTGAGCACCGCATCGAATCGCAATCCGAATTTCTTCAGAAGACGGCGCGCGTTCGTCCGGGAATTGTTGGTCACAAGGGCGGTCCGAACCCCCCTTTCCACCAGGAGCTCGAGGATTTCCGCCATGCCCTTCTTTAGAACGGACGACCGTGTCTGTTTGTCCTCGTGCTTCCTCAGGATTTTCCATTTGGCGGACCTCTCCGGTTCATCGAGCCCGTTCAAATAGGCAAGGATGGGAAGATCGCCTGTTCCCAATTCCGCCTTGATGCGCGGCCAGTTGTAGGAATTTTCGACGACCGTGCCGTCCATGTCAAAAATCACAGCCTTGATCTTCATGGAAAAAGCTTTTCATCCCGGCCGGAGAGACCGGCCCCGGTATTTTTCCATACCGTTCAGGAATGCTTTCATTGTATCGAAAGATGAAGACGGAATCCATACGCGGCCGCTCCGTCAGGATCCGTTCATCCGGCCCGGCCGTGATCCGGGGATCCAGAGGCCGGCGGCCGTGGCACGCCGCCGAAAATATTGCTTCCCGAAAATTCTTTTGTTATAATCCGGAGCGAAATATCCAGGACGGGAGGTTAGCCTATGGGCAAATACTTGGCGGTACTGGGCGGCCTGATCGCCATGGCGGCGGGTCTTGTTCTAGTCATCTTTGTCTGGCGGCGCGAATTCATCGAGCTCGTTTTTGGATTCATCCCTCCGATCCTCTTTTTCGGCGGATTGATCGCCCTCATCGCCGGAATCAGCAGCATCAAGGATGCGCAGAGGACCAAAAAACTGGAAGCCGAAACGGCGCAGGAAAAAAAGGAAGAAGAACAAAAATAGCCGTTCATCTCACGGCTTTTCAGCCGGGCCTTCCGGCCGGCAATCATTCTGCCGCTGAAGGAGAAGCTCTCTCCTTGCCGGCATTGAAAATTCTGTGTTAATATCCGGGAAGTGGCCTACAGCGTTCTCTTCGTGCTTTCCCTGACCTTCGCTTGGTTCTCGGGAACCGTCCGCGACATCCAGGGCGCGTTCATCGCCAACGACGCCAACGTTCTCTATCGGCATTTCTCCTCGGCCGCCTCTCTTAACATCTCCCTTCCCGAGCCTTTTTCTTTTTCCGACCAGCTCTCTTCCCAGCAGGCCCTTTTTCTTTTCAAGCAGTTTTTCTCGACCCACCGGACCCTGGAATTCGATCCGGACGTCCGCCTGTCTTCGCTTCGGGGCAAAAAGGGCGCTATCCTGAAGGCCCGCTGGTCATTCAAGAATGCCCGCGACGGCGGCCAGTATGCTTTCCGGGTCTTCTTCTAT
>Ga0228535_1001674_pt1 | contig 29955 bp, 27 predicted proteins | sample SJ1metagenome_FD_168457 | JGI IMG/M metagenome (GOLD analysis project Ga0228535, IMG submission 168457) | Enriched culture of PCE-dechlorinating microbial communities from Ithaca, New York, USA - SJ1 | ecosystem: Engineered > Modeled > Simulated communities (microbial... > Unclassified | place...
GCTGCTGACCCTGTTCCCCTTCGAGGAAGAGGCCGTGGGCATCATCGACAGGTAATGCCTGACCGCTGCCGCGGCAAGCCTTTTGCGCAAGGACTTACGGCAGCCCGCCCCCGCGGGCTGCCGTAAGCCCCAATATGATTGGCGGGCGCTGAAAAGCAGAACCTGTTAGGAAAGGACGGGGCACCGATGATCAAGGTAGTTTATTTGTACAACCTGAAGGCGGAAGCTGACAGCGCGGAGTTCGAACGTTACTATTTCAATGAAAGAATCGACCAGGTTATGGTTTTGCCGGAGCTGCTGCAATTCACCTTCAGCCGGCTGGCAGGGGAAAACCAGGCCTATCGTTATATGGCCGAATGCTACTTTGCGGATATGGCAACAGCCCAACGGGTATTAAATTCCGAGGCGTTCAAGAATGTGCACGGCTATATTGCCGATAAAATCACGGATAAGCAGGTGCTTTTTTACGATACTTATGCCTGGAAGCCGGCCGAATACGGCCAAAAACAGCCCAAATGGATAAAAGTTGCCGATACGCCGGCCTTTGTTCCGCCGCTGCATAGCAAAAGCTTTGCCTGGAGCATGATCGACAAGGAAAGCGTGGGCGTGGAGAACGTGAGCATTTCCGTCAGTGAGATCCAGCCCGGCGGCACAGCGGAAATGGATGTGCATCCCGAGTCCGACCAGTATTTCTTTGTCCTCTCCGGCCGGGGCAAAACCATACTTGCGGGCCGGGAATTTTTCATGGAACCCAATGGCTGCCTGTTTATCCCCAGGAATTCCCCTCACGCCATGGAAGTGATCGGCCAGGAAACCTTGCGCGCCCTGGTGGTTTTTGCCCCGGCGCTCACCTGAAAAGCGAAAGCCGGACGGCTTCCCGGAGGTTTTGCCCATGATGGCCTATGTTGAAGAGCACCTGGCAGCGCACTGGGATGAAATCATTGCCCTGCGGCAAGCTTTGCATCAAAACCCGGAACTCCCCTATGAAGAACAGGAGACGGCGCGGCTGCTCAAAACAGCTTTACAGCGCCGGCAAATCCCCTATCGGGAAGGACTGTGCGGCACCGGCCTGGCAGCTTTGGTCCAAGGCGCGCAGGCCGGGAGAACCATTGCGCTGCGCTGCGAAATGGACGGCCTGCCCTTGCAGGAGGAGACAGGCGCGGATTTTGCCTCGCTGAAGCAAAACCGCATGCATGCCTGCGGCCACGACGCCCATATGGCCATGGTTTTAGGGACGGCGCTGGTCCTGAACGATCTGCGCCGGCAGCTCCGGGGCGCGGTAAAATTCATCTTTCAGCCCGCCGAGGAGCAATTGGTTCAGGGCGGCGCGAAAGCCATGATCGCCCAGGGAGTGCTGCGGGACCCCCTGGTGGACGCCATTTTCGGCATGCATGTTTGGCCCGATCTCCCCAGGGGCCGCTTTGGCTTGCCGCAGGGCGCCGCGATGGCCAGCTGCGATACCTTCACCATCACCATAACCGGCAAAAGCGGGCATATTTCCGCGCCGCACAAGGCGCGCAATCCCATCTTCGCCGCGGCGCAGCTGATTAACGCTGTGGCCGGCATCAAAGCTCAGAAGATCGACGCCGCGGAAAAAGTGGTGCTGGAGATCAGTTCCATTCAGGGCGGGCTGACCAATAACGTCATCCCCGACACCGTGACCCTGCTGGGCAGCGCCCGGATGTACAACCACGCCTTGCGGGAACAGATCAAACAGGACCTTAGCCAGGCTTTGCAGGGAATCTGCGCGGCTTTCGGCATGAGCTATACGCTGGATTACGTGCTGGGCTACGGGCCGGTGATCAACGACGACAAGGCCCGCGCCCAGTTATGCCAGGCAGCGGAAAAGGTTTTAGGCGCCGGCCGGGTAGCGGCCGCGCCGGCCGTAATGTCCTCCGAGGATATCGGCGCGTTTTTCCAGGAAATCCCCGGCGCGCTGGGCTTGTTGGGCGTGGGGGACGGCTCTTCAATCCCGCTCCACAATTCCCGTTTTTTGGTTGCCGAGGAAGATATCAGAACCGGCATCCGCATTTTTTGCCAATTAGCCGCCGCTTGCCGCTAGCGGCAAGCGGCGGCTGCTTTGTCATACACTACATTGATTGTCTGGAGGAGCAGAGCATGAGGATTATCGATCTGGAAGCCCATTTTCAGCCTGAAGTTTATGAAAAATACATCCGTTCCAGAAGGACCCTGCCGACCATGGAGGACGGCCCGGAATTTGTCAAAACCCAGTTTCAAACAAATTTAACAGCTTTGCATCCCAATGTCCTGGAGAAAAAGCTGAGCGATTTTGAAGAAATGCGGCTGCCCCTGATGGATCAGGCGGGCATCGATCTGCAAGCGCTGAGCATTTGCCTGCCCGGCCCGGAATCTTTGGAGGACACCCCCCGGGAAGCCATGGATTTAGCCCGGGCAGTGAACGACAGCATTGCCGATATCACGGCCAAATACCCGGGGCGGTTCTTCGGCATGACCACCATCGCCCCCCAGTTGCCGGAAGAATCCGCGGCGGAAATAGAAAGAGCCGTTACCAAGCTGGGTTTTAAAGGCGTCAATATCAATGGCCGGGCCGGCGAAACCTATTTGGACGATAAAAAGTTCCGGCCCATTTTTGCCATGGCGGAACAGCTGGATGTGCCCGTCTACCTTCACCCGGTGCCGCCCGGCCGGGCGATGCTGGAGGCCTTTGTAAAGGATTATGGTTTTGCCCTGGCCGGTACGCCCTGGGGCTTTGGCGTGGAAACCGCCCATCATGCCATGCGCCTGATCTTTAGCGGCCTGTTTGACGAGCATCCCAACCTGAAAATCGTTCTGGGCCACCTGGGCGAGGGCTTGCCCTTCCTCCTCTACCGTATGGACGTATATCATCTCCTAAAGGGGCGGGTGCCCAAGGATTATCTGCCGGCTATCGAGAAGAGGCCCAGCGATTATTTTAAGCATAATTTCTATGTGACCATCAGCGCCAACACCTATTTGCCCGCCTTTCTCTGCGCGCATCTGGCCCTGGGCGCCGACCGGATCCTTTTTGCCTGCGATTATCCGTATGATAACTTTGAAACCCATGTGAGCTTTATCAGGAACGCCCCCATCGCCGACCTGGATAAGGAGAAGATTTTCCACCTGAACGCGGAAAGGCTTTACCGCCTTTAAGGGCTGCCCGCCCCTCCGCTTGCGGCAGACCAAAAAGCAGGGCTGCCCAGGGCTGAGCGCAGGCGCTGCCAGCGCAAAAAAATCAGGAAGATAGAAACAGGTCTATTGCAAAATATATTTTGCAATAGACCTGTTAATCGTAGCGGGAGCAGCGGTCAGGAACGCCCGGCCTGCGGCCAAAAGCGCGCATTAAATGTTGGGCGGCGCGGCGACGACCAGGACCCTGGCAACCTCCGCGCTTTTATTGATAAAAAGGTGCTGCCAGATACTGCTATAGTAAAGCAGATCCCCGGCGTTGAGCTGATATTCATCCTGGTTGATTTTGACCGCGATTTCTCCTTCCAGAACCAGCACGCATTCCTCCCCCTCCTGTTCATGAGGAAGGCTCTCCGTGCTCATGCCGGGTTTTAATTCGATCTGCATGACGCCGATGGCCTTGTTAAGGGTGGGGGTAAGTATTTCATATTTTAAATTGCCGGGGAAAGTAACGATGCGCCGCTTGTCCTTGCGCACCAGTATTTCACCGGTATCTCCGCCTTCCACAAAAAGTTGGAACATGGGGATTTTCAGCACCGCGCAAATATCCCGCAGCGAGGAAATGGAAGGGTTGTTTAAATCCCGTTCGATCTGGCTGATGAAGCTTTGGGACAGATTGGTCTTTTTGGCCAGCTCTGTCAGGCTGATGCCCTGCATTAAACGCATTTCCCGGATTTTAGAGCCAAGTGTCATCTCATTCACCTAAACATTTTTTATTACGGAAAGGGCAGATAAGCAACAGCGTACCCCGCTCAGAAGCGATTTGCGTTTTTCAGGGACCGTTTTATGCCAGGCCAATTCCGCAGGTTGATTCCTAATTTATTATATAACAAAAGAATAATAAAGAAAAGGGGGATTTTAATATATAGTTATAATAATTTTCTTAATCGCTTTTTCACCCTTATTGGTGTCACAGCCGCGCCGGAAAATCCGGCGCAGCTGTATGCAGGCCAAGCAAATAAATTAGCGGAAAAACTTTTATTTTTCGAAAGACTGGGTCAAATACCCTTAAAGAACCTTTCTAGTGTAGCTTTAGCCCTAATTTCCGCAGGGACGGACGCCCTGATATGATAGCTCTTTAAGTTAGGCTTAGCTGTTGCATCAATAATAACCTTACTACCCACATGTTCGACTTCTGCCGAAGGATCCAGGTCAGTACCCATAGCTTTCGGGATAATAAGATAATCCCTGGCAGGTTGGCAACGTGTAGCGATAGCCCATTGCACCTCTTCCTCGTTAAAAATATTGATATCGTCATCCAAAATAACAATATTTTTGGTAAATACATCTGCTCCAAGTATGGACATGCCAACATTCCACGGTTGAGCCTCAGTGGTTTTTTCCAGAGCGAGGTAGCAAGTAAAGCGTCCGCATCCTGCCGGAGTCATATGTATTGCCTTCAATCTTGGCGCAATCTGTTTGGCAGTTTTCAGCAGTTGCCCTTCCCTTGGGATAGCCCCCAAAATACAGTGCTCGGCGCTTCCTGCAATCAAGGCCTGGTAAATGGGATTTCTACGGCAGGTTATGCCTTTAAAACGTACAACTTCACGCTTGCGGACGCCGGTTGCATATCCGGTAAATTCACAAAACGGCCCTTCTTCCTCACGGATTCCAGGCAAAATTTCTCCTTCAAGGATTATTTCGGCATCCGCTAAACCAACGCAGTCCACCGTTTTTGCTTTTACCAAACGCACCGGCTCACCGGCAAGACTCCCCATGATTCCTGTCTCATCTAACCCCACAGGGCCAAGTCCCAGCGCACCAAGGGCAAAAGCCGGCGGGGTTCCCAGGGAAAAAGTAACCGGTAAAGGTTGCCCCAACTCTTCGGCGCGTTTAAAAAAATATGTCAGATGCCTTCCGGTGCCCAGATGTATATAGGCGGTATTCTTGTTCACTACTTGTAAGCGGTTAAAGCTGACATTGCGTTGTCCCGTAACAGGGTCGCGTGCAATAGATAATCCTGAAGTTATATAGGGCGCCACATCTGCTTCATGGCCGGTAATTACCGGGAACTGAAGCAAATCCACATCATTTTTTTCAAATACAATTTCCTGAGCCGGCGCTTCTTGTGTGAAAACCGGATTGATAGGGTTCGCCTGACGGTCTTGATAATATTGCGCAGCCTGTTCAATCGGCACGCCCAATGCCTTTGCCAATCTTTCTCTGCCCCCATAAACATTTGCCACAAGAGGGTATTCTGAGCCCTTTACTTTATTAAAGTACAAGGCTACATCCTTACCTTTAGCTTTTGCTTCTTCCCACAGCGCCGTAACCTCGTAACGCGGATCAAGCGCCTCGTCCGAATACCAAATCTCGTTGGTTTTCTCCAGGTCTTTTAAATGCTGGCGTAAATCCTTCACGGAATATTTCCTTCCTTTCTCTTTTAAATAGCTACAAGACCACGTACTGATGATCCTTCTGATCCTACAATAACTGAATTAATTAATCCACTTTTCAATACCTTGAGGGTGATCATAAAGGCCTGCCCATAAACGCTCACAAAAGAAGTCAGTTTCCATCAAACAGTTCCCCGCCAACGATCAAAGAGAAAGGCGCAGGGAGTGTTCCTAAAGCTTTTCGTCATATAGGGACACTCCCTGGCATTTTGTATCTATGGCCTCTTGAAGTCTGCAAATCCTGAAAATAAAGGTTTTTAAATTATAATGGATTATGCAGTTAAAGCAAATTTATCAAGCCTTGTACGGAGAAAAAAATACCCAATAAAACCGAAATCCCGAGACCAGCATTTTGCCACCAGTTAGCCGTATTCCCTTCGCCGATCCATGCTTTCTTGTTAACCATGATCAGGGCGCCTATGGAAATCAACGGCATCACAAACACATTGGCGGTCAAAAACATAACCGTAAGCTGGACGAATCCGGCAGAAGTAAACAGCCAGACCAGGGGAACGACGCAGCCCCAGGCAACTACGGCAAAAAACACCCAATCTCTCGTTTGCCCCATGACGGTGATGGGTTTTAATGGTTTGAACTGTTTGACAATATCGGAAACCATTCTGGCATATCCCATGCATAAACCGTTTAATGTTGTAAATATGGCGACAAACAGACCGACATGGAACAATACCGCACCGATAGGCCCTATAAGCGCGGCAAACCCTTTGGCTATATCCTCGGAACTATTCACTTCAATGCCATTGGGTTTCAAGTAAGCTGCCGCAACAACCCACACGGAAAGAATTAAGATAAACATAAAAATCATCGGAAACCCGAGGTCAAATTTAACCTGCCGTAAATCTTCCTTGCCTTGCCATCCTTTCTCCCTGATTAAGTAAGAGTAGATGAGGTTGGCAGGGGCGCAGCCCACTGTGCCGATCAGAGACACAGCAATCACTAGGCCGCCTTCGGGGATCCTGGGAATCACTGCCCCGGCAGCAATTGCCCCCAAATCTGGTTTTGCCGCAATCATCCCATAAACAAATATCACCGTCATGATAGCTAAGAATATCTTAAAAACAGTTTCTAATACTTTTAGCGGCTTTAATGCCAGGTATATGACACAGAAAGAAGTAATCAGGCCTAGGATAATAGCTGGTATGTTCGCTAAAGCCGGAATTAGAAAGGTTAAATTTTCAACAGCCCCTTTTATCAGAAAGGTGCCAATGAGCTGCAAAACAATCACAATGGCAATGATCATATAAATGGGCGCCCAGGCTCCCAGCCTTCTGTAACCCGCTAATACGGTTTCGCCATGGGGATTGCAAAGCTCATACTTGGCCAAACAATAAACAAATACATAGCGCAAAAGAATTGCTACGGTATCCTTGGCGGTAATCACCGCCTTCACCCCAGGCAACCGCTCCGCGGCGCTGGTATCGATGCTGAGGATCCTGCCGTGGGCGACCGTGCTCCGCACCACCTTGCCGTAGAGCATATTGGGAAGGGTGATGTCGCTGGTATAAACAGTGGTCCCGGTGGCCTTGTCCCTGGCGTCGATAAAAGGCGTGGATTTGCCGATGATTCTATACTCCGGCTTGGCCATCAGTTCTCCCTCCTTTGCGCTTGAATTTCCTGCCCGGCGGACACAACGGCGGAGACGATCTTTTGATAGCCGGTGCAACGGCAGATGTGGCCGATCAAGCCGTCGCGCACCTCTTCTTCCGTGGGCTCGGGGTTTTCTTCCAGCATAGCCTTTGTGGTCATGATCAGGCCGGGGGTACAAAAGCCGCATTGGATCGCGCCTTGCTCAATAAAAGCCTTTTGTATCGGATGAAGCTCCGGGCCGTCCGCCATGCCTTCAATGGTCAAGATGGATTTGCCGTCGGCCTGCACGGCCAAGACCAGGCAAGCGTTTACCGGCTTTTCATCCAGCAGCACCGTGCAGGCGCCGCATTCCCCGGCGCCGCAGGCAACCTTTGTGCCCTTCAACCCTAAACGGTCCCGCAGCATATCCGAGAGCAGTTCCTGGGCATTCACCAAAAGTTCCCGCTCCATTCCGTTGACAACAAATTTAATATGATGCATGGCAGCACACTCCATTCTCTTTTTGCATAATCGCGGTTATCCCCCGTTTGCACAAAACCTCGACCATCTCTTCCCGGTAAGCGGCGGTGGTGCGGATGTCGTCGATGGGGCGGCAGGCGCGCCTTGCCGTTCGGGCGGCGGCGAGAACCGTCGCCGCGTCCAGTTCCTTGCCGGTCAAGAACGCTTCGGCTTCCGCAGCCCTCAGCGGCGTCGGCCCCACAGCGCCCAAGACGATGCGGCATGCCGTAACGGGAGCGATCCCCTCCAGGTACACGCACAGATTGACGGCAGCGATGTCCATGGATTGCTTAAGCGCATGCTTTAAGTACACTGATTTACCCGCGAAGGCCCGGTTGGGAATGGCGACCCCTTTAAGCAGCTCATCGCTTTTTAAAGCGGTCCGGCCGGGTCCGGTTAAAAAGTCGGCGATCGGCAAGCGGCGATCCCCCCTGGCGCCGCAGACGATCATGGCGGCGTCATAGGCGTAAAGCGGGGGCAGGAGGTCGGCGGAGGGAGAAGCGTTGCAAATATTGCCGCCAATGGTGGCCAGATTCCTTACCTGGGGCGAACCCAAAGAGAAGGCCGCCCCGGTCAGGCTGGGCAGTTTTTCTTTTAAGAGCGCATGCTTTTCAAGGCAGGAAACCTTGACCGCGGCGCCAATAAAGATTTCCGTTGCCGAGCCTTCAATGGCACGGATCTGGTCTATTTCCCCGATATCGATGACGGATTGAGGCGTTATTTGCCCCCCCTTCATTTTCACAAGCAGATCCGTACCCCCGGCTAAAAAAACCGCTTCCGGGTGTTCGCCTTTTAGGGAGACAGCTTGCTCCAAGCTCCGGGCTTTATAATAAGCAAATGTTTTCATCCTTGTTATTCCTCCACACAAAGTTGCTGTTTACTGGGTTTCCAGGTCCGCCGGCGTACTGTCTCAAAAACAATACCTCCACCTTACTCAAATAGGAGGCACCGGCCTTCTCTTGCCCCCTCAGTTCGTACATTTCGGCATCATCTCCCCTTTGAGTAATTCATTAGCGGCTAAAATTCATCACGTTTTCCAGCCTGCCCAGGCCGGGCGGCAAAGCGCGGGTTAAAGAGAATTATTCTTTACTATAGGTTAATAGGCTGCTTAAGGCTATCAAAAGGTTAAGCGGACCCTCTTATCTTGTAATTTTTTCCGATTTTATTGATGTAAATTTTAATTATAAATTCAGAATTTCATTATGTGTGTAGATATTCTAGGCGTTTTACTGACTTCCTTCTTGCATTCGAAAAAAATAAACATTTTTTCAGATCGGGTTTTTACTATTAGTGAAGCTCTGTTCCGCAAAACGCGCGTCTTTCCAGTGTGCCACCGCCAACGCCATTTACGGCCTGCGCCGCCCGGGTGCGGGAATTGCCCGCCTATCCGGCGGCTCTGCCTAAATAAAGCGGGCAAAGCAGACGGGCCATTTACCAATGGCCCGTCTTTTCATCAAATATATTGTTATATTGTCTTTTATACCGGCTGCGGTTTGCTTTTAGTTAGCGTTTCGCTGCCTGAAATTCTGCTGCAGCGCTGAACTGCGGGGTATATGCGACTATATTCTAAAGTATCCGGACATCGATTATTTTTATGGTTTAAAAAAGAGAAACACACCACATATTGCCTGCCTGAGTGCAATAACGTGGTGTGTTGCCTTGGAAAAGCTTTACACTTTTGAACCCCTTCGTGCTAGCAGGTATTTTTTCGTAATTGTTATATAAATAACCATGCATCGTCCTTCGCATTGGGAGTTCTAATTATCTACCAGAATTATAGCACGACAGTCCATTCGGGATCAAAGATTAATTTCGACGCCTTTTTCGCCAATTCATTAACTTGCATGACTAAGGTGATGATCTTCATATGGATATCATTGGTCCGGTCAAGCGCGTAAAAAACGAATCAATCCCGTCGGTCAGACAGGACCGGAATATCAGATATTTTGTGAAATACCTCATCAATAGCCCATCAAAGCTTTTAAGTTACGATTGACAAAAAATAGCCTGGTACAGCCAATTTTAAAACGGCACTTTTTTGACCAAAAGATATGATATAAGAGTATGATCATCAGTGCGTTCAAAAACCACTTTATAAAAATGATCATAAAAGAATGCTTGCTTTGGCAGGCATTCTTTTTATTACAAAGGAGGTGTCTATTTTAATCCGCAAACACTGATGAAATATTTTAAACAAACTATTAGGAGGGAAAGATGTGTTCCGTATTTAAAAAGATATGGTCTGTTTTAGAAGCGGCAGAACATCGTGGCGCCCTGGCCACTCCCAGTGGAAAATGGAAAACATGGAGAACCGTTAGCGACCCAAGAAGATGTCCCCAATGCGGAAAACTTAACGGGCAAATCTTTGAGGCAGAAACCATAAGCATCGAGCCGCCGCTACATGATAACTGCCGCTGCTCTATTGACCTGCTACAGGCCATGCTCTGCGGCACGGTCACCATCGACGGTTTGCAGGGGGCGGATTATGTGCTGATGACCCAGGGACGTTTGCCCAATAATTATCTGCTCAAAGAGGAAGCGGAAAAACGGGGCTGGAAACGGGGAAAAAATACGATAGGCGGGGTACTTCCCGGCTACCTGATCGGCGGAAATGTTTATGATAACGACGACGGGAAATTACCCAAAGCGCCTGGCCGTATCTGGTATGAGGCGGATATCAACTATGTTTCCGGTCCCCGCTCCTCTGCCCGGCTGCTGTACAGCAATGACGGGCTATTTTTCGTCACCTATGACCACTATGGCACTTTTTATGAGGTCGTGCTATACTAAAAAAGGAGGTTGCAACGATGAAAGAATTTCAGGTAGACTTAGCGCATTGTCAATCCTATTGGGAAATGCATGAGCGTTTTCGCCAGGCACTGGACTGGCCGGAATTTTATGGGCAAAACTGGAGCGCCTTTTGGGATTGTGTGACCGGTTTCATGGAAGTACCGGCCTTCATCCGCATCACCGGTGTGGATTCCGCCGGTCAGGATGTCCGGGATTCCATCCCGATGATCCGGAAAATTTTACAGCGGGCAAAAACAAAATACGGAGATATCGATTATATTATTGAATCCAAAGCCGGGCTTTAGCCCGGCTTTATCCTCTTTAATCAGTCGGCGGCGTCTGTCCTTCGAATCCCCTGAACTAGTCCATAAAACAAGACCCTACCAAAAATCGGTAGGGTTTTGTTTGGTGACGCGTATGGGATTCGAACCCATGAATGCCAGCGTGAAAGGCTGGTGAGTTAACCGTTTCTCCAACGCGCCACATGGTAGCGGTGGCTGGATTTGAACCAGCGACACCCCGGGTATGAACCGAGTGCTCTGACCACTGAGCTACACCGCCATGGAAACGCCGCTTTTCTATTATGCCAAAACAAGCGCTTCCTGTCAAGCATTTTGCTCCATTTTGTAAAAAAATTTGCTATTTTACCAGCAGCAATTTGGCCGCAATTGCCATCAGCGCCAACCCCAAACCGCGCCCCCAGGTCATCGGGGTCTGCTCCAGTCCGAACAGGCCCAGCCAGTCTACCACCAGGGCCATGGCCAGCTGCCCGGTGATAATGGCGGTGGTGGCCTGTCCGGCCCCTATTTTGGCAATGGAAAACATGACGCCGTAGATGATGGCCACGTTGATCACGCCGCCCAGGTATAAATACCAGGGCGCTTCCCCTACCCGGCTGAAATCCCCCTTCCCCAGCCCCAGGGCGAACAGCAGCAACGCCACCACTGCCAGCCCCACGCCGTGCAGGATAAAATTGCCTTCCAGCACGCCGATTACTTTGGACAAAGCGCCGTTCAGCGAGCCCTGCACCGCCATGAGCACGCCGGCCGCGGCCGCCATTGCTAAAAACAGCCATGATTGCATAATACACCCCCGCGTGAATACCTTTCGGACCTATTGTGCGCGGGGGTGCTGCGAATTATTTACAATTTGATGTTTAAGTTGAAAGCGGAGATCTCGATATTATTGTCCTTGGCGTCCACATGCAGAGTGGGCAGACCCAAGAGGCGGCGGCGTCCTTTCGCCGGTATCTTCCCCGTTTCCTCGATCACCGCCGCCTGTGCCAGGACGGCCAGGGGTTCCGGCTCCTCCCCCGCGGCTGGCGGCGCCACCGCAGCCGCCTGCTGTACTTCGGGTTGTTGCGGCTGCTCCGCCTTATTGGCGCCGAACACCATCTTCAGGGCGAAGCGCCCTTTGACCGGCTCCGGTTCCGGTTCCTCTTGCGCTTCCGCCCAGCCGGACATTTGCTCCGCCTCCGGCCCCTCTTGCGCTTCCGCCCAGCCGGACATTTGCTCCGCCTCCGGCCCCTCTTGCGCTTCCGCCCAGCCGGACATTTGCTCCGCCTCCGGCCTCTCTTGCGCTTCCATCCAGCCGTACAGTTCCTCCGGCGGCGCTTCCTCCCCCGGTTCCTCCGGCAAAAACGGCTCCTCTTCCAGCAGCTGCGGTTCCTCGTCCGGTTGCTCTTCTAGCTGCTCTGCGGGTGGTTGCAGGCGATCCGCCTCGTATTTATCCCATAGCTCACGGCATTTTGCCACGGTGGCGTTGGCCTGCGCCGCTAGCTCCTCAACACTTTGCGCGGACGCTTCTTCCTCGGACAACATTTTGCTCATCTCTTCCAATGTCACCATGATCCACTCCCCGCTTTCCTGTTTTTTCGAGGGCGTTTGCGATACCGTGGCCGGCGTCTCCCGGGCTATTGTGCCGTCGCTGATGGCCACCGCGGCTTCCACTTCCACCGCCCGGTCCGATACCATGTACCAATCTAGGTCGCCTAGGGCCGCTATGGGTTCGACTGGCGGATCCACTCCCGGGGCATGCAGTTCCACCGGCAAGGTCAGCAGCGCCTGCCAGGAACTGCCCTCCTCCCTGCCCGCGTTGCGGCCGAACAGGCCGCCGCTGCTGGGCGGGGGCGCGGACTGATAATTAATGAGAATATCCGCCTCCCCCAGGCAATATAATTCACCGGCGGCGGAGCCGCATTGATTCAGCCGCATCTCCACCTGGATATCGTTGATGCTGCTGATGGCGGGGGAACCCTCCGGCAGGAAGATGGTGTGCTCCCAGGGGATAATGATCTCAGCCATAATACAGCCTCCTTTAAGCAGCAGTAGCCCTATCTATCTTCCATCCTATGCTGCTCTGCCGGGGATTATGACCTTTTCAGCGCTTAGCGGTTTTCTTTTAATACCTGGTATGTTATAATAGCTGCGCAGGCAAAGATCCTGAGCCGGGCCCCGCCGCCCAGGCTGCCGCCTTGAGCCGGAGCCGGCGGCATGCCGGGCTATCGCTGGGATTTTGCTGGGAGGGAAAAACCGGTGACATCCGTGCGGGCGGATGTGTTATAATATTAAGTAAATCATCTGACACAGCGGAGGAAGAGATATGAATATCGTTGTTTTGGCCGGCGGGCTGAGCCCGGAACGGGATGTTTCCCTGTGCAGCGGCATTGAGGTGCGCAACGCCCTGCGTCATAAGGGCCACCGCGCGGTGATGATCGATGTGTATCTGGGCATTGAGCAGGAAACCGGCGACCTGGACGCTGTTTTCGATTGGGACATCGCCTATCCCGGCAGCGGGGGCATCGGGCATGAAGCGCCGGATCTGGAAGAGATCCGGCTGATGCGCCGGGATCAAAGCCCGGCGCTGATCGGCCCCCGGGTGCTGGCAATGTGCCGCCGGGCCGATGTGGTGTTTCTGGCCCTGCACGGCGCCATCGGTGAAAACGGCAAGCTCCAGGCCGCTCTGGATATCTACGGCATCCGCTATACGGGCAGCGGCGCTTTGGGCAGCGCCATCGCCATGGACAAAAGCATGTCCAAACAGCTGTTTGTCAACAGCCGCCTGCTGACTCCCCCGGCCCGGCTGATCCGGCGGGGCGATCTCATCGATCCGGCCACCATTCGCTATCCCTGCATGGTCAAACCCTGCTCCGGCGGTTCCAGCGTGGGCGCGACCCCTGTCAATGAAATACTGGCTCTGGACGCGGCAATCTCCCTGGCTTTCCATTACGAGGACAAAATACTGATCGAGGATTTTATCAAAGGCCGGGAGTTTTCCGTGGCCGTGCTGGGCCAGCAGGCGCTGCCGGTGATCGAGATCTGCCCCAAGGGCGAATTTTTCGATTATAAGCATAAATACCAGTCCGATATCTGCCAGGAGATCTGCCCGGCGCGCCTGGACCCGGATACCGCCGGCCGCATGCAGGAAATAGCCCTCCAAGCCTATCAGGCTCTGGAGCTGGCGGTATTCGCCCGCATGGATTTCATTCTGGCCGATAGCGGCGAGATCTATATTCTGGAAGCCAATACCGTGCCCGGCATGACCAAGGCCTCCCTGCTGCCCAAGGAAGCGGCCGCCGCCGGTATCAGCTATGCGGAGATGTGCCAGCGGATCGTGGATTATTCGCTGCAAAAATATTGAGGGTGGGCCGGAAAGGCGCTGAAACCATGGAAAACATCACTTTAGGCCAGATCCTGCTTTGGACCGGCGGTCAATACCGCGGCCCGGCCGGGCCGCTGGACGCGGCCGTTGCGGATATTGTCATCGACAGCCGCCGGGCCGCCCCCGGCAGCCTGTTCGCCGCCCTGTTGGGAGAAAAGGCGGACGGCCACCATTACTGCTCCGCCGCTTTAGGCCAGGGCGCGGTCTGCTGCCTGGTGCAGCGGCCGGTGGAACAGGAGCCGATCATCCTGGTGCCCGACACGGAGCGGGCCTTGGGCGCCGTCGCCCGGGCCTACCGGCTGTCCCTGCCGGCGCGGGTTCTGGCGGTCACCGGCAGCGTGGGCAAAACCACGGCCAAGGAAATGCTGGCCGCGGTGCTCGCCCAACATTTCTCCCTGCTGAAAAACGCGGGCAATTTCAACAATGCCCTGGGCCTGCCGCTGACCCTGTTCCGGCTGAACGGCAGCCATGAGCTGGCCATTACCGAGCTGGGCATCAATCATTTCGGGGAGATGGAGCTCCTGGCTGAGATCGCCCGCCCGGACCTGGCCTATTATACCCATATCGGCGACGCGCACCTGGAAGCCTTCGGCGACCGGGCCGGGGTCCTCAAAGCCAAAAGCGCGTTGCTGGACTATTTGCCCGCCGGCGGCGCCGTCTATCTGAACGGCGACGACCCCTGGCTGAGAAAGATGCGGCGGCGGCCCGGCCTGGCGCAGCGCTGGTACGGCCTGGGACCGGACAATGACCTGCGCATGACGGAGATCGTTTGCGATAGCTGCGGCAGCAGCGCCCGGCTGCGGGGGCAAGGTCTGGACCTGGCGGTGCGCATGAACGCGCCCGGCCGCTACCTGCTCTCCGCCGCGGCCGGAGCGGCCCTGGCGGGTCTGGACTTAGGCATGGCTGCGGAAGAGATTGCCGCGGGCCTGGCTTCCTTCCAGCCGCTCACCGGCCGGGGCCAGCTGATCGCCTGCGGCGCTATCCGCGTCATCGACCATAGCTACAATGCCAATCCCAGCTCCATGGCGGCGGCCCTGGACGCCTTGGCCGAGCTGCCGGGTCGCCGGGTGGCTATTTTGGGCGATATGTACGAGCTGGGCGAGCAGTGGCGGGAACTGCATTGGCAGACCGGCGCTTACGCGGCAAAGCGGGCGGACCTGATCATCGCCGTGGGGAAATTGGCGGAACATCTGGCTGCCGGCGCGGCGGAACAAAGCCGGACTCCGCCCCTCTATTACCCCACGCGGGAAGAATTGCTGTCCGCCCTGCCGGAACTGGTCCGGCCCGGCGACGCGGTGCTGGTCAAGGCCTCCCATTCCGCCCGGCTGGAGGAAGCTGTCTGCCGGATCAGAGAATTGTATCAGGATTGACTGCCGGGAAGCCAAACTATTTATAAAACAAAACCGTACTTTTCTTGCAAGAAAAGTACCAAAAGAACTTTATACTATAGCTTGATTGTACAAGTTATTTTGTTTAAAGTTTTCTTGGTTCTTCTTTTGTAAAAGAAGAACGGTTGTTATTCTTTAATGGGTTTTAAGCTTTAACGGTTTTAGCCTTTAACGGTTCTGTCAGCGCCGGGCCGTCTCGCGGCTACAAATCCTCTCCGGCCGCCACGGCCAGCACCCATACCTCCCCCGCCCCGGCCTTCTGCAAAGCCCGGGTAGCGGCGGCGGCGGTGGCGCCGCTGGTATAAATGTCGTCGATCAGCAAAATGCGTTGGCCCGCGGTCCGGGGATCCGCGCGGAAAGCGCCTTTCAGCTCCGCTTCCCGCTCCCGCCGGGTCAGCGCCGCCAAAGGCCGCGTTTCCCTGACCCGGCGCAGGTATTCCGGGTGATGGGGGATCAAAAGCTCCCGGCTGAGCAGGGCGCTTAACAGTTCCGCCTGGTTATAGCCCCGCTCCCGCTCCCGGCAGGGCGAGAGCGGCACCGGCGTCAAGGCGTCAAAGGCGCGGGAGCCATAATAGCGCGCAAAGGCTTCCTTGAGCAGCGCCGCGAGCGGCCGGCGCAGCCCGGGCCGGTCCCGGTATTTGAAATCCAGCAGCCGCTCCCTGAGATAGCCCTGGTAGGGCATTGCCGCCCGGGCCAGTTGAAAAGGGGGCCGGGCTTGGCGGCATTCGCTGCAGCAATAATCCGCCGTTTCGGTGGCCGCGATAAAGGCGGCGCAATAAGGGCAGGGCCGCAGGCGCTGCTGTTTGTCCCGGCAGTCCGGGCAAAGGGGGCCGTCAGGGCTCACCGCGCCGCAAGAAACGCAAAGCCGCTGCGGGAACAGGATTCCCGCGGCGGCTTTTTGCCATTCATAGAAAGTTTTTTGCTTGCTGTTCGGCATGGCGCAGCCGGGACCGCTTACACTTCCAGGCCCATTTCGTTCATGGCGTCTTTGCGGGACAGCTTCACCTTGCCGGTGGCTTTGTCGATGGCTTTCACCTTCACCCACATCACGTCGCCTTCGGCGCAGACGTCCTCCACTTTTTCCACCCGTTTGTTGGACAGCTCGCTGATATGCACCATGCCGTCCTTGCCGCTGCTGCCCAGCACGCCGGGGATGATCTCCACAAAAGCGCCGAAATCCATGATTTTCACCACGACGCCCTTGTAGATTTTGCCCACTTCCGGCTCCGCCACGATATTGTTGATGATGGCGAGCGCCTTTTCGCCCATGGTCCCGTCGGTGCTGGCGATAAAGACCCGCCCGTCGTCCTCGATATCGATCTGGGCGCCGGTGACTTCCACGATCTTCTTGATCACCTTGCCGCCGGAGCCGATCACTTCCCGGATCTTCTCCGGATCGATCTGAATGGTGAGGATGCGCGGCGCGTATTGGGAGAGCTCGGGCCGGGGCGCGTCGATGGCCTCCAGCATCTTCCCGAGGATGAACAGGCGGCCTTCCCTGGCCTGGGCCAGAGCCCGGGTGAGGATCTCCCGGTCGATGCCGGGGATCTTGATATCCATCTGGATGGCGGTGACGCCTTTTTCCGTGCCCGCGACCTTAAAGTCCATATCGCCCAGGAAATCCTCCATGCCCTGGATATCCGTGAGGATGGTGATGTCTTCGCCTTCCTTGATCAGGCCCATAGCGCAGCCGGATACCGGCGCGGTGATGGGCACGCCGCCGTCCATCAGCGACAGGGTGCTGGCGCAGACGCTGCCCATGGAGGTGGAGCCGTTGGATTCAATGGCTTCGGACACCAGGCGCAGGGCATAGGGGAAAACCTCCTCGTCCGGGATCACCGGCAGCAGCGCCCGCTCGGCCAAAGCGCCGTGGCCGATCTCCCGGCGGCCCGGCCCCCGCATGGGACGGGTCTCGCCCACGGAATAGGAGGGGAAATTGTACTGATGCATATAGCGCTTGGAGGTTTCCGGCGTGATGCCGTCCAGCACCTGCTCCTGGGACATCATGCCCAAGGTCAGGGCGTTTAAGATCTGGGTCTGGCCCCGGGTGAAGAGGGCGGAGCCGTGGGCCCGGGCCAGCACGCCCACTTCGCAGGTGATGGGCCGCACCTCGTCGGTCTTCCGGCCGTCGATGCGGATTTTATCCTTGGCGATCAGGGAACGCATGGTTTCCTTCTCGATTTTATACAGCACTTCGCCGATGGCTTCCTCCTGCTCGGGGAACTGCTCGGCCAGGGCTTGCTGCACCGCCGCGTAAAGCTGGGCGATCATCGCTTCCCGGGGCTCCTTGGCGATGCGCTCCTCGGAGCAGCGCCGCATCAATTCCCGGAAGCCGTCGCCGGCGATGTCGTGCACGGCTTTCACCAGTTCGGCGTCGGACTCTTCCTTGGCAAAGACGAATTTTTCCTTGGCCAGGCCCAGCTGAAGCGCCTCGGCCCGGAATTCCTCGATGAAAGCCACCGCTTTCTTGATTTCCTCATGGGCGAACATGATGCCTTCCAGGATCACTTCCTCCGGCACCTCGTTGGCGCCGGCCTCCACCATCATCACCGCGTCCTTGGTGCCGGCCACGGAGAGATGCATTTCGGACAGTTCCTCCTGCTCCTGATTGGGGTTGAGCAGATACTCGTCGTCGATCAGGCCGACGGTCACGCCGGCGATGGGGCCGTCAAAGGGGATCTTGGAAATATGCACCGCGGCGGAAGCGCCGATCATGGCCGCCATATCCGGCGGGTTATCCTGATCCACGCTCAAAACGGTGGTCACCACCTGCACGTCGTTGCGCATAGCCTTGGGGAACAGGGGCCGCAAGGGGCGGTCGATCAGGCGGGAGCTTAAAATGGCCTTTTCCGTGGGGCGGCCTTCCCGCTTGATAAAACCGCCGGGGATTTTGCCCACCGCGTACATCTTCTCCTCGAATTCCACCTGCAGGGGGAAGAAATCGATACCCGGCCGGGGCTGCCCGCTCATGGTGGCGCAGGCCAAAACCATGGTCTCGCCGTAGGTGACGAACACCGCGCCGCCGGCCTGCTTGGCCATGCGGCCGGTTTCCAGGGTCAGCGTTCTGCCGCCCAGCTCCATACTTTTTCTCAATACGTTTGCCATTGATGTTCTCCTTTTTCTCATCACTTTTATTTAACCGTTATTGTTTCTCTATTTAAAGAAAAAACCCTCCAAAATCTTAAAAAACCCTCGCAAAACTGTCAGACGCCACTGTTTGCGGCAAAATTTCCCTTATTCACACGCAAAAACTCAGGGAGAGCCGCTAGCGGCTCTCCCCCGGGCCGTTCAACAGATCCGCTTTTTGCCGCTACTCCCGGTAGGTGACAAAGATGGCCAGCACCCTGCCGCTATCGCTGCGCATCAGGTAGAATTGGTCGCCCGCTTCCATTTCGTCGATTTCCTCTATGCCGCTGTCCCGGACATCATAGACCGGCACCCCGTCCTTGACGATCAGCGTTGTCGAAACCCCGGTCCCGCTGTCGCGCACCGTATAGCGGCTGGGCGCGGCTGCGGCCAGTTCCACGGTATAATGCGCAGGGCAGGGCAGGTAGTCCTCCGCCTCGTCCGCGTCAAAGAAACTGATTTTACCGCTGCCTAAAATCTTGTACACCGCCACCTGGGTATGGTCCGGTTCTTGTTCGAAAATGAAGCGGAGCAGCTTGTTCCCGTCCTGATCATACGCGTCGCAGCTGTAGCCGCCCTCGGTGCGGTAGGCGGTGGAGGCGTCGATAAAAGCGATCAGCTCGGTGCGGAGGGGCAGGTCGGACAGGTGGACCACGCCCGACTGTTTGGGCGGGGTCAGCAGCTCCGCGATATAGGCGTCGATCTCCGTGAGGATCTGCTGGCCAAAGCAGGCGGCCAGCAGATTCTGCGTGCCGCCGGCCTTGTTGGCGAATAAAGCCCGGTAGGCGAGGAGCCCCATGGTATCCCGGTCGCAGCCGGCGGCGGTATCGACGCCGCCATCCTGAGTGAGCAAGCCGAACGCCCGGGCCAGGTCCAGGGTATTGCGCTCCCATTCCCCGGTCAGCAGGCCGGAGGTCTCCGGCTCGCAGCCCAGCAGCACCAGCAGCATTTTCAGCGCTTCCGTGCCCTTCACCGGATCCTCCGGGTAAAAATAGCCGTCGCCCCGGCCGCTGATGATGCCCCTGGCGGCGCAGTATGCCACATAGGGCCTGCCCCAGTAGGTTTCCGGCACATCCTTAAACCCGGCGGCGATATGCTGATCAGCCGCCACATCCTGTCCCCCGGTGGCGATGACGCTGATGATCTTGGCCATCTCCGCCCGGGTCACCACCCGGTCAGGATCATAGATATAGCCGCCGCCGGCTTGCCGATAACCGTCGATGACGCCCAGCTCCGCCAAAACGGCGATTGCCAGCTGATGATCGATCTGATCCTGGTCCAGGAAGCGGGGTTCGCCGCTGAAATAAACGGCGCTGTCGCCGTCGGCAAAGGGCCGGTCCGCCGCAACGGCCGGCAGGGCCGCCGGCAGCAGGAACATAACCAGCGCCAGCAGGAACAAGCATTTTTTCATGCGCATGACCTCCTTACATGTCCAGATATTGACAACCCCATTATAACAAAGGCCGCGTTCAATAGCAAGAAAGCAACCGGGCTGATCCGGCAAAAACCCGCGCCAAAGCCATAAAGAAACCCGCTCTTAAGAGCGGGTTGTTCTTGTACTAGCGGCGCAGGCCCAGGCTGGTGATGATCTTGCGGTAACGGTCGATGTCCTTGCTCTTCAGATAATTGAGCAGGGAACGGCGGCGTCCCACCATCTTCAGCAGGCCGCGCTGGCTGTGAAAGTCTTTCTTGTTGCTTTTCAGATGCTCGGTCAGATGACTGATCTGATAGGTGAGCACCGCGATCTGCACTTCCGGGGAACCGGTATCGGTCTCGTGAATGCGGTATTTCTCAATGATTTCCTGTTTGACGGCAGCGTCCATGTGAAAACCTCCTAAAAATTTGATAAACGCCCGTGTCCGAGAGTACGCCGGAGCAGCGTGTCCCCCAGGCAGGGTTCAGGTAAAGGGAGTCGCGCGCATCCGGCTGGTACTGTCCGATCGCTCAACTCACGCTTTCCATAGTGGAACTTTATGATTATATATTATAAAATCGGATTTGGCAAGTGGCAATTTTCCGGTTGGCTCTGGAGAAAATCCCTGGCCGCGGCGCTGTCCGCATTGATCTGCGCGATCAGCTCGGCCGTACCGGCGAAGCGCCGCTCCGGCCGCAGATATTTGCCGAAGCAGACCCGGATGGTTTCCCCGTACAGGTCCGGCTCCACATCGAACAGATGCGCCTCCACCAGGGGCTTGATTTCCCCGCCGATGGTGGGCTTAACCCCAAAGTTGGCCACCGCAGCATAAGAGCGTCCCTGGCGGACCACCCGGGCCGCGTACACGCCCCGGGGCGGCATAGCCTGCCGCTCCGGCACGGTCAGATTGGCGGTGGGATAGCCGAAGCTGCGGCCCAGTTGATTGCCCCGCACCACCGGCCCCTCCAGGGTGAACCAATAGCCCAGCATGGCGTTGACCGCCTCCATCTCCCCTGCCGCCAGGTGGCGGCGGATATTGGTCGAGCTGACCACGCCGTAAGCAACCCTGACCTCGTCCACGATGGCGACGGCCACGCCCCGCTCTTCGCAGAGCTGCCGCAGCAGCCGGGCGGTGCCGGCGCCGTGGGCGCCGAAGGTGAAATTATAACCCACCACCACCTGGCGGGCCTGGAGCCGCGCCACGATGATCTCATCCACAAACGCTTCCGGGCTGCTGTTCATCAGCTTGCGGTCAAAGTTCAGCGTCACCACCCGGTCCACGCCAAAGCGCTCCTTCAGCAAGGCCCGCTTCAACGCATCGCCGATCAGCAGCATGGGCGCCTCGCCCTTGATCAAAGCCAGCGGGTGCGGGGAAAAGGTGACCATAGCGCTGCTGCCGCCCAGTTCCCGTTTCTTCTCCGCCGCCATCTGGAAAAGAGCCCGGTGCCCCAGATGCAGGCCGTCGAAATTGCCGATGGCGCAGACCGGGCAGGGCCGTTGCTCATCAAAGCGGTCCGCCTCCACCAGCACTTTATCGATTTTTAACATCACCTGTTCCTGTTTTTCCATATGACCGATCGCCAACACTTCTCCTGCCTGCCCCGTCAGCCGCAAAGCCGGTTCCGGCCGGAACGCCGCCGGCGGCAGCTGTATGCCATTGCCGTGAGCCACCCGCCACCAGTCCCGCTCCGGCGGCTGAAAGGCGGGCAGATGGGACAGGGCCTCGCCAATAGGGATGATAAATTCTTTGCCGCCCCGCTCGGTCAGGGCGGCGATTTGCGCAAAAGTATAGCTGTCCTCCAGCCTGAAATCCCCCACCCCGGTCCGGCGCAGCATGGTCACATGGGCGCCCGATGCCAGCTCCCTCCCCAGGTCATGGCTCAGGGAGCGGATATAGGCGCCCTGGCCGCAGCGGATTTCCAGCAGCGCCAGCGGGTGAACGCCGGGCCGGAATTCCAGCAGCCTCAATCCGTATATCCAGACCGGCCGCGGTTCCACTGCCACGTCCTCGCCCCGGCGCCGTTTCTTATACAGGGGTTCGCCGCCCCGTTTCAGGGCGGAGAGGGCCGGCGGCCGCTGCATGATCAGGCCGGTAAACTTCGGCAGCAGCGCTTCCACCATCCGGGCGGTGATATGGGAGGCGTCCCGCTCCGCCAGGGCCGCGCCCTGGGCGTCGTAGCTGTCGGTCTCAACGCCGAAGCAGACCTCCGCCAGATAGCTTTTTTCCCGGCCCATAATGTATTCGGCGAGCCTGGTGGCCCGGCCCAGACAAATGGGCAGCACCCCGGTGGCCAGGGGGTCCAAAGCCCCGCAATGCCCCGCCTTCTCCCCCAGCAGCCGCTTAACGGCCGCCACCGCTCCCTGGGAGCTGGGCCCTCCGTCCTTATCCAAATTGATGAATCCGTCCATGCGCGACCCTTAACCCGGCCCTCTGAAAAGAGAAGCGGTAAATGTTTGATTTAAATTAAAACCTTTCTTTTCTTGAAAGAAAAGAAACAAAAAAACTTTAAACAGATAGATCGTTGCCGGCAACAAGGGATAAACGCTTTGCTTTGTCCCGATATTTGCTTTTACCTAACTTTGAATCTATTTTAAAATTTTCTTGGTTCTTCTTTTATAAAAGAAGAACGGTTTTACGGTTTTACAACGCAACGCCTCAAGGCTCCGCCTCAAACAGCTTCCGGGCTTCCGCCAGCACCGGGGGCATGGCCTCGGCCAGGCCGCCCGCCACTTTGCAGCCGGAAGCCAGCAGATGGCCGCCGCCTTGAAAAAGCCGGGCCAGCCCGTCCACCCGGTAGCCCCGGCGGCAGCGGAAGCTGACCTTGACCTCGTCCGCGTATTCCTCGAAGAAGACGCCCACTTTGACCCCGGTCAGGGCCAGGGTATAATTGACGATATTATGGCAGTCCGCGGCGCCGGCGTGATAGCGGTCCCGTTCCGCCCGGCTCACATAACTGTAGCAGAGCAGGCCCCCGCAATCCACGGCCAGGTTGTTCAGGCAGGACGCCATCATCTTCAGGTTGGCGAAGCTGCGGTCCTCGAACAGCTTGATGCGCACCAGTTCCAGATCCACCTGGCCCATCAGCCGGGCAGCCTGCCCGAAGGCGCGGGGCGTGGTGTTCAGATAGCGGAAGCAGCCGGTATCCGCGGCCAGGCCGCAATAGAGGCAAAGGGCCGTGTCGTCGTCCGGCGCGATGCCGGCGCCAAAGATCAGCGCCGCCGCCAGTTCCGCCGTTGCCGCGGCTTCCGGCTCCACCAGGGCGGCCGCGCCCTGGAAATCATTGGTGGCGTGATGATCGATGCAATAGAGCGGCTCCTCCCGGAGCATGGGTTCCAGCCAGGGGCCGGTGCGGGACAGTTCGCCGCAATCCACCAGCAGCACCCCTTCCGGCCGCATATCCAGGTCCGCGGGGTCCAGCATCAGCTCCAATCCGGGCAGGAAACGCAAATTGGGCGGGACCGGGTCCCGCCGCAGCATGCGCCAGTTTTTGGCCGCGCCGTCAAAAGCCCGGTACAAAGCCAGCATGGACCCCAGGCAGTCGCAGTCCGGGTCCTCGTGGCCCACCAGCGCCAGGTTGCGCTGGCAACGCAATATCGCCATCATCCGCGCATAGCCGGCTCCCATGGTTATTCTTCTTTGTACACGCCGGGGTCCATGGGCGGACGCCCGGCGGCGGCGGCCTCGTCGGCGGCGATCTGCTTATCAATGACGCCCATCATGCGCACCGCGTAAGCGATGCTGTCGTCCACCTGGAAATAGAGCTCCGGCACCACCCGGGTTTTGAGACGGCGTCCCAGCTCCCGGCGGATATAGCCTTTGGCGCTGTCCAGGGCCGCGGCGATATCCTCCTTATGCTGCCGGTCATTGTTGAGCGGGCTGATATGCACCCGGGCCGAGCAGCCGTCAGGCGCGATCTCGATATTGGCCACGGAAACAAAGTCCAGGCGGGGGTCCTTGATCTCCCGGTCCAAAATCACAGCCAGTTCCTTTTGCAGCTCCCCTGCCAACCGGCCCACACGATGACTTACCATAGCTTACTCCTATAATTGACGCTCGATCTGCTCCATCACGTACACTTCGAAGACGTCGCCCTCTTTCAGGTCGTTGAAACTTTCCAGGCTGATACCGCATTCAAAGCCCTGCAGCACTTCTTTGGCGTCGTCCTTGAAACGTTTCAGCCCGGCGACCTTGTCGTCGGCGATGACCACGTTGTTGCGGATGACCCGCACCAGGCTGTTGCGGGCGATCTTGCCGCTGGTCACGTAGGAGCCGGCCACCACGCCCACCTTGGGCACCCGGATGACCTGGCGCACCTCGACATGGCCGATGATGTTCTCCTTGAATTTCGGCGCCAGCAGGCCGCTCATGGCCAGCTTGATATCTTCGATGCAGTCGTAGATGACCCGGTAGATGCGGATATCCACGCCCTCCTGCTCCGCGGCGGTCCGGGCCGCCGGGGGAGCGATGATATTGAAGCCGATGATGATGGCGTTGGAGGCGGCGGCCAGCATCACGTCGCTTTCGGAAATGCCGCCCACGCCGGCGTGGATCACGTTCACCTTCACTTCGTCGGTGTTCAGCTTGACCAGGCTCTGGGTCAAAGCTTCCACCGAGCCCTGCACGTCCGCTTTCACCACCAGGCTCAGCTCTTTGATCTCCCCCTGCTCGATCTGCTTGAACAAATCGTCCAGGCTGACCCGGGAGCTCTTATGCAGCTCTTCCTCCCGCTTTTTGATGCCTTGCTTGGCAGCGACCAGGCGGGCGTCCCTTTCGTCCTTCACCACCATAAAGATTTCGCCCGCCGGCGGCGCCTCGGCAAAGCCCAGCACTTCCACTGGCATGGAGGGGCCGGCGGTCTTGACTTTCTTGCCCTTGTCGTCGTGCATGGCGCGGACCTTGCCGAACACCGCGCCGGCCAGCAGATTGTCGCCTGCCTGGAGCGTGCCCTTCTGCACCAATAAGGTTGCCACCGGGCCCCGGTTCTTATCCAGCTTGGCTTCCACCACCACGCCCCGGGCGGCCCGGTCGGCGTTGGCTTTCAGTTCGCCCACCTCGGCCACGAGCAGGATCATTTCCAGCAGGCCTTCCAGGTTGATGCGGGCTTTGGCGGAGACTTCCACCATGATGGTGTCGCCGCCCCATTCTTCGGCCACCAGGCCGTATTCGGTCAATTCCTGTTTGACCCGGCCCACGTCCGCGCCGGGCTTATCGATCTTGTTGATGGCGATGATCACCGGCACGCCCGCGGCCTTGGAGTGGTTGATGGCCTCCACGGTCTGGGGCATCACGCCGTCGTCCGCCGCCACCACGATGATGGCGATATCCGTCATCTGCGCGCCCCGGGCCCGCATGGCGGTGAAAGCCTCGTGGCCGGGCGTGTCCAGGAACGTGATTTTCCTGCCTTTGATTTCCACCTGATAAGCGCCGATATGCTGCGTGATGCCGCCGGCCTCGCCGGAAACCACGTTGGTGTGGCGGATGGCGTCCAACAGCGAGGTTTTGCCGTGATCCACATGGCCCATGATCGTCACCACCGGCGGGCGCTCTGCCATCTCGCCCTCGTCGTCGGCGATATCTTCCATGATCTCCGCGGCCCGGTCGGCCTTGACCTCCACGGTTACGCCGAATTCGTCAGCCAGCAGGATGGCGGTTTCCGCGTCCAGTTCCTGATTGATGGTGGCCATAATGCCCATGGCGAACAGCTTCTTGATGATCTCGCCTGCGGTCTTGCCCATGGTTTTGGCCAGCTCGCCCAGGATCACGGTTTCGCCGATGGTGATTTTTCTCGGCATGACCGGCGGCATCGCCATTTTCTCGTTCCTCAGTGATTTATTGCCTTTATACCCCTTGCCGGGCGGCCTGAAGCCCTTGCCTTTGACTTCGGCCTCGTAACTCTTTTCCGCCACGATATCCTTGACGAACACCTTTTTGCTGGGGCGGTAATTGGTAGTGGGTTTTTCCGGCGCCGCGGCTTTGGCTCCGGCCTGGGGAGGACGGCCTTTGCCGCCGCCGGGCTGGGCGGGACGGTCCTTGCCTGCGCCCGGCTGCTGCGGGCGGTCCTTGTTCCAGCCCTGCTGGGCCGGACGGCCTTGGCTCCCGCCCGGCTGCTGCGGGCGGTCCTTGTTCCAGCCCGGCTGGGCCGGACGGCCTTGACCGCCGCCCGGCTGGGCCGGACGGCCTTGGCCCCCGCCCGGCTGCTGCGGGCGGTCCTTGTTCCAGCCCTGCTGTGCCGGACGGCCTTGACCGCCGCCCTGCTGGGCCGGACGGCCTTGGCCCCCGCCCGGCTGCTGCGGGCGGTCCTTGCTCCAGCCCTGCTGGGCCGGACGGCCTTGACCGCCGCCCTGCTGTTGGGGGCGGCCGTGCTCCCGCGGGCCCCGGTCCCTGTTTTGCTCAACAGGGCGGGCGTCGCTTCTGTCCCGGCCGGGGGCTGCCTGCGCCGCCGGTGTGGGCTGGGGCGCGGCCGCCGGCTCGGAAGCGGCGGCTTTTATTTCCTGCTCGGTTGGAGGGGCGGGCGGGGGAGCCGGAGCTTCCGCAGCGGCCGCAGCGGGCCGGGGAACCTCCGCCGCGGGGGCGGGCTGGGCCGGGACGGCCGCTGCGCTGGCCGGTTCAGCCGGGGCGGCGGGCTGAACCGGGGAGCCCGCTTCCGTATCCGCCTGCTCTTTTGCGATCACCGCTTTGGGGATGCGCGTGACCCGGGGCACGAATCCGCCGGGAGCGGCTGCGGAGATTTTCCCCTTGCCCGCGGCGGCAAAGTTTTGACGGATCTCCTCGGCTTCCCTTTCGCTGATCGTGCTCATATGATTTTTAGCGTTCACGCCCATCTTCTGTAGTTTCCGCAAAATATCCTTGCTTTCCACGGATATCTCCTTCGCCAATTCGTAAATCTTTACTCTGGCCAAACCCACCACTCCTTACTGCAAACCTCTGCTTGGTATTTTTTACTCCCTGTCAATGCCGATTTTCATGATCGCCTTAGCAAAGCCCTCGTCCAGCAGGGCCAGAGCCCCCCGGCGGCTCGTGCCGACAATGCGGCCCAGATCCTCTTTATCCGGCCAGTAGAGCACCGGTATTGCCGTTCCGGCTAAGGCTGTCAATTCCTCCCTTACTTTCGGCGCGGCGTCCAGGGCGATCACCACCAGAGCCGCTCTACCCTTCAGGAGCGCTTCCCTGGTCAGGGCGTCGCCGGCCATGATCTTACCCGCTTTGCGGGCCAGGCCCAGATAATTCGCGATTCTTTGCCGCTGCTGTTTCTCCATGCTCCTCCGGGGCCGCGGGCAGGGCGGCGCTGATTTCCTGCCATATTTCCTCAGGTATCTTCGTATTGAGATTGAGCGCCCGCTCCAGGCTCCGGGCTTTTCTGGCTTTTTTCAGGCATTCGGCGTTGCGGCACAGGTAGGCGCCGCGCCCCGCCTTCCTGCCCGTGCCGTCCAGGGACAGCTCCCCGGCCGGGGAACGGACCAGCCGCAGCAATTCCCGCTTGCCCTTCATCTCCCGGCAGGCGCAGCACATGCGCTGCGGTTCCACATATTTATGGCCCTTGGTCACTGGGTTTCACCCGGCGACCCTTCCGCCTCGGTCATGGGCTCCACGGCATCGGCTACCTCCTCGATCATGGCCTCCTCAAAACCGTCCATTTCTTCCCCGTCAGGCTCTTCCGGTCCGGCGTCGAAAGCCTCTTTCTGGCCCGCCTCCAGCTCCGCCATTTGGCTCTCGCTCTTGATATCGATTTTCCAGCCTGTCAGCCGGGCGGCCAGGCGGGCGTTCTGCCCCTCTTTGCCGATGGCTAAGGACAGCTGATAATCCGGCACCACCACCCGGGTGAACTTTTCTTCCTCGTCGATTTCCACGGAAATGGCTTTGGCCGGGGACAGGGAGTTGCTCACATAGATGGCGGGGTTCTCGTCCCAGCGGATGATCTCGATCTTCTCGCCGGAAAGCTCGTTGACGATGGACTGCACCCGCATGCCTTTGGCGCCCACGCAGGCGCCCACCGGGTCCACGTTCTCGTTTTTGCTGTGCACGGCGATCTTGGAGCGCCAGCCCGGTTCCCGGACCACGGATTTGATCTCCACGGTGCCGTCGTGGATTTCCGGCACCTCCCGTTCGAACAGCCGCTTCAGCAGGCCGGGATGGGTGCGGGACACCATGATCTGCGGTCCCTTGGTCGTCTTGCGCACTTCCAGGATATAGACTTTCAGGCGGTCGCCCACCCGGTAATTCTCCCGGGGGATCTGCTCCGAGGGCGCCAGCAGGGCTTCGGTTTTGCCCAGATCGATATAGACGTTGCGGCCTTCGGCCCGGATCACCGTGGCCGTGACGATATCGTCTTTTCTGGTGGCGAACTGGTCGTAGACCATATTGCGCTCGGCCTCGCGGATGCGCTGCACCACCACATGCTTGGCGGTTTGCGCCGCGATCCGCCCGAAACTGCGGGGCGTGACCTCCGATTCGAAGACGTCCCCTTCCTCAAAATCCGGATCGTACTGCTGGGCCTCCGCGAGGGAGATCTGCAGCTTGTCGTCTTCCACTTCCCGCACCACGTCCTTGCGGTAGAACACGTGGATGTCGCCATTGTTCCGGTTTATCTCCACCCGCACGTTCTGGGAAGAGCCGAAATGCTTCTTATAGGCGGAGATCAGGGCCGCCTCGATGGCCTCGACCAGCACCTCCATCTCGATGCCGCGCTCTTTTTCCAGATCCTTCAGGGCTTCGATGAATTCTACGTTCATGTTGATTCTCTCCCGTATTCAATTTTGCTTAATCCAGGTCCGCCACCAGACGGACCTTGGCTACGCTGTCCAGGGGAAAACGCTGTTCCCCCTCTGCGCTCAGGATCACCAGCTCCGTGCCGTCCAAGCCGACCAGCTGTCCGGCCGCTTCCTTGACCCCGTTTTGGGGCGCGTAGAGCCGCACCGCCACCTCGGCTCCGGCATAACGCCGGAAATCCTCCGCCCGTTTCAGGGGCCGCTCCAGTCCTGGCGAGCTGATTTCCAGATAATAACTTTGCTGAATGAAATCGGCTTTATCCAGGGCCGGGTCCAGCAGGCGGCTGACCCGTTCGCATAATGCATGGTCCACCGGGTCCGCCCTGTCGATAAAGAGGCGCAGATACCATTCGCCGGCTTCCCGCGCGTACTCCACGTCGATCAGCTCCGCGCCCGCGGCGGCTACCAGGGGTTCGGCCAGGTCCCAGACCTGCCGCTCGATCTGATTATAATCAACAATAACGCTCTTCTTTTTCACCAAAGGGCCCCCGCAAAAGAAAAAGTGGGCATAACCCACTTCCGACCAGCAACACTAACAAGCCAATCATACCACATTATGTGCTGAAATGCAAACTTTTTTTACCATAAGGTAAAGCGAGCCGAACGCGCCCGCCCCAGCCGGCATCGGAGTACGCTGGGGCTTCGTTAAGGCTCCCAGGCGGGCCGCCCGATCCGGGGCAAAGCGCCGTATTGACTTTATCCGTCAATTATGTGAAAATTATCTTGGTCTATTTCCCATCTACATGATCATAACCGTATCTGCTCCGCAGCCCGGAAAGGAGTGTTGGGCTTGTCAACCGTATCGTTCAAATGCCCCCATTGCGGCGGGCCGGTGACCTTTGACCCGGCCAAACAGCTGTTTGACTGCGAATACTGCCTCAGCGAATTCGACGAGGCCACGCTGGTGGATTACGCCCGGCAGCAGGAACAGCGGCAGGCCGCCGCGGCCGCTGAGGACGCCGGCCAGGAAGAAAGCGGCGGTGAGGTCCTCTATACCTGCCCCAGCTGCGGCGCGGAGATCGTCACCGACGCCACCACCGCCGCCGCCATCTGCTATTTCTGCCATAACCCGGTGGTGCTGACCGGGCGGCTGGCCAAAGCGTTCCGCCCCGACCGGGTGCTG
>Ga0228535_1001676_pt1 | contig 29899 bp, 24 predicted proteins | sample SJ1metagenome_FD_168457 | JGI IMG/M metagenome (GOLD analysis project Ga0228535, IMG submission 168457) | Enriched culture of PCE-dechlorinating microbial communities from Ithaca, New York, USA - SJ1 | ecosystem: Engineered > Modeled > Simulated communities (microbial... > Unclassified | place...
TAATCCGGCGGGACGGTCTGTATATATCTGTAAAAACAGTCGGCGGTATGGGAATTCTCCGACGCTCCACATCCTGAAAGAAGCCCGATGACCCAGGAGAAGAGTCTTCCTCCCGTCTGGCTCCCGATCAGAGACACAAAACTGTCGGGGGCAACATGGGGATATGTCGGTATTGAGACACTCAGGTTATCGTGATGCTTCGGCGATACCCAGGAAAGACATTCGGTAGTTCCAAGGGTATAACAGACTCCATCTGCCGTTACGCCGGAACCGAGGGCGGCACAGGACTGGTCGTGCCCGCCGGACACGACAGAGACGGGGCCGCAAAAACCCAGTTCAGCGCCTATCCCGGCCTCGATGTGTCCGACTTTCTTCCCCGATTCTCTCACCAGGGCAAGCTGCGATGCATCGATTCCGACTTCCTTCAGCAGTGTATCAGACCACTTCCTCCGGCCGACGTCATACAGCATCGTTCTCGAAGCCATCGTCCCGTCGGTGGAGGGCGCAACGCCCAGCCGGAGGTGGAAAAAACTGTCGAAGCACAGGAATTTCCACGTCTTCCGAAACATTTCGTTTCTGTTGTCACGCCACCACAGGAGCTTGAAGACTGAGTGGATCGGATCGGCAATCTGACCTGTCAGATCATACAGATATCTCAACCCGTATTTTCCTTTGACCGCCTCTGCGCAGGTTCTTCCCCTCATGTCTGCACTTATGGGGGCGTTGGCCAGGACGGAACAGTTCCTGCTGACGGGGACAATGGCCTCGCCCTGCGCAGAGATTGAAAGAGACGTGACGGGGTCCTGGATCACCGAAGGGGAATGGTTGCAGCGCTGTATGCATTTTACGGTCTCCGTCCAGACTTCTTCCGGATTCAGCTCATACATTTCCGGTCCGGCGGAGATGATTGGATATTCCCCATGTTCGGTGTGCAGCACCCTGCCATCCAGTGAGAGGGCCACCACCTTGCAGCCGCTTGTGCCGACATCTATTCCCATCAAGCTCATAGTTGCTTCCTGCGACGTATGTTCATGGAGACCGAGATCAGTACAGCTCCCTGAAGAAACGTTCGGGGGCCTTCATCGAGACTACTGTATCGCCGAGCCAGTCGACAGTGAAATCCTTGTTGTTGACTTTCTCGACCTCGGTCTTTTTCTCCTGTTCAAAATCGACAATAAAATGAGCGCGTCCAGGTTGCCTGGAGAGGCTCATATATGGACCTACCCACGCGGGTTTGACAGCCCTGCCGCTGACCTTCTCGGTGACTTTGAGGCCGGAATGCTTGACATAGGCGGGCACCCGGAGCTGCACATTTCTCGGCTCGCCCACGATGAGTTCCACATGCCCCGATACCGGGATGTTGCTCGTAAAATTGTAAGCCGCACCTTCCTTGCTGATCAGGATGTTGATCTTAACGGTCTGGCCATCGTCGGTGACCGCACTGTTATACGCATTCGCCAGAGCCGCGACAGCGCCCTGGACGAGATCGGCATTCATCGGGCACAGGTCGTACTTGAAGCTTCTCAGGTCGTTGGGAGCAGCAAAGAAGAAGCCACCGACGGCCCTCTCCCCGACATTGTTGAAGACAAGGTCTGAAGTATCCGAACGGTCGTGTGCGCTCCTGAAGAGGCTTGGATCTGTCAGCTGGCTTGCGACCAGCTGGTTGCGGAGAATCTTTTCCGCGACATCCCAGTAAGAAGGATCCACATTTTCGGCAAGCAGAATGGCGCTGTTCAGGATATCGCCGACGTTATTGGCCTCGGACCGTTCGTGGGTCCTCCCGAGTACTTCAGGCACCCATCCGAAACTACTCCGATACGGAAAAGAACCATAATCGAAGGCTGCCCTTCCTCTCGTCAGCAGGAAATCGTCGTGGAAATAGATACCGGCGTAGATGATTGCGGTGATGGTTCCCGTGATCGAGTGCACGTGGGTGCCTGTCTTCTCGACGATCCATGTCCCGTCCGGCTTGAAACAGGTGCTCGCATTGTGAACCGCAAACTGATATGCAAGATCCAGTGCCAGCACATTCGAGGAATATTTGTAGTATTCAATGAGCGCCTGGACCATTCTTCCCGAGTTGGCGGGGTCCCCTGACTGCGTAAGGCCATCAACGAAAGAAAGGTCCTTCTTGACGCTCTCTTTTCCGCCGAGAGCCCCATCTATACTCATCCAGCCATCGGCAGTAACCAGGCTTCCAGGGAAGCGCCCCTTGCCATAGGCATATTTTGCGACATCGCTGACGAGAGATTCGGCCCATTTCATGGCTTCATCGGTTCCGAGCAGATGTGCAGAGGCCATCAGGCCCAGCAGGGCCTCACGGGTATTGTGGGTCACGGCCCCGTCTACCTGAAGTCCCGTGGGTTCGTTCCAGTACAGACCGGTTCCCTTGTCCTTTCCAATCTGCAGGCCGGCGTAGAGCCTCCTTGTAAGCCCTTCTACATAGACACAGTCAACATCCATATGGAAGGTTTTTCTCATGATCGAAAGCGTATCAAGAAAACGTCCGACTACATGCGAATCGCCCAATCCGTGCTCAATGCAGATCGGATCACTGAACAGGCGGTAGGTGAAGAATGGGAGATAATCGCGTCTCTCGTCGCAGGTTGCATATACGAAGTTCCTGGCCAATTTCACGATGGCCTTTACATTGATTGGCTTCAGCTCTCTCATTTTTTAGCCTCCCAAATATTCTGTTTGTAAACACTCCTGCTGATCGAACACGAATGATTACATTTGTTACTTTATTTTGTAGCACAACTGCGGTTGTGTCAAGAGGGAATATTGTGGTGCCTGGATAAAAATGTCAGCTTTTTAGGATTCTTGCTTGACAATTCCAAGATCATGCTACAAAATAAAGTGACATCTGTAAGTTTCTGTTTGGATCTTCGAACTGAATAACTGACAAATGTTGTAGAAGATTGCAAAGGCAGTTGTTAACTGTCTGCATTTATTTCAATAGGAGGAGAGGAAGAGAAATGAAACGTACAAACACGTTCGCCAAAAGGTTAGTGGTTGTCTGTCTGTGTCTCTTGCTGACGCCTGCGCTTTTTGCAGCCGGGCCAAAAGCGGGCGGGAAAGCGTTCCGCGTTGGTGTGAGCCTTTCCAATTTCAGCAACCCCATCATCCAGGTTATCATGAACGGAATCAAGGAGAGGGGCAACTATTACGGATTGGATATGATCATATTGGATGGCAAGGAAGACACCGTTGAACAGACTGCCCATCTGGATAACTTTATCCAACAGAAGGTCGATCTGATCATTCTCAATCCGTCGATGCCGGATCCGATGCTTCCCGCGATCCAGAGAGTGAACAAGGCGGGCATCCCTCTGGTCGTCCTGGACAAGAAGGTATGGAAGCGCGGCACGAATGTGACCTGGGCTGCCCTCGTTGACTGGGATATGCCATACTCCGGTGTTATAGGTGCGGACCAGGTGGCAAAGGCCGTCAACAACAACGGCAAGGTAGTGGTCGTCGAGGGTACTCCGGGGACAAGCTCCTTTATCGACAGGGCGGGCGGTTTCTATACGCAGCTTAAGAAGTATCCGAATGTGAAAATCCTCGACAAGGTGCAGGGCAACTTCCTCCGCGACAAGGGAATGGAAGTCACTCAGGATATCCTCGCGAAGTATCCGAAGGGCTCCTTCGACGTTATTTACTACATGAGCGACGAGATGGCCCTCGGCGGGCTGCAGGCGATTAAGTCGAGCGGCCGTCTCGGCGAGTTCAAAATTGTGAGCGTCGATGGCAACCATGAGATCATCGACGCCATGAAGCGCGGAGAAGTCGATTATGAGTGTATGTTCTTCCCCGAGCAGGAAGCGGTCTGTGTCGATGTCGCATGGGATATCCTGAATGGCACGTTCAAAAAGTCCAGACAGTATGAATGGAAGGGGAGAGAGATTCCCTGGTCCACCGATGACCATGAGGGGCTTCCATGGGTTCGGGCGACCTGTTACTGGGTTGACAAGTCCAACATGAACGAACCCGATTTCAAGGGATTCTGATTTCGGGTAACGGCGACGCAGGGGAGGCTGGCATTATTGAACTATAGTTCCGGCCGCCCCCTGTACCGCGGGGAGGGAAGCTATAATGAGGCAGGACCGCCGGACAATATCGGCAGACGACGGGCAGGGAGGATGGGAGACAGATGGCAGAAACAATATTGGAGATGAAAAAGATAAAAAAACATTTTCCTGGCGTGCTTGCTCTCAATGATGTGGATTTCGATCTTCGCAAGGGTGAAGTTCATGTATTGATAGGAGAAAATGGTGCAGGCAAATCGACTTTGATCAAGATATTGTCCGGTGTCTACAAGGTCGACGGTGGCGAAATTTTCATCGATGGAAAAAAGCGGACAATAACTTGCCCCAACGACGCCAAGACTCTTGGCATCGGCGTCATTTATCAGGAATTGAGTCTGCTTCCCCTTTTGACGGTCGGAGAGAATCTTTTCCTCGGACAGTTGCCGCATAAGCCCCATACCTTCGCAGTCGACTGGAAACGGGTCTATGGGGAGAGTCAGCAGTTTCTGGACAAACTTGGCCTTCCGATCAATTCCCGGGAGACTGTCAAAGGGATGGGCATCGGCAGGCAGCAGATGATCGAAGTGGTAAAAGTGTTGGCCTCGAACGCGCGGATCATCATTATGGACGAACCCACGTCCTCCCTGTCGGACCGGGAGATCGAGCGGTTGTTTTCCATGATTCAGATGCTCAAGGAAAAAGGAATATCGATCATCTATATTTCACACCGCCTGAATGAACTCTGGAAAATCGGAGACAGAGTGACGGTCCTGAAGGACGGGTGTCTGGTCAAGACTATCGACGACATAGAGGGCATCACGAGCGATGAACTGGTGAGTCTGATGGTGGGCCGAAAGTTTGAAGATTCATTTGCCAGAGCGGACAATTACTGTGACAGGAATATAGAGACACTTCGGGTTGAGAATCTCACACGAGACAGAGTCTTTGAAAATATCAGCCTCGTGGCGCACAAGGGGGAGATCGTCGGTATTGCCGGACTTGTCGGGGCGGGCAGAACCGAAGTGGTGAGCGCAATTTTTGGCGTTGACAGATGCGACAGCGGGAAAGTTTTTGTCAACGGAAAGCACATTGCGATCAAGTCTCCGAAAGACGCCATCAAGTATGGCATTGGTCTGGTCCCTGAAGACCGCAAGGAAAAAGGCCTTGTCCTGAGAATGTCGGTAAAGGACAACGTCACTTTGGCGAGCCTTGAACAATTTATGGATAAACTTGGATTGGTAGTCAACTTTGTCCAGGAGAGAAAGAAAGTACAGTCGTTTATAGATGATTTACGGATAAAGACCCCCGGTATCAACCAGGTTGTCGTCAATCTGAGTGGCGGCAACCAGCAGAAGGTAGCCATTGCCAAATGGCTCTGTTCCCATGTCCATATCCTGATTATGGATGAGCCCACGCGAGGCATCGATGTGGGTGCGAAGGAAGAAGTCTATCAGTTGATGAATGAATTGGTGAAGAACGGCGCGACCATCATCATGATTTCTTCGGAATTGCCGGAAATACTCCGTATGAGTGACCGGATTTATGTCCTCCATGAAGGGAAGGTTACCGGCGAATTGTCCAGGGCCGAGGCGACAGAGGAAAAGATAATGCACTTGGCATGGAATTCTTGAGCTGTGAAGACAAAAAGGTGACAATCGTTATGGAACACAACGGGAAGAAAAGGGGCAGAATCGGAATCGGGGGTCTGTATGCGTATTTCTTTTTGGGTGCCCTGATTCTGATTATGATTTTTGCATCCGATGCTTTTTTAACACCATATAATCTCTATAACCTATTGAGTACTGCGGCTATCAAGGGAATACTCGCCTGCGGCATGACCTTCATCATCATCACCGGGGGGATCGACATCTCGGTCGGGTCCAATTTGGCATTTGGCGGTATTCTGGTCGCGGCACTTCTGGGATCGACAAATGCCACGGGGCTGTTTGCCCATTTGGGAAATGTCCCCGTACCACTTGCCATGCTGATCGGGGTTCTCGCGTGTTCGCTGATCGGGTTCTGCAATGGCTTTATGGTCACCAAACTGCGGATTCCTCCCTTCATCGCGACGATGGGAATGATGCAGATCACCAGGGGTCTGTCGTATATCTGTTCCGGCGGATTTGCCGTCACCTTCAAAAAAGATATTCCGAGTTTCCAGTGGATTGGAAGCGGCAAGATAGGCGCTGTTCCTTCAATAGCGATCTTCTTCATTGTTATTGCCGTTATTTTCGGGTATATCCTGAAATTCACCAGCTATGGCCGTTTTCTCTGCGCAATCGGCAACAACGAGGTTGCAAGCCGATTCTCGGGAATCAATGTCAACAAGATCAAGATGTTGGCCTATACGACCCTCGGCACTCTTGCCGGGCTTGGGGGAATAATCCTGACGGCACGGTTGAATTCTGCGACGCCCGATGCGGGGATGGGGTACGAACTGGATTGCATCACTGCAGTCGTTATCGGAGGGACATCGCTCTCGGGCGGGAAGGGAACAATCGCCGGTACTGTGGCCGGTATTTTTATCATGGTTGTCCTGGCTACGAGCCTCAACCTCTTGGGCGTTCAGTCAATTTACCAGTACCTGTCAAAAGGATTGATTCTCCTGATTGCTGTTCTCATCGACAGTTACCTCAATAGGCGGCGGGGGTAGTAGCATGCATGACCTGAAAGCTATAAAGATAAAAGAGCTAGAGGATTTTTTCTTCAAGAAGATAGTGTTTTGTATTCTGATTGTTTTCAGCGCTGTTCTTTGCTTTATTGTGCCCAATTTTCTCAGTTGGCAGAACCTGCTGAACATAGCCATCTCCTGTTCAGTCAATGGCGTCATGGCCTGCGGAATGGCTTTTGTCATAATTTCCGGCGGTATCGACATCTCCATCGGGTCTCTGCTCGCACTCGGAAGTGCGGTCTGCGTAGGGACCCTGGGGATTGCCACTTCGGGACGGGGGATAGTTCCCAACCTCTCTCCTTATGTCTCGTTTCCCTGGCCAATGGCGATGTTGGCAGGCATTGCAGTGCCGGCACTTTTGGGTTCCGTATCCGGATTGTTTATCACCAGGATGAAGTTGCAGCCCTTCATCGTGACACTCGCCATGCAGTCGATCGCGCGGGGGCTGACGTATATCTTCGGTGATTTTATGATGCACGAGATGGGCCAGGGGACCATCATGGTCTATTACCACCCGGTTTTCAACACCATAGGGAATGGAAGACTGTTGGGAATCCCCATACCGATACTGTTTTTCCTCGGCGCGATCCTCGTCAGTTCCTTGATTCTGAATTCCACTTCCTATGGAAGGGCACTGTATGCCATCGGAGGCAATGAGGAGATCAGCAATCTGGCGGGCATCAATGTCAAGAGGATCAAAGTGATCACCTATGCGGTTATGGGCGGGGTGGCCGGCCTGGCCGGTATATTGCTCGCCTCGAGATTGTCCGCCTCGACACCCCTGGCCGGACTCAACTACGAGATGGATGTCATTGCCGCGGTGGCAATCGGCGGTGTCAGCATGACGGGAGGATATGGGAAGCTTGCCGGCGTCGTCGTGGGGGTGTTTTTGCTTGGGGTTATCACCAATGGATTGAACATGGCAAATGTGCCATCGTTCTATCAATACGTGATCAAAGGGATGATCCTCATTTTTGCCGTCGCTCTCGACACCTACTACAAAGGTCGACTGGAAATGGAAAAGGGAAGTATATCCTCCCGCAGGGGCGCCTCCTCCCGGTCCAATTGAAGTATTGCGGCGGATGGTACTTCGGCGGTCCCCGGCGGGGGCCTCCCGGATCTTTTTATTCCCCGAAGAGTGTTACGTCCGCGTCGAGGCGGATCTGCATGGTCGCGGAGGCTGGCGTTTCTATGCCGTGGAGCAGAAGGCGGGCCGCTTCGTAGCCCAGCTGGTAGGCCGGCTGGACCGAGACGAGGGTGTCCCCGACTCCGTCGAGGGGAACCGCAAACTGGCCGTGCAGGTCCGGGCGCGTAAATCTGCCGAGCGGGAATCCCATCCTGCAGAGCGCCAGTGAGGCGCCGCGCAGGAGGCGGCCGTTCAGCGCCACGAAGCCGGTGGCCCCGTCGACGTCGCCGAGGGCCTCCCGTATTTCTTCAATGTAGGGGCTGTCCGACCGAAGTTCCGGAAAGAGGAGATTGTCGTTCAGCCGCACGATGCGCTGTTCGTCGGGATCGAGCCCCGCGGCCCGCACTGCATCCAGAAAACCTTCTTCCCGTTCGGCGATGCTCGAACAGCTGACGCCCGTGACGAGTATGAGGCGCCGGTGCTTCCCTCTCGCGATGAAATCGGTCGCGAGGCGCCGCGACGCTTCCCGGTGGTTGGTCGAGACGAAATTCCTACGCGCATCGGTGATCGTCCGGTCCAGGAGCACGAGGGGTGTCTTCTGCCGGTCGAGCCTGTCGATGATCGTCCGGTTTTTTTCTTCATAGCCATTGCTTTCGATGACCGGAGAAAAGATCACTCCATCGATGTTCTGTTCCGACAGGGAAAGGAAGTAATCCTCCACTTTGCGGAAGTTCCGGTCCACGTTGCAGATGATGGTGTGGTAGCGCCTGTTCCAGAGGCAGTCCTCTATGCCCCTGAGAATGTGGGCCCCGAAGCTGTCGGAGATGTCGTCGATGGCGACGCCCACCAGCCGCGATTCTTTCCGGGAGGCCATCCCCGAGGAAATCCCGGAATCGGAGCGCACGAATGTCCCGTTCCGGCCGGAAGGGCGTTCGAGTATATTCCGTTCGACCAGGTCATCGAGGGCCTTTTGAACAGTGATTCTGCTCACTTTGAAGAGTTCGGCGAGCTTGCGTTCGGCAAGAATCTGGGTTCCGGGCCCCCATTCTCCTGACTCGATCTTTCCGAGAATGCCGCGGGTCACCATCTCATATTTTTTATAGCCCATATTTGGTCCTATCTTTGGTATTATTATGATCGCACGAGTATGGCATAAAGTCAAGAAAAATATGCAATATTCGCATCGATTATGGCCAAAAAGCCCAAAATCGGGATAAAACAAAGAAAAAGCTTGACAGGAATCCCATAAGGCCGTACCATTCTTTATATCCAATAATGGATTTGGATATATCCATAATAGGAGGTTCCATGAAACGCACCCTCATTTTTGTCCTGCTCATCGCAGTGGCGGGACTTATCCCTCTGGCGGCCGCTTCCAACACTGTGACCATCTATACAATGAGCGGGCCCGAGATCACCACTCCCATACTCGACGCCCTCAGGGCGAAATATCCTTCCATAACTGTCAACCTGGTGAAGGCCGGCACGGGGGAGATCGTCGCGAGGCTCCAGGCCGAGAAGAACAATCCGGCCGCCGACATTCTGTGGGGTGGAGACAATCTCGCCGTGTTCGACGGGAATTCGGATCTCTTTGCCGCCTACGATTCGCCCGAAGACAAATACATGGTCTCGAAGGACCCCAACCACAAGTGGCACGCCTTCACCATTTTCTGCCAGGCGATCCTGGTCAACACGAATCTGGTGAAGCCGGCCGACTATCCCAAGAACGCAAAGGACCTTCTCAATCCGGCATGGAAGAAGGCCGGCGGCGTGGCTCTGGCCGATCCCAACAAGTCGGGGACGGGCTACACCATCGTTTCGGGACTTTCGAGCGCATTCGGCTGGGATTTCATCGAGAAACTCGTGCAGAACAGCGTCGTGCTCCCCGGGTCGGACCAGATGTTCACGGCCGTCAAGGACGGTGAGCTGCCGGTGGGCTTTATAAACGAAGACCTCGGCGCGACATGGAAGGCCCAGAAATTGCCCATCGAGGTCATCTACGCCAAGGATGCCGTGACCGTCCAGATGGACGCCTGCGGTCTCATCAAGAACGGGCCCAACCCCGAACTTGCCAAAAAAGTGCTGGATTTCCTCTGCTCCAAAGAGGCACACGCCATCGCCGTCAAGGTGATCAACCGCCGCTCCGCAAGGAACGATGTGGCGCCCCCTGCCGGACTGCCCGACCTTGGGAACCTCAACCTCTTCACGGCAGTGGAACCGAGGGAAGTGGTCAACGCAAAATTCACAAAGATATACGGTAAATAAATCAGTCTCCCCCGAGGGAAGTCTTTTATCCGGGAAACGGGCCTCCGGGCTTCCGTTTCCCGCTTTTTCGTCTGACAATGCACCATTGTGGAGGACTCTTGAAATTCAACAGAATCCATGCGCTCAAAGATCCATGGAAATTTTTCACCCTGGTCGTTTTTATTGTGCTCACCGTCCTGACGGTGGTGTCGCAGCTGTGGATACTGAGGACCTCCGTCCAGGAAAAGGGTGGGGCCTTCACCCTCAGGACCGGACAGGCAGACCAGCCTGCGGAGATTGAGGCCGAGACTCTCTCGGGCTTTACGGTGCACCAGGAGACGCCGTCGGTCATAGCGCTCGCGCGCGCGGGCCACGATTTCTTTTCGATCGACTCTTCAGTTCCCGGCCAGATCGTCCTCAGTTCCCAAACCACAAGCTTCGGCGAGCCTGCGCTGGACGAGGACGGAAAGCTCACGATTCCCTACGGGGCGACCGGCCAGCCCGCGGCGCGCAAGCCCGCCACCCTTCAGATCGAACAGAAGGTCTTCGGCGCGCTGTTTCAGTCCTCGGCAGGCCAGAGGCTGCAGGTCGAGCGCCTCTCTCCCGGGAGCCTGCGCATCCACCACGCGCCGAGGGCCTACCTCAACTTCAGAGACTCGAGTGTGCGCTTCGGCCTGGGCAACTACATCACCTTCCTCACGACCGGCAAATACCTCGATGCCATCGTGAACAGCCTGCTCATCGCGCTGACGGCCACGGTCGTCGCCGGCGTCCTGGGCACGATGCTGGCCTACCTGTACGCGCGCTACAAGATGCCGATGACCAGCGCCGTCATCTCTCTCGTGACCATGGCGTCGGTGTCGCCCCCCTTCCTCGGCGCGTATGCGTGGCGCATGCTGCTCGGAAGTTCCGGCATAATAACCCGACTTTTGGGCCTCAACTGGACCATCATGGGAATGCACGGCGTCATCTGGGTCATCATCTGGCTCATCTTCCCCGTGGTATTCCTTCTTTCGTACGACAGTTTCGTGTCGATCGACAATTCCATGCGCGAGTGCTCGTACAGTCTGGGCGCGGACCGCAGGCGGACCTTCTTCAGGATCGAACTTCCGCTCGCCATTCCGGGCATCGTGACGGGGCTCTACATGGCGCTGATGACCGCTTTCACCGATTTCGGCACGCCCTACATCATCTCTCTCGACCTGAACACGCTGCCGGTCCTCATCTACAAGGAATTCATGAGCGAAGTCGGAGGAAACTACTCCATAGCGAGCACGGGAAGCGTCGTCATGGTGCTTCTCTCTTCGGGCATCCTCCTGGTGCAGCGCCTCTATCTCGCCAAGCGCTCATACGCTTCGATAAAGACGCAGCAGCCATCGGCGCGGATGCCGTCGGCGGGGAAAAAGGTCGCCATAGAGATATTGACCCTGGCCCTCATCGCGATGGCGTTCGTGCCGCACATCACCGTCCTGGTGACCTCCTTCTTCAAGTGGGAGGCGGGCATCCTCAGCTCAATTCCTACTTGGGAGAACTTTGTACGCCTCTTCAATCTCAGCCTGAATTCCATCTGGGTGACGCTCACGACCGGCACCGCCGCGACCTTCCTGACCTTCGCGGTGGGCATCGGCATCGCCTACGTCATCGTGAAGAAGCGGTACCCCTTCTTTGGACAGGCGCTGAACATCCTCGTCATGATTCCCTACATCATCCCCGGCACTGTCCTCGCGATCGGCTTCATCCTCATTTTCAACAGGCCGCCCCTTCTGCTCACTGGCACATGGCTCATCCTCGTCCTGGCCTATTTCGTCCGCAAGCTGCCCTACGCGGTCAAAAGCGCCGAGTCGGCCCTGTACAGGATTCACCCGGCCCTCGAGGAAGCCGCCAGAAGCCTCGGCGCCACACCCGCGAAGAGTTTCTGGGATGTCACTTTCCCGCTCATGATCGGCGGCGTCATTTCGGGCGCAACTCTGTCCTTTCTCCAGATAATGACCGAGATCAGCTCGACCATCATGCTCTATCGGCCGCCCTGGAAGCCCATGACCGCGGTGATATTCGAGAACACGATAGATGCGGGCGCCGATTTCGGCGTGGCTTCGGCCATGACCGTGGTCCTCATGGTCATGCTCTACGTGCCGCTCTACTTCATAACCACGAAAACCCGGAAACCCAAGGAGACCAGAATTGAAGAACTATGAACGAAACGACGCCCAGGCGGTGTCGGTCACGATAGAGAATGTGGTGAAAAAATTCGGCTCGTTCCAGGCTCTGGGAGGGGTCAGTCTCTCCATCCGGAGCGGAGAGTTCTTTACCCTCCTCGGCCCCTCAGGCTGCGGCAAGACGACGCTTCTGCGCTGCACGGCCGGCTTCGAGCGGCCCACCAGCGGCCGGATACTCTTCAACGACGCGGACATGACGCATATTCCGCCCTGGGAGAAAAACATCGGGTTTGTGTTCCAGAACTACGCGCTCTGGCCCAACAAGTCGGTGTACGCCAATATCGCCTACGGCCTCGAGATCCGCAAGAAAAGCGCGTCATTCATACGCGAGAAGGTCGAATGGGCCCTGGAGCTGCTCGGACTTCCCGGCATCGGGAACAAGATGCCCGAACAGCTCTCCGGCGGCCAGCAGCAGCGGGTGGCGATCGCCAGGGCGCTCGTCATCGACCCCACCATCCTCCTTCTGGACGAGCCGCTGTCCAACCTGGACGCCAAACTCAGAATTTCCCTCCGCTTCCAGATCAGGGAGATCCAGAAAAAACTGAAGATCACTGCCATCTATGTCACCCACGACCAGGAAGAAGCCCTCGAGATTTCGGACAGAATAGCCGTGATGAATGAGGGACTGGTGCTGCAGATCGGAACGCCCGAGGACATCTACGAGCGGCCTGCCCGACGCTTCGTGGCCGATTTCGTGGGGAAGGCCAACATCGTGCCGGGCAGGCGCGAAGGCGACGTCTTCGTCTGTTCGGAGAGGTTCAGGATCAGCCTCGCGCCGGAAGACCGCGCGCAGGCACCCGAGGGCCGCGGCGCCGAAATCATGTTCCGACCCGAGGCCCTCCGGGAGGTAGGGGAGAGCGGACGGGCCGACATGGAAGGACGCATCACCGATTTTCTCTATCACGGGAACATACGGCGCTACATGGTGGATGCGGGCTGTCCCGCATCTGTCGTCTATGAAACGAGTATTCCCCACAGCATCGGAGAATCCTTGCGCCTCGCAGTGACTCAATACAGGTTGTACGCATGAAAAAAAGCGAGTTTTTCTCACATCTTCCGCCCATGGACGCCCAGTTCGGGAACCTCATCCTCATCCGGGACAAGCCGGACCGCAGGGATGTCCCCGGCGCGCAGGAGTGTTTTCTGTCCTCGGTCATACAGTTTCAGCCTCTCGCCAGGCTCGGCATACGGGGGCCCGACGGCGTCGTTCCACTCATGCCGATTTCGGCCTTTTCCGATCCGGTAACCGCACACAAGGTGTTCGAGGGAGGAGGTATCCGGCTCTCCCAGGAGCTCGTCGTCTCCGGCGACGAGGCGTCGCTGTCGCTGCGGGTGGAGAGGGTGGACGGAGGAGTCGGACTGTCAGGGGAGGGCACAGCCATGTCTCTGGGGGCCCCGCCCTCTCCAGGCTCCGGGCTGTCCGTGGGTGCCGCCCCCACACCGTCGAACGCGGCTCCGGGCGAAGGTGCGGACGGCCCCGCCTTCACGCTCACCGTGGACGGAGCATGCCTCTTTTCACCGCAGGGAGTTCCCTACCACTGGCGGGACGAGAGCCTTCTCTGCGTGCGGTGCTCCGGCGGCGGACAGAGCGGCCTTGACGGCGAGTGGAATTATGGCAGACTTCCCTTTTCGCTCCGCTCCTCCCTGCGGTTCGACAGTCTGGCGATCCGAAAGGTAGCGGACGACGAAATAATCCGTACGCACTATTTCACCAGCTTCAATCTCAAGAAGCGCTACACCTACTGGGTGGAAGCGGCCCTCGAGCCGGGCGGCCGAAGGGTGGACAGCAGGCTGGCGGCTTGCGGGGCGGGCGGCCATGAGGCCGGCCAGGGTCGAGGCAGCTCTTCAGACGCCGGGATATGCGCCGGCGTCTCGGCAGGAGCCGCCGATGCCGGTGGCGCCGCTGAAAGTGGCGCGCTTCCCGTCACGGCGCGAAACGTGGGCTACGAGGCCACGATCGATCTGGGCGACCTGCGGGAAGCCCGCGAAATAGTCCTCGCGTTCGGCATTGGCAGAGCGGCGGAAAAAGCCGAAGCTTCCGCTGGCCACCATGCGGCCCTGATCCGCAGCGTGGAGGCGGACTGGGACGATTTCCTGGAAGGAGTCCCCGGATTTCATGCCGATGACAAGGGGCTCGAGCGCATGTACTGCACGAGCTGGTTCATCCTGAAGGCCAACCGCGTCCACTTCGACGACCCGCGCTTCCCCTATCCCTTCACTTCGGTGAACAAGCACCACTACTACAATCAATTCTTCTGGGATTCGGCCTACCAGTCGATAGCCTGGCTCTGGTACAACAGGGCGGAGCCGGCCCAGGACGAACTGCGGAACTTCGCGACGAACCAGTGGCGCAACGGCATGATTCCCTACGAACTCTTCATGTACCCCGTCAACGGCCGCGAGTGGATGGACGGCGACGGCACCTCCACGGGCATGACCCAGCCGCCCGTCATCGGCATCGCGCTGTCCGAAATCTACAGAAAATACGGGAGCGCCGAGTATCTCCGTTTCTTCTATGAGCCGCTCTTGCGCTACGAAGAGTGGTTTACCCTCTACCGCGACCTCGGAAAGCGCGGCCTCTCCTGTTATCTCAACATATGGGAGACAGGCTGGGACAACAGCCCCCGCCTCGACGCCAGCGCCCGCAACCGGGTACTGGACCCCGCCATCGAGAGCGCCGACTTCAACGCCTACATCTACTACATGCGCCGCACCATACTCGAGATGGCCGCCGCGCTCGGCGAGAAAGCCCCGCCCCGCATCGCCGAACGCATGGAAGCGACGAGGCGTTCAATGAACACTCTCATGTACGACCCCGCCGACGGTTTCTACCACGACCTGGTCGCGGGGACGGAGGAACGAATTCCGGTAAAGACAGCCGCCGGCCTCATCCCTCTCGTCACCGACATCCCGGAAAAAGCGGTGCGCGAAAGAATCGTTTCGGAGTATGTCGAATCGGAAAAGGAATTCATGTCGGGCTGCCCGGTTCCTTCGGTGAGCCGTTCGGAGCCGACCTACAACCCCATCGATTTCTGGAGAGGCGCGAACTGGCCGCAGATCACCTGGACGGTCATCTTCTCCCTCGCCGATTCCAACCCCGAGACAGCGGGAGCAATACTCCACAGGTTCCTCGCTTCCACCAAAGAGAATACCACCTGTTACGAATACTACGACGCCGAGACCGGCAAGGGTGTCGGCATGCCCTTTCAGGGGTGGGGGGCCCTCTACACCGACATGCTCATGCGCTTCGTGGCGGGCGTCATCCCGGAGAACAGGGGTATGCGCTTCCACCCCCTCCCCGCAGAGCTCGGCGATTTTTCCGCCGACAACATCAGGCTCAAAGATACCGTCCTGGACGTCGGCCGGAAGGGCAGTACCTGGACCTTCAGATTCCACGATTTCGGCGGCTTTGCGATGGAAGGTGTCCACGATTTCCGGGCCACTCCGACAGCCGATGGCGCGCGGCTCAGAATAGAGTTCGGGCCGGGCTGTGACAGGAACCTTATGGTGCCCCTCCCGGGAGAGAACAGGCTGGAATTCAGGTTCGGCTAGAGGGCCCCCCGGGGGAGGGCCCTCTAGTGTGCGCCGGGAGCACACTCTGTTCAAGAGCATATCTTTCATCACAACATATGACATATGATATTATGTCTTGACGGCTCCTGAAACTGGATTTACACTTATGAAAACTCCCGTAGAGGAGTCGAATAGGAGGAACGACAATGAAAAAGGTCCTATTGTTCGGATTGGCCTTGTTGGCCATCACCCAGATGTGGGCGGCCCCTCAGAAGCCTCTTACCGTTTGGATGAAAAAAGGATTTGTCGATGCCCAAAACACGATGTTCGAGCAGCGTGTAAAAGAATTTGCAGCCTCCAAGAACATCCCGGTCAATGTCGAGCTCATCGCCTATGAGGATTTCTTCCCTAAATGGACAGCTGCGATCGCATCAGGGAATCTTCCCGACATCAGCTTCTTTGGCTATCAGGAAGTTGGCCAATTCTATAGTCAGGGAGTACTCGAGGATATTTCTTCTCTGGTTGCAGAAGTACAGAAGAAGAATGGACAGATCTTCAGCAACTGCCTCAAAGTAGTCACCTTCAACGGTAAAACCTACGCCATGCCACTCTGGGGCGAAGGTACCGCGCTGTATTATCGCAAGGATCTCCTCGCACAGGCCGGTTTCAAGAATCCTCCCGATACATGGGAAGAGTTCAGAACCATGGCAGCCAAACTGACCAATCCTTCAAAAAATCAGTTCGGGGCCGGCATGGGATACGGCGAAGGGAATTCCGATGCCGAATGGCTCAGCCGGGCAATTATATGGGCTTTCGGCGGCTCGATCTTCGACAAGAATGGCGCTTTGGTCATCAATTCGTCAAAAACCAAGGAAGCCGTTAAGTTTATCGCCGATATGTTCACTGTTGATAAATCAACCCCACCTTCTGCCATCGGCTGGAACGACGCCGGCAACAACACCGCATATCTCAGCGGACAGGCAGCGATGGTGTTCAATACCGGCTCAATCGTCAACGCAATAAAAAAGGACAATCCCGACTTGCTTGACAAAACAGGGATCGTTGTTCTTCCCAAGGGCAGCGCAGGCAGATTCACTGCTGGAATCTCCAACAATCTCGCCATTTTCAAGGATGCCCCCAACAAAGAACTTGCGAAGCAGTGCCTCGCATATATTATGGAGTCATCGTGGTATCAGAAATGGATCGACGTGAGCGCTCCCCTCGCCCTGCCTGTCTATGAGGGCCTCAGTCAGACCGACCCAATCTGGAAAGACCAGTACAACAAGGCATTTATTGACAGCATGGCTACCTTCGCCTTCCTCGGACATGCGGGGCCATATACCCCTTGGGCTGGCAGAATATACAACCTCCGCCTTATCAATAATCTCTTTGAAAACGTGATTGTCAAGAATCAGAGTATTGATGCTGCAATAGGGGATTTTGAGGCCCAGGCGAACAAGGCAAAGTAGACTATGCAATGGGGGGCGCTGGCAAGCAAGAAAAGGACATCGGGTTCTAAAACCTTGACTGTCATTCTCTACATAACACTTGCATATCTGTTCATGGTCCAGGCTTACCCTTTCTTCTGGTCCGTCAAGGTTAGTCTTACGGACCAGAAGATTGGGACCGGTGGAACTTTTGTCGGGCTCGCAAACTATCTGTCGCTCATCAATGATCCCACATTCTGGATGGTGATGCGATTCACCTTCGAGTTCGTATTTCTTACGGTTCTCTTTAAGTTCCTTTTCGGAATGCTCATGGCCATGACCCTGAACAAGCCTTTCAGATTTCGCGCTCTGTGGAGAGCTCTGCTCTTTCTGCCCTGGGCGCTCCCGACATTGACTTCTGTGCTCACATGGCGGTGGATGCTTGGTGATATCGGAGGGATAATCAACTTCGCATTGCAGAAGATGCACCTCATCGATAGGCCGCTTGCCTGGCTGGGAAATCCGGCCCTGGCCCAGATATCCGTCATGGCCGTCAATATCTGGCGAGGCATTCCTTTTTTTGGAATCTCAATATTGGCAGCGCTTCAGGCTATCCCCTCTGAATTGTATGAGGCAGCAGTCGTCGACGGCGCCAATGCGTGGCGGCTGTTTTGGAGCATCACCCTTCCTTCGATAATGAAATCCGTGATGCTTGTCTCTCTCATATCGATGATCTGGACCTTCGGTGATTTCTCGATCATCTGGATAATGACACGCGGAGGACCGGCGAATCATACTCATGTGCTTTCGACTCTAAGCTATATTCAGGCATTTCAGAATCTCGATATCGCGAAAGGTATCGCAACATCTCTGTTCATTGTACCGATTGCGATTCTGCTCATGTGGTTCACGCTGCGCCTTATCCAGAATGGAGATGAATGATGAAATATAAGCGAGTCCTTGCGCAGCGCATTACTCCTGTGTGGTATGTAGTGCTCGCATTTTTTCTGCTCTTTGCGCTTTTCCCGATTTACTGGATGCTTGTGACATCACTCAAGTCCTTTGGAGAGATATATACCATAACCCCCTCGCTTTGGCCGAAAAAATTCGCATGGTCCAATTATGTAGCAATTTTCAGGGACTATGCGTTTGCTCCCGCCCTATTGAACAGTGTTAAGGTTTCTCTGATTGTTTCATTCTTGACAGTATTTGTATCGGTCATTTCCGCGTATGCTGTCTGCCGTCTTCCCATTCGGGGGCGCAAGATAATACCAAACATTTTCCTCGTCACATATCTCATTCCCTCCACGGTGCTCTTCATCCCCATTTTCATCTTTCTCTCCAAAATAGGGCTTTCTGACAACCTGAATGGCTTGCTCCTTGTATACCCCACGATGACGATACCCTATGCGACATGGGTGATGATCACATTCTTCAGGGGTCTTCCCATAGAGATGGAGGAGGCAGCGGCGATAGACGGGGCGTCGAGGATTCAGACACTGACCAAAGTGGTGCTGCCGGTATCATATCCCACAATCGTGTCGACGCTCATTTTCTCCTTCACGATCTGCTGGTCAGAATACATTTATGCCCTCGTCATAATCAACCAGAAAATGCAGAGAACTATTACGGTGGCCCTTTCCGCCACTATTGTCGCCGATATTATCCCTTGGGGGCCTCTGATGGCCGGAGCGTTCATATCGACAATTCCTGTCTTGATTTTTTATTTGTTCGCATCTCGTTACATAATCTCAGGACTTACCGTTGGTTCGGTGAAAGGTTAGGGAAATATGAAGTACAAGGTTTTGATCACTGACAGAAGGCACAAGTCTATTGCTCAGGAGCGTGCCGTCCTTGAGCCTCTAGGTGTAGAGATCGTCGATCATTTCTGCACGGACGAAGACGAACTCATACAATACGGACAAGGGGCGATAGGCTTTCTCGTGTCGTATGCGAATGTCAGCCGCAGAGTGATGGAGGCGCTGCCAGACCTCAAGATCGCAGTGAAATACGGTGTCGGCTATGACAACCTCGATACTGCGGCCGCGGCAGACCTTGGCGTTTTCACTGTCAACGTCCCGGACTACTGCGTAGAGGAAGTGGCCCTGCAGGCTCTGAGTCTCATAATGAATGGCCTGCGTTTCAGCCACTTCTTCGGAGAGGAAGTTCGCAGAGGCAACTGGATAAAGGATCCTTCTGTCATAACCATGCACAGGCCGTCAGCCATGCGGATGGGGTTCATCGGACTTGGGCGGATTGCAAGGAAGTTGGCGGAGTACATGAAACCCATAGTATCTTCTTTCTCTTTCTATGATCCATTCATCGACAAAGCCGAAGGTTTCCAAAAATACACCAATCTCTCCGAGATGTTTGCGGCGTGTGGCATCATTTCGATACATTCGCCGCTTACGAAAGAGACCCAAAATATGGTCAGCAAGGCTATCCTGGAAAAGGCCAATGACCTCGTGCTCGTCAATACAAGCCGTGCCGCAGTAGTGGACAGAACAAGCCTTATAGCAGCGCTCGAAAACGGGAACATCCATTTTTACGGTGCGGATGTCAATTGGGAGGAGCCGACAGACATGCGAAATCCCGAAAACCAGAGGCTGCTGTCCATGAAGAATGTGCTGATCACTCCGCATTCGGGCTGGTATTCGGAGGAGAGTGAACACGATGTCCGTCGCAAGGCGGCGCTCGAGATTGCCAGGGTGATTAAGGGAGAACGACCACTGCACGTTGTGCGATGAATGAACATAAAGCCTATATCAGCATGAGGAGAATACGATGAACAAACTTGGCGGAATCATTTCGGCTGCAATCACACCAATGAAGAAAGACGGGGCGGTAGATTACGATGCATATGCCAATCAGATCGGCTTTCTGGCAAAGGCCAAAGTCAACGGTTTCTTTATCAACGGAACCACAGGCGAAGGGACGTATCTGAGTATCGAAGAACGCAGAAGATGCTTCGAAATCGCCAAAGCGAACAGAGAGAAAGACCAGTTTCTCTGCCTTGCCTGCATAGCTGCCTCTACACGGGAAGTGGTCGAGCAGATAAGAAGCTTCGAAAAGCTCGAACCTGATTACTTTGTCGTCGTTCCACCTTACTATTTTGACGCCGACGGCGGGATGATAGAGAAGCACTACATGGCAGTCGCCCAAGCGACCGAACGGCCGATAATCATCTATAACATTCCCCAAAGAACTGTGAACGATGTTTTTAAGGCTGATATTAGGATGCTCATGGCAAGCGGAAAGTTCGCGGGTATGAAGGACAGCTCAGGCGACTTTATACGATTCTCACGCTGGGCGCTCGAGGGTCCCAAAGGGTTCAACTGGATACAGGGTGAAGACCTGCTCGACGCAGAATCCTTCATCGCGGGGGCGTCGGGCGTTGTCACCGGCCTGAGCAATATATTCCCTGAGCCCTATGTCAAGATGTACACGGCGTTTCAGGCGGGCGACCTTAAAACGATGATCGAATGCCAAAGGGCTATCAATAGGCTCGCGGCAATCATTGATGTCTCGGATGGCAGGGTGATACCCGCCATCAAGGCTGCCGTCTCTCTGTTCGGACGCTGCGAAAGATGGGACAGGATAGAGGCGGAAAGCCTGTCTCAATCCACGATCTCCAAGATTGGAGAGATCATTGGAAAATAATGAAAAGCGCCGAGTTCTGGAAGCGACAGGACCAGAGGCCGCTGACGGGGAACCTCTTGCATGTGTAATGGATGAAGATAGTATAATTATCAACGCAGAGCATGGAGTATTCACACTTGATGTTTCAGATGAGGATATGATGGATACAATTGTCGAGGGGCTTAAGCCCATTAAGCACAAAAGACTGAGCGAGGAAGTTGCCCAGTCGCTTGAAGACTATATTTTTAAGAATAAGCTTAGTCCCAACGAAAAACTGCCTTCCGAACGTTCCCTCTGCGAGCTTTTTCATGTGGGTTCCCGTACTGTGAGAGAAGCGCTCAAGACCATTGAGGCGAAGGGCATCATCAAGATAATTCAGGGCAAAGGCGCCTTTGTTGCCAAACCGGATTTCAGTATTCTCTTCAAAAATCTCGCCAATTTGATGGACTATACTTCGGACGATGAAAAGAGCAAATTGAGCGAGCTGATGTATTTCCGACGGATCATTGAAATCGGCGTTGTAAAGCAGGTGGCCAGAGACGGGGCCCCCGATGATTATCTCGCAGAGATGAAAAAAAATCTTGAAGGCCAGGCCGCGGCATATGAAGTGTCGGACCTCAACCAATATTCCCGCCTTGATGCAGAATATCACGAGATACTCATCCGCTGCTCGAAGAATTCCATTCTCATAAATATCTATTCCAACTTGCATTATATGCTCAGAGTGGGAATGGAGAAGACAGGCATTTTCCCTGGAAGTTTTAAGGACGGCCTGCGAGAGCACAATGAGCTTTTTAAGGCCATATCAGAGCGGAATCCCGATTTGGCTGTTCAGATCCTCGACAAGCATCTCGAATCAAGTAGGAAAAAGCTTGAAGACTTCCTTTTCTCTCCTGCTTCATAAACAGAGAATTCATGTCGGCCTGCCCTGTTCCCCTCTCTCCTTCACCAGGCGGGCCAGTCTGTCGGGATAATGCGTCGTAATGGAATCCGGCCCATACTCCAGAATACGCTTCAGGGCGGGCTCCTCGTCCACGGTCCACAGCATGACAAAGAGTCCCCGCTCGTGGATGGAGCGCACGATGGCTGCCGAGGCCCTTGTCCACTCGAGGTTTATGCCTCTGCAGCCATAGAGGAGAGCGAGAGAACAGGCCTCTTCGATCCGGGCCTCTTCGCTCTTTGTCTGATTTTGGTCGGGCAGGAAGCTGTCTGCATTGAAGAAATAGGACAGGTCCGGAATGCAGAGGGCGGCCAGCGCGATCCCTCTCTCGTCGAGGCCGGAGAAGATTACCCTGTGTTGCAGTCTGCGGGAGCGAACTGTCGTGGCTGTCGCGGGCAGGGCCGAGGGGTCCTTTATGTCGAGGTTGAAGAGGGGTCTTTTGGCGGAGGCGCTCTGGGAAGCGCCGTGCTCGAGCCGTTCGACAAGGTCGCAGAATGCCTCGAAGCTGAGCATCTCACTTTGCTGTCCGGACATGGCTGTCTGTTGTATCTCATTCCACGACAGATTTTCCAGAGGAACGCTCTCTCTGCCCGACGGCGCCAGCGCGTTGTCGTGCATCAGAAAAACCACACCGTCCATGCTTGCGCGGACATCGACTTCCACGATGTCGGCAGGTGAACTGTAGGCGGCAACGATCGATTCGCGGCTGTTCGGCTCGGTGCCATGGCAGCCGGCATGTGCAGTGATGAGAGGCGAGCCCCGGCCAACGCCGGATATGGTAAAGAGTTCCATTCTGTCAACCTTTCACTTTCCGTTTCCGGTCACTTGAGCCCCAGCGAGTAGGCGCTGGTCATCTCCCTGTAGACGAACCGCACGAAGACGATGATGGGGATTATCGCGAGGGCGCTTATGGCCATGAGCTGGCCCCACAGTGTCTCGAATTCGCCGATGTAGCTCACGATCGCCAGAGGGAGCGTCTGCAGTTCCGGGCTGCGGATAAACAACATCGAAAAGAGGAATTCGTCCCACGCCACGATGATACTGAAGATGGCGGTGGCTATGACGCCTGTCTGCACCAGTGGAAAGACGATGAGTCTCACGATCTGGAGTCTCGAAGCGCCGTCTATCTCCGCCGCCTCTTCGAATTCGAGCGGCAGGGATTTCAGAAAACCGTACAGCATCCAGATGCAGTAGGGGAGTGTGTAGACCTGAAAAATGAGGACGAGGCCCCACAGGTTGTTGATGAGCTTCATCTTCGCAAACATTTCATAGAGCGGAACCGCCAGCACGACGGGAGGCAGCATCTTCACGATGATGATCCACACCAGGAACACTACATTGAACTTCAGGGGAAACCTGTACCGCACCAGCGCGTAGGCGGAGAGAAACCCGAGGGCAAGAGAGAGCAGTGTGGACGCCGCCGTCACGAATACCGAATTCCAGAGGTTGCGCAGCGATCCTCCGAACAGAACCTTGTGGTAATTCTCGAGGGTGAATTTGTGGGGGTAGAGGGTCGGGACCGGCAGTATGTTCTCCAGCGGCGTCTTGAGCGAGGTGACGACGATCCAGTAGATGGGGAACAGCGTGATCACGAGGATCAGGATCATGAAAATGGGGAACAGCGGCGAATGCTTTGTGGTGACATAGGTTGCCATGACTACGCCTCTTTTGGGTTGAGCATTTTCTGGAGATAGAAGACCGACATGAGGACGACGGCGGCGAGCGTGATCATCGAGGCCGCCGACGAGCGCCCCAGGTTGAAATACTGGAAGGCCTCCCGGTACACAAAGAGTGACGTCGTCTCCGTTGCGTTGCCCGGGCCTCCGCCCGTCAAGGCAAAGACCTTCGCGAATATCTTGAAGGTATCGATGGTCCGCAGGAGACAGAGGATGAGAATCTGGTCCCGCAGGATGGGCAGGGTGATCCGGAAGAGTCTCTGACGGTAGCTCGCGCCGTCCACCACTGAGGCTTCAAACACTTCCTGCGGTATCGACGAGAGGCCTGCCTGCATGACGATGAAGGCAAAGGGAGTCCACTGCCACACGTCGACGAGGACGATGGACCACAGTGCGAGGTGGGGATCGATGAGCCAGCCTACCCGCGCCAGGCCAAGGCTGGACAGTATGGTGTTCAGAAGGCCGATGTCGTAGTGGAAGAGGGTTTTCCATATCGCGGAGACGACCATGGTGGAGAGCATCATCGGCAGTATGAGCAGTATCGTGAAGACGCTCTTCCCGCGGAAATTGCCATAGAATACCAGCGCCAGAACCGTTCCCAGAAACACTTCCAGGAAGGTGGTCGAAAAACAGAAGACGATCGTGTTCCAGAACGAGGTGAGGAAGACCCGATCCGTCAGAATGTTCCTGTAGTTGCCCAGGCCGATCCAACTGCGCCGGCCCGAAATGTAATTGTAGTTCTGGAACGATGTCAGAAATACGGTGATCATCGGATAGAGGGTAAGCCACAGCATCACGATGAGCGCGGGGAGCAAGATAGACCAATAGAACAAGGCTTTTCCCCGCGTTTTTCCTGTCGATTTCATGCCTGTAAGACTCCGCTTCGTTGTTGATTGTTGCGTGCAGGATTTTGTGCAGAGAATACACCTGTGCCAGGCCGGCCACAAGGTCGGCGACGGCACAGGTTCTACTCACGCCATGACTTACTGCTTCAGAATCTCGGTCAGCTTGGCATTCGCCTCGTTGAGGGCCTGCTCAGGCGTCTTTTGGCCAATGAGGGCTTCCTGGACCAGAGCGCCCATCGTGTTCTCCATCTCAGCCCAGTACAGGGTCCTTGGCCGTGCCACACCACTCTCAAGGGCATCGCGGATGGCGGGATACCACGGATACTTGGCAAGAACCTCCTTGTCCTCGAAGACTGAGACGAGTGAAGGAGGAAGGCCTGCCTTCAGGACCATGAGCTTCTGTGTCTCCTTGCTCGTCAGGAATGTCAGGAAGTCGAAGGCCGCATCCTTGTTCTTCGAGGCGGCGGGAATGGCGATATGCCAGATACCGATCATTGGAGAAGACTTTTTGACCTCTGCGGGGTGCTTGGTTATTTTGACCTTGCCTGCCACTCTGGATTCGTTCGGATCATCGATCTTGCCAATCCATGCGGGCCAGACTTCGGGAGCTATGCCGACCGTCCCGGCGAGCAGGCCATCGCGGACCTGGGCAGTATTGTTCATCGGCGTGCTCTTCGGGCCGTATTTGGCGAGCTCGAGGAAGAATTTGAGCGCCTTCACCGCTTCCGGCGAATTGACGGTGGGCTTGCCGGAGGCATCCAGAAAATCGGCGCCAAAGGACCAGAATATCGGAAGGAATGCGGTGAGGATCGGGTTCCCCTTGACGCCGCGGAAGGATACTCCCTCGACGCCCGGCTCCTTCTCCGAGATTGTTTTGGCCGCGGCGAGGACATCGTCCCAGGTCTCCGGTGCGGGGAGTTTGTATTTGGCAAAGAGGTCCGCGCGATAGGCGAACAGCGACACATTCCCGACAAAGGGGAGGCTGTACAGTTTGCCTTTGGCATTGCTCGGATAGCGGCAGAGATCCATCACCGTGGAGATAAAGCCGGGATCCACGGTTTTTCCCGCCTTTTTGAACATGGCATCGAGATCGGCGAGCCATCCGGCCTGCTGGTACTGCAGGACCCTGGGATCGTCGATAAGGATGAGATCATAGGTGCCCGTCCCGCTCTTCAGATCGATGACGGTCTTCTGGTAGACATCGTCGCCAGAAAGCTGGAGTACATCGAATTTCACATTGGGGTTTTTCGCCATATAGGCGTCCACTGCGACTTGCATTGCATTGCCATAATCGCCGTCGCGGCCGGCGATCACCAGTCTGACTTGTTTCTGGGCGGCTACGCCGCTGAGCATAAGACACAGCGATACCAACAGCATTGTAATTTTCTTCACCATACAAAACCTCTCCTTTACCGAAGTGAGGGAATTTTATAGTGGAATTCTTAAGCACGCAAAGAAAATCGATGATATACTTTTTATAGGTGATTCACTTAAAGTCCGATTTTTGCATGGTATACCGATAACGCATAACAAGCCTTATGCGGACAGGGGAGGGACAGAGGTTCATGACAGATACGGAAGAAAGCGCATCGAAACACCGGCTCAAACAGAAAGACCTCATCGCGCTGCTGTTGACCCTCTTTTCCGAGGAGTACGACAAGGCGCAGGTGGACTCCATAACCGACATACTGCTGCCCATGGGAGCCATCAAGACCTACCTGCAGCGTAAAGTGGGCATCTCATATACGAGCGACGCGTGGATCACCACTCAGGTGCGGAAGTACGAGGAAGAGATCGGCACGACACTTTTCCGGAAAGCCGTGTCGGAGGAGGGGGCAGCCCTCGGCCTCTGCCAGAATATCACCACCTATGAACAGAAGCGCCACCTCTATATCTCACAGAAGATCAGGACGGCCAATGGGGTTTTCGATCTCATCCGCAATTCGGTCGAGAAGCTGTCTTCCGGCGATACCGTCAGCCTCCTGCTGGAGGCGGGGAGCACGGTCACGAGAGTCGCCGAGATCATTGCGCAGAACCTGCATCTGCTGCCTCTGAAGTGGGACATCTGCACGCACAACCTCGGCGTCATCGAGTGTCTCGGGAAAACCTCTCCTGCCTACCGAAACGTCTCGATCTCGGTGCCGCAGGGCAAGTTCGATCCGGTGACGCATCTCATCCTGAGCGACAGGATAGAACTCTACTTGGGCAGGAAATTTGACTGGATAATTCAGGGCACCTCTTTTCTTGCCGACGGGAAACTCTACGTCGAAAAAACGGACGAGGCCCGCCTCAAGGCTAAAATACTCAGCGAGTGCAAGGGCAAAAAGGTGCTGGTCCTGACGGGGCACGAGGCCACTTCACATCTGCCCAGTCCTGCCGAACCCTTCGGCGCAGTCTCCGACTATGATTATATCGTCTATCCCGCCATGGACAGCGGCTCTGCCGCGGCGAAAAGAATGGACAGGGAAATGGCGCCCTTCTCGGATATCCTGCCGGTGATGATCAGGAACTGGAGCTATGTCATCATGGCCCGCATCTGACAGAAGGCGGAGAAGCCTCATTCACCCCCGAAGGCCGCTCTCACCAGCAGTCCGACGAGGAAGGAGAAGAATGCGACGCCGAGGCTGATGCCGGCCATTTCGAGGAAGCGCGGCTTGAAGGCCTCGCTCCGGGCTACCGATATGTAGAAGTTGAAGCCCGCGATGATGCCGACGGCGATGAGGAGGGTTATTCCGAGGCTCACGTAGATCCAGAAGCCTGTCTGCGGCACGATGAGATAGGGCAGCACCAGAAGTATGACCGTTATGAGGTAGGCGCCTCCCGTATAGAGGGCCGCCTTTTTCGCCTTGGGGTCGTTGTCGGCCTTTGAGGCGAGATAGTTCGAGGCCGCCATGGACAGAGCTGCCGCTATGCCCGTGATGATACCGCTGACAGCGACGAGCTTTCCTCTCTGAAACGCAAAGGTCAGGCCCGCCAGGGTGCCTGTCAGTTCTACCAGCGCATCGTTGAGTCCGAGGACGATCGATCCGACATACGAGAGCCGCTCTTCGTCGATCATGCCGAGCAGGGCATCCTCGTGCTGTTCCTCCTCTTCGCCCATTTTTTCGGCGCCGGGATGAATGGAAGCCACGCGGGCATAGTCGGCTGCCGTCACCTCTTCGCCCTTTTCGAGGAGCTTGAGCGCAAACGTCAGGCCGAGGACCTGTGCCAGCATGGTAAAGAGCATGATCTGCCCCCGGTTTGGGGCGACCTCCTGTCTGGAGATGCTCTTCCAGAATGCGTAGTGACGTTTTTCGGCCTCGGCCATGTCGGAAAGGACGGCCGCATTGTGCTCGTCCCTGCATCTCTTTGCGAGCTTCCCGTAGAGCAGAGAGCCGGTGATTTCCTCGCCCTGGTAGCGAAGGACATCGCCCATTAGTTTTGCATCCGCTGCAGTGTTCATGGCATATCCTCCTCAGAATGTGACAGTTGATCATACTCCACCTGTCCTCGAGACTCCAGGGTCGGAGATGGCCGCCATTGACACCGACCTGCCTTTTGGCGTACCTTTTATTTAAAGGCGATGGAGTTCGCCTTGTTCATCGCGTCGCCGCAGTATGGCGGCATTGCGATGAAATAACTGCCTCTTCGGCTGATAACTCCTAGCAATTGTCGAATTGATCAGGAGTTGTCATGCAGCCGATCTTCTTTACAGCCGCGCTCTGGCTGGGACTCGCCGTCCTGGCCGCCATTATTGCACATTACCTCGATATCTCAATTGCCCTCGTGGAGATCTGCGTTGGTATCGCAGCTGGTGCCATTGCAGACGGATTCTTCGGGCAGGGCTCTCTCGGCAACGGCGAGCAGTGGCTGCAGTTTCTCGCCTCTGCAGGCGCTATCCTTCTGACATTTCTGGCGGGAGCGGAGCTCGATCCCGGCATCATGAAGCGCAAGATGAAGGAAGTCTCCCTCGTCGGCATTGTCGGCTTCGCGGCCCCTTTCATCGGCGCTACGGCAGCCGCCCACTTCATTCTGGGGTGGTCATTCAGCTCAAGTTTGCTCGCCGGCATAGCACTCTCGACGACTTCCATGGCCGTGGTCTACGCAGTCATGGTCGAGACCGGCCTCACCTTCGGGACGATCTCCGCCATGTTCGGGCTGTCGCACGGAATTTTGACGGAAGGGCAATACTCAGGCCTCGTGGCGACGGTCATTGCGAGCGCCCTTGTTCCGACTTTCATCGCGACAAAGTGGTTTTTGCCTGCGAAGCTGGTCTCAGCAGGGCATGTTCCGCCGAAAGCGCTGCGAGTATCGGAGGGCGGACTGGCGGATGAATAGCATGAGTGTGGTGCCGCACTGTGCGGCAGAAGGAGTAGAGCAGATGACATATTCCATTGAAGTTGAGCACATGTGCCCGCTCGCCAAAGGGGCCTATCACGGCCCGGCCCCCATCCCCGAGGAGGGAAAGTGGGTCCAGGCCATGGAGATCAAGGACATCTCGGGACTCACCCACGGTGTGGGCTGGTGCGCCCCCCAACAGGGGGCCTGCAAGCTCACGCTCAATGTCAAGGATGGGGTGATCGAAGAGGCGCTCATTGAAACAGTAGGGTGCTCGGGTATGACCCAGTCCGCGGCGATGGCGGCGGAGATTCTCATCGGCAAGACCATTCTCGAGGCGATGAACACGGACCTCGTGTGCGACGCGATCAACACCGCGATGCGGGAACTCTTCCTCCAGATCGTCTATGGACGAAGCCAGACGGCTTTTTCCGAGGGGGGCCTGCCGATCGGAGCCAGTCTGGAGGACCTGGGCAAGGGCATGCGGAGCCAGATGGCCACAATGTTCGCGACCAAGGCAAAGGGGCCGCGCTACCTCGAGATGGCTGAAGGGTACGTCACCCGGCTCGGCATCGACGAAAACGGCGAGATTATCGGATACGAGTACGTCAACCTCGGCAAGATGATGGATGCCATCAAAAAGGGCGTCGACGCAAACGAGGCCCTCGCGAAGGCCAGGGGAACCTACGGTCGCTTCGCCGAGGCAGCGAAGCGCATCGATCCCCGTCACGAGTGAAAGGAGGACAGCATGGCACTCTTTGAAGGCTACGAGCGGAGAATAGCGCAGATACTTCCCATACTCGCCCAAGTCGGCATCTCCTCGCCCGAGGAGGCCCAGAACCTCTGCGAGTCAAAAGGGCTCGACGTGTCCGGAATCGTCCGCGGCGTTCAGTCGATCTGTTTCGACAACGCCTGCTGGGCGTATACGGTCGGCGCCGCGATTGCCATCAGAAAAGGAAACGACGATCCCGTGGAGATCTCCAGGACCCTCGGAGAAGGTCTACAGTCCTTCTGCATCCCCGGCTCCGTTGCGGATGAGCGCAAGGTCGGCCTCGGGCACGGCAATCTCGCCGCAATGCTTCTCTCCGAGGACACCAGGTGCTTCTGCTTCCTCGCGGGACACGAGTCCTTCGCCGCCGCCGAGGGCGCAATCGGCATCGTGAAGAGCGCAAACCGCGCGCGAAAGGTCCCTCTTCGGGTCGTCCTGAACGGACTGGGCAAGGACGCCGCCCAGATCATAGCCCGCATCAATGGTTT
>Ga0228535_1001678_pt1 | contig 29822 bp, 25 predicted proteins | sample SJ1metagenome_FD_168457 | JGI IMG/M metagenome (GOLD analysis project Ga0228535, IMG submission 168457) | Enriched culture of PCE-dechlorinating microbial communities from Ithaca, New York, USA - SJ1 | ecosystem: Engineered > Modeled > Simulated communities (microbial... > Unclassified | place...
GCTCTGCTGGCGTTCCAGTATCACCATAAATTCTTCTTTGCTTATCGGCGTCATATATTGTTATGTTTGCCGGCAAAGATCAAAAATTAAGATGAATACTAAAACGGGGAATTTATCGGGTGCTTACTTCAAAGGAATATCATTATCAATTCCCATATGGAGTTTGAGTTGCAATTCGGCAATTTTCATCATGTTTTCAGCCTGCAACATGCTTGGGATGATGCTTTTCAGTCTGACGTCAGCCGTGATCACATCATATTCGGGAACAATTCCTTGTTTGTACTTATTGGTGATATTTTCCAAATTGATGGAGTCGGTAACATAAGTTTTTCGGAAAAGCATGTAACTGTCGTGTGCGAGCATCAAGCTATAAAACGATTTCGTTACTTGGTTCACCAAATTAATTTTTGATGAACGGGCTTGCTCCATCGAAGTTTGAATATCTATTTCGCTCATTTGGATATTTTTCCATAAAGAAGGTACTACCAAAGGTAAACTTACGTTTAAACCTCCTGTGTACATGTTCCAACGTCCTACCTGGATGCCGTCCTGAGAACCTTCGGCGGGTGTCATCATTTTACCAAGAACTTCCACTACTTTAAGTTCCTCTGGGGTATATTGTGTAGGATCGATGTCGCCACCGAAAAATCCTCCATCGAGATACATCGTTTGTTTTTTGATAGTTCGTTGATATTGACCAATCAAATTGATTTCGGGTAGCAAGGCTCCATAAGCACTCTTTTTTGCATATTGCTTTTTCGTAATTTCCATATCGGCAATCTTAATGTTCGGGTTTTCACTCAAAGCAATTTCGAGAGCCGTGTTCAAATCAATCGACAGGCTGTCGCGTTGTTGTGCGTTTGCATTTGATAATCCTAACAATCCGCAAACTAACATCATAATTCGAATAGTCTTTGCTTTCATCTTAATTATTGTTTCTGTTTTTGATGTATGTTTTTTACTTTTCACAAGCGTTTTTTGCAAGATAATCGTCGATAATCTTGATCCCTTTCTCGGTTGATATACCACGAATAAAGCCAATCATCATGGTGAAAAACAGTTCTTGGAAAGAAAATGGTGGTTTTTCAAGATAGGATGCCCTGATGTATATGTTTGTGCTTTCTTCCATCAGAAAAGCGGTGACATCCACATTTAAGTCTTTTCGGATATATTCCTCTCGGAAACCTTTCTGCAAAAATTTTTTTGCCTGATTGATAGATTTTTCATTTTCTTTTCTTATCTGTTCATAAATATCCGGATAGTATTTGTAGATATCCTCGAAAAATTTTACACAGATTAGTGGTTTGTTCCTGTGAAACTCAATGATGCGAATAAATATCTCGGCAATATTGTCGCTTTTGTCGATGATTTGGGATAGTTTCTTCTCATTATCTTCTTTGGCCTGCAATAAAAATGTATTCAGTATCTCTTCCTTGTCTCTGAAATTCTCATAAATAGTGCGTTTCGAAATTCCTATAGAAGATGCCAGATAATCCATGGATACGTTTTTTATACCGTTCTCCAAAAATAATTTTCCGGCTTCTTTTACGATACGTTCCTTTACGTCCATCTTTATTGCAAATTAAAAACGCGCAAATATACGATGAAAACTTGAAAGCCAAAATTAGTTTTCTAAGTTTTAACAATATTTACATACTATGTGATCCGCTTGTAGAAAGGCGTTGTGGTTGAAGTGGGAGAGCGTGAGAATGATCCTTTATGTAACTGTTTGGGCTAAAACGCCAAATGCCGATGAATTGTTCGATCATATATTAAAAAATCAATCCCGTCGAATTTTCTGATTTGCCATTTATGTTCAACAGTTCGGTATTTTTCAGAAAGGTTACTCATAACTAATTGATTATTAGTACTGAATTCGCCTCACAAAATGAAGAATATAATCATCTGATTAAAAGGATATTACGTAAAAATTTACCGAACTATTGTTACATCAACTTGTAAAATATCGTGAATGTCGGTAGTATATTTTTTTGTTAAATGTTGTTGTTTTTTTCGTAGTGGATCATTATCTTGGGCAGCCAATCGTATAATTTGTTTACCATATTTGCCGTTGACGGCATCGACTTGAGCTATCAATTGTTTATGTTTGGGATTTGAATTGAAGAATAGTGAAGGCTGGTAGGCATTGTCGTCCACAAAATCGATTAAAATGACGCCTGCTCTTTTGTAATGAAGTCCTTCGCGAAAGATGTGCTTCAGTCCTTTTACGGCAAATTCAACTATTTCGAGCGATGAAGAAGTCGGAAATGGAAATTTCATCTGCTCATTGTTGGCGTAAAAATCTTCGTGTCGATTAAATCTATTGGTTTCCACAAAAACAATCAATCTGCTGCACATCGAATGCTGATTTCGAAGCTTTTCGGCGCTGAGAGTGGCAAATCACCGTCGGCGAAATCTTCGGCCATCGAGCTGCCGGATTGGAAGAAATCGAAATTATCCGTTGAAACATAACAGTACAAAAATACACGATAATTTTTAAACAATATACCGAATTTGAAATTTGATAGAAATATTGCCGAGAAATTAGAAGTGTCAGTACTTTATTTTTCTATCAAATTTCAATTATCTATTGTAATATTCAAAAATAAATTCTACTTTTGCACCTCGAATTTCGAATACGAATTCGTTGTACGTGATGGCGAGATAGCTCAGTTGGTTAGAGCGCATGATTCATAATCATGAGGTCGGGGGATCATGCCCCCCTCTCGCTACAATGTTAAGGAAAGAGGTTGATATACGAATATCGGCCTTTTTTGTTTTTCGCAGCCTATCATCTTGATAAACAGATGAATATGCTTTAAAGGTCGAAGGTTATTAAAAAAACACCAAATCAATGATATTTGCGATAATATAATAGGAATAGATTTTATACCTTTGTAGTTCTTTAAATATAGAAAGTTATATATGTCGAAGAAAATAAATGCTGCGCTCATCTCGGTATATCACAAAGACGGTTTGGACGAAATACTGGAGTTGCTCAACGATTTGAATGTAAGACTGATTTCCACCGGAGGTACGCAATCGTTTATCCAATCGCAGGGATACGAATGCGATTCGGTGGAAGATATTACCGGCTATCCATCCATATTGGGTGGTAGAGTGAAAACGCTTCATCCCAAAGTGTTTGGGGGTATCCTTTATCGTCGCGACAATGAAACTGATCGTAAACTGGTAAAATCTTATGATATTCCATCGATCGATCTGGTTGTTGTTGATTTGTATCCTTTTGAAGAAACACTTAATCAAGGTGCAACAGAGGAGGAAATCATCGAGAAAATAGATATTGGTGGAATCTCGCTTATTCGCGCTGCTGCAAAAAACTTTCAGGACACAATTATTGTAGCTTCCAAAAATCAGTACCAACCATTGATTCGGTTGCTCAAAGAAAAAAAAGGCGATTCTGATCTCGACGATCGCAGATGGTTTGCAAAAGAAGCTTTCGCAGTATCATCTGCCTATGATACAGCCATCTTCAATTATTTCGATCGTGAAAAAGCGTCAGCTCTCAGATTGGCGATAGATGGTTCGCGATCGCTTCGTTACGGCGAAAATCCACATCAAAAGGGAATTTTCTACGGCGATTTCGAAGCTTACTTCGAACAATTGCATGGGAAGGAAATATCCTACAACAATCTGCTCGATATTGATGCTGCTGTTTCTTTAATGGCCGATTTTGACGAAACTTCCGTTGCTATTCTCAAACACAACAATGCTTGCGGCTTGTCATCTCGTCCTACGGTGAAAGAGGCCTGGCAAGCTGCACTCGAAGCCGATCCGGTTTCTGCCTATGGCGGCATAGTGATAGCTAATCGACGTGTTGATAAAGAAGCCGCCGAGTTGATCAACGAAATTTTTTTCGAAGTGATTATCGCCCCGGCATACAATGATGATGCGCTCGATATTTTGAAACAAAAGAAAAACCGTATAATTTTACGTTATAAATCGGAAACAAATGCTTCTCAGTCATTGTCATATCGTTCTGCTTTAAACGGAATATTGGCTCAGGAAAAAGATGCGAGCGTTCAATCAATATCCGACATGAAAGTTGTTACACGGACTGAGCCTACTTTGGCCGAAATGGAGGACTTGGTTTTTGCCAATAAAATAGTAAAACATACCAAATCGAATGCAATTGTTTTAGCAAAAAATAAACAGCTTATAGCTAGTGGAACGGGTCAAACTTCGCGTGTAGATGCACTTAAACAAGCGATCGAAAAAGCCGAATCATTTCACTTCGATTTGCATGGCGCAGTGATGGCTTCGGATGCTTTTTTTCCGTTCCCGGATTGTGTACAGATTGCTCACGAAGCCGGAATTACTGCTGTTGTGCAACCGGGTGGATCTGTTCGTGACAATGAATCGATTGATTATTGCAACGATCATGGCGTAGGCATGGTTGTTACCGGAATTCGTCATTTCAAACATTAACGAATCGAATTTAAAAAGACACTAATTAATAAAATTAATTATTTGATCGATAGATTTATGTGATGAATATTTAAAGCTCTCGGTCAGATTGCAAAATATATACATAACGACTATGGGATTATTTTCATTTACTCAGGAACTGGCGATGGATCTCGGAACGGCCAATTCCATCATCGTAAATAATGTTGGAAAGATATTGCTCGACGAGCCATCGATTGTGGCGCTCGATCGCAAAACCGACAAAATGATTGCTTTGGGTGAAAAAGCAAGGCAAATGCATGGGAAGACGCACGAAAATATTCGTACCGTAAGACCGCTTCGTGATGGCGTGATTGCCGATTTCAACGCCGCCGAGCAAATGATTCGGGGAATGATTAAAATGGCCAATAAAAATCGTGGAAATGGTTTGTTTTCACCTTCATTGCGCATTGTGATATGCATTCCTTCGGGAAGTACAGAAGTTGAAATTCGCGCTGTTAGAGATTCGGCCGAACATGCAGGTGGACGCGATGTCTATATGATCTTCGAGCCGATGGCTGCAGCGTTGGGTATAGGTCTCGACGTAGAAGCTCCCGAGGGAAACATGATTGTGGACATAGGCGGAGGTACCACAGAAATTGCTGTAATTTCTCTCGGCGGAATTGTTTCGAATAAATCTATCAAAATTGCAGGTGATGACCTTACTGAGGATATTATGGAATACATGGGTCGTCAGCACAACATGAAAGTAGGGGAACGTACGGCTGAGCAAATAAAAATAAATGTGGGTTCGGTTCTCACCGAATTACAAGATCCTCCGGAAGATTTTATCGTGCACGGACCCAATCGAATGACCTCGCTTCCGATGGATGTTCCTGTTTCGTATCAGGAAATTGCTCATTGCCTCGAGAAATCGATATCCAAAGTCGATTCGGCTGTTCTGAGCGCACTCGAGCAAACTCCCCCTGAATTGTATGCCGACATTGTTCGCAATGGCATTTATCTCACCGGTGGAGGTGCATTGCTTCGTGGTTTGGACAAACGACTGACCGAAAAAATCGGCATTCCGTTCAAGGTTGTGGACGATCCGCTTCATGTAGTTGCTAAAGGCACCGGCATAGCATTACGCAATATCGACAAGTTTAACTTCCTGATGAGATAAATTTCGGATTTATTCTTCAAAAATATTCGATTTGTTGTTCTTAGCGATCTTATTTTTGCAGCTCAAAAAGGAGAGTATAGAAATTTGCAATTTATAAACCGGACGACCGTTAAAAAGTGAATAGCTTCTCATGCGTAATTTTATCGATTTTCTGATCAAAAAGAGTTCGTGGATATGGGCTATTTTATTAACCGGTGTTAGTTTATATTTAGTATTCACTCAGAATTCATATCAACGAAGCGTCTATTTGACGTCGGCAAACCGAGTGATGGGTGAGATTTATAAATTTTCTAATCAAATTGTCTCCTACGTTCATATGCAACAAAATAATCGGCAACTTCTGGAAGAAAATGCCCGCCTGCATAACGAAGTGGAAACTTTGAAAAGTGTCATAGCCGGTTTCACAACGGATTCAATTTATTATAGTCACGCTTTTGCGAACGATTCTACTACGCGACCACCACAGTTCGATTTTATACCGGCTACTGTAGTGAATAAGAGCATTTCGGGGGTTAATAATTTTCTCACTCTCGACAAGGGGATACTTGATGGCGTAAAATCGGATATGGGGGTAATCTCTCAAACGGGAATAGTCGGCGTCGTTTTTAATGTTTCGGATCATTTTTCGGTTGTAATTCCTGTCGTCAACCCAAAATTCAGAGTGAGTGCCAAAATAAAAAATTCCGAAAATTCGGGATCGCTTGGATGGTCGGGCCCCGAATTAAATATAGCTCAACTCGAGCAACTGCCAAAGCATGAACCTTTTCGTTCGGGAGATACGGTAGTAACGAGTTACTCACGTATATTCCCGAAAGATTTAGTGATTGGATATACTGTTTCTGTCGGAAAATCCAAGGATGATAATTTCAATTCGTTCAATATCGAGCTTGCATCCGATTTTCACGGCTTGCAGCATGTAATGATCATTCGCGACCGATTTTTTGATGAGCAGAGTAAACTTGAAGAATCTATCAGTATTCCATGAAGGTATCAATGATATTCGAAATAGTGCTTTTTGTAGTTTTGATAGCTTTTCAAACTACAATTTTTAGCCGGATTAGTGTTTTTGGCGTAGCTACACCTATTCTTTATATTTATTTTCTAATAAAATTGCCGATGGGCAGAAATGTGTTTTATGTCATTACTTCCGGATTTTTGATGGGACTTATTATTGATATCTTTCTGAATACTCCGGGGATGAATGCTGCAGCAACCACCATAATTGCTGCATTACACAAACCATTGCTCAATGTTTTTTTCTCTCGTGACGATTATGAGGAATTTGTTCCAAGTATTTATTCTTCAACCAAATCGTTTATCCGTTTTGTTATTGTCATAACGATCATGCACCAAACGCTGCTGTTTTTCATCGAATCATTCACTTTTTTCAATTTATCATACACAATTGTTCGCATCTTTGCATCATCGGCACTCACACTCGTACTGATTTTTGCACTGGATGGTTTAATGTATAGGAAATCAAGTGGAATACAGGCCTGATAATTTGTTCGAAAACCGAAAATTTGTCATCGGCGGCATTGCAATAGCCGTTGTCTTGCTTTATATTATCCAGCTTTTTCGATTACAAATTCTTAGTCCCGAATATAGAGCGTTTGCCGACAGCAATGCTTTTTTTCGTAAGACTTTATATCCGGCAAGAGGTTCTATTTACGACAGAAACGGAAAACTCATTGTTTTTAACGAGCCTACTTACGATATAATGATGAATGTGAGGGAAATGACGGCGAGTAACTTTGATACGCTTGATTTTTGCCGTGCGCTCGATATCGATAAGATGAAGTTTGAACAGCTCTTGTCCGACATGAAAGACCGTCGAAAAAATCCGGGATATTCGTCCTATACTCCACAATTATTTATGTCACAACTTGATGTCAGAGAGTTTGGCTTGTTACAGGAGAAACTATATAAGTTTCCGGGAGTATATATACAAAATCGCACTCGTCGTCAATACAAATATCCGAATATGGGGTTAATTCTCGGATATGTTGCCGAGGTTGATAAAAACAAACTGGATTCGGATCCTTATTATGTCAGAGGCGATTATGCCGGAAAATCCGGAATAGAACGATTCTATGAAGAGGACTTACGAGGCGTAAAGGGCGTGGAGATACTCTTGCGCGATTCGAAAGGCAGAATTCAGGGAAAATACAAAAACGGAGCCGAAGACAAAGCTCCTCAGTCAGGCCGTGATCTGATGTTGGGTATCGATATCGATCTGCAGGCTTATGGCGAATATCTCATGCAGAACAAAATTGGTGCAATCGTGATGATTGAGCCCCGAACAGGAGAAATTTTATGTATGATTGCTTCTCCTTCCTACGATCCATCTCTACTTACAGGGAAAGATTTCGGGAAAAATTATTTGGAATTGGAGCGAGATCCGTACAAACCACTCATCAATAGGGCTGTATCTGGTATGTATCCGCCCGGATCAACTTTTAAACCGTCACAGGGGGCAATTTTTCTACAAGAAAATATTATTAACACTCAAACTCAATTTAGTTGTTACCACGGATATCCGCCGTTAGGTGGCCGACCGGCATGTCACGGTCATCCTTCCCCTCTCTCCATAGTGCCGGCATTGGCCACTTCCTGCAACTCATTTTTTTGTTACGGATTCAATGCAATGCTTAGCAATAGAGAACATTATTCCTCACAAAGTCAGGCTTTCGATATTTGGGGAAACTATTTGTCGAATATGGGTTACGGCCATAGATTGGGAATTGATCTTCCTTCGGAAAAAACGGGTTTTATACCGAACAATAAATTTTACAATAAACTCTGGAAAGATAATTGGAACGCTCATCGGGTGATTTCGATTGCCATCGGACAAGGTGAAATCTTGGCTACTCCTTTGCAAATAGCTAATTTTGCTGCCATTGTAGCCAATAGAGGTTATTATTATGCTCCGCATGTTGTACGCCAACGCAAAGGAATTGCGCTCGATTCCCTGTACGGTAGGAGGCACGAATCGGGAATTGATAAATCGGTTTTCGATATAATTGCAGACGGAATGGCTAATGCGGTAACTTCCGGCACTTGTAGAGCCGCAAACTTGGGAACGGATATTCAGGTTTGTGGAAAAACGGGAACGGCTGAAAATCCGCACGGCGAAGATCATTCACTTTTTATGGCGTTTGCCCCGAAAAATGATCCGAAGGTAGCAATCGCCGTTGTTGTGGAGAATGGAGGATTTGGTGCGCGTAATGCAGTGCCTATCGGTCGCCTTATGTTGCAAAAATATTTTCGCGATTCAATTCCCGAAAGTGATAAATGGATTGAGGAGCAGATTGCTTCACGAGAAATTTTACCTTTTGTTTATCAAAAAAATGCAATCATCAAAGCGCAGTCGGCGAACGTCAATCAGTAATTGAGATAAAAGAGATGTACAACGTATCCGACGGGACAACAGATAGAGGCAGAATCGACCGGTTTACGGCCGGTTTGTACCTTGTTTTTTTGTTTCTGGGTTGGTTGAGTGTTTATGCGGCCAGTTACGATTTGGAAAATGCAAAAAGCCTATTCGATCTTTCCGGAAGAGCAGGAATGCAGCTGATTTGGATTGGTACATCGCTTGTGTTGGCTTTCGCTCTCATGAAAAGCGATACCGGTTTTTTTGAGACTTATGCGTTTGTTTTTTATGCTTTTGGTATTGTATTGTTAATCATAACACTGGCTATAGCTCCCGAAATCAAAGGATCTCGATCATGGCTGGTATTGGGACCGGTGAGATTGCAGCCGGCCGAGTTTATGAAGTTTGTCATTGCTCTTGCTCTTGCCCGAGTCTTCAATACTTATGGCTTTCGACTTTTAGAGAGAAAAAATTTGCTACTCGTGCTTGCCATCATACTATTGCCCACAGCATTGGTAATTGCACAAAGTGAAACCGGAACTGCTTTGGTTTATTTGAGTTTACTACTGGTACTTTTTCGAGAGGGAATGCCTGGTGCCGTTCTTTTGATTGGAGTTGCACTGGTTTTGTATTTCGTATTGGGTATAAAGTTTTCCGACATTCCTCTGGGATCCCTTTCTCGAGGTGAATTTATTTCGATTTTGCTAATTATTCTTTTCTCTGCCGGCATGGTATGGAGTTATATGAAACGAAAAGAAGTTCTTTCTTTCATGCTTGGAATTCCTTTTGTCGTTTTTCTGATTGCGCTAATCGCCGGCCTTTTCGGAATAGAAATTGATTATGGTCTTGTTGCCCTTATTGCTTTGTGTGGTGTTTTTCTTTATGTATTATATTTGGCTCTTCGGTTTCGAAAAAGAACTTATCTCCTTATTCTGATTTTTATGGCGGGATCTTTTGCTTTTCTCGAATCTGCCGAATACATGTTCAATGATGTGCTTAAACCACATCAACAGATGCGTATCAAAGTTACCCTCGGTATGGAACGCGATCTACATGGCGCAGGTTATCATGTTGAACAATCGAAAATAGCTATTGGCTCAGGCGGCCTGTGGGGTAAAGGTTTTCTTAATGGAACTCAAACAAAATTGAAATATGTTCCCGAACAGGATACCGATTTTATCTTCTGTACCATCGGCGAGGAAATGGGATTTGTTGGATCATCTATTATTTTGCTGCTCTATCTCATATTCATTCTTCGGCTTATCTATCTTGCCGAAAGGCAGACTTCGGTTTTTGGTCGGGTGTATGGATATTGTGTAGCGTCAATCTTTATTTTTCATGTAATGGTGAATATCGGTATGGTGGTTGGCATATTGCCGGTCATTGGCATTCCGTTGCCTTTTTTCAGTTATGGAGGTTCGTCACTTTGGGGTTTTACGATTCTCTTGTTTATTTTTTTACGTTTGGACAAAAATAGAAGAGTTTGATGACTTGAAGCATTTATAATCATTCAGATGTAGAGTTATTGTTAATTGGGGAATGACGATGTAATGAAAAGTATTTTCGAAATTAAATCGATTGCTCACATTCGCACTGATTTTCCGGGCAAATTCGGAATACTGCATCAGAGTGGAATGGTGGAATCGCTCGAAGGAACAATCGTTTTCGAACCTGAATATCGAATTCGCGAGTCTCTGAGAGGGTTGGGAAATTACTCTCATTTGTGGCTTATTTGGGGATTTTCGGAAACTGTTTGTGAAGGTTGGTCGCCAACAGTTCGTCCCCCTCGTTTGGGCGGAAATATTCGTGGTAGACATTATGCCCTTAAAAGCAAAATAGTCGAACCATATTTTTATTGAAACGTTAATACAATCAAAATTGATATCGATAAGAAACAACAAAAATGGGAATAATTAGAAGCATTCTCGACACCGATCTCTACAAATTTACTACAAGCTACGCTTATTCCAAACTTTTCCCGCGTGCTTATGGCGAATTTGAGTTTGTCGATCGCAGCAACGGCGATTATCCGGACGGTTTCGATCAGTTATTACGCAACGAATTGGAAGAAATGAGCAAACTTTATCTGACAGCTGATGAAGAAAAGTTTGTGCGAACCAAAATGCCTTATCTTCCACCCACTTATATCGATTTTCTGAAAGGATATCGCTTCGATCCTTCGGAAGTGACGGTTAGGATGGAAAATCATAAGCTTCATATCAACGCTTCGGGATTACTCTATCGCGTTACACTTTGGGAAACTCCGATTTTGGCTACCGTATCGGAGCTTTATTTCCGAACAACAGGTCAGATTCCGGATTTGCGTTACATGGAACAGGCTGCTATCGAAAAAGCTCACAAAATGAAAGAAAACGGCATCGTTTTTTCGCTTTTCGGAATGAGACGTCGTTTCAGTTTTGATGTGGAAGACCGCGTTACGGAATTGCTCAAGCAAAATGCCGGGAACAGTTTCTTTGGGACGAGCAACGTGTATCTGGCTTTCAAACATAATGTGAATATTTCGGGAACCCATCCCCATGAATGGGTGCAGTTTCACGGCTCGCTATACGGATATAAGATGGCCAACTATATGTCGATGGAAGATTGGATCAACGTTTACGATGGCGATTTGGGAACGGTACTGACGGATACGTACACTACGGACGTGTTCTTACGAAATTTCAGTAAAAAGCATGCTGCTCTTTTCACGAGTCTTCGTCAGGACAGCGGCGACCCTTTTTTGTTTACCGATAAAGTGATCAAGCGATACGAGGAGTTGAAAGTGAATCCAAAACTGAAATATATCGTTTTTTCGGACAGTCTGAACGTTGACAAGGCAATCGAAATCAAAAACTATTGTGGCGATCGGATAGGTGCAACTTTTGGTATTGGCACAAATCTGACTAATGATGTTGGAAACGATATCAAGGGAATGAATATTGTGATGAAACTTTTTCGCTGCAAAATGACCGCCAAAGAACCATGGCAGGAGTGTATCAAATTGTCGGATGTTGATGGAAAACACACCGGCAGCGAAAAGGAAATTCTTTTGGCACAGCAAACTCTGGGATTGATTTGACAATGGTTGCGATGAATTGTATTTCATTTCACCCACATCAAATCGCTCATGATTCCGTCAGAAATGAAAATACCTTTGCGTGCGAGCTTTAAGTTCCCGTTTTCGATTTTCAGCAACTGATTTTCGAGATATTTCCGGGCATTCGTAAGACAGTAATTGTATAATTCTTTGCCAAATTTCGATTTCAACTGTTGGATATCCGCGCCCCATATGGTGCGCAATCGGGTGAGAACAAATTCGTTATATTGGGTATAAATATCGAGATGTTCGATCTCTGAGGGTAGAGTGCCATTATTTATTCCTTCGATATATCGCGTGAGCGAAGCCATGTTCCATGATCGATTTTGTCCGTCGAATGAATGGGCGGCAGGCCCTAATCCGAGATATTTTTCATCGTTCCAATAGGAGGTATTGTGACGAGAGTAAAGGCCGTCCTTTGCAAAATTTGAAATCTCGTAGTGTACAAATCCGTTTTCGGTGAGGCGCTCGATGAGTAGCGAAAACATTTGGTTGCTCAATTCTTCGTCAACAGCACGTACTTTCCCGTTCCGTCGAAGTGCTTCGAGGCGGGTGTGCTTTTCGTAAATAAGATGGTAAGCCGAAATGTGCTGTATATCAAGAGCTATGGCTTGTTGAAGATTTTTCTCCCAAATTTCGATAGTTTGAGATGGAAGTCCGTACATCAAATCGATGCTAATATTATCGAATCCGTTTTGTTGGCAGGCAGCAACGGTGTCGATCGCTTGTCTTGCCGAATGTCTTCTGCCCAGAAATTTTAGTTCGCTTTCGTCGAAACTTTGCACCCCCATGCTCAATCGATTGAACGGAAAATCGTGAAGCATTTCGATATAATCGTTCGTTAAATCATCCGGATTGGCTTCCAACGTGATTTCGGCCTCAGGATCGATTGAATATTCGCGAAAAAGTGTTTCGAAAATTTGTTCGAAATGCCTTGCATTCAGCCGCGAAGGCGTACCTCCGCCGAAATAAACGGTGTGAACGGATTCGCCAATTTCTTCTCTTCTCAGTCGTGCTTCGGCGCAAACTGCTTTTACGAAATCGTCCATGCGGGCTTCATTCGTAATGGTGTAGAAATCGCAATATATGCAGCGCGTTTTGCAAAAGGGAATATGGATGTAGATGCCTGCCATTTTGACCTGAAAAGGAAATGGATTTTGATTTATTTTTCCCTTTCGGTCAATTGTTTGTAGGCTTTCAGGTATTTTTGCAAACGAGCCAGTTCGTGATAGGGAACCTCGTTCCAACGACGAATATCCATGTTGTCGGTCAAATCGTTGATTTTTACACGAGTAGCGATATCATTTTTTTCGACACGCAATAGATATTCGTCATACGATTCGTTATCGCGACGACTCATCGCGTCAACTCCTTCCACGATTTCCTCCGAAAAGCCTTCGGCTCGCAATTGCTCAAGCGTCCAGGGAGTATCTTCGATGACATCGTGCAATATCCCGACAATTTTTTCCTGCAAAGTCTGCCCGGCATTCATCACGCGAAATGGATGTTCAATATAGGGGCGTCCGTTGTTTGTATCGAGTTGCCCTTCGTGAGCCGAAATGGCTATTTCGATGGCACGATTGAGTTGTTCTTTCAAATTCATAATTCTGCAATTTTTTGTTTTACGGTTTCCGGTTCGTCAGTAGTGATGAAATCCACTCCCAAATCTATAACTTTTTGTATATCTTCCTGCGAATTTACGGTCCACACATTTACTTTCAAGTCCTTTTCGTGAGCCTGTTTCACCCACTCAGGATGCCGATAGAGCACATTGTAATGATAGTCTAATCCGGCAGTACCCATCGCTGATAGTTCTGCGGGAGTGAGATCTCCGTTCAAATAATATATTTTGGCTTTGGGATCCAGCTTTCGCACTTGTTCTACCAAATTTTTTCCGAAGGAAATATATTCAACTCTGTTTTGCAGATGTCGTTTGTGAACCGTTTGGATGACTTTGGCAGCCAATTCATCTTCATGTGTTTTTTCCTTGTGAGTTTTAAATTCCACAATGAGTTTTGTATTTTCACATGTAGCGAAAGCGTCAAGGTAAGCTTCGAATGAAGGTAATGATTCGCCGTTTGCCAGCTTCACTTGTTTTAGGGTATCCGCCGTGGTTTCTTCCATTGACAACTTTTTGCCATTCAGTATCACCGTCGCATCATGATTCACCATTGGGATGCCGTCTGCCGAGAGCCATACATCTACTTCAGACCCATAAACGTCAATGGAATCAGCTTTTAATAAAGATCTTATCGAATTTTGAGCAGAACCTTCCGTCTTCCAATAGCCACGATGGGCAATCACTTTTGGTTGAGCATTCATTGAAAAACATATGCACAAACCAATCAAAGTGGTGTTTATAATTCGATAAATTTTTTTTTGAGAATTCATAACTAATACTATATGATTAAATTTTGGAAACAAACTTACATAAAAAAACGATTTTATGTAAGTTTACTCATACAAATTCATATAGAACCAACATTTTTTAGTGTTTATATTACACCTAATTAACTTATTAAAAATAAATTTGAAAAAATCAGTCATTTATTTTGCACATATTAGAATGTTTTTATTATTTTTTGCTTATGAATTTTCTATAAAAAGGAATTTTAATATTTGCATTTATTGAAACTGATTGAAATTCTGCATTATATTAAATCGAAGATAAGAGCAACATACTGACTAAATATACCAGTTTTTATTTATTAACCCATTTAATTTTTTGTTCTATGCAAAAAGAAAAACATTTTTGGACAAAAGCACGTAAGTCGATGCTTTTATTACTATTTTTTGAGATGAGTGCAAATGTTGTCTTTGCACAAATCAAAGTGCAAGGGACTGTGTCGGATGCAGGGGGAAGCCCTTTAATTGGAGTGAACGTTATCGAAAAAGGGACAACGAATGGTACGGTTACAGATGTTGACGGGAACTTCACTTTAAGCGTGGCCTCGCCAAATTCGGTATTGGCTTTTTCTTATGTGGGTTTTCTCACGCAGGAGATACCGGTAGGAAACACTACGCGTTTCAGCGTTGTGTTGAGAGAAGATGTGGCAAGTCTTCAGGAAGTAGTTGTGGTTGGGTACGGGACACAAGCCAAAAAAGATATTACCGGTTCTGTAGCTGTTGTCAACACTAAAGACTTATTGGCGTCATCCGGATCATCTGCTTCACAACAACTACAGGGAAAAACGGCAGGCGTGTATGTTGGTCAGACGGGATCGCCGGGGATCGGCGACCATGGTCCGCATTCGAGGTATTAATACAGTCAACGACAACGGTCCGCTGTATGTTATTGATGGTGTTTCGACTAAAAATCAAAATTTGAGCAGTTTAAACCCTAATGATATCGAAAGCATGCAGGTGTTGAAAGATGCCTCATCGGCTGCAATCTATGGAGCTCAAGCTGCGAATGGAGTTATTTTGATTACTACGAAAAAAGGTAGTTCATCGGGTCCTAAACTCACTTATGATGCATATTACGGAACACAGAAAACAACCAAACGTTATGATTTGTTGAATTCCGACGATCGTCTGGCTATTGAATGGGAGTCGCAACAAAATTCATTCGATTTACGAGGTGTTCAGGGAGTTCCGGAGCATGCACAATTTGGCAAGGGACCAAAGCCTAAAATCCCTAATTATTTGACGACAAAAGGAGCAAACGGAGAAAATAGTGATATTAAAAATTATCGTTTTCCGGATAATCAAATGGTGCGTTATTCCGACACCGATTGGTGGGATGAAGTAGATCGCATGGCTCCCATGCAAAATCACCAATTGACGCTTTCGGGAGGCAACGACAAGGGCCAATATTTATTGGGGTTAAACTATTTCGATCAGCAAGGTACGGTTATACATTCATATTATACACGTTACCAAACTCGTTTGAATACATCTTTCAATATTCGTCCGTGGTTGCGCGTGGGTGAAAATCTGCAGTATTCATGGTCAAAAGACTTGGGATTAAACAGCAATTCTTCGGAGAGCAACCCCTATTCGTGGGTGTATCGCTCATCGCCATGGGTTCCCGTGAAAGACGAATTCGGTAACTGGGCTGGTTCCAAGATTGCAGGTACCGGCAACTGGCAAAACATTGTGGCAATCCAGTATCGCAACAAAGATAATTATTGGACCAATTCGCGTATTTTCGGAAATGCATGGGCAGAAGTTGATCTGATGAAAGGATTAACGTTCAGAACAAATTTCGGATTGGATTATACCAATAGTTACAACTATTATATGAACAAGAAAAACCTCGAATTCTCTGAAAGCGCAGGCAACAACTTTTTCAATGAAGCTTCTTCGTTCAATTTCCGCTGGGTATGGACTAATACGGCGACTTATAATGCCACGTTTAACGAAATACATACACTGAACGTTTTATTGGGAACAGAGGCTATCCGCGACGGTCTTGGCAGAGGAATGGATGCCCGTCGATATAATTATTTGATGGAGGACAACACAAATACCTGGGTATTGGCGATGGGCGCAAACGATAATCAACGGACCAACAACTCATGGTATAACGGCGAATCTGCCTTGTTCGGAATATTCGGCCGTGCAGATTATTCCTACGACAACAAATACTTAGTTACCGGAATCGTTCGTCGCGATGGGGCTTCACGTTTTTCGAAATCCAATCGTTACGGTACATTTCCATCTATGTCGTTAGGATGGCGTATTTCGCAGGAACCGTTTATGGAAGAAACTCGTAGCTGGCTCGATGATTTGAAACTACGCTTCGGTTACGGATTGACGGGTAATGCCGAAATACCGCGCGCAACCAACTTTGCCATGTTGTTTGGCACTACTCCGGCAAACACCAATTACGATTTGAGTGGTGCCAATACCGGATCCGATCTGGGTTATCGCTTGGCAAGTTATGGAAATGAGGATACGCGATGGGAAGCTGTGAAGACAACCAATATTGGAATTGATGCAACTTTTGCAGGAGGAAAATTCTCCACTACCTTAGAGTATTACAACAAAATCACTTCCGACATGTTGATCCCGGCTGCTTATTCTGCTTTAGCAAACGATGAAATCGGTCGTCCTTACATTAATTATGGCGATATGCAAAACAGAGGGTTCGATTTCCTGTTCAACTATCGCGACAAATCAGGCGATTGGAATTGGGATTTGGGATTAAATCTTTCAACCTATAAAAACAAGGTTATCAAGTTGTCGCAAGCTGATGACTACGCTATCTGGGGAAGCGGAATGCGTTTGTCCACGAATGTTACGAGAACCGTTAAGGATCATCCTATTTCGGAATTCTATGGATATAACATTATCGGTTTTTATGAAAATGAACAAGACGTATTGAGTTCGCCTGTACCTTACGGCACAGATAAGGCGAGCATTACAGCTAATCCGGGCTCTTACATAGGAAAATATAAGTTCGAAGATGTCAGTGGCCCTGAGGGAAAACCGGATGGAGTCATTAATTCATATGACCGCACTGTAATCGGAAATCCTCACCCCGACCTGATAGCCGGTTTCAACGCTACTGTTACTTATAAAAATTGGGATATGACGATGTTTTGGTATTCGACGATCGGTAACGATTTGTTTAATAACAACAAATATTTTACGGATTTTCCCTTGTTTGGAGGAAACCGTTCTACCACTATGAGAGATTATTCATGGAAGAAAAATGCCGATAATTCAAAAGCAAAATTACCTATTCTCGATTCGAAAGATAGTTGGGGCGGAGCCGTAGCTTCTTCATACTATGTGGAAGATGGGTCTTTTCTGAAATTGAAGAATTTGATAATTGGTTATACTTTGCCAAAAGATTTACTAAAAAAAGCAACTATCTCAAGTTTGCGTTTTTATATACAGGGTGAGAATTTATTGACATTTACCAAATACACCGGGCTTGATCCTGAGATTACAAATATGGAGACGGCGGCCGGCAACGGTGCCGATTTGAGACGCGGCCTCGATGCAGGTGGCTGGCCAACTACCATGCGTATTCTTTTTGGAGTAAATTTTGCATTTTAAAATCATCTAATATTTGAACAATATGAAATATATATTTAATTACCTATTTATTTTTGTTACTGCAGCCATTTTATTTAGTTCCTGTGGGGAGGATTTTTTGTACAAAGCACCACAAGGCAGTATAGATGAGCCGGCATTGCAAAACGAAACAGGCGTAAACCTGCTCACGGTTGACGCTTATGCGAATCTTACCGAAAACGGATGGGGGGCTACTCCATTTAATTGGACTTTTGGAGGAATGTATGGCGGCGATGCCAACAAAGGTTCCGACGGAAACGACCAATCGGTTTTGAACGAAATGGAAATGTATCTTACTCTTCCTACAAATGGTTATATCAATGAGAAATACAGTTGGGTTTACAAAGGAGTAAAACGTGTAAATATTGCGTTACAAGTGATGGGAAAAACCGAAACAATTTCTGAATCGGTAAAGAAAAGTCGGAATGGCGAACTTCGTTTCTTGAGAGCATTATATTATTTTGAAGGCATTAAGGTGTTTGGCCCCTATATCCCTTGGGTTGATGAAACTATCACCGATAATGATCCGAAAGTGCATAACGATATTGATATTTATCCAAAAGTGTTGGCCGATTTGGATATTGCTATTCAAGACTTACCTGCTACCCAGGATGCTCCGGGAAGAGCCAATTCGTGGGCGGCGAAGGCATTGAAAGCTAAAGTGCTGATGCAGAAAGGTGATTTGGCCGCTGCGGAACCGATTTTGAAAGATGTAATCGAGAATGGAGTTACTTCTAACGGATTAAAATATGAATTGGAAGATAACATGAGTGATAACTTTTCGAGCTATAATGATAACGGAAAAGAATCGATTTTTGCAGTGCAGTTTTCGGCTGACTATAACAACGCCAATTCAGGTATGTCTCTTTGTTATCCTCATGGTGGAGCAGGTTCACCTGGCGGATGCTGCGGATTTTATCAACCTTCTAACGAGTTGGCCAATTCTTTTAAAGTTGATGATGACGGACTACCTTTGTTGGACTATTCGTATAGAAACACTCCTTATGTAACGGTTAGAAATACATCTACTGAAGAAGGTGCTCCATTGTCTATCAATAATAATGTAGCTGTCGATCCACGTCTGGATTTCGCAATCGGTCGGTTTGGCATTCCTTACAAAGATTGGGGCCTGCCTCAAAACAATTGGGTGCGTGATGTTGCCAATGGAGGATATTTTATGCCAAAAAAACACGTATTTACGAAAAAAGAACTGGATGCCGGTCTTGCAGGTGGAGCTCTTCATGACGGTTGGGCTCCCGGTTCAGCTATCAATTTACAGTACTTGAGTTTGCGGGATATGATTTTATTGTATGCCGAATGCCTTGCTAATTCTAACAAACTTAGTGAAGCGATGGGAATGGTTAATCAAATTCGTGCGAGAGCCGCTAACCCGGTTAACATTATAGAATTAAATGGACAACCTGCGGCCAATTACAAAATTTCAACCTATCCAGAAACTCACCTTGCTTTTAGCGATAAGGAAACTTGTATCAAGGCCATTCGTATGGAACGTAAACTTGAATTGGCAATGGAAGGTCAGCGTTGGTTCGATTTGTCTCGTTGGGGTGGAACATACATGAGCAAAGAATTGGGAGATTATGTCAACTTCGAAAAGAATTTCCTTGCCAAATTTGCCACTGCATCCACCTTAAGTCCTGCCAAAACTATGTTTCCTCTTCCCCAAGGTCAGATCGAAACTATGGGTAACGATGAAGACGGCAAACCTTATTTGGTTCAGCCCGAACCTTGGAGATAACTATTATAAAAACATTTGAGTCAAAGGGAGGATCTTCCTCCCTTTGACTTGTAATACAACATTCGAAATGAGAAGATATTTTATTTTAATTTGTTTAGTAGTATTATGTCTGAGTGCATGTACACCGCGAAATGATCTTGAAAATTTTACTTACAAATTTAGTATGGAAAGTCCTGCAAACTTCAAAGCAGAATTTCAATTAAATACAGATAGCACTTATAAAGTGAGCTTAATAAATTTCTTTTTCGATAATTTCGAAAGAACCAAAAAGCCGGAATATAAGGACGGAAAACTTACGAAAGAGGAATATGATACATTTAAAAATCTACTTTTGGGCAGCAAACTCGAAACCATGAAAGATTCATACGGATTTGATAATCCGACAAAAGAACAAAATATCGTTTATATTATCGAATTCCATCATTCCGGCAAAACCAAATATGTTTCAGTAAACGGCAATACAAATCATGACTTTCCAAAAGATTTTCTTCAATTGATCGAATATACTTCTCAATTTATCAATCGGGAGTGAGATGAACGTCTAAATAATAAATTTGGTAAATATGTTTCTAGTTATCATAAAATCAATATGATATTTTCGCGTTTTGTCTTTGTTAGAGTTGTCTTTTAACAATTTTATTTTAAACCGTCAATGATTAACGACGTTCGTTATCTAAAAACGAATGAGTTTTTGACGGTTGGAACTTTTCTTTACTCTCCTTTTCCTTTTTTGCATTTTATCCGAAAATCCGTACCTTTGATTGTTTTTTGGAATTAGAAAAATACAAGAAAAATTACTTTACCTAAAACATATGTCTTCTGAGGAAATATTGGACGATGAATTAAACGAAAAGGATGAGGCGAATAACGGTGACGAACAGGAAGGACTCGATTCATCGGCGCATTCAAATGCACCTGTCAAATTGGGCAACGACGCTCCGATGAGCTTGCCAAAGATGTATCAGGACTGGTTTCTCGATTATGCTTCATATGTTATTTTGGAACGTGCCGTTCCCCATATCGATGACGGATTGAAACCTGTGCAACGACGCATTCTGCATGCGATGAAACGCATGGATGACGGTCGCTACAACAAAGTGGCCAACATTATCGGAACCACCATGCAATATCATCCGCACGGAGATGCTTCCATAGGCGATGCATTGGTGCAGCTTGGTCAAAAAGAATTGTTGATCGATTGTCAGGGAAACTGGGGCAATGTGCTCACCGGCGATGGCGCCGCTGCACCCCGATATATCGAAGCCCGGCTGTCGAAATTTGCTCTTGAAGTAGCTTTCAATCCAAAAACTACCGAATGGAAACCTTCGTATGACGGTCGAAACAAAGAACCAATAACCTTGCCGGTGAAATTTCCACTTTTGCTTGCACAGGGTGCCGAAGGAATTGCCGTTGGATTATCGTCGAAAATTTTGCCGCACAATTTTAACGAATTGTGCGATGCATCGGTAGCTTATCTTGAAGGAAAAGAATTTAAACTTTATCCCGATTTTCAAACCGGGGGACAAATCGACGTCGAAAAATATAACGATGGCGAACGTGGCGGTTCGGTCAAGGTACGCGCTACAATCGGCAAACTCGATAATAAAACGCTTGTCATTAGAGATATTCCTTTTGGAAGGACGACTTCAAGTGTGGTTGACTCTATCCTGAAAGCCAACGATAAGGGCAAAATCAAAATAAAAAAGGTGGACGATATTACCGCACAAAATGTGGAGATTCAGGTTCAACTGGCGCCCGGCGTTTCGTCGGACAAAACCATAGATGCCTTATATGCCTTTACCGATTGCGAAATCAGCATTTCGCCCAATTGCTGCGTTATCGATCAGGATAAGCCTCATTTCCTTACGGTGAGCGACGTTTTACGTCGTTCGGTCGATCGTACGAAAGAGTTGTTGCAAAAGGAGCTGGAAATCGATAAATCGGAGAAAGAGGAAGCGTTGCTTTTCGCTTCTCTCGAAAAAATCTTCATCGAAGAACGCATCTATAAAGACAAGGAATTTGAAAATGCCCAAAATATCGACGTTGCCGTTGCTCATATCGATAAGCGATTGGAACCGTTTAAGCCTCAATTTATGAGAGCTATCGTCAGAGAGGATATTCTGCGGTTGATGGAGATAAAAATGGGACGTATTCTCAAATTCAATTCCGACAAAGCCGATGAGCAAATTGCTCGATTGCGAGAGGAGATAGAAGAAATTGATCATAACCTCAACAATCTGGTCGATTACACCATCGCTTGGTATCTGTCGTTGAAAGACAAATACGGGAAGAATTTTCCCCGAAAAACCGAAATACGGAATTTCGAAAACATCGAAGCCGTGAAAGTTGCCGAAGCCAACGAAAAACTTTATATCAACCGCGAAGAGGGATTTATCGGCACCGGTCTGAAGAAGGACGAATTTGTATGTAACTGTTCGGATATCGACGATATCATTATTTTCTTCAAAGACGGAAAATATAAAGTGGTGAAAGTGAGCGAAAAAATGTTCGTGGGAAAAGGAATACTTTATGCGAATGTTTTTAAGAAAAACGATACGCGCACAATCTACAATGTTGTATATCGCGACGGCAAAACGTCTCCTCACTACATCAAGCGTTTTTCGGTAACGGGCGTTACGCGTGATAAGGAATACGACGTTACCCGAGGAACACCGGGTTCACGCATTGCCTATTTCAGTGCAAACCCTAACGGCGAAGCCGAAACGATACGTGTGTATCTGAAGCCGAAGCCGCGCATGCGAATTCTGCAATTCGAAAAAGATTTCAGTGAAGTTGAAATAAAAAATCGACAAGCTATCGGCAATCTGCTCACCAAAGCCGAAGTACACCGCATACAGCTTAAGCAAAAAGGCATTTCGACACTTGGTGGGCGTAAGGTATGGTTCGATCCCGATGTGTTGCGGCTCAATTATGATGGCAGTGGCATCTATCTTGGCGAGTTTCAGGGCGACGACAAGATCTTGGTTGTTACCAAAAATGGGGATTATTCGGTTTGCACTTTTGACTTGAGCAATCATTTCCCTTCGAATTTGTTGAGGATTGAAAAATTTGACGAGCATAAAATCTGGACAGCAGCTCTTTATGATGCCGACCAAGGATTTGCTTATCTGAAACGTTTCACTTTCGAACCAACGGAAAAAACGCTCAATTTCATAGGAGAGAATCCCGAATCGAAACTTTTTTTGCTTACCGATACGGTTTATCCTCGCATTTTAGCTACTTTTGGAGGACATGACTATTTTCGAGAACCATTGGAAATAGATGCCGAAGAATTTATCGGCGTAAAAAGCTATAAAGCCAAAGGCAAACGAATCTCGAATTTCCGAGTCGAAAAAGTCGAAGAACTTGAGCCAACCCGTTTCCCCGAGCCGACGCCTACAGAAGAAACATCCACTAATGTGGAAATAGAAGAAGACGAAAACAACGAAGCATCCCCATCGGATATATTGGATGAGATTACCGGTCAAATGAAACTTTTTGATGATTAATCAATGCGCACGAAACTTTGTTTTTTAGCTACAATCGTATGGTTTTATACCACGACCTCAATACATTCGCAAGAATGTCGAGATTCACTTTCGTTAAAATCAACAAACGAAGCAACATTGTTCGGAATTGGCAAGTCATTTCTCACCGATACCTATCTCTCGCCTCTTGAATATGAAGGAATGTCATTTTCATTGCTTCACGACCGTTTAAACGGAAGCAAACTTTTCAAGGGGAAATTGCTGATGCAACAACAGTTTCAATTGCAAATAGCTACCACAAAAAATCCCACCAAAACTGCGTCATCCTACTATGGAAACATCTACTACGGAATCAACGGTTTTTATCCGTTGGTTCGAAACGACAAATTCAGATTTTTTGCGGGTGGAGGAGCAATCGGTGAATTGGGCGGAATCTACAACGAACGCAATTCCAATAATCCGGGATCACTCAAAGTTTCGGTCAATCTTGATGCAGCAGCAATGGCGATGTATCGCCTGAAGAATGTTACTTTTCGGTGGCAATTATCTATACCATTTTTAGGAATGTTTTTTTCTCCCGAATACGGTCATTCCTATTATGAGATATTTTCTCTTGGCAATGACAAGGGAACCGTTCACTTGGGATCGTTTCATGATCAGCTTGCATTGTGCAACTATTTTACCGTCGATTTTCCGGTCGGAAAGTTCACTGTTCGTACAGGCTATTTGGGGAATTATTATAGAACGGATATTAACGAATTGACAACTAAAATATTATCACACCAATTCGTTATAGGGCTGGCTAATGAATCGCTGAATTTTGGCGGTAGCAAAATTAAAGAAAATCGGCATTGGTTGAAAAGTGTCTATTATGACGAATAGATGCCTTGAATTGTAGAAATAATGAAATATAATTTTGATGAACTGATCGATCGACGCAACACGGCAAGTGTGAAAGTGGATGCCCTCGAGAATTTATTCGGCAATGCCAATCTGATTCCACTTTGGGTTGCCGATATGGATTTTTTGTCGCCGCCTTGCATTACAGAAGCTTTAAAAAAGAGGGTAGAGCATGGCGTTTTCGGTTATACGTATGCAACCGATGAATACTATCAATCGATTATTGGATGGCTTGCCGGACGACATCACTGGGACGTGCAAAAAGATTGGATTACTTTTGTACCCGGAGTGGTCAAGGGTTTTGCTTTTGCCATTGACGAATTTACCCAAGAAGGAGACAAAATCATTATTCAACCGCCTGTATATCATCCATTCAGATTGGTTAGCAAAGGATTGGACAGACAAATCGTCAACAATCCGCTGCTTTTGCAAGACGGAAAGTATTACATCGATTTCGAAGGACTTGAAAAGTTGGTTTCCGAAAACGACTGTAAAATGCTGATTTTGTCGAATCCTCACAATCCCGGTGGAAGAATGTGGTCTTTCGACGAATTAACTAAACTGGCAGATATTTGTTACGAGAATCATGTTCTTGTGATATCGGATGAAATTCACGCCGATTTGGCGTTGTGGAATAATCGACATATTCCTTTTGCCTCGGTTTCGCCCAAAGCTGCTCAGAATTGCATCACGCTGATGGCTCCAAGCAAAACCTTTAATATCGCCGGTATTGTCAGTTCATTTGCAGTGATCGAAAATGAGCATATTCGGAAAAAATATTTGAGTTATCTCGAACCCCGAGAACTCAATCAGGGAACCATTTTTGCATACACCGCAACTCAGGCTGCATACAATGGCGGCGAAGAATGGTTGAACGAAATGTTGCAATACATCGAAGCCAACATCCTGTATGTTTCTAATTTTATGCACGAACATATTCCGGCAATAAAAGTTTTAAAACCTGATGCCTCATTTTTGGTATGGCTCGATTGTCGCGATTTGCACCTTTCGCAAAACGAACTCGAAAAGCTGTTTATCGAAAAAGCTCATTTGGCACTCAATAGTGGAACATTGTTTGGATCCGAAGGCGAAGGGTTTATGAGAATGAACGTAGGAACTGCACGTTCGGTCATCATAAAAGCCCTGAATAATTTAAAAAAAGCTGTAAATGGATAAACATGTAGCAAAAGATTTTGTTATTTTGTATTTGAATAGATAATTCAATAATTGAAAATTAATAGAAGAATGAAAATCGACACAAACAAATACGTCGTATTATCCTACGATTTAAATGTAGGGGAAGAAGGTGAAGAACTCGAATTGATGGAACGTGCCACAGCGGAAAAACCGCTCGAATTTATTTTCGGGACTAATTCGATGCTTCCGGCCTTCGAAAAAAACCTGGAAGGTTTGGATCAAGGCGATAATTTCCAATTCACACTCACTTCCGACGAAGCATACGGCGAGTATGACGAAAATAAAATCATAGAATTGCCTAAAAATATTTTTCAAATCGATGGAAAAATCGATGAAGAAATACTTTTTGAGGGAAATACGGTGCCGATGATGGATTCGGAAGGAAATCGGCTTACGGGGTCCATCGTGAGTATAGGTGATGATATTGTCGTAATGGACTTCAATCATCCTCTGGCCGGAGAAACCATGCATTTCAAAGGAACGGTTTTGAACGTACGTGATGCTTCGGCAGAAGAAATTGCCGCTTTGTTTTCGGCCGGTAGTTGTTCATGCGGATCCGATAGTTGCGGATGCGGTGGCGAATCTGAAGGATGCGGATGCGGCTCATCAGGCTGTAACTGCTAAACAAATAATTGAAAACAGGTATGATAAAGGCAAAGAGAATTCTTTGCCTTTATGTGCATACGGCTAACAACAGCTCGACAGATGAATACATTCGGAAATTTATTTAGGTTAACATCATTTGGTGAATCGCACGGCGAAGCCGTTGGCGGGATCCTCGACGGGTGTCCTGCCGGTCTCGAACTTGATATGGATTTTATCCAAAACGAGCTCGATAGGCGCAAACCGGGTCAGTCGCGTATCACAACTCCACGAAAGGAATCGGATACGGTTGTTTTTCTTTCGGGAATTTTTGAGGGGAAAACCACCGGAACGCCCATCGCTTTTATGGTGAAAAACGAAAATCAACATTCGTCGGATTACGACAATCTGAAAGATGTGTTTCGGCCTTCTCATGCCGATTTCACTTATTTTTCGAAATATGGTATTCGAGACTATCGCGGAGGAGGACGCTCTTCGGCACGCGAAACTATTGCTCGCGTTGTGGGTGGGGCTATTGCCAAACTGTTTCTCAAAAAACTAAATATCGATATCAAGGCTTATACCTCACAAGTCGGCAACATTGCTCTCGAAAAAGATTATACGCGGTATGATCTTTCGAAAATCGAGGATACGGCGGTGCGATGCCCCGATCCTGAAAAAGCCGAAGAGATGATTGCACTGATCAATGAAGTGAAATCGAAAGGCGACACCATCGGAGGCATCATTACATGCGTGGTGAAGGGCACTCCCGTGGGATTGGGAGAACCCGTTTTTGGGAAATTGCATGCAGCTCTTGGATCAGCCATGCTCAGCATTAATGCGGTAAAAGGATTCGAATACGGAATGGGATTCGATGTCAATCATCGCGGGTCGGAAGTTAACGATTCTTTTTTCAACGATCACGGCACAATTAGCACACGTACCAACAATTCGGGCGGCATTCAAGCCGGGATATCCAACGGTCAGGATATTTATTTTCGGGTTGCGTTCAAACCGGTTTCAACTATCCTGATGCAACAAAACACGGTAGATATTCATGGAAACGAAACCGTTGTCAAAGCCCGTGGACGTCACGATGCATGCGTTTTGCCACGCGCCGTCCCCATTGTTGAGGCTATGGCGGCGTTGGTTATTATGGATTATTATTTATTGGCAAATGCACGAAAAGCGCTTTAAATAACGAATAAAGTTTATTTGTCGGCAGCTTTTTCCTGCAGGTAACGCAGCAGCGTTTCGCTTTTTTCTTTTTCCATCTTCAAGCGTTCTCTTTCGAGCAAAAGTGACGATAGTTCGCAGGATTGACTGATGGCTTCTTTTTCGTTTTTCGACAACAAAAAGGAAATTGTTTTGCGGCCAATGCATTGAATAGTAATCGGCTGGTCTTTATATACCGAAATAAAATTCGACACGCCGTTTTCGTCCTTACCTGTAAATTTCACAATATCATATCGTCCTTCGATTGTGTTGAAAGAATAATTCAGGCCGTCAGAAGTTACCGGTAGTGTTTCTGCAAAACTTCCATCTGGCAGCGATACTCTAACTTGTCGATGTCCAATATTTTGTCCTACGACAATACTTTCGAGATAAATTTTTCCATCTTCCGAAACACCCGATCGCAAAGTATTTCGGGTAAACGATTGCGTTGAAGGCGTTAATTTGGGAATGTAATTGCCTATTTCCTGATATTGTGGATCTTTTTGGAGTGAAAATTCGCGAATCGCTTTCGCTATGGCTACATTGGTAATTTGCAGCATCGAATCGCAGTAAGCGATATTTCGTTGATTTTCTGATGTACGAATTTGTTGCATCAGCATGTGTCCTTCTTTAATTTCATCGAAAGCTTTAGGAAATTTTATTTTTATGCTATCAATCTGCGATTTAGCCGATTCGTAATTTCCTAATTGATAAAATTCGCGTGCGGCCGAAAGATATGATTTTGCATCCTTTTGTTTTGACGAACATGAGCTACAAAAAAGAAGCGCAATAATCGGGTAAAAAATGTAAATTGTTTTGTTCATTGTTTATAAACCCCTATATTTATCTCGTGTATTTCTTGCAAACTTACAAAATATCTTCCTCTCGAAGTCGGAAATAAAGCTCATTTTGCGTATTTTTGTACTTCAAACAGAAATTCAACCGTTTATGGATATGTCTCCCGAAGAGATACGATCACACATTGATAAGGACATTTTCAGATTGATATCGCAGATTGCCGACGAAATGCGGCTGGAGTGTTATGTCATAGGAGGCTATGTGCGAGATATTTTTCTGTATCGCACTTCAAAAGATATTGATTTTGTGGTTGTTGGAAGTGGTATAATGCTTGCTGAAGCCGTTGCCCAAAAACTCGGAAAACGAAGTAAACTATCAGTTTTTAAAAATTTTGGCACGGCTCAAGTTAAATACAAAGATTTCGAATTGGAATTTGTCGGTGCGCGAAAAGAATCTTACACACACGATTCTCGAAAACCCGTTGTAGAAAATGGTACTCTTGAAGATGATTTAAAGCGTCGCGATTTCACCATCAACACATTGGCAATTTGTCTAAACAGCAGTAGGTTTGGAGAATTACTGGATTATTTTAATGGTTTGAGCGATATCGAAAATCTGATTATCCGCACGCCTCTCGATCCCGACATCACCTTCAGCGACGATCCATTGCGTATGATGCGTGCCATCCGATTCGCATCGCAATTGGGGTTCGATATTTATCCGGATACATTCGATGCCATCACGAAAAATAAAGACCGAATCTCGATTATTTCCGGCGAACGCATTGCAGAAGAGCTCAATAAAATTATGCTTTCACCAAAACCGTCCATAGGTTTTATTCTACTCGAAAAGACGGGGTTGCTCGATATAATTTTTCCGGAACTAACGGCTCTAAAAGGTGCAGAAACACGTGATGGAGTAGGGCATAAAGACAATTTTTATCACACTCTCGCTGTTCTTGACAATATTTCTCTCCTTAGCGACAATTTGTGGCTACGATGGGCGGCTTTGCTGCATGATATCGGCAAACCGGCGACAAAACGATGGGATAACAAATCGGGTTGGACCTTTCATAACCACAATTACGTGGGTGAAAAAATGATTCCGAAAATTTTTCGAAGACTCAAGCTTCCGTTAAATGAAAAAATGAGATATGTGCAGAAAATGGTTTCGATGCACATGCGCCCCATGCAACTTGTAGAAGAAGAAGTTACCGATTCGGCAATTCGCCGACTGCTTTTTGACGCCGGCGACGATATCGACGATTTAATGACGTTGTGCGAAGCCGACATTACTTCGAAAAATCCCGAAAAGGTGAAAAGATTTACGGAAAATTTCAAACTAGTTCGTCGTAAACTCAAAGAAATTGAAGAAAAGGATCGAATCCGAAATTTTCAGCCTCCTGTGGACGGAAATGAAATCATGCGGGTTTTCGGACTGAGTGAATGTCGTGAAGTAGGAGTGCTGAAAACTGCCATCAAAGATGCGATTCTTGACGGAAAAATTCCTAACGAACACGATGCAGCTTTCGATTTCATGGTCGAAAAGGCACGCGAAATGGGATTGCAACCTATTACTTAACAAAATTGAATAACAAAATGAATGAATCACAACAATGATCGAAGTTAGTGCTACCTTTTGGATCGGTTTTCTCATTCTCGTCCTGTTCCTATTAACCCAACTTTCCGCCTTATCCTCTTGTTAAGTTAAATTCAAGTTAAAAACAACTTGATTTCGTTGTCTAAACAGTTAAATTAGGACAATGCCTAACCGTAAAATACTGATATTGAGATGTGGTT
>Ga0228535_1001679_pt1 | contig 29802 bp, 23 predicted proteins | sample SJ1metagenome_FD_168457 | JGI IMG/M metagenome (GOLD analysis project Ga0228535, IMG submission 168457) | Enriched culture of PCE-dechlorinating microbial communities from Ithaca, New York, USA - SJ1 | ecosystem: Engineered > Modeled > Simulated communities (microbial... > Unclassified | place...
AACGGCCGGACAGAACGGCATCGGCACCATCAGCCAGGGGTTCCTCGAGATGAGCAACGTCAACGTCATGGAAGAGATGGTGAACATGATCGTGGGGCAGCGGGCATACGAGATCAATTCCAAGGCGGTCCAGGCAGCCGACGACATGCTGCAGCAGGCCAACAACCTGAAGCGCTAGGAGCGGGAGGCAGGGTTATGAAGAGAATCGTCGTCTGTCTGGTTCTGCTCGCCGTGACCGGGTTGCTCCCGTCCCGGGGCCACGCGGCATCCACCATGCTGCTGAAGGAGGCAAAGGTGAGGGAGGCCGTGACCGGCTTCATCATGGAGAAGACCGCGGGCAGCGGGATGGATATCCGGATCGTCCGCATCGGCTACGGCGGCGACCTGACAGTGCCGGCTGGAAAGGTCGCGTTCGACCTGGTCGCTTCCCAGCAGTGGGAAGGGTGGGGCAAGACCGTGCTGGGGCTGGTCGTGAGGGTCGACGGCCGGGTGGTCAGAAACACCTCAGTGCCGGTCGAGGTGGAGGCTCTGACCGAGATGGTGGTTGCGCTCCGTCCGTTGGAACGGGGCGAGGTGATAGGTGAAGGCGACGTCGCCCTGCAGAAGCGGGACTTGGCAGCGGCGCCGCCGAAAATCTGCCGTGACCCGGCCGAAGTGGTGGGCAAACGGGCCAGAATCGGTCTTCGGGCCAATGTGCCGATACGGGCCGATTTCCTGGAAAAGGTTCCGCTGGTCAAGTACGGCCAGCCGGTCACCATCATCGCCGAGAACGGTGCGTTGCGGGTCACCGCGGCCGGCAGGGCCAAGGGAACAGGCGCGGAAGGGGATCTGATCGCGGTCGAGAACCTGGGCTCCAGGAAGGACGTGCGGGCCAGGGTGCTGGATTCCGGGAGCGTGGCGGTGGATTTCTAATTCCGGTTCGCAATCAGGAGCGTTACGCCTGGCGAACACACCCTGCAAAATATCCAAAATATCGCTTTGAATACAAAATATTACTAAAAGAGAGCTTCACCATGAAAAAGACAATGACCGCGATAATCGTTCTCCTGGCTTCCGGTTGCGTCTACCCGGGCGTGGAGCGTTCCCGGCAGGGGTTTGACGAGCACATTCCGGCCCCGCAACCCACCTATGCCAAGGGGTCCATCTGGCAGGAAAGCACGGTAGGCCTGGCCGACGATTTCAAGGCCCGGCGCAAGGGGGACATCGTGACGGTGGTCGTCTCCGAGGAGGCGAGCGCCAGCAAACAGGCCACCACCGGCACCCAGCGCGAGGCGGGCATATCGGCGTCCATCCCCAACTTCATGGGGGTCGAGACCACGGTGCTGGCCGACAAGCTCAACCTCAACAGCCTGATCAAGGCGAACACCAGCTCAGATTTCGGCGGGAGCGGCTCCACCACCCGCAAGGACTTTCTGAACGCCACCATCTCGGCGCGGGTCATGGACGTGCTCCCCAACGGCGACCTGAGGATCGAGGGGCGCAGGAGCGTCAAGGTCAACAACGAGGAGCAGATCATCGTCCTGGAAGGGACGGTCAGACCCAGGGACATCAATCACGAGAATATGATCAGCTCCGCCCAGATCGCCGACGCCCGGATAAGCTACTCGGGCGACGGTATCCTGACCGACCGCCAGCAGCCGGGCTGGCTGTTCAATTTCATCGACAAGATCTGGCCGTTTTAAGGCGCGGACGAACCTGCGGGTTCTTTTGTCATTTAAGTCCTTTTCGGCCCTTCAAACCAAAGGACCCAAGGGACTAAAAGGACGAAAAGGACATGAGAAATTCAAGGGCGAAAAGGCTTGAGGATACTATGAAAAAGATAACGACATTGCTGCTCCTGCTTTTGTGTCTGCCTTCTGCGGCCTCGGCCACCCGCATCAAGGACATCGCCTCGTTCGACGGGGTCAGGGACAACCAGCTGGTCGGCTACGGCCTGGTGGTGGGTCTCAACGGAAGTGGCGACAGCGACCAGACCAAGTTCCCGGTCCAGACCCTGACCAACCTGCTGGAGCGCTCCGGGGTGACCATCCGCCGGTCCGACATCACGGTAAAGAACCTGGCCGCGGTCATGGTTACGGCCACCCTGCCGCCCATGGCCAAGCAGGGGAGCCGCATCGACGTGCTGGTCTCGTCCATGGGTGACGCCAAGAGCCTGGCAGGGGGGACCCTGGTCATGACCCCGCTCAAGGGAGCGGACGGACAGGTCTATGCCGTGGCCCAGGGCGCCGTGTCCACCAGCTCCTTCTCCTACGGCGGTCAGGCCGCATCCACCCAGAAGAACCATCCCACGGCCGGCCGGGTCCCGGAAGGCGCCCTGGTCGAGCGGGAGCTTCCCTATGCGCTGGCGGACCGGAGCCAGTTGCGCCTGAACCTGAACCAGCCCGATTTCACCACCGCGTCCCGGATTACCGCCGCCATCAACAGGAGCTTCCAGGCTCCCATAGCGGTCAGCACCGACCCCGGCTCAGTGACCCTGACCATCCCCGACAACTACCAGGGGAACACGGTCGAGTTCGCCGCCGTCCTGGAGGGACTGGAGGTGCAGCCCGACATGCCCGCCAAGGTGGTGCTCAACGAGAGGACCGGCACCGTGGTCATGGGGAGCGCGGTGCGCATCTCCACCGTTGCCGTGGCCCACGGAAACCTGACCCTCACCATCAAGGAAACTCCCCAGGTGTCGCAGCCGGCGCCGTTCAGCAGGCGGGGCGATACGGTGGTGGTGCCCCGTACCTCCATAAAGGTCGACGAGGAGAAGGGGGGCGGACTTATCGTGCTCAAGGAGGGGGCCAACATCGGCGACGTGGTAAAGGCGCTCAACGCCATCGGCGTGACGCCGAGGGACCTCATCGGGATCCTGCAGGCCATCAAGGCGGCCGGGGCGATGCAGGGAGAGTTGTCCATAATTTAGAACAGACCTGCCGGGTTTTTGGAAACCTGGCAGGTCTCGGCGTCGTTACGAACCAGCAGACATCAAATGTTTGACTTTTGAACACCTGTTCAAAGGTTGAAAAAAATCCGAAAAAAGTATTAAAGTTTTTGAAGCCTTGTTCGATAAGGATACCAGATGACGGAGAATCTCAGTAACATACCGGTGACCGGGGCCGACGGGACGCTCCGTCCGACCCGGACAGGCATGGCGGCAAAGGACGAATCCGCCGAACACCGGAAGGCCGAAGTGAAGAAGGTCGCGCGCGAATTCGAGGCACTGTTCGCCGGGATGATGCTCAAGTCCATGCGGGCCACCGTGGGGAGCGATTCCCTGACCGGAGGCGGTCGCGGCGAGGAAGTGTACCGGTCGCTCCTTGACCAGGAATACGCCAATGCAATGGTTCAGGGGAACGGTCTGGGGCTCGCGCGGCTGATTGAAGAACAACTGGAGAGACAGATTGGATACGCTGACGCCAAAGACACTCGAACGAAGCCTTGATGCGAATGAAACCGGCTCGGGAAGCGTGGGCACGACTATGAAAATTACCAACGGACCTTTGAACAACGGAATACGCAACGCCAGGAACGAGGCCGCGGAGAAGGCGTCCTCCTCAGGCGCCCGGCAGGAGAAATCCCGCGTCGGCGGTGCGGACAGGGTGGAGCTGTCGGGCGGCCTGCGGGAAGTGGAGAAGCTCGCCGGAGTCGTCGCCTCCCTGCCACCTGGCGACACGGAAAAAATCGAATCCATCAAGAGCCGGATCGCGGACGGCAGCTACCACGTGAGCGGTTACGCGGTGGCGGAGAAGATGCTGCGCTCCATGGGGCTGCTGAAGGGCGAGAGTGAATAATGAGCCGACCGCTTGATCTCCTCGTGGAACGCCTGAACGAGAAAGAGCTGCTCCTTGAAGGGCTGCTTACGCTGCTGGAGCAGGAGCGCGGCCGGATCGTGGAGCTGGATGCGACCGCCGTCGAGGCCGGGTCCGAAACCAAGCTGCGTCTCATGGACCTGCTGGAGCAGAGCGGACGCTCATGCAGGGACACACTGGAAGAGGCCGCCCGGGAGCTGGGCCGCCCGGGAGCCGGCACGCTGTCGGAGATACTCGGAGCGGTCGGCCAACCGCACCGTGGCCAGCTGGAAAAAACCCGGCAGAGACTCGTCGGGCTGATCGACGCGGTGCACCGGCAAAACGGCTTCAACCGCGACCTGCTGTACGGGTCGTTGAGCACGATAAACCGGTCGCTGGATTTCTTCCGGAGCAGTTTCGGAGGGGTAGCGACCTACAGCGGCGAGGGGCGGATGCTTTCCGGCTTCTCCGCCGGACGGCTGGTGCGCGGGGAGATCTGACGAATGAGCCTGCTCGGAATTTTCAGTATAGCCCAGACCGGTCTGGTGGCCCAGAAGGTGGCCATCGAGGTGACCAGCGAGAATATCGCCAATGTGAATACTCCGGGGTACTCACGGCAGCGGACCATCATGGAAACCGCGCCCACCACGACCGCAAACGGTTTTCCCATGGGCACCGGGGTCCGGGTGGCGCAGGTGCAGCGGTCCTACGACGACATGCTCCAGAGGCTGCTCAAGAACGAGAACAGCTCCTACGGCGAAGCCTCGGTCGAGCAGACCGCCATGATCCGCATCGAACAGCTGTTCAACGACCTGACCTCCAGCGGCCTGGGGAAATCCATCCAGGACTACTTCAACGCCTGGGAGGACCTTTCCGTGAATTCGCAGGGGTCTGCCGAGCGCCAGGCCGTGCTCTCCACGGGCGGCCTCCTGGCCGACAACTTCAATCGGCTGAACACCTATCTGACCGACCTGAAGACCCAGGCCGACCAGTCGCTGCAGGGGCTCACTTCGGACGTAAACGACAAGCTCAAGACTATTGCCACCCTCAACGTCCAGATCCAGCAGACCGAGAACATGAACGGCAACGCCAACGAGCTGCGGGACCAGCGGGACCTGCTGGTGCGCGACCTGGCCCGGAAGGTCGGGATCGAGTACCGGGAGGAGGACGACAAGACGCTCACCCTGACCCTGGCCTCGGGAGAGACCCTGGTCAGCGCGAACCTCTACGGAGAATTCTCCCTCCAGGACAATGGCGGGAAATACGATATCCACCTGAAACAGGCTGGGAGCGCCGCAGGATCTCCGGTGGACCTGTCCGGCGCCAAGGGTGAGATCGCGGGTACGCTCCAGGTGCGCGATACCATCGTTGACAGCTATCTGTCCAGGCTGGACGAGCTGGCGTACAACCTGGCGAACCAGGTGAACTCGCTCCATACCGCGGGTTACGGCACGGACGGCTCCACCGGAAACAACTTCTTCACCGCTCCGGCGGGCATGGCCGGCTACAGCGGCCTGATCAAGGTGGCGGTCACCGACCCCGCGGCCATCGCGGCGGCCGACACGGACCCGACCCTTCCGGCCGGTGGAACCGGAAACAACCTCAACGCCCTGAAGCTGGCGGCCCTGAAGACCGCCCAGGTCCCTTCCTCGTACGGCGACATTACCCTGACCTCGTTCTACAACACGCTGGTCGGCGGCGTCGGGGTCGGCGTACAGGACGCCGAGCGGTCGGTAAGCCTGAGCGAGAGCGTTCTCAAGCAGCTGGACAACCTGCGGGAATCCCAGTCGGGCGTGTCGCTGGACGAGGAGTTGGTCAACCTGATCAAGTACCAGAAGGCCTTCGAGGGTTCGGCCAAGCTCATAACCACCGCCACCGAGATGCTCGACACCGTGCTCGGACTGGTGAGGTAGGAGGACTTCATGCGCGTCACCGAAGGCACCATGGCAAACAGCTCGCTGGCCAACCTCCAGCGGGTCAGGGAGCGGATCGAACAGTTGTACCAGGAGGTCTCCACCGGCGTCAGGGTCAGCCGGCCGGGCGACGATCCCCTCTCTGCCCAGCAGATACTGGATCTGAACGGGTTGCTGGAAGACGGCAAACAGTTTGCCAAGAACATCTCCACCGGGACCACCTATCTCTCAGCCATGGAAAGCGCGCTGTCCGGCATGGGCGACGCGCTGGTAAGGGTGAAGGAACTGGCGCTGGGGGCGGCCAACGGGACCATGGGCGCGGAGCAGCGGGAAAGCGTCAGGGGCGAGGTGCTTCAGCTCAAAGAGCAGTTGATCACCCTGGGCAACAGCCAGATCAACGGCAGGTACGTGTTCAGCGGCTTCAGGAACGACGTCCCGCCGTTCGACGCCAACGGCGTCTATTCCGGGGGCGACGGCGACCTGCGCATTCCGATCGACCGTACCAATACGATCAGTGTGAACTATGCCGGAGGTAAGCTGCTGAACGGCACCGGCGGAGGGACCGACATAATCGGGACCCTGGACACCCTGATAACCGCCCTTGAGAACGACGACATCGCCGGGATCCAGGGAACGCTCTCGGATCTCGACGACTCGGCCGGGCAGTTTCTTTCCGCCAGGACCGACATCGGCGCCAGGATGAACCGGCTGGAAACGGCGACCGGCTTCATCGACGACACCAAGCTCTATCTGCAGAAGGTGATTTCCAGCAAGCAGGACGTGGACTTCATCCAGGCCGTCAGCGACATGACCCGGCAGCAGACCGCCTTCGAGGCCGCCCTGGCAGCCACGTCCAAGATATCCAAGATATCGTTGCTGGATTACCTGTAGCAAGCCGACTACTTGCTATCGGCAGCATTTTTGCCTGTAGCTTCCTGTCTCCTGTTGCGAGAACAATAACCGCGGTAAAGCCATGGAGGGCGAACGCATGCTGGTACTGACCAGGAAGGTCGGAGAGGCTGTCTCCATCGGAGACTCCATCCTGATAAAGATCGTCGAAATAAAGGAAGGATACGTCAGGATAGGGATCGAGGCGCCGACGGATCTGAGGATCCTGCGGGAGGAGATCAGGGTGAAGGTGCGGAAAGAGAACAGGACCGCCGCGGAGTGGGATCTCACGGACTTCAACAGGGTCGTTGAATCCCTGACCGGAGGGGAGTCAAACCTATGACACTCCTGGTGCAATCGACACGTTTCGGCGAGCTGCCGGTGGAAGAAGGCAAGATGCTGGAGGTCCTGGGCGGGATCCTCGGCTTCAGCGAGCGGCGTTTCGTGCTGCTCACCCCGGAAAAGGGACCGTTCCACTGGCTGCAGTCGGCGGAAAACCCTGACCTGGCCTTTGTGCTGGCGGATCCACGGGACGTGGTGCCGGACTACCAGGTGAAGCTGAACCGCGACGAACACGAGCGGCTCGGCCTCGGCGAATCCTCGGAGGCCGTGGTCCTGTCGGTCGTGACCATGCATGCCGACCCTGTCGACATTACCATTAATCTCCTGGGTCCCCTGGTGATTAATCCGGTGAACAGGAAGGCGCTCCAGGTGGTCATGGAGGGGTCCGGCCATTCGACGCGATTCCGCTACTTCAACGCTCCGGCCGGGCTCGCATCCCGTCTTCACGCCGTCTTTGACCTGTCCTCAATCGCAAAATCCTCGACGTAGCCCTGCTACGCCTGCGGTTTTACTCAATCGTCCAGGCCAAATCCTGCATAAATCCGGGCGCGAACACTCGAAACGCTATTTACGGACAAGCTTTTATAGGTGGGGAACTGGCAGACCATTAATCTGAAAAGTCACTGTTTACAAAAACCTCCCCCCACCTGGGAGGTTTTTTGCGTCCGGGATTCGGCGAGCGGTTTTTTTGTTAAAGCTTTCAGAACCTCTGCCGATACTATCTGTAAAAGGGCGGGAAACGGAACCAACCGGCCTGCCGTGAGAAAACCGAAAGGAGGTCAGGCAATCCGCCGTCGGAACCGGGCGGGAGAAACGGTTTCAAACAAACCATAGGGTATGGACACCCGAAAAAAATTCACGGAGGAAACAAACCATGGCAATCACCGTAAACACCAACGTAGCTTCCCTTAACGCACAGCGCAACCTCAACGTCTCTTCGAATCAGCTTAATCAGTCACTGGAGCGCCTCTCCTCGGGTCTCCGCATCAACCGGGCGGGCGACGACGCGGCAGGTCTGGCCATCTCCGAGAACATGCGCGCCTCCATCCGCTCCATGAACCAGGCCATGCGCAATGCCAACGACGGCGTCTCCATGCTGCAGGTGGCCGAGGGCGCCCTCAACGAGACCGCCAACATCCTGATCCGCATGCGCGAGCTGGCCACCCAGTCCGCCAGCGGCACGGTCGGAGCCGACCAGAGAACGGCCATCAACAGCGAATTCACCAAGCTCGCGGCCGAGATCGACCGTATCGCCAGCGTGACCGAATTCAACGGCACCAAGCTCCTTGACGGCAGCAAGTCCGCCGTTGACCTGCAGATCGGCGCAAGAAATACCGGCAACGACAAACTGACCATCGCACTCAAGGCCGCCGCCTCCTCATCCATCGGCGCCACCGGCTCCGTCAGCACGCAGGCAGGGGCGCAGGCCGCCCTCGATGCGCTCGACACCGCCATCAACAGCATCTCCAGCCAGCGCGGCGATCTCGGCTCCTACATGAACCGCCTCCAGTCGACCATCAACAACCTGCAGGTGGCGGTTGAGAACACCAGCGCGGCCGAATCCCGCATCCGCGACGTGGATGTGGCCTCCGAAACCGCGGCCATGACCAGGGCGCAGGTTCTGGTCCAGGCCGGCACCGCCATCCTGGGCCAGGCCAACCAGACGCCGCAGGCAGCCCTTTCCCTGCTCCGTTAACCAGGGCCGCGGCAGGCACCAGAGGGGAGGCTTCGGCCTCCCCGTTTTTACATCCGACGGAGACCGGCTGATTCGGGCGGTTGACGGGAAGGAACGGTTGTCCCACAGCCGACGGATGGTTTCTTTCTTGCAAAGGTTTGCAGCAGGAGGTTCACAAAATGGCGGCTCTTTCCATAGGCGGTCTGGCGACCGGCATCGACACCACGACGCTCATCTCGCAGCTCATGTACCTGGAGCGGGCGCCCGAGCGTATCCTGAGCGCAAAGAAAAAGACCATCCAGAGCCAGGTGGACGTTTTCAACCAGATAGCCGGGGCACTGTCGTCCCTCAAGGGGATTGTGGCAGGGATGAATACATCCACGGGCTTCAGGGGGATGAAGGTGACCACGGGCGACAGCTCGGTCGCCACCGCCACGGCATCCAGCAGTGCGTTCCCGGGCTCGCACACCGTTTCGGTCACGAGTCTGGCGCGCTTCCAGCGCCAGGTTGCCGACCAGGGCTATGCCAGTTCCACCGACCTCAATTTCAAAACCGGGTCAATCGTCATTACCGGCGGCGCAAATCCCGTTACCGTCACGATCGCGGAAGGGCAGAACTCTCTGAGCGGCATTGCCGCGGCCATCAACGCCTCGGGCGCCAACCTGACCGCATCGGTGATCAACGACGGCTCCGCCAATCCGTACCGCCTGGTGGTCACCGGCAAGGATACGACCAATTACACGCTGGATTTCAGCGGTCTCACCAGCGCGCCGACCGCGCCGAACGGAGCGGCCTATACGGAGCCGTTGTTTTCGAAGAATTTCAGCGTGACGGGCGATACCACCAGCGGCAGCAACGTCATCAGCAACATCTCGACGGCAAACCTCCAGGTCGGGATGGTCCTGAGCGGTGCGGGACTTGAAGCCGACACGGTCATTACCGGCATCCTGGGTCCCGATTCGGTGCAGATCTCCAGGAACGCCACGGCAACGGGAACCGGGGCCACGCTGAGCTATCCGAACAGCGCCTACCAGGCCGGGGCGCCGGCCAGCTTCACCGTGGACGGGATAGCGGTATCCAAGACCTCCAATACGGTCACCGACGTCATTCCGGGGGTAACGCTCAATCTGCTGAAGGAGGGGGTTACGACAACGGTCGGCGTCGAGAACGATGATGCGGCGGTGACGACCAAGATCAACAGTTTCGTCAAGAGCTTCAACGAAGCAATGACACTGCTCAACAAGCAGTCGAATTATGACGCCACAACCAAAACCGCCGGAGTCCTTTCAGGCGATTCAACGGTCAGGATGGTCAAGTCACAGTTGCAGTCCATCCTGACGAATACCGTATCCGGAGTGACCGGCACCTTTTCCATGCTGTCCGAGATAGGCATTACCACCAACCGTACCGACGGTACCCTCACGGTGGATTCAGCCAAGCTGAGCGAGGCGCTGAAGAACGATTTCGACTCGGTTGTCGAGCTCTTCACCAGAAACGGCGGTGTGGCCGACCTGCCGGCCAACCGGTACGGGGTGGCCGAGCAGTTCAACAATGTGCTGGAGAAGCTGACCCATGCCTATGAGGGCCCATCCTCCCAGTACAACGGCGTCATTTCCTCTCGCATCCAGGGGCTCAAGGATACCATGAGCGGCATAGACACCCAGATAGAGAGCATGGAGCTGCGACTGACACGCAAGGAAGAGGCCCTGAAAAAGCAGTTCACCGCGCTGGAAACCCTGGTCAGCTCGCTCACTACCCAGGGTAACTCGCTCATCAATTATCTTTCCTCACTGTAGAGGATGTCAGGATACAAGAATCGATTGCATCAAGGAGGCATGGAATGATCGCAAGCTTGAACCAATACCAGAATACCCAGGTGGGGACCGCCGGCCCGGAGAGAATCCTGATCATGCTCTATGACGGCGCCATCAACTTTACCCGTATCGCCCTGGACAAGATGGACAAGGGCGATACAGCGGGCAAGGGGAGGTTTGTGGGCAAGGCCCAGGCAATCGTGTCGGAGCTGATGAATACCCTGAATCACGAGGTGGGAGGGGATATCACCCGCAGGCTCGAGCAGCTCTACATCTACATCATCGACGAGTACCTGAAGGCTAATATTGAGAATTCGCCCCAATCGCTGGAGAACGCCCTGAAAATTCTCGGCATGCTGCGCGATACCTGGATCGAGGCCATCGAGATTGCGAGGCGGGAACAACTGACCGCGGCCGCCGGACATGGACCTCGGAACCTCGCCTGCGCGGCCGGCGGGATGTGACCGCCATGACGACAGGTGACCTCACGTCTGCCGTTGCGGACCTGCTCCGGCGCAGGGAGGAATTCTACCATGGGCTTCTCGCCGAGGCGGACCGGCTGTTGAGCGTTGTCGGCACACCGGCCGAAGCCGACCTCGGGCGCGCGTCTGACCGGCGTCAAGAACTCCTCGAGTCCATTCAAAAGATTGACACGGAAATCGCCGCCCGCTGCGGCCGGACAGGGGATGCGCCGCCCCCGGCCGTGCGCGGGATCCTGCATGAATTTGCCGAGCGCCGCAGGCTGCTGACGGACAGGATACTGGAGAAGGATTCCCTGGTCATAGCCCTTGCAAACGGCCGAATCGAAGAGATCCGGCGGGAATTGAGCGGGCTGTCGAAGGGGAGGGCCGCCGTGCAGGCCTATGAATCAGCCGCGACGAACTTGGCAGGATAGTTGCTTTATCTATCTCGGGTCGTCACCGGAGAACCGGTTTCCGACCGATTCAGTAAAACAAAACCGGGGAGGCAACCATGCTGAACATCGCTACCGTAGACACGACCGACGGCGCGCACAACATGTCCGCTGATAATGCCGCGCAGAGCGAGATGATTTGCGACGTGCTGCGCGACGGCTGCAGCTACCTGGACGACCTGGGCCGGTTGCTGTTCACCGCCTCCGGTCAATTCCGTGTCGGGAACGGCGCGGAAGCCAACAGCTCGCTCGCGGAACTGGTTTCAGGCCTCGGACTGCTGGTTCAGACCATCGATACCGTCAGCACCGCCATGGGGGCCGGATTCGATGCCTCCCTTCCCGGCAATCAGAGTCTTCAAATCCTCGCAAACAGCCTGAACGCCGTGCTGAGGGAAATACTCCATGCCCAGGAGCGTAAGGACCTGGTCCTGCTGGCCGACCTGCTCGAGTATGAGCTCGCTCCGTACCTCGAAGGCTGGAAGGGCATCTTCGCCTCCCTCCGCGCAGGACTCTCCTGATCCCGCGGCCGGCTGAAGGGGAGGGGAAAACTTACCTGTTTATGAGGGACGGGCCGGAACTTCCCCGAAGCCCCTCGTAATCGGTCGCCATCCTTTACCTGGATCAAGAGCTTGTTCGTAAATAAGCATTCCGGGCTCGCATCCCGTCTTCACGCCGTCTTTGACCTGTCCTCAATCGCAAAATCCTCGACGTAGCCCTGCTACGCCTACGGTTTTTCTCAATCGTCCAGGCCAAATCCGACATAAATCCGGGCGCGATCACTCGGAACGTTATTTACGAACAAGCTCCAGATACTCTGCTGGATTCAGGCGCTTTCCCGTGGGTCACCCGATTGCACTCAAGCCGTACGAGAGGCTCCGTGAAAGCCCCGACCCGTCCCCTGTCGACACTTTCCGGATGGAAACTGCCTCGTAAAGTTAAAGGGCCGACAGGATCCTCCTTCCGGTCAGGTAGGTCCGGTGGGTGGCGTCGGCGATCTCCGCCAGTCCTTCGCCCTGGAGGTTGCCGCGCTTCATGGCAAGAAAGTCCACCAGGGTGGCCAGCTCCGCGTGGCGACCGCCCAACCGGCGCAGTTCCTCGTCCAGGGCGGCCTCCGTGTTGCCGAGCATCCGCAGCTCCTCCAGCGGCGGACCGGGACGCGCCGCGCAGGCCGCAATCCTTCCGGTCACCTCCACCCCCCGCTCCAGCAGACGGCCCAGCTCCCGTGCCGCTTCGCTCGCCCGGCCCGGCGCCTTCCGGTCCGTGCCGTCGAGGAAGCCCTTCCACATGGCGGCATGACACCGCGCCGCCTCGTCCTCCGCATGATCCGTATTGTACATGCCTTCCCATTCCAGGTAACGGTCCTGACCGAAACCGCTCCGGTACACGCTGACGCCGTCGAACAGCTCGGCCGGGACCGGCCCCTCGTCCAGCAGCAGCCTGCATGCGGCTTCCACCGCATCGACGGTAATCGACTGCTTGCAGATCGGGTCGGTGCAGTCCAGGCTGTAGGGGCAGGGGGAGCAGGGGAGGTCGGGCTTGAGGGCGATGTTGCCGCTGCTGTACGGTCCGGTGCCCCGGAAGAAGGCCGGGCCGAGGCAGAGCATGACCGACGGGACGGCGGCGGCGGCCGCGAAATGCATGGTTCCGGTATCGTTGGTCACCAGCAGCGTCAGCCGCTTTACCAGCGAGAACAGCTCCTCTATGGAGGTCTTTCCTACGGCGTCGACCGGCGCATGCTTCGCCGTGGCAACGACCTCTTCGGCCAGATGCCGCTCACCCGGACCGCCGAACAGGACCACCGAGCAGTCCCATCGCTCCCGGAGCCGATCGCACAGGGCGGCGAAGCGGTCCGTATCCCAGCAGCGGATCGCCTTGCTGGCACCCAGCTGCAGACCGACCAGCCTTCCGGCGTCCAACCCGTGATCGGCCAGAAACCGGTCGGCAAATGCCCTTCCGTGTGCGGTCTCGAACAGCTCCACCGGCCCGCCGTCCGGCCTCCCCCCGCCGATGCCGGTGAATACGTCCACCAGGTTGATGCGGTTGAAGCGGCGGTTGTCGCCGTTGAGTGTCGACAGCAGGTAAGCGGCCCAGTCCGACTCGACCCGGCGTGCGCCCCGTTCGCCGGCGATGGTTCCCGAAACCCTTTCGGCCGGGACCAGCGAGGTCAGAAAATCGCTCAGTCGGCTCAGAGTGATGTTGACCACCAGGTCGTAGCGGGTGTCCTCCAGTTGGCGGACCAGTCGTTCGAGGCAGGCGTAGGCGGCCAGCGGATCGTCCTCCATCGCCACGCGCCAGGCAGTCTCCCTGTTGTCGTAGAGGATGATGCGGTCGATGCCGCCCATCAGCTGCAGGACATCGGCGAAACGGCGCTCCGCGACCATGGTGATCCGTGCCCCGGGGTGGCGGCTGCGCAGGTCCCGCAACAGCGGCGTGGACTGGATGTGGTCCCCCAGGCGGGAGAGGGACAGGATCATGATCTCTTTCATTCCGGCACCCTTTCCAGGTTGAGCTCGACGGTTCCCAGGGCCATGAAGATGCGGTCGGCACGGCTGAGAGGGCCTTCCTTCCGCAAGGATGCCTTCCAGACCTCCTCAATGTCGTACCAGCGATCCTGCGGCAGGGAGTCCAGCAGTCGGCCGAGGCCGGGATGGGAGTTCAGGCTGCCGAGGATCTCTTGCCGATCCTGCAGCCTTTGGTCCTGGCGTTCGGCTATCTCAGGGAAGGCGGCGATCATTGTGGCCAGCAGCTCGGTCATCCTGGCCCGGTAGCTGTGCTCGGCCAGGACCCTGGCGCGGCCCCGGCCGGAGCCGGCGTGCCGTGCCGCCTCATCCTTGAGAAAGAAATCGATCTTGTCGCGCAGCTCGGCCAGGTCCCCGAAGGTCTCCAGCTCGCCCGGCTCGAACAGACCGTCCATCAGGCTGCGGCGGTCCACCAGTTGGAAGGCGCCGCAGGCGGCAATCTCGAAGGTGCGCGGGTTCACGAAATCGCCGTCGGGCGCGACCCCCTCATGGCGGGTGGAGGAGTGCAGGTTCAGGTTGATGGCCGAGGCATTGAAGATCCGGACGCAACTGTCGGTGTCTACCCGGGCTCCGTTGCGCTGGATATGGGGGGCCAGCGGGGAATTGTCCGGCCAGCCGCTGCCCCAGATGCGGAACTGGTAATCGGTGAGTCCCCTGAAGAAATGCTGCCTGTTGTAGTAGCCCGCGCCCACGAAGGAGAGCCGGGAGCCGAATTCCTCCAGTTCCGCCGGACAAAGCTCCAGGGGGGCGTGCACCTCGGGGGCCGCGCAGGTGGGCAGGTAGGCGTAGCGGGATACCCCGATCCGGGCCAGCTCGTCGGGGAACTCCCCCTGCTGGATGCCGAAGAAACAGGAATACCAGGGGGCGGTCTCGCGCCAGTAAGTCAGCACCCGCTTGTCCTCCACGAACCAGAAGGCGGTGGGGATGCCGCGCTCGTCCAGGAAGCGGCAGGTCTCGGCCATGAGCGGCGCCTGGGCCAGGGCCAGCACCAAGTCGGGGCGGACCTCCCGGGCCATGAGCTCGACCCCCTGCGACAGCATGGCGGAAAGCCCGTTGTTGTAGCGGACCCGGCTCTCCCTGAACCGGAAGGCCTCGCCGAACTCCATCCCCTGGGCAAAGGTTTCGCTCTTGAACACCGTCACCTTGTGCCCCATGCCCCTGAGCGCCGCGGCGCAGTGTTGGGCCGTCGGCAGCGACCCCCCGTAGACGGGATTAACCACCAGGATGCTGAGCCCGCCCCCGGCGGCGCGGGGCAGCGCCCGGGCATAGGCGTCCAGCTCCGCCAGCAACGGGTGGACCCGCAGCGATGCGGGATGCGCCAGCACCCGGCGGCTGAGCAGGGCTCCGTGGCGGCGCCGGATCAGGTCCTGCGGTACGCCGGTGACCACTGTGAAGCGTTCGAGGGCGTCCGTCAGGTCGACCCGCTCCATGGCGGTCCTGAGCATTGCCGGGTCCGGCTCGATGACGGCGCCGGTAACGCCGCGGCCGGCAAGGGCCGACAGGTGGTGCCCCAGCCCCAGGCCCAGCACCGTCACCGGGCTGCCGTCGCTCCCCGCCAGCATGGCGTCGGCCCACTCGCCCGCCTCCCGGGAGGGGTCGTAGGAGGAGTGGAGCATGATCTCCCCCAGCCGGGCGGTCGTCTCGCCGTTCCTGGCCTGTATGAGGTCGACGTGGGGAGAGGGCGGCAGGCCCTCGATGGCGGCTGCCAGCAGCGGGTCCCGGCCGCGCAGCGCTTTCAGGTTGTTTTCCAAAAGGGTCATGTGTCCAGTTGTTTCTCCGGCCCCATAAGGTCAGGCCGCCAGTTGTTCAAGGATTTTGTCCTGCAGTTCCCTGCCGCCCTGGTAGCCGGGCTCGAACAACAGGACCGTTTCTATGCTCTCCAGCGCCGCGGCCGCGTTTCCCGTCTTGTACCGGATTCCGGCCAGCGAGAACAGCATGTCCAGGTCGGCCGGGTGGTACATCAGGTAATCGGCCAGTCTTTGCTCGGCTTCCTCGAATTTTCCGGACTGGTAGGCGCAGCCGACCAGTCCGTTCAGGGCCGTCAGTTGCTCGGGATCAGCGTCGAGCGCCTTGGAGAAGAGTTCGGCGGCCTCTGAGTGCCTGTTCTGCAGGTTGCGTACCATGCCGAGCCCGCAGAGTGCCCGGGCATTGGACCCGTCGGCAGCGAGCGCAAGGTCGAACCAGCCGGCCGCCTTGTCCTGGTTCTCCTGCAGCATGCTGAGCACGCCAAGCCCGACCAGGGCCTTGGGGTCGTTGCCGTTTATCTCCAGCGCCTCATAATAGCGTCCCTCGGCCTCGGCCATCCGGTCGAGATTGGCAAGGCAGTCCCCCATGTCGGCCAGAACCGAGCGTTCTCCCCCCTCCAGCAGGCCGGAGAAGATGGTCAGCGCCTCGGTGAAATTCCCCTGTTCTTTGAGCTCCCTTGCCTTCTCAAGGGAGAATCGCCGTCCTGTCGGCCGAGTTGTGCCGCCGGCAGTGCGAGGCTCCTGTCCGGCCACCTGTTCGTCCGGGAGCCGGTCGGGCTGCGCGGGGTGTTGACGCATCCCGTTGACCTTTTGACCGGTTCCGTGTCCCGGGGCGGGAGCCAAGGCCAGTTGCCGGATGCGGTGGCGACCGTCGGCCAGTATCTCCTTGGCAAAGCCCTCGGAACGGTAAAGCTCGCCGTCATCGCTGCGCACCTTGCCCTGCCATCTGGCCAGATAGCGTTGGATATTCTGCTGCTCATGGGTCTTGCGGCCTTCGCTGGTCTCCTCGAAATGGATCAGGACGCTCTCCGGGGTGTAGAGGATCCGTTTTCCCGACGCCCCGGCCCTGAGACAGAGGTCCACGTCCTCGAAGCCGTTGCGGTACCCTTCGTCGAAGCCGCCCAGCTGCTGGAATACCTCGCGCTTCACCAGCATGCAGGCTGCGGTGACGCACTGCATGAAACGCTTGCGGTTGACCGCCGGAGCATCGGCCGGAAAACCGTTGAAGATGTGGTAGCCGATGGATTGCTCGTCAAAGGCCACGCCCGCGTGCTGGATGCGACCGTTGGGATAGAGCAGCCTGGCCCCGACGATGTCCGCCCCGTCCTCATCGATCCCCCGGACCAGGGCGTCCAGCCAACCGGGATGGGGCACCGTGTCGTTGTTGAGGAACAGGAGGTGTCGCCCCTGCGCCAGCCGTGCCCCCTGGTTGCAGGCCCTGGCGAAGCCCAGGTTGGTTTTGTTGGAGATTACCGTCACGTCCCCCTGGAGTGCCTGCAGGTAGCTCGGGGTGCCGTCCGACGAGGCGTTGTCAACCAGGATGATCTCGTAGGGGGTAGCCTCGCCGCTGTTGATGGCCAGACTTTCAATGCAGCGGGTGGTATAGTCCAGCTTGTTGTAGATCGGAATGATGATGCTGACCATTGAAGTGACTCCTTCGATAATCTGTCGATAGGTTTCCCGGTAGCAGTCGCGCTGCACGGAAATTGTGCAGCGCTTGCTTACCTCATTGAAAGCCCGTGCCGCCACGTCGCGCCGCAGGTGTGCGTCGCCGACCAGCCGGTCGATTGCGTCGAACCATGCGTCGGATTCAGGACCTGCCAGGAATCCGGTCTCACCGTGCCTGATTGAGCCGCTGTACGGCGGAAGATCGGCATAGACGCCCGGGATGCCGCAGGCCGAGAACTCCAGCCACTTGATGTTGCTCTTGCAGCGGTTGAACGGGTTGTCGGCCAGTGGGGCGACGGCGATGTCGATCCCCGACTCCCCGAGCTTCCGGGCATAGGACTGGTAGTCGGGATCAAAGGGGAGCGAGGAGAAGCCGGGCAGGGCGGCAAGCCGGCCCGTGGCGCAGCCGAGGAAGCGGAAGGCGACCCGGTCTCCGTGTTTCAAGGCAATCCGTTCCAGGGCGGAGCTGATGAACTCCAGGTCAGCCCCATGGGTCGGGGTGCCGGCATAGCCGATTACCACCGGCCCGCCCGGTTTCCTGTCCCGTCTGTGGAACAGCGCGTCGTCAATCAGGTTTGGCAGCAGATGGATGTTCCGGTTGTAAGGTCTCAGGGCCTTTGCCAGCTCGCCGGTCGATACGGAAACCGCGGTTGACCGCTCCAGGCAGGAGACGATGAACGGCAGGCAGGATTCATATTCCGCCCGATGCGGATTCGTGACCGGGAGATCGATGAGCAGGTCATCCAGGTCGTAGAGCACGGGTTTGCCCAGGGCAAACAGGGCGTCCAGAATCTGCCTCGTTTCATGCCGGGGAAAACCTCGCTGGATGACAATCAGGTCCGACCGTTCAAGGTAATCGGCGGGGTTGTTTCCGTCATTCCACCAGCAAAGCTCGATCTCGTCCGAAAGGGCTGTCAAGGGGACGACCAGGCGTAGGCGGGCGCAGGCATACTCCCTGGCTTCCAGGGAGAACACGATGACGCGGATTTTCGAGCATTCAGGGCCGGGCGCCGTGGGGGACGCACCGGCCAGCCTGTTCATCCATTGGCGGGAAAAGGGAGAATCGGCCTTGAGCGGTATGCTGCCGTCGCCGTAGCCGCGGATGTTCCGGCTGAGCACGCCGCTGTCGATGGTCCGTTTCCTGGCCGCATCCTTCCACGCCCGGTAGTCGGCATGGATATCCTCTTCGACGCCGTCAGATGCCCGATAGGTGTTCATGTCGATGACCGCCGCCCGCCCGGCGGGGAGGTGGATGCCGATCTCCTCGTCTTCCATGTAGCCGTTCTCAAGCCCGGCCAGACGGATCCGGATGCCGTAGTCATAATCCTCTTCACCGTACAGGCCGTAATCCTCGCTCCAGAAGCCGAGAAGATCATGGGTGCGGCGCGGGATGAGGATGCACGCCCCGCCCAGGTTACCCTCGGGTTTGATGCGGATGGGGAGGCCCTCTATCACCTGCAGGGGGTAGCTTGCCGGCTCGAAGTTGCAGGCGACCGCCCCCAGGGAAGATATCCCTTCGATGGTTTCCACCATGCGCGAGAGCCAGCCGTTCTTCCCGATGACGATGTCGTTGTCGAGCTTCAAGTAGTAAGCCGCGTCCGGCTCCAGGCTCCACCCCAGGTTGGCGGCCTTCGCCACCCCGACGTTTTCATCCAGCAGAACCAGATTCTTTATTATCCCGTTTCGTTTGAGCTCCTTCAGGTACTCACTGGTCCCGTCCTGGCTGTTGTTGTCGATAATGGTGATGACATGGGGGAAGTCGGTTGTCTGCACCAGCGCATCGATATACTGACGGGTGAAATCGATGCGGTTGTAGGTGACGGTGCAGATGTTTACGAACTGCTTTTCCGTTGCGTCCCCTCTATACTGCAGGTTGTCGGTGAAATTCCGGGAAGGGGTGGGAAAGCGCTCGGCGTAGGCGCTCCGAACCGCCAGGGTCTCCTGAACGCTCAGGCCGGTATCGGCGTTGCAGAAGCCGGCTGGATTCTCGAAGTAGAGGCCAAGGAACTGTCGGATGTGCAGCAGGGGGTGTCTGAGCGCGATGCGGCACCAGAACTCGTAGTCCCCAGCCGAACGCAGTTCCTCGGAGAAATATCCGAGATCCTCGTGGAGAGACTTCCGCCACATGGGTTGCGGTCCCATGTGGCAGCCGCTCAGCATGATTTCCGGCGAATATTCCGGCCTGATGTGGTAGCCGCAACGGATATGATCAGGGAATGTCTGGTTGGGAAAGTTGGTGACAAATACGTCACCGTACACGAGGGCTGCACCGGGATTTGCATCCAGGGCCGCGGCCATCACTTCCAAGGCATCGGAGCGGTGGCGGTCGTCGGTATTGGCATTGGTGACATAGCGGCCCCGGGCGGCCTTGATCCCGCGGTTCCATGCCTGGTAGATGGTTTCCCGTTTCTCGGTCCGGATGTAGCGGATGCGCCTTCCGAACCGCTCCCTGAACTCTCGGACGATAGCGCCCTCATTCTGGGGCGAGGCGCTGTCCACCACGATGATCTCCAGTTTGTCCCGCGTAAAAAGGGTCTGGTCCGTGAGGTCCTCCAGGCAGCCCCGCATGAAGCTTTCGGAATTATAGGTGGAGACTATGGCTGAAACGAGATATTTGTGCCCTCCGTGACGGTCTGTCACGTCTGGGCAAGGGATGGTGAGTTCACGCGTTTCGGCCCGGTTCTTTATATGCCGAAGAACCGCTACAGCAAAAGAATGAAAGTCTCCGTTGAATCCTAAGGCTTTTAGATCGGTTAATAGGTGGTCGCTGAACGTGGAGCTGAAACTACCTTGAAATAGGGCGTCGAAAAGAAATTTGCCAAAGTCGTCCCACAGATTTTCGTCCCACTTCGTCGGATGCTTGGGATGAAAGGCGACGGGTGAGGTTATCCGCTTGGCCGGCAGGTTGAGCAGGAGCGGGACGAGCGGGACCCAGTAATCCCACCACGGCGCGCCCAGGCAGAAATCCGTACGCGGGTAGCGGGCAATCAGGCTCCGGTCGAAAAAGAAATAGTCGAAGCCTACGGTGAATTCTTCACCTTCCCGGCTTTCCAGTGAAGGCACGTCCAGCCGTGAGCCGAATACCATTGATTGGGGCGTTTCGCTCGCCAGAAACCGGACAAGTGCAGCCTCTTCGGTCAGCAGGATGTCAGAGTTGACGATGCCGCAGATCTCCGCCCCGGACTCTTCCAGTGCCCTGAATATGTCGTCCAGATAGACCAGCGGTTTTCCAGTGAGGTTGGCGGCGGTGCGGTGTGTCTCGTAAAATCGCACCTCGGGAAAGGCGTCCGCGAGCTGATCAATTTCACCTGTTGAATTTACCGAGATCACCCTGCAGCCCAGCCGCAGCCAGCTCGCCACGGCGGCCTTCTGGCTCTCCCGGTTTCCAGGAGCGATGCTGGTGGCGATCACGGCCTGCAATTGCGGAATCGCGCGGGGAACGGCCGCGTCGCCGGATGCGGGGGCGGTTTTCCTCCACAGGATATTGTAGGACGTGGGGCGGCCGAACTCCTGGTAGCTGCTCCGCGTGATCTTTCTCCACCCGCTGTCGTATGCCGCCTCCGACATGACGTGGAGGTGCGGGTCGAGGGAAAGGCGTTCAAGGGGAATAAAGCGGTTCAGGGTGCCGTACGATTTGAAGAGGTAGTGCAGCAGCCCGTTTGTCCAGTTTCCCCCTTCCTTGAGAACCACGTCAAAGCAATGCAGTGACAATCCGTCCTCTTTCATGAGGCGATCCAGGTCCCGGCAGATATTCTCGAAGTTCGAAGGGGATTCGGCCACATGTTCTAGTGTGGAGATGCTGAACACGAAGTCGAAATAGTCGTCCGGCAGTTCGCGGCTGAACTCGCCAAGATAGGCCTTTATCAGGCGGTAGCCCTGCGGGACCACGTGCGTCAGCCCGTTTCCCACCCCTTCGAGCTTGTCGAGATTCCAGCATTCGTAACTGCCGGAGATCGCCTGCAGCACCCGCGAGTCTCCTCCGCCGATCTCGAGGATGCGCGCGCCCGGGGGGATGTTCTCCCTGATGAAGCTGTACACCAGAAGGTCCTGGTAGATCTTCAGATCGGACGAGGCCGGGTCGAATCTGGTGCCGTACAGCTCCAGGTCTCTCTCCTTGAAATACGCGAACTGCCACCCTCGGGCATAGGTGAAGAGATCGAAATTGCCGGGCGTGATGCAATCCCGCGTGGAGAGGGCGAGCTCTTCGATGGTTATGGGCGCGGCCGCGGACAGGGAGGGGCGTGCTGGGGAGCAGGAGTCCAAAGCGATTTCGCGGTCGATCACCGCATGGGCCTCGCGCTTGTACTCGGCCAGCATGCTCGCGGTTTTCTGGCTGTCGTGGAAACGGAACCCGCCGAGCAGGGCATCGATGGAATAAAGCCGCGCATGCCGGAAGAAGCGCGCCCACAACTCGAAATCGGCTGCCAGTTTCCATTCGGTGTCAAGCCTGCCGCCCGCCCTGTCCCACAGCGACCGTCGCCAGAAGGTGGATTCCTGCTGGATGAAGTATTCCGTGAACTCGCGGTTAAAATACCGTGCCCGTGACCAGGTCGGGAGGTGGTCGAACACCAGCTTCAGGCTTCCGTCCTCGCGCCACCCGGTGGGACGCCCGGTGAGCCATTCGACTTCGGGCCGGGACCCGAAAACCGTTGCCAGCAGGCGCAGTGAGCCGGGGTGCAGCTTGTCGTCGGAGTTGAGCCAAGCCATTATTTCGCCGCTGGAAAGCCTGAATCCTTCGTTTATGGCTTCATATTGCCCGCCGTCTGGTTTGCTCTGCCAATAGGTCAGGAATTTATCGTATTTCTTGATGATTTCGACGGAACCGTCCGTGCTCCCGCCGTCCATGATGATGTATTCCAGGTTTGGATAGTTCTGGCTAAGGATGGAGTCGATACATTCCTCCAGAAATTGCCCCTGGTTGAAAGACGGTGTCACGATCGAGATCTTCGGGTATGACGGATTGTTGTCACGGTTAGGGCATGAAGCGGATTTTGTAGTATTAATTGCGGTTCCACGAGATATTTCATCTGCAAAAGTTATCAGATCGTGGATAAAATCATCAGGGCCGTATTTATTCCAAAGCCTTTGTCCGGCGTCTCGAAAACTTGTCAACGCTTTACGGTCCGCCGCTATTTCCCGCAAGAAGGCCGGTAACTCCGAAACGGCTTTTTTGTCTTCAGGAACGATGATCGCCGCCTTCTTCCACTCTTCTTCCCTGCCGGGCAACTTGAGCGTGTCGGCCATGATTACGGGGATACACCCGAAACCTAATGATTCCCAAAGCCTGATACTGTTTGGGCCGGAGCCTGAAGGACAGAGACTGAAAACCGAGTCTTCCAGCGCATGTCTGTATGCTTCCGCCTTGGAAGAGATTTTCATCTTTTTTTCAGGCGATACTTCCTTGTCTAAAATTTGTGAGTCATATACATCGCTCTGGTAATGCCATTCGGTGTTTCTGATGATCAAAGCGTCCTTATCCGGTGGCAATTCCGATATCCAGAGTCTGGCCTTGGTAAGGTAATGTATTGGGTCATACGCGCCAATGAAACTATATAGGTATTTACGCACTGAAAATTCTTTCTTTGCAGGCTCTGGAGTATCAAGGCAACGTACCGGGTAAAGCGGGAACGGATGAATACGAACTTTTCCAATCGACTCCGTGTCTTTGGTGGCGTGTGACCAGAAGATATCGGTGATGCCGGCGTATTCAAAAACCTCGATATACCGACTGACATAAATGTGCTGTGCAACGGTTATCTTAAAAGACGAATTAATGCGAGGTATCTGTTCAAGTTTTCGCAAATAAAGGTCAGCCTTTTCCTTCTGGCCTGTTTGAAGTAAATCAATAAGCGTAGCCCAAGGGAAGCCTATGTAAGTTAAACGGCTGGTATCAGGCAATGTTTGGCACACGCGCTCATAAGCGAATTTTTCAGTAATGGCAGGAAATTGCCAATTGTATGGGAACGCAATAATATTTCCAAGTCGAATCCAGAACCTCGAATCCATTGAACCGGACAAGATATCCGTTTTTACAAGATCAACAACTATTGACATAGGACGATATGGTGTCTTTACACGTGCATCGAAATCGGGAGTTCTTCTAACATAACCTTTCGAGTAATCAATAGGTCTTGTTACAAAAGTAGAATCATCCATATTCCAATAATGTAAAAAATCAATCGTGCCATGGGAGTTGAATTTTGTTTTACTTAATAATTGTCTGACATTACTTAATCTTGGAAACCAAACATGCCCCGGATTGTCCGGAGTCCCGCCTCCGCCGGGATCGAATACAATATTTCCTGCTGCATCTTTAATGGAACGTTCTCGCAAGACATCACAACCATAGTCGGGGAGGGAAAGTCTGAGCAAACCGCCAGGTTTTAAAATACGGAAAATATCATTTAATACAGAAAGAAGTTTATCGTAGGAAATGTGTTCAAAGACATCTTCCGATTGAAATAAATCAACAGAATTGTCTGGTAGTGGAATCGGATCGGTGATGTCGTGTTGAACGTGGGTGTGATCCGAACGGTTTAAGGATAGGCCGATAAAATTACAGGGATAATGATTGTTGTCAAGTGGCAGGTCTCCAGCGTATAGAGTTATTGAATTGTTCGAATAAAAGTCTTCCCATTCAATGAAGTTTCTAATTCTCTGTACGGTTGTGGGTGGAATGATCTTACGGTAGTAATTTAATAATTGAGAGAAATTAGCAAGGTAAAAATAAAATTTTACATCAAGCGAATTACTTCCTAGCCATAACCCTCCACCATCCAAGGTTGTGCTCAGAAGAAACATTTGGTGAGTAAAGCTTCTTGTTGCCGACCAATACCTCTTTCTGTTAGCATCGTGAAGAATTATCAAACCGTTGGGTGAAAGATACGTAGACGCCTTTTCAAGGCAAGAGACCCTTGCTCTCCCATCAACAATAATAAGATCAAATGGACCAAGGTCCGATGGTAATTCAAGGTAATTTTTAAAATCATCATAACTGGCACCAGAGATTTGGTTATTATCGAATTTGGGATTATTTGCTGGAACGTGATGAATTTTAACGTTAGTGTTTGTGTTTGTTAAAGAAATTTTGAGGGCCCAGTCTTCTACATGCTCTATGGCATGCCATTCTGAGTTTTCATCGATAAATTGAGAGAAAAACAAAGTGCTCTGCCCGGAACCCCATTCTAACACTTTTAACGGTTTCAATCGGGCTAACAGAAAAGATATTGCTTCAATTTCAAAATATTCCATGAATGGAGTATCTGAGCCATAATACTCTGATAAAAATCGTTTACAAAGATTTTCATGCACTGAAATGTCATTATATAAAATATTATTGTTGGCTACATAGATTAATTCGGATACGAATGACATTTAAGGCTCCGATGTTTTAAGTGAGCGAAAGAAATGAAAATATTGCAGGATTACTTGTACATAATGTGTTGTTGATGTAACGATAAAGGTTGCAACAAGTTCGGGTGCTTAAAGGATATAGAGAACTGTGCTCCCATCAATACATGAAACCTGATAGCTATCCGCTAAAGGGTCAACTACGGTTGATGTTTTAAGGCGTCTGGGTCGCTTTTTGTCGGATGACTCATAGCAATTTTAGCAAGTTGTGTGCCGTGTTCGGATTTAAGGCGATTTCTGACGTTGTGGCATTTAAACATTTCTATGGCACCTAGAATTAAGTTTCTATTCAATGTCGCCTATTTAAATTGCGAAAAACATCATAAATAATCCAGCAGTCTAAGCATGCGATGTACTGTCAGGTGTGATGTTTTTATTATTGACAAAAATTAATAATTAAAGGAATCACAATAGTTACCTTCATATAGGTTACATCCTCTCCAAGCTGAATTGCTGTGGTGAGTCAAGATTATGACATGCGCGATGTACGAATGACGACGCAAAATTTTTAGCTGTTTTGTCTCATGATATTGATGAGTTGCACCAGTTCGACTCGTCGGTTTCGGAACTTTATATATCCTTGCTGACTTCAGTCGCAGAAGAACCTTAATTTGATTTGTCAAGATTGATCTTTTCATGTTAAAGTTCTTTTCCACTGCTCAGTGGGAATCACGGTATCATGTTGAAATTCCTTGTGAAAGGGGGCCGGCAAGAGGGCGGACTGCGGGGAATCAGGAGAATGGCGAAGAGAAAGGTTATCTACGGGAATTACTACAAGGTCGGCCAGCAGGTAACGGTCGGCATCCAGCTCTCCGGTGCGGTTGCGCGGGAGAGCAACGGCGAGATCGTTTCCCTGCAGGATGATTGGGTCACCGTCGAGCTCCTTGGGGAGATGCCGCCGGTTCTTTCCGGGAAGAAGGACGATTCCCGGTTCTCCATCTCGGGGTGGTCGGGGTGGGGCTTTTTCCGCTGTGACGCGATTCCGGACGGAACGGCGTCTTCCAAGGAGCTGAGGCTCCGGCTGGTGGGCGACGTGGAGGAGAGGCAGCGCAGGGAACACTTCCGGCTGGACGTCTCCCTGCCGGTCCGGTTCGAGGTCCCGTCCATCCAGAGCCCGGCAGCCGTCAGGGATGGCTGGAACGACGCCCACGGCAGGTTGCTGAAAGCCCAGCCCCCGAAGATGATCCAGTCAGGGCAGGGGTACCGGGTGATTCTTCCGGACGGCGGGGACATCCCCCCCCAGACTTTGAACCTGAGCGGCGGAGGTCTGCGGCTGCGCATGCCGTCGGCCGTTCCGCCGGGCAACAGGGTGCGCGTGGAGCTGTTTCTTCCCCTTGCTCCGCCACGTGTTATTCCGGTCGTGGCCGAGATCCTGCGCTGCAACGAGGTGACCCTGCGGCTCGAAAAGGAGCCGGTCTTCATCACCGCCATGAAGTTCGTTCATATCGACGACAAGGACCGCGAGGCCATCATCGCCTACCTGTTCGCCGAGCAGCGCAGCCAGCTCCAGGCCGAAGCGGACCGGCTTGGCCGCGACCGGTGAGCCACCCCATGCGCCGGCCTTCTCAACTGGTTGACGGCTCGCTCTTCTCCCCATCCCCCGACAATATCACGATGTCCACCCGCCTGTTCTTCGACCGTCCTTGGGGGGTGCCGTTGTCGGCAACCGCCCGAAACTCGGCATAGCCGGTTGCGGAGAGTTTTTCCGCGTCGAACCTGTAATAGGTCAGCAGGTGCCTGACGATGTTGGTTGCCCTCGCGGTTGACAGCTCCCAGTTGGATGGGAACGTGCGGGTGTTGATGGGAACGTTGTCGGTGTGCCCCTCGACCCGTATCTGGTTCGAGTACTCCGAAAGCGACTCGGCGATCTTGGCCAGGAGCGGGTACGAACTCACCTTGATCTCCGCGCTCCCCGAATCGAAAAATCCCGCCTCCTTGAGACTGACGACCAGCCCCCGTCGGTTGATCTCCAGGTTGACCTTGTCCTGTACCCCGTTCTTTATCAGATAGGCCTCCAGGGATGCCTTGGCCTTCCTGAAATCACGCTCGTCACCGTGGCGCTGCTGCCTGCCGTTCCTGCTGAACGGCATCTGGGGGGTCATCGGCCCCCCGCTTGCGGGCGGCGTTATGGAGGGGATCTGTGACAGCTCGGTCGAATCCAGCACGTTGACCTTGCTCATGGGACTCGACTTCGCGTAGCCGAACGACTCGCGCAGCGAGGCGATGACCTCCTCCACCTTCCGCTTGTCGGTCTGGGACATGGCGAACAGGGTGACGAAAAGGGCAAAGAGCAGGGTCACGAAGTCGGCGTAGGAAACCATCCATCGTTCATGGTTCACATGCGGTTCCGGTTTTTTCTTTCTGCGCGCCATCTATTTGGCCTTCTTGTCTTCTCCGGTATGGACCAGGAAAGAGCGGAGTTTCTGCTCGATGTAGTGGGGGTTCTCACCGTTCTGGATGGCGGTCAGACCCTCGATGATCATCCGTTTCTGAAGCAGCTCGCCCTTGATTCGGTGCTTGAGCTTGGTGGCGAAGGGAAGGCAGATGATGTTGGCGGTCATCAGTCCGTAGATGGTGGCCACGAAGGCCACCGCGATCCCCGACCCCAGCTTGGAGGTGTCGGACAGGTTGTTCATCACGTGGATGAGGCCAAGCACCGCGCCGATGATGCCGATGGTGGGGGCGTAGCCGCCGGCCGCCTCGAAGAATTCGGCGCTCCCCTTGGCGTGCTCCTCGTAGGTGTCCAGCTCGGTCTCCATGGTCTCCTGGAGTTTCTGCGGGTCGATGCCGTCCACCACCAGGGATATCCCCTTGCGGGTGAAGCGATCCTTGGCGCTCTGGGCCTCCTGCTCCAGAGATATGAGCCCGTTCCTCCTGGCCTTGGCTGCGTATCCGATGATCTCCTTGATGATCCCCTCATTGTTCTGGTCCTGCGCGAACAGGACCTTTTTGGCGTCCTTGGCCGCCTGGAAGAACGTGGAGAGAGGGAAGCTGACGAGCGCGGCGCCGAAGGTGCCGCCCAGGACAATCAGCGCCGCCGTGGGCTGAATGATGGCGCTGACGTGCCCGCCTTCGAGGATCTGTCCCCCGATGACTGCGCCGAAGCCGAGTATGAGGCCGATGATTGTTGCGATATCCATAGCAGAGTCTGTTCCGTTGCCTTAAGTTGAGTATGAGGATGCATCTGCGCCCGGTTTCCCGAGGCATATGGGGAGGCCGCTAACGTTCTCTGCGCAGGTATGATTTCGCAAGACCGTTCCTGACCCGGCGCATTACCCGAATCTTCTGGGACAGGATCCTTTCGATGAGCATGGAGGCCTTTTCCTGCACCACATATCTGTTGCCGTTGATCAGGGTTATGTGGGTGTCAGGGGTTTCCTCCACAAGCTCGATAAGATCCTCGTTGAGATAAAGTTCGCTTCCGTCGAGACGGGTGAGTCTGATCATGGCGTACCCCCACGCATAGGGAATGAAATCCGGAAATCCCGGATCCTCTGAAGCAAGAAATCCGCCAACATTTTCAAGCCTGCGCGGTCCCTCTCACTAGTATGTATCGACCTTTGAAGCCGGAACTTGAGGAAAATGCGGTTCAGCCGGCCGAATGGCCGGGCGCCGGAAACCGGGGTCTCGGGATTCCGGTAGTCGCGACGTGGCGAACCGGCTGATTTACCGCTAAAGTTTCCGGAATTTCAGCCGATACTATCAACGTGGAAATGGATCTATGGGCGGAAGGGGGAAAGATTATGTCAATAGAGATGACGGCTGCCATTGCCAAGACCGACGTGTCCAGAAGCGAGGGACTGGCCCTTGTCGCGAAACAGGCGGTTGCAGGGATTCAGCGGCAGGACGCCGCCGAGACGGAGCTCCCTGAAAAGGCGGTTAAGGGGCTGACCCCGGGACAGGAAGAGGAGCAGCTCAGGGACGCCGCCGACAAAACCAACGAAATCGTCAAGGAGCTTGCCCAGAGGCTCCAGTTTTCGGTGGACAAGGATACCGGGAAAACCGTGGTAAAGGTGATCGATCAGGATACCGATGAGGTGATCAGGCAGATTCCTCCCAAGGAGATGCTGGAGATAGCCAAGGCACTCGACACGCTCCAGGGCCTGATCATCAGGAAGAAGGCCTGACAAGGCTCATTCATGGAGCAGGGCGGATTTCTTCATGCCGCCGGCCCCAGTGGGTGCCGTTTCACCGTGGCGTTGACGACGAAGACCCGTGTCAAAATTTTGTCCGGACGCGTCGGGATTGATGAAGCCTGCTGCCGGTCGGCTCCTCCCGACACGGCTGCCGACCGGCGCATCGACTGCGGACAGGGACCGCAGGTGCCGGAGCAGCCGCTGTAGAGATATTTTCACGAGTCGTTGGAAACGGCACCGGATCTGCAGGGCACGGAAAGGAACTCGAGCGGTCGCTCGGGGCGCGCAGCATTGTGTCTGTTTTCATGACCTGCCGGTCAGGGAGGCGTTCTGCCAGGTGCGAAGCGGCAAGGTCGGGCATTGGATGAAGATTGCGATTGATTCCGGCTCAAGGAGCTTACATGAGAAGTGATCAGATGATGGACGGCGCGCAGAAGGGCAGGGCGGATGCCGCCGGGCATGGTTCCAGGCTCCAGGTCCTGGTAAACAACGTCTGCGACGTGATCGGGATGCGCAGGAACCTGAAGGAGATGTCCTTCATGGCCGATTTCTTCCGTTCGGTCACCTCCTCCATCATCCTCGAAGAGGTACTTGCCACGGCGGCGCGGAAGATCTACGAATACTTCCGCTTCAACCTGATGGTGGTGCACCTCGCCACCGGAACCGAGGAGCGGAGCATGGCATTCACCCCGCTGGACATCGTGGAGCGTCCCGTCAGCCTTTCGGCCATACTGGACAACAATGCCGGCCTCCGGATCCACGACGTCAAAGGCTACGCCAGTCTGGGACTTGACCGGCCGGAGGGGAGCCCGGCCTTCGGGAACACCAATTACCTTGAACTCCCCATGCGCCTCGGAAGCGTGACGGTATATTCCGAGTTCAATCTTATCAGCCATTTCTCGGACGCCATGCTCCAGGGAATGATGGAAAGCTTCGCCACCGCGCTCAAAAATTCCCTGGAATACGAAAAGCTGAAGGATCTCTCCATGCGGGACGGCCTCACCGG
>Ga0228535_1001682_pt1 | contig 29750 bp, 24 predicted proteins | sample SJ1metagenome_FD_168457 | JGI IMG/M metagenome (GOLD analysis project Ga0228535, IMG submission 168457) | Enriched culture of PCE-dechlorinating microbial communities from Ithaca, New York, USA - SJ1 | ecosystem: Engineered > Modeled > Simulated communities (microbial... > Unclassified | place...
GTCATCGATTTCGATCCGCAGGCGCACCTGACGTACTCGCTGGGACTCGACGCCCCAAACCTGCCGGGCGCGATTGACGCGGTGATGAAGGGCGAAAAGCCCCTGGCCGATGCGATTCTGGACCTTAAGGGCCTGCAGGTTCTGCCCGCCGGCCCAAGCCTGGCGAAACTGGAAACGGAGCTTGCCGCGCGGCCGGGAAAAGAATCCCTGCTTAAAGATTGTCTGGCCGGAGCCGCGGACGTCTCCTACGTCATCATCGACTGCCCGCCGTCGGCGGGACTTCTGACCGTAAACGCCCTGGTCGCGTGCCGGGAGGTGTTCATTCCGCTGCAGATGGAGTTTCTGGCCCTGAAAGGCATGAGCCGTCTTCTGACGCTCATCGAGGACGTCCGGAAAACCTACGGAACGAACGGCCCCTCCTACCGCGTCATTCCCACGCGCTACGATGCGCGGAAAAGGCTCAACAACGCCATCATGGACAAGGTGCGCGAACGCTTCGGTCCGCGCGTGTTCCGGACCGTCATCCGCGAGAACATCGCGATCGCGGAGGCGCCCAGTTTCGGCCAGTCCATCTTCGAATACGCCCCCAGAAGCCACGGCGCCGAAGACTATCTGGATCTGTGCCGGGAAATGATCAGAAGACGACCGGTTTAAACGTGTGTTTTTGGTGGTTCATCTTCCGGCCTTCGCAAACAGGACAACAGCGCGCAGACGCCGCAGCTGATCGAGGGGGGGAAAATAAGGATCGGGATACCGTAGTGAAAAAAGAATTTTTTATTCTGCTGATCTTTTTGTGTCCGCCCTGGCTCTGCCCGGCGGCGGAGCGGCCCGTCTGGGTGGAAGCGTCTGGCGTTGCGCGGCCGGACGAATGTGAAACGGTGAGCGAAGACGCCTATGTCTATATATTTTCGGTCGCCGCTGACGGGTCCGTGACGCTTTTGCTGCCCAACGCCCGGATGGCCGACAACTTCGTCCGGGCAAACGCGTCCGCACAATTTCCGCCCGCCGGCAGCCGTATTGCGCTGAAAGCCATGTTTTTGCCCGGCTGTGCAGGGAAAACGGCCGAAGAAAGAATCAAAATCATCGTTACAAAAAAAAGGGAACCGCTGCTTTCTCTGGGTTTTCAAGAAGGCCTTTTTCAGGTATATGACGACAGGTCGACCGGCATGATCGGCGATCTCGTCCGCAGGCTCAACGCCATCGATCCGGCGGACCGGGCTCAGGCCGTCGCGGTCTACCAATTAAAAAAATAAGGAGGCGCGTATGAAAAAAAGTGCGATGTTTTTGATCGTTGCAGCGCTGGTGCTCTGGACGGCGGCCGCCCAGGCGCAATTGAAGGACGGTCTGTGGGAAATCACCTCGCAGGCGCAGATATCGGGCATGCAGCAGCAGATGCCGCCCGCCACGGTCCGCCAGTGCATCACCAAAAGCGATCCGGTTGTAAAAAACCAGGACAAGGACTATAACTGCAAAACGACCAGCCTGAAAGTCAGCGGCAACACTGTCACCTATGCCGTCGAATGCAAAGGCAAGGAAGGCACGATGTTCAGCGAAGGCAAGAACACCTATACCGGCAACGCGATGGAGGGCACGTCGACCACCAGCTTCAAGATGCAGGGTCAGCCGGCGATGCAGGTGAAAACCAAGATGTCGGGAAAGTATATCGGCCCCTGCAAGTGACATGCAGAAAACGGTTTTTCCGTGACTGCAAATAATATGAAGGAGAAATCAATGAGACTGAAAGACAAAGTGGCAATCGTAACGGGATCGGGACGCGGCATCGGTGAAGGCATTGTGATGCGTTTTGCCGAAGAGGGTGCAAAAATCGTCGTCAACGACGTCAATGAAGCGGACGCGGCCAATGTGGTAAACCAGGTCAAGGCCAAGGGCGGCCAGGCCGTAGCGGTGCTGGGGTCGGTTTCCGACCGCGCCACCGTGCAGAAAATGGTCGATACGGCCGTGAAGGAATTCGGGACGCTGGACATCATCGTGAACAACGCGGGCATCACGCGCGACGTCATGCTGCACAAGATGACGGACGATCAGTGGAACGCGGTGATCGACGTGAACCTGACGGGCGTGTTTTACGGCATTCAGTGCGCGGCGCGCTACATGCGCGAAAAGGGATACGGCAAGATCGTCAACATTTCTTCGACGAGCGCGCTGGGAAACGCCGGCCAGCTTAACTATTCGGCCACGAAGGCGGGCGTGATCGGCATGACCAAGACGGCGGCCAAGGAGCTGGGCGCCAAGGGCGTGAACGTGAACGCGATTGCTCCGGGCATGATCTGGACGGACATGATGAAGAGCATGCCGCCGGACGTGATCAAACAGATGGACGCCATGCTGCCTTTCATCGTGCCGATGAACCGGAAAGGCTCGCCGCAGGACATCGCCAACCTGGCGCTGTTTTTGGCCTCCGACGAAAGCTCGTTCATCACCGGCCAAGTCATCTTCTGCGACGGCGGAATGAAGATCTAAGACAGGCTCGGGAAACGAGGCTGTAGGCTGTCAGGTTTCAGGGAGCAATCCGCCACGGATTGCTCCCTGTTTTTTTATGCTGAGATTGCGCCGATTCATCCTTCCGAACCGCGGGCGCGGCCATCCTATCGGCCGGCCGCTTTTTCCTCCATCTGCTTCCGGATGTGAGCCATCGCCAACTCCTTGCCGGTCGTGTTGCTGAAAGAGCTCACCGGAGACAGACGCCGCAGGAAAACGATTTCCTCGTCTTGGGGAACCGGAAAAGACCCCAGCGGATCGGCGATCTTCAGATCCCAGGGAATATCGGCGCGAACCTCGTCCACGCCGACGCCGGGAAAAAGGGCGTCGAGGTACATTTCCCTGGTCTCGGGGTGGAATTTGAATATCCCCTTCGGCGTAATCAGAATGCTGGGCCCCGATCCGGGCGTGTAGCGGCCGGATTTCTCCCGTTCGTCGCCGCCCCCCAGATACCCGGGCGAAGTCATGTAGGGCAGCTTTTCGACAAATCCCTTGCCTTTCATCGTCAGGATGGTCTCTTTGGCATAGGCATAGAACTCCGGCGCCCCGCCGGCCGCCGTAATGCGCTGCGCGGCGGGAGGCGTGCCGAGAAAGGATGTGTTGAGATTGCCGTACTTGTCGATCTGCCCGACCCCAAGAAAGGCTTTGTCGAGGTAGCCGGCATAGGCGATGGTGGTAAAGACGCCGAACAGATCCACGGCATAGCCGTACCCCCGCGTGCAGGTCGCATCGGCGACGTTGACCGGCAAAACACACGGTTCGAAATCGACGATGCCCGATTCCATGAGCAGCACGGCTTCGGGAGCATGGGTTTTCTTGGCGACCGCGCCGGCCAGGATGGGCATGCCGATTCCCAGAGCGACCACGTCCCCGTTTTTAATCTGCCGGGCCGCCGTGACGATCAGAAGTTCCTCTTTCGTGACTTGTTTAGTTAACATCGACAAGGTCTCCTTTCTCGGCAATCAGTTGCTCCAGGCCGGCCATATCCACGCCCAGCAGCAGGGCCTGTCCGTACGTATCCCAGCCGGACTCGAAGGCCACGCCATAGTCGGCCGGCGCCGAATAGTAGGATCTGGCCCGGTAGCGGTTCAACGACTCCACGCCGAAGACGTCTATGTAATGTTTGATGTAGGAGGCGCGGTCCGGCAGTCCGTAAACCCATTCGTCGAACATCGACCGCAGCCCCTCGTCGGAAGAAAAGGAGTTGTCGATGAACCGCAGCATCGTCATGTCCGGATTCCGGTAGCCGGGCAGCTCCGAGGGATGGCATCCGTAAGGCTCTTCAATCACCGCGCTGACGCGGAATCCGGGAACGATGGTATGGTGAGGGCTGGATTTGATGACGTCGAAATCGACCAGTTCCTCGCAGCTGACAATGATCGTTTTGCTGGCCAGGCAGGCATGCACCGTGGACCCGAGGCCGCCCCAGTGCTGGGCGTTGCCGTGCTTGTCGGCGCGTTGCACATGGAGCAGGCAGACATCGGGATTGGCCGCCGGAACCACCGGAATTTCCCTTCCCGTAAAGGGACAGCGGACGACGCCGAATTTGTTTTCGCCCATGTAATCCCTGATCTTGAAAACATCGGAATCCATGATGGACGGCAGAACGGGCATGAAGGAATAGCCGTTGGCTCCCGCGGCGAGCCGCGCGTTGTACGTGAAATTGCTGTAGTCTTCGACCTGGAGCTTGCCCGCCCGCTGGTAGCGCTCCACCATACCGCCCGCGGTCCTGCCGCCCCACTTGTGCAGAAAGGCGGTGCAGAGCTTGTCGACGCAGTCGCCGGCAACCATGAATTCGACGTCCGCCGAACCGGATTGGCTGTAATAGGTCAGTCCTTTTTTCCTTTGACGGATGATTTCAAACAGCAAACTGAAAGGCAGACCTTCCGTATAGTTGCCGGTAATCACGCTGTCGCCGTCGTGAACATAACGGCTCACAGCCTCATGCGCCGTCATCACTTTGGATGGCCGACAATTCTTCATGAACATTTCCTCCTGCTGGACATTTCATATCTCTTGAGCATCCCCCTGATGCCATGCATCCATCCTTTCGTCAAAACTTTTTTGAAAGAGCGGACAGGTTTCCTTCATTACGCTGCGCAAACGGGGTGTGTAACGCCGGAATTACGCGGCAGGCTCTTCTAGCAGCGCGGGAATTTGCGGCGGGACATTCCTGTTCCCTACATGAACATCATTATCCGAAGACAAAAACCTGTGCAGGATGTGCGGAAAGCGGAACGCACCTGTCTCCTTCCGCACATCCTGACGGATTGCCGATTACTCTCCCCAGTCGCTCTTTCCTTTGCAGCGATCCAGCTGCTGATCCATGTAGGGAAGTATCTTCCCGGCCGGAATGAGCCACGCCGGTCCGGTAAAAGAGCAGCCCTTGTACCAGGAATAGGGAGGAATGGTCATGGATACTTTCTGTTGTTCCGGCGGCACGAATTCCGTAACGGAGAAATCCTGAATGCTCCGGTGATCACAGGCTCTCATTTTAACGATCGATCCGTTGGCATAACGATACGTGTCGCCCTCCCAGACCTTGATGATTTTTTCCGGATCGGTGCTTCCGGCTCTTTCGATGACGCTGAACAGCCAGTAGCCCGTCTGACCGTAAAGCGCTATCGATGTGGTGGCGCCAATCTCAAACAGGGAGCTTTTGTAAGGCAGCGTCGTCCATGTCTTCCACTGTTTTACCCAAGTGTTGTAAAATTTGATGAACGGGGGATAGTGCTTGAAAGGATAGGGCATGTCGTAGACGTCGATATGGACCAGCCCTTTTGTGCCTTCAACGCCGACTTCAATCAGGCCATTGGGTTCATTCATAAACAGGTTGGCGACAGGAAGCTTGATGCCCATCTGTCTCATCTGCTTCAAAAGGGTGACAGAATCGGGAACCCAGTCGCCCGTGTAAACGACCTCGGCGCCCGAAGCCCCGATTTTTGTCAGGTAAGGGGCAAAATCCGTCAGGAAAAGCTTATGATAATCCTCTCCGACAATCTGCGCCTCCGGATAGTAGTCCTTCAATCCCTGCTTGAAGCTCGCGGCCATGGCCCGGCCGAAGGAATAGTCCTGGCAGATGATATAAAACTTCTTTTCCTTTTTCCGAATCTGGCCGTAGTAGTAAGCCAAGCCCCGTCCGATCTGATCCGTTCCGGGAGAAGCCATAAAGGTATAACGGTTAAAATTCGTGGCATCCATGAGATCGTCGGCCAGCGAACCGTTATTCACGGCGATAACCTTGTATTTTTCAGCGACATTGCTGATGATTTTCATCAGATTGCTTCCCGATGTGCCGACCAGAACATGGACCTTGTCCTGCAAAACCAACCGCTCGGCAACCTTCTTGGCCACATCCGCTTTCGACTGGTGATCACCGATAATCACTTCGATCATCTTCTTTTTACCGTCGACCATGATGCCTCCGCGCCTGTTGATATCGTGCGCGGCGTACATAAGAGGCAAGGCATGGATCTGGCCGTTGATCGCTCCCGGTCCGGAAAAACAGTTTATATAACCGATTTTGATCGTGTCGCCTTTGGGGGCGACATAGGTGGCCGTATCAAAGTCCGACACATCCCCCATCTTGCTGACATCGTAGGCCGCATTGAGTTTAGGAAATTTGTCGGCCATAGACTCTTGGACTGCCGCATTGGTTTTAACCATCTTTGCCGGCTTAGCTGCAAAAAGGTCCGCCGGCTGAAAAGCGACGATCGACCAGATAAAAAGCAGCGCTACAAAACACGTTAAACTCCTGACTGTCTTTTTCATTGCCTCTATCCTTTCTCTTTTTTATTTTTTCTCGTGCGAGATGCCTTTTCTTCTGTTCCGGTATGTCCCTCAAAGGACCACAAAGGGTGGCGATAGGCAATGTTTAAACAATGATCCATGATTGGTCATGAAATTAGACCATTATGGAAAAGCGGCGCACAAAATGCGGAGTTTTTTGGGAAAAGCGGACCGGACGCGGTCCGTTGAGAAAAAAACGGGTTGCGGAGAGACGCTTTCGATCTCCGCAGCCCGCGGGTTTGTACGGAACGGGTCGCTTTACGCGGCCGGCATGATCGTGAAAACGCCGCGCGGATCGACCTGGGTGCGGATGATCTTCAGGCACTCGGGCGTGATCAGCTTCGTGTCGGGGATGTCCCCCTCGGGGCGAAGCAGCTCGAAGCCGGTGAGCTGCTGGGCGATCTCGAAGGTGACGCCGGGGGTGAGCGATTTGACCCGCATGCGTTTGCTGACGGGATGAAAATCGTAGACGCCCCAGGGGCTGATCACGGCGGCCGGGCCGTTGCCGATGAGGCCCGCTTCCCTGCGGGAGTCGTCGCCGGCGAGCCAGCCGACAGAGGTGACGAAATCAACCTTCTCCGGAAACTTGTCGGGTGTCTGCAGTCCCACCAGCACCATCTTTTCCGTGAGCGAGGACAGATCGTTGTTGCCGCCGCTGCCGGTGAGGCGGACCTTGGGCTGGTGATAATCCTTGCCGATCATGTGCGTGTTTACGTTGCCGTACATATCCACCTGGGCAAACCCGAGAAACCCGATGTCCACGTAGCCGTTGTAGCACTGCGCGAATGAATAGGACATCTCCATGATGGTGGGGGATTTGCGCCAGGTCATCGGACAGCCGACCGACCAGGGCATGTCGCCTTCAATCGGGTCCTGTCCGCCGGACTCGTAAACCAGAGTGATGTTGGGGGCGTGGGTTTTCTTGGCCAGAATCCCCGCCACCATGGGGATGCCCGTGCCGATATAAACGACCGAATGGTCTTCGATCTGCTGCGCGATGATATACGCCAATGTCTCCAGCGGATTGGCGGGTGCGTTCAAGTCTCGCATGATTCCCTCCTTAATAATAGCGGCCCGGGTCGTGGGTCAGCGTGAATTCGTCGTACGAAAAATCGATGTCCTCGTTGTCGCCTTCGGCGGCTTTCGTCTGGCGGCGGGCCTCGGCGATCCACCGGGCGCCTCCCAGCTTTTCGATGAATTCGTACTGATTTTTGGTCCCCAGGATCCACTCGTCGCAGAAGATCCGGTTGTTTTCCTCGGACGAGCCGCCGAAGCGCATGCACTTCTCCCACCATTGCCGCGGCCAGTAATAGCAGCCGGGCATGCTGCCGGGAAGCGCGCCGAAGGGCATTTCCACCACCGCATCGGCATAGAAAAACGGAATGATCTGGCCCTGTCTGTTGTAGCGGATGTCATTTTCGGGCACGATTTCCTCCGCCGTGATGATGAGCTTGCGCGCCGCGGCCGCCACCGCCAGGTCGTTGACGGCCGGGCCGTAAATATAGGCGTTGCCGTACTTGTCCGCCGCGTGGCAGTGGATGATCGAGACGTCCGGATAAAGGGCCGGAACAAACACCGCCGGATCCTTGTCCGCCTTCAGAGGATTCTGAACGACCTTGAGGTAGGGGTTGTAGCGGACGAGGTCGCTGCCCAGCATTTGCTTGCTCAGCACTCCCGGAACGCCGAGCTGGGCGGCCTTGAAACCCTGCGCGACGCCGCCGTGGCTCCATTCGGAAAGAATCGTGATCCGGCCTTCCTTGAGCGCGCGGTCATAGACCTTGTCGATGCCGCGCATTTCCGCGCCGGTGTAAGAGCTGTGAGAATGGGTCACCAGTCCGTAGGTGATGAAAAAGCTCTGGTTGGTGTTGGGCGCGCCGATCATCTGGAGGTTCTTTTTCCCCTGCCGGATGATCTCGTAAAAAGCCTGGTGCGCCGTCCGCACGTAGGAAAAGCCGCCGTCGGTCAGGACGTCTCCATCCTTCACGAACGTCGCAATCGCCTCGTCAAGCGGCATGCGCTTGTCCTTCTTGGCGTGTTCCTTTTTCAGATGCGCTTCGCGCGCCGATTCGAAATCAACCAAACGGTCCAGGACAGAGGTATCCCGAATCCGGAGGTTCTTCAACGCCTCCTCATTGTAGAGAAATTTGGCCATCTCTAAAGCCTCCTCTTGTATTTCCCCGTTATGCTTCCCGCAGACTTCCCACAAAATGATCCTACACTACGTCTCCGGAAGCGGTCAAGGTTTAATAACCGGCGGTCAGTAAATACATGCAATGTAAAACAATATCCATATTTTATGCTGTTTCTGTTGACATCGGGCGCCCTTCTTCCTATACTGCGGACAGTATGTTCGGCACCGGGCAGAAGATTGCGCCGGCGCCGGATGCTTTTTCTTCAACAGTCATTTTTTCACCGGGAACAGACCGGGGGGCTCATGGAAAAAGACGCATCAAAACTTCAAAAAGCGTGGCGCTTCATCCGTCAGGACATCTGGCGCATCCGCCGCACTCACCTTCCGCCCGGCAAATCCTTTATCCTCAAACTGGTGCGGGTGCTGATTCTTTCCATCCGCGGCTTCGACGAAGACAAATGCCAGCTGCGCGCCTCCGCTCTCACCTTTTACTCGCTCATCTCCATCGTGCCCGTAGCGGCGATGGCCTTCGGCATCGCCAAGGGTTTCGGCTTCGAAAAGCTGCTGGAAGCGCAGCTGAAAAGCAAACTGGCCGGCCACGAAGACATTCTGGACAAGGTCATGGAATTCTCGAACGCGCTTCTGGCCAACACGCAGGGCGGGCTTATCGCCGGCGTCGGCCTGGTCGTGCTGTTCTGGGCCGTTCTGAAGGTGCTGGGGCAAATCGAGGAATCGTTCAACGACATCTGGGGCGTCAAGGAAAAGCGCTCGCTGGGCCGGATGTTCGGCGACTACCTGTCGCTCATGCTCGTCTGCCCGGTGCTGCTCATCCTTTCCGGAAGCATGACGGTGTTTGTCACCACACAGGTCAACCTGATCCTGGAGAAGTTCACGATTCTGGGCGGCTTCGCTCCGTTTGTGCTTTGGCTGCTGAAGCTCCTGCCCTACACGCTCATGTGGGGCCTCTTCACCTTTTTGTATCTCTTCATGCCCAACACGAAAGTGCGCCTCTCCTCCGGCCTTCTGGCGGGTATCGTCGCCGGCACCACCTTTCAGATCGTTCAGTGGGTGTATATCACGTTTCAGGTCGGCGTCGTCAAGTACAACGCCATTTACGGAAGCTTCGCCGCACTGCCGCTGTTTCTCGCCTGGCTGCAGCTGAGCTGGCTCATTGTCCTGTACGGCGCGGAGCTTTCCTTCGCCCATCAAAATGAAGACACCTACGAATTCGAGCCGGACGCGCTGCAGGCCAGCCACCGGCTCCGGATGCTGCTCGCCCTGCGGATCACACAGGATCTGATCCGGCGGTTCGCCGCCGGCGAAAAACCGTCGACGGCCGGAGAAATTTCCAACCGTCTGGAAATTCCCATCCGCTTCGTCAACGACATCCTTTTCGAACTGGTCCGCAGCCGGATTCTGTCCCCGGCCATCGTCCCGGAAAACGGCGAGCGCGCCTATCAGCCGGCCCGCGACATCGACTCCCTCACGATCCGGTTTGTTCTGGACGCGCTGGAGGAAAGGGGAATCAACCGCCTGCCCTTCACCGACGGCCCGGAATTCACCGCTTTGGCGTCCCGCCTGGAAGCGTTCGGAAAAGCGATGCAGGCGCTGCCCGACAACCAACCGCTCGGCAATACATAAAAGGCGATTCAGGCGCGCCCCAGGGTTTCAAGCCCCGGCAGGGCGACCTTTCTTTCCAGGCGCCGCGCGGCGGCGACAATGACGGATACGAGCGCCAGATAAACCAGACCGGCTGCGACATAGGTTTTAAAAAACTGGAAGTTCGTGGAAGCGATTTCCTGCATCTGAGCGAAAAAATCGGGATACTGAATCAGAAAGGCCACGGACGTGTCCTTGAGATTCTGGATGACCTGATTGGTGAGCGACGGCACGGACAGCCTCAGCGCCTGGGGCAAGATGATCAGGCGGAAGATCTGGAAAAACCGGAAACCCTGCGCGCGGGCGGCTTCGATTTGCGTTTTGTCCAGGCCGTTGTAGGCGGTCATCAGATAGCGCGCGTTGTAGGCGGAGACGTTGATCGTGAAGCCGATGACGGCCACCGCAAAGGCCGAAAGCCTTATGCCGAGCGGCGGCAGGCCGTAGTACATCAAAAACAGATGCACCAGGAGAGGCGTTCCGATGAAAAAGGAAATAAAGCGCTCCGTCCCCCGGCGCAGAAAACGGTTTTGGGCAAGGGAGAGGTAAAACAAGCCGATCCCGCCGGCGATGCCCGTCACCGACATGATCGCCATGAGCAGGAGCGTGTTTTTGAGCCCCGCCAGTATCTGCGGCGAATAATGTATCAGATCTTGAACAAAAGCATCCATCAGGATCACCGGTGGTCGATCACGCTTAAGTAAAACTGCCGGACGCGCGGATCCTCATGCTCGTAGAAGAGCCGTTCGGCGACGTCCTCCGCCACGACGACGCCTTCGTGCATGAAGACGATGCTGTCGGAAATGTACTTCGCCAGAAAGGGATCGTGCGTAACGCAGAGCATGGTGATGTTGTCGAGGTAAAGCTTGTTGATGACGGTCACCACCTCCCGCGACATCTGCGGATCGAGGGCGGAGGTCGGCTCGTCCAGAAAGAGCACCGCCGGATCCATGGCCAGCGCGCGGACGATGGCCGCCCGCTGCTTTTGTCCGCCGGACAGATGCGCGGGATACTTGTTCCGATGCTCGATCATGCCCACGCGCTCCAGTTCGAAAGCGGCTTTTTCCCGGGCCGCCGCCGTCTTCATTTTCTTGATCTTGCGCAGCCCCAGCGTAATGTTTTCCTCCACGGTCAGATGCGTGTACAGGGCGAAATGCTGGAACACGAAGCCGATGTCCTGGCGCAGCCGGTGAATATCCATGTCCGGCCGCGTGATGTCTTCCCCCTTGAAGATGATCCGGCCTGACGTGGGGGACACGAGGAGGTTCAAACACTTGAGCAGCGTGGACTTACCGCACCCCGACGCGCCCATCACGACCTTGGACTGGCCTTCGGAAAGAGACATGGTCACGCCTTTGAGCACTTCCTTGCCGTCAAATCGCTTGATCAGATCCTGCACGTCAATCAGAGCCATAAACGGTCCTTTTCACTCCCCGGCCAGTCCGGGAATACGGAATCTTTTTTCCAGCGTTTCGAACAGAAGCACGAACGCTTTGTAGATCAGGTAATAGATGATGCCCACGGCCAGGTAGATTTCCAGACCCCGCAGCGTCAGGGCGGCCAGACTCATGGCCTCCTTCATGATCTCGGGAATGCCCACGGTATAGGCAAAGGGCGTGTATTTCAGGACGGATGTAAACTCGTTGACCATGCCGGGCACGGCCATGCGGAACATCTGCGGCCAGATGATGTAAAAGAAAATCTGCACCCGCTTCATGCCCATGGCTTCGGCGGCGGTGATTTCATCCCGGCTGACGGCGGCCATCGCCCCCCGGAAGATTTCCGCCAGATACGCGCCGGAAACGAGCCCCAGGCAAAGGACCATGGACAAAAACGGAGGAATCCGGATGCCCATACCGGGCAGCCCGAAAAAGACGATGAACAAGAGGACCAGCAGGGGAATGCTGCGGAACACGAACGTATAGGCGGCCAGAAGCAACTGCACCGCTTTCACTTTCGTCGTCTGCAGGACGGCGATCAGCAGCCCGACCGCCAGGCCGGCGCCGATGCCGGCCAGCGTCACCAAAATGGTGTATCCGGCGCCCTTGGCCAGAATGATCAGTATATTCCCGAAAGTCATCTTGCGGCGCGCTTGGCTACTTCAACCATTTGTCGACAATGACCTTGAGCTTGTCCGGCCCCAGTTCAGCGAGGTAGCGGTCGAAATCGTCGCGCAGCGGCGATCCCTTGGGAAAGGCGAAGCCGAACATGTCGAAGCCGGTAAAAACATAGCTGTCCTGAATATCCATTTTCTTCTTGTACACCGAGGCGACCGACCCGTCCAGGAAAGCCAGATCCAGGTTGCCGTTTTTCAGATCGGCCAGCACTTCGTTGTACGTCGGATACATCTTGACGTCGCTGAGTTTGTAAACGCCCTGCGGCTCCAGCTTGTTTTTGATAAAGTCGCTGTACGCCATGCCGCGCGGATAGCCGATGGAATATTTCTTCAGCTCGGACAGATCCTTGACGGCAAGATTTCTGCTCTTGAGGCTCACCAGGTTCCAGGTGTTGTCCATGTAAGGCTTGGAGAAATCCATCACCTCTTTGCGCTTGTCGGTGATCGAAATCGCCGAAAACGCCACGTCCGCCTGTTTGCCGATCACTGCGCCCAGCATGCCCTGCCAGTCGTACGAGGTGATCTGATAGCGGCGGTTGCGCGCCTTGCAGAAGCCTTCAAAAATTTCCAGGTCCATGCCCAGATACTTGCCGTTTTCCTCGTAGAGATTGGGGGGCGACGTCGGACAGACGGCCACTTTGATCACAGAGGCGTCCTCTTTTTTACCGCAGCCCGAAAACAGCAGGGGCAAAAGACAAACCAGGCAAACAAGCAGTGCAATTTTTTTCATAAGGCTTCCTTTCCTTCCGCTAGTGTGGAGATTCTTTGTTTGGCGCGGCGCGATTATAGGAAGATCACCGAGCGGTGTCAATGGCTTTGTGAAAATAAAATCACGACATACCGGCGCCGCACCAGTTCGGACTGCCGTCGGAGACGGCGACGGGCGAAAAGGCGGAAGGCGGCGCCGGTCTTCGCTAAAAAGACGCGCCGTTTTTTTTTCAGGCCGCGGATTTTTCCCGGCTGAAGAGTTTCAGCATGAGCCCCAGATCGCCCGTGACCCGGTACTTGCCTTCCATCATCATCTGCGCGCCGTCCGCTTTGCGCGTCAGAATATCCATCCACACCTCGAAAGGCGTTTCGATCACCAGCGTGGGCTCGTCGCAAACGCCCGCGCACGGATTGACCCGGCCGCCTGCGACCGCAAAATAGCACTCGCCCGGCGCCGCGCCGGAAAATTTGAACTGCACGAACACCGGCCGGTCGCCCGCCGCTTTGGCGTTGATGGCATAGGTGAACATGAGCAGAAAGTCTTCGATATTGCGCGGCCGCGGCATCAACTTGCGGTCGTCGAACTGTTTGGGCGTCACTTTTTCGTCGATGCAGGTCTGCCAGAACATGTTGCCCATCTGGTCGAAGAGCGCGGGACTCCCCAGCGGCTGCTCGATGCGCTCAAGCGTCTCCGGAGCGACGGCTGACGTCCGGACCAATTCGCGCCCCGCCTGCTTCGTGGCCTCCAGAATAACTCTGGCGCGGCCCGCCAGAAAGGGGCTCGCGAGCAGGGACGCGCCGGCGCGGCAGATGACCGCGAGCGTCCGGGCCTCGGGATGCCGGGTGCCGGCCTGAAACTCCCGAAGCGCGTCGAATTCCGCGACATCGGGAAATCCGCAGACGGACAGCAGAACGTTCGCCGGAATGCGGGTGCGGACCGGATGATATGTCTTTCCGTTTTCATCCTGTTTGAAAAAGGGCAAAATGGCGGGCAGCGTCCGCTCCATGAAGGCGGCCAGCATGGCGTTGATCGTGTGATAGTAAAGCGGCGTGGCGTAAACGACCAGGTCGCAGGCCAGCCACTTGGGAAAAAGTTCGCGGCTCATGTCGTCTTTGTGAATGCAGATTCCCGGGGTTTTCGTCCAGCAGGAAAAGCAGCCGGTGCAGTATTTGATTTTTTTTTCGCGCAGAGCGACGACCTCGACTGCGGCGCCTTCCTCGCGCATGCCTTCGACGAGGCTTTTGAGCATCAGCGCCGTGTAGCTTTCCGCATCGCTGCGGGGGCTGGAATTGATGGCCAGTACGTTCATGGAAACTTCCTTTCTTGCTGAGATGCGACGGCCGCTTCGGCGGACCGTCCTGTTGATTTCATAAAGCCGGGCGCCAAAACGGCCCGCCCGGCGCTCCGCTTTCTACATCAAGACGATGTTTTCTTCTCCCGCGTCCGGCAAGACGGTATCCGGCGCCGCCGCCGCAAGCAAGAGGCCCGCCACTTCCAGCGCCAGGCAAAACCCGAAGGCCGCGTCAAACGCACCCGCCAATTCAGCGGGGGCGATCGTGTGCGCCGCCACCCCGGCAATCTTCGGTCCGGCCGCAATCGTGCCCGCAAGCATCGCGCCCGCCACGCCGAGCGTCGAGCCGAGATTGGTCATCACCCGCATGAGGCCGGAGGCGGCGCCGCGCTCCCGGACCGGCGCTTCGCCCATGACGGCGCTGCCCAGCGGTGTAAAAGCTACGCCGGTGCCGACGCCCAAAAGCAGCAGGTACAGGGCGACGCAGCCGATGCGCGTCCCGGCGGAAAGCGTCGCCAGAAGCAGCGTCGCGACAACGCAAAGACAAAATCCGGCGAGAATCGGCCTTCGCACACCGATCACATCGGAGATCCTGCCCGCAATCGGCGCCGTGAGAATCATGCCCACCGGCATCATGAGCAGAATCAGGCCGGCGTGATCCGCGGGAATGAGCCGGACCATTTCCAGATAAAAGGGCATGACGACCATGACGCCGGCCATTGCCATCTGGATGAACAGAATGCCGAAGTTATGGAGCGTGAAGGCCCGGCTGCGAAACAGCGACAGGTTCATGAGCGGCTGGGCCGCCCGGCGCTGGACCAGAAAAAAACCGCTCCCGAAGATCAGCGACGCGGCCAGGAGGGCCGCTCCTGCCGCCGGCTTGCGCCCCTGAACAAACGTGAGCCCCGTCACCAGGAGCCCCAGCGCGGCAAACAAAAGCAAAACGCCCCAAACGTCCATTTTCGCGTCCGGCGCGGCGGGGGCAAAGTGCGGCAGCCGACGCAGGCCGACGAGAATCGCGACGATCCCCACCGGCAGGTTCACGTAAAAGATGAAGCGCCAGGAAAAGGCGCTGGTCAGAAATCCGCCCACCACGGGGCCCAGCGCCACGCCCAGCATGAGAAACATCGACACGATGCCGAGCGCCTGGCCGCGCACCGCGGCGGGCAGGCAGGTCGTCACCATCACCGCGCCCAGCGCGGAAATAACGGCGCCGCCCACGGCCTGGAGCATCCGCGCCGGAATCAGCACGCCGATATCCGGAGCGATCCCGCAGATGAGCGATCCCACCGTAAAGAGCACAAACCCCGCCAGGAAAGTCGGCCGGTAGCCCCGCCGGTCTCCGAACCGGGAGGCGGCCAGCAGCATGCTGACCATGACGATCAGGTAGGCGTTGATCACCCAGGCAGCCGTGACGGTGGACAAGGCAAAGGATTTGGCGATGGCCGGCAGGGCGATGTTGACGATGGTCGCGTCCAGGCCGGCCATGAAGGAGCCCAGCGCAATAACCAGGACGATCGACAGATCGCGGGAAGACATTCTGGAGGGTGCTGCAGTTTCCGTCATGGCGTTCATCCTCATTATGCGGCAAAGCAAGCCGGGCATCCGGCCGGCTGTCGGGCCAGAGTATAGGTAGATTCCTTCCCGCCGTCAAGCGTCTCTTCCCGGCGTCTTGAATAGTCGTTGACAAGCCCGGCCTTCTTTCTATAATGGTTTTGCGCCGCCACAGCTGTGCCGATTCTTTCCTGCTTCCCGCGGCGAGGCTTTCGTGCAACAGGCATATTGGAATTGGGACTCACTTCCGGCGTCGGGCGTCAGCAGCGCAACGACGCGAGAATTCTTTTTTGGGAGGCATCCTATGCAGTCCGTTTTTCGCTGTGTCCTGGCGGCTGCGGCCATGATCGTCTTCCTGGCTGCCGCGGCAGCGGCTGAAACCGCCGCGGTATCCGCTGAAGGCCGATACGTTCTGGGAGATCTCGACACCAAACAGAGCGCCAGAACGCTGGCCCTTCTGGAAGCCAAACGCATCGCCCTGGAAAAGGCCGGCACCTATGTGGAAAGCGTCTCGGAAGTCCGGGATTCCCGGCTGACGAAAGACGAGATCGTTTCCCTGGCCGCGGGCCTTCTGTCCGTGGAAATTGTCAAAGAGGACTGGCAGACGGCCGGCGAAAGTATAACGCTGACGCTCTCCATCCGCGCGATCGTGGACACCACCCGCCTCAAAGAGCGCATCGAGGCGCTGCACGGGCCGGGCGATCCGGAAAGCGTTCGGGCGATGAAAGCGCAAATCGATACCCTCCGCAAGGAACTCGACGACCTGAAGGTCCAGCAGAAGGACGCCCGGGACAAGACGGCCGACCTGAAGGAACTGACGGCGCGAAACGACGCCATCGTAAGTCGCATGAGCGCCCTCGACGCCCTGCGGGAAGGATTTGCCGCCGCGCAGGTAAAAAACCACCGGGCGGCCGTCGCCGCCTTTTCGCGCGCGCTGGAAATCGATCCCGACATGGCCGACGCTTATGCCGGCATGGCCCTTTCCTACCGGGCCCTGGGCGACCGGCATAAAGCCGAGGACATGCTCGACCGGGCCGTGCGGATCAATTCCGACACGCCCGCCGTCCACTTTGCCACCGCCCGGATCCGGTTTAGCGAAAAACGATACGAACAGGCGCTGGAAGCCATCGATCGGGCAATTACGCTGCGGCCCGGCAATGCCTCCTATTACTGGCTCCGGGCCCATATCCGCGAAAAACTGGCACTGAAAGAAAAAGCGCTGGAGGATTATGCAAGAGCGTGCCGGATGAATCTCCCCCGGGCCTGTCGGCAGGCCGAAGCGTTGAAAAATTAAAAACGGTCGGCGGTATTTTTTATTGTTTTAAAACCGGATGATGAAAGGAGCTTTCGTATGATTTCAAAAATTCTCGTTCCAACGGACGGATCGAAGACCTCCCGCAAGGCGGCCGCTTATGCCGTGGATCTTGCCGGCCGGCTTGGCGCATCCCTCATCGTCGTCACCGTGATCGACAAACGCCTGTTTCTGGGACAGACGATTCCCGCGTCCAAAACACCCAAAAACATGGAAGAGACGGTGGAAGATTACCTGCGGGGCGTCGCCGACGGATACCTCGGGGACATCCGGAAACTCTGCGCCCGGCGCGGCGTGGAGTTGAAGACCGTCACACGCGTGGGATATCCCGTCGAGGAAATTCTCGAAGAGGCCAGAAAGTCCCGGGCGCACCTGATCGTCATGGGGTCGCGGGGCAGAAGCGCCCTTTCCGCCACCGTTCTGGGCAGCGTCTCCTACGGCGTGCTCCACAACGACAAGAACATCCCCATCCTGATTGTGAGGGAATGACGGCCTCCCGGAATTGCCCCGGGCCGGTCCTCCCGCAATCGGCCACTCAGGACCTCACAGCGGAAAGGGCCGGTGGTTTTTTAACAGTTCGGCGAACCGCTCCGGTTCCACCGGCTTGCTGAAATAATATCCCTGCATCTGATCGCAGGTGTGCTTGCTGAGAAAATTCATCTGATCCTGGTTTTCCACGCCTTCGGCCACCACCGTCAGATTGAGGGTCTTGCCCATCGCGATGATCGCTTCCGCAATGGCCTGGTCTTCCGGATCGCGGGCGATGTTGCGGATGAAGGACCGGTCGATTTTCAGCGTGTCCACCGGAAAATGTTTGATCTTCGCGAGCGACGAATAGCCGGTGCCGAAATCGTCGATGGCAAGCCGCACGCCCATGTTCTTGATCCGGGTCAGAAGATCGATAATGCGGGCGGGGTCGTGCATGACCATGCTCTCCGTAATTTCCAACTCCAGGTAGGCGGCGTCCAGGCCTGAATCCTGAAGCGCTTTTTCGATATCCGCCATCAGGTTGCCGTCCGTGAGCTGGCGCAGCGACAGATTGACCGCCATGGTCACCGGCGGCAGCCCCTCGCGCTGCCAGGCAACATTCTGTGCGCAGGCCCGGCGCAGCACCCAGCGGCCGATGGGCACGATCAAACCCGTTTCTTCGGCAACCGGTATGAACTGCATCGGCGTAAGCTCTCCCAGCTCCGGGCTGTGCCAGCGCAAGAGCGCTTCCACGCCGCTGATGGCGCCCGTTTTGCAATCCTTCTTGGCCTGGTAGTGCAGGGACAGTTCGCCGCGCTCCAGGGCAAAGCGCAGATGCGTCTCGATGTTCAGCCGTTCGATCGCCTTCGACTTAATCGTCCGGGCATAAAACTGGTAATTGTTCTTGCCTTCCTCCTTGGCGAAATACATGGCGATGTCGGCATTCTTCATGAGGGTCTGCTCGTCTGGGCCGTCTTTCGGATAAAGGCTGACGCCCACGCTGGCCGTCACGCGGCATTCTTCGCCCCGGAGCATAACGGGTTCCATGGCGGCGGCCAGCACCTTGCGGGCCACCATGGCGGCGTCGTGTTCCTCGGCAATTTCCTCCACCAGAACAACGAATTCATCCCCGCCCAGGCGGGCGACGACATCCATGGCCCGCAGCGCCTGCCGGAACCGCCGGGCGATTTCCTGAAGGAGCTGATCGCCCGCCTCGTGCCCCAGCGTATCGTTGATGATCTTGAAGCGGTCCAGATCGACAAAGAACACGGCGAATTTCGTCCGGTGACGCTTGGCGGACTGAATGGCGTGCTGGAGCAGTTGGCCGAAAAGCATGCGGTTGGGCAGCCCCGTGAGACCGTCGTGCGTGGCCAGGTAATGGATGCGCTCCTCGTCCTTCTTGCGCTGCGTGACGTCGCGGGCGATTCCCCGGAAGCCGGCGGGCTTGCCCCGGGCGTCCCGGATCAGCGACGCGGAAATCTCGTGAAAAGCTTTTGTGCCGTCCTTGTGAATGAGTTCAAAAGCGTAGGCCCGAACCGGCCGGCCGGTCCGGTAGATTTCCACAAAAAGACGGCGCAGCGCCTTGGCGTTTCTTTCATCCGTGAAAATGTCGGTGCCCCTGCCGATCAGTTCTTCGCGCGCGTAGCCGATGATCCTGCACTCCGCGTCGTTGACGAACGTGAACACGCCGCGAAGATCGGTTTCGAAGTAGCCGTCCTCCATTTGTTCGATGATGCTCCGGTACCGCTCTTCGGACTGGCGCAGCGCTTCTTCCATCTGCCTGCGCGCGCTGATGTCGCGCGAATTGCCCCGAAAGCCGACCGGCCGGCCTTTTTCGTCCCGGATCAGGGACAGGGAAAGCTCGTAGATGCCCATCGTGCCGTCCTTGTGCCGGACGCGGTGTTCAAACGCGTTGACCTGCCTTCCCGTCTCGTAGACCTCGCTGAAAACCTCGTACGTCCGCCGGGCCTGCTCCTTGTCCTGCATCTGCTGGTTGGACATCCCGATCAGTTCTTCCCGCGAATAGCCGAGGTGCCGGGGAATGACGTCGTTCACGAACGTGATCCGGCCTGCGAGATCCGTTTCGAAATAGCCGTCCACGATGCTGTCGATAATGCCGCGGTATCGCGCTTCACTTCCGCGCAGCGCTTCCTCGGATCGGTGCTGTTCGGTTCTGTCGCGCACAATGCCGCGAAAAGCGACGATCCGCCCGGCTTCGTCCCGGATCGGCGTAATAGAGGTCTCCAGGAAGCGCCGGCTGCCGTCTCCGGCTATGACCTCATAGTCCACTTCTTTTTCGGATTGGCCGGTGGTGAAGACTTTGTGATAGGCCGCAAATATTTTCCGGGCGTTTTCCTCGTCCATCAGGTCGCGGAAATTTTTCTTCAGGAGCTCTTCGCGGGATCGCGCCTGAATGCCGCACAGCGCGTCGTTGAAAAAAATCAGGTTGCCCCGCAAATCGAGCTCCGCATAGCCGTCTTCGATGTTCTCCAGGACGGAGCGGTATTTTTCCTCGTTTTGCACGAGCGAATGCTCGATGGCCTTGCGTTCGGTAATATCCATGCAGCTGCCGAGCGCCGCGCGCCTTCCCCGGCGGGCAACGGAGGAAATCGTTTCCAGAATCCACAGGGCCTGGCCGTCTTTCCGGATCAGCCGGTATTCATAGGAAGGTTCGGCGCTTTGGCCCTTGAAAATCCGGATGGCGCTTTGGCGGACCGTCTCGCGATCGTCGGGATGCACCAAATCCAGGGGGTTGCGCCCGATCAGCTCGGCCTCGGAATGGCCGGTAAGCTTCCGGCACAAGGGACTGACGTAAGCCAGCGCGCCCTCCTCGACGATATAGATGCCGACGCCGACGGAGTCGATGATTTCATGGAAAAATCGGGAAAGGTCTTTGCGCCCGGATTTGCGCCTGTTTCCGGAGCCTGTTATTGCCTTCGATTGAACCGCCATTCTCAACCCCCGCAAGCCTCTGGACCTCTTGGCGCTGCAACAATGGCACAAATTTGGAACATTTTCAACCGCGCCGGCGCTGTTTCGCCCGCGGACTTGCCTCAGGCGCGCCGGCCGATCTCGGCCCAGCGGCAAAGACTGGCGGCGGCTTTCACCGTCTGCTCCAGCGAGGCATAAACCGGAAGCCCCGCGGCCGCAAAAGCATTCTTCAGCAAGAGATTGTGACGCCGGTCTTCCTCGTCTTCGAGGTACGGGTCCAGGGAAACCGTGACCAAAACGGGTTTTTGCGCGTCGGCCTTTGCCCGGCTCAAGCCCTCGACCATCAGTTCGCGCAGCCGTCGCATGTGGGCGTCGACGTCGCGGCCCATCACGCGCCGCAGGTAGCGGAACTGGTCGAATTGAAAGACCAGCATGTCGATGCCGGGATCCGCGGCGACGATCCGGATGATGTCGGCGATGTTTCCTTCCGGCTTGATGTTGTAGTAAATGGGCCAGGCGTCCAGGGGATTGCCGATGCCGGTTCCGGCCGCCGGAACCAGCGCGCGCAAAGCTTCAACGGTCGCCGCGGCAAACCGGGGCACGGCAATGCCGGCCTGATGGCACAGGTCGGTCTGAATGACGCTGAAGCCGCCGGAATTGGAAATGAGCGCCATCGACCGTCCGGCGGGAAGCGGCGAGTTTTCCCGGGCGATCAGGACATTGACCATCTCGTCAAAGTTTTCCACCTGCAGAACGCCGCACTGCTTGAAGAAGCCGCGCCAGATGTCGGGAGCGCCGGCCAGAGACGCGGTGTGCGAGGCGGCGGCGCGCATGCCCTGCTCGGTCATGCCGCCCTTGATGGCAACCACCGGCTTCTGCCCTGCCGCGCGCGAAAGCGACCGGCAGAGGCGCCGGGCGTTGCGCGTTCCTTCCACGTAAAAAGCGATGATGTGCGTATCCGGATCGTCCGCCAGGTAGTCGAGAAAATCGGCGCCGTCGAGATCGGCGGCGTTGCCGTAGCTCACCACTTTGCTGAAGCGGAGGTTCTTGGTCATGGCAAAGTAGGAAAAGGACTCGGCGAAACTGCCGCTCTGCGCGACGACGCCGATGTGTCCTTCCTCAAGCGGCGATTCCGGCACGATGGCCAGGCCCGCCTTCGGACAGTACACGCCGAAGCAGTTGGGGCCGATGAGGCGGATGCGGCCCCGGGCGATTTTTTTGAGCTCCTCTTCCCTGGCGATGCGCTCGGGCAGGCCCGTTTCGCTGAAGCCGGCCGTGAAGATCTGCGCGACCTTTACGCCCTTCTCAATGCATTCCTCCAGAATCTTCGGCAGGACCGCTGCGGAAACGGCGATGCTCGCGTAATCGACGGGCGCTTCCACGTCCAAAATGCTGGAGTGGCATTTCCGGCCCAGCACCTCCGTATATTTCGGGTTCACCAGGTAGAGGTGCTCCCGGATTTTCGTTTTCATCTGGGAGAGCGTTGCAAAATCCGAAGGGGACGCTCCGATCACCGCCATGCCGCGCGGATTAAAGACGGCTTCCAACACGTTTTCTTCCGCTTTCATAGATTCCTCCTTAGCGTGCGCCGCAGAGGGTTCCTCTACCACACCTCGCCCGGCAAACGAAGGAAAAAAAGGCGCCGGGCGGATTGCGCATTGACTTTGGCCGTGCAGGCGGGTAGCGTTCTTGATCAAGGAGAAAGCCATGCCGCAAAGCCCCCTTAAAAAACGGACCGCAAAAAAAACGCCGCAACCGACTTCCGTAAACGCCGATCCGCGCTACTGCGGCCTGAAGGACGCCGTGAAGCGCGGCTGGTATAACCTGGCCACCGGCGAACTCTTTGCGGGCTTTCGCGTGGCCCGCGACGACGTGGTCCTGGACGCCGGCTGCGGCGAAGGCAATGCCGTTTTGTTTTGCGCCAGGCAGGGCGCGCACGTCGTCTTTGCGGACGTCGATGAGCGCAAGGTCGCGGCGCTCATCGAAAAAGCGTCCCGGACGTCCGCCCGCAAAGTCGAAGGCTTCGTGAGCGACTGCCTGCCCCTGCCCCTGCCGGACGCTTACGCCACCAGAATCCTGGCCACGGAAATGCTGGAGCATACCGCAAATCCCGCGGCCATTCTTGCCGAGCTTGTGCGCGTGGGAAAATCCGGCGCGAAGTACCTCATCACGGTGCCCGACGCCCGTTCGGAAAGGCTTCAGGAACCGGTGGCGCATCCGGTTTATTTTTCCCCGCCCAACCACATTCAGATTTTCGACCGGGAGCGGTTCACGGCTCTGGTGGAAAACGCGGGACTTGCCGTGGAGCGCTGCGAGACGTGGGGATTTTACTGGACCGTTTTCATGTCGCTGTACTGGCTTGTCCGCCGAAGCGACAAGATGAACGGCGCCGTCCTGGACCAGATCGCGCCGCCCTACCATCCGGTTTTGCAAAGCTGGGCCGACACGTGGGCGCAGGTCATGGAGCTTCCCGGCGCGGAAATCCTCATGGAATCCTTCGACCGGTTTCTGCCCAAAACCCAGGCCATCATCGCGTCCAAGCCCTGATTGCCGGCTCCGTCCTGCGAATTTATTGCAAAGAAAACTGCCACCCTGATTTTTTTGACAGTCGTGGGCGTTTGCCTTGCTATTCGCGCCACGACGCTTTATAAGATTCGAAAATTTTACCCAAAACATCCGGCACACACAATGGATGATCAAACGCTTCTGGAAAAATACCGCGCCCTGACGGCTGAAAACGAACTCCTGAAAAAGGAAAACGCCCGGCTCAAAGCGCATGTTAGGAGCACAACTGCAAAAATATTTTGCTTTCACTACGTTTAAACCATGAAAGAGTTGCTCACCATCGGACATTCGATTCACAGTGTTGAATCATTTATAGAGTTGCTCAGGCGGCATGACGTCAACGCCCTGTGCGATGTCCGGTCCAGCCCTTACAGCCGCTATTCGCCGCAATTCAATCGTGAATCGATAAAAGAAGACGTCTTGAAGCACGGCATCGCCTACATCTACCTCGGCGCTGAACTGGGGCCTCGAAGCTCCGATCCCTCCTGTTATGAAAACGGCAAGGTCCAATATCAACGCCTGGCCGAAAAAGAAATTTTTCAGCAGGGGCTCGCTCGTCTGCGCAAGGGTATCGAGCATTATCGCGTTGCGCTCATGTGCGCGGAGAAGGATCCGCTCATGTGCCACCGGATGCTGCTCATCTGCCGCCATCTGCGCTGCGAAAACATTCGTATCCGTCATATTCTGGAAGACGGATCGCTGGAAGACAACCGCGACACGGAACAGCGTCTGATGAAACTTTTAAAAATCGATCCTGCGGATCTTTTTTCATCCGAAGAGGAACAAATCCTGCGTGCTTACGATACTCAGGCGAACAAAGTCGCCTTTATTCTGGAGGAAGGACAGCAAAATACATGAACGAAATAAAACTTTTCACCATTGGTTTTACGAAGAAGACGGCCGAAGAGTTTTTCACACGACTGCTCCGAGCTGGAGTGAAACGAATAATCGACATCCGACTCAACAATGTTTCCCAACTGGCCGGTTTTGCCAAACGTGACGACCTTTGCTACTTCCTCCGAACAATCGGCAAAATGGAGTACGTCCATCGCCCCGATCTGGCACCCACCCAGCAAATCCTTGACGATTTCAAAAGAAACAAAGGCCGTTGGGAAATTTACGAGAAAAACTTTCTGTCTTTGCTTTCTTCAAGAGAGGTCGAAAAGAAAATTAGCCCTGAAATGCTGCATGACGCCTGCCTGCTGTGCAGCGAGGAAAAGCCCAACCAGTGCCATCGGCGGCTGGTCGCCGAATATTTTCGCAATCAATGGCCCTCTGTGACAATTGTTCATCTTTGATGCAACGGAAGCAGTGGAACACGGGACGCGGCCGGAGCAAAATCAACCGCGCGAGCAGCCGGGGCCGGAAAGAGAACTGCGGCCGCCTGATTGAGGCGTCACCGTTATCTGCGTGCCGATGCGTTCTTTAAGCGCGAGGACATGGGAAATAACGCCGATGAGCTTGCCGTCCTGCTGCAACTCCGACAGGGTATCGAGCGCCGTTTCCAGCGCGTCGTCATCGAGCGTTCCGAATCCTTCATCCAGAAACAGCGAATCCACCCGGACATTGCGGCTCGCCATCCGGGAAAGCCCCAGAGCCAGCGCCAGACTGACGATAAAACTTTCGCCGCCGGAGAGGTTCTTCGTCGAGCGCACTTCGCCTGCCTGGTAATTATCGATGACATTGAGTTCCAGCGGTTCGACGGCATCGCGCACCAGCAGATAGCGGTCCGTCATTTTCTGAAGCTGACGGTTGGCGTGCGCCGTCATCATTTCAAACGTCAGGCCCTGCGCAAAATTGCGGAATTTCTTGCCGTCGGCGGACCCGATCAGCTCGCGCAGCGTTTGCCAGCGCAGGCATTCCTTTTTTTGCGCTTCAATCTCATGAAGACGGCTCTGCCGCTTTTCTTTTTGCAGACGATTATCTGCAAGGCTTTTTGCGTCGGCGCCGATCTCCTGCCGGATCTGCTTCAATTCTGATTCGCAGCCCGCAATATTTTCTTTCAGCAATTCTGCCGACTGGTCGCTTAGTTGACCGGCCCGCTGCACCGCCAACGCTTCTGATTTGTCTTTTTTTCGGGCCTCAAGCTGAACTTTTTCTTCGAGCAGCGATTTTTCTTGAACTTCAAGCGCCTCACATTGATCCGCAGGCAGACGGGAAGAAAGGAAATCCGCCTCGTCTTTAAATCCGGATTTTCTTATTCCGTCGCAAAGCGCCAATTCCGATTTGGTGAGTTCTGCCGCCCTGCGCTCCAGATTGCCCGTCAGAACATTTTGTCTCTCTTGCAACGCGGCAATTTCGCTTTCCAGCGCGCTCGATGCTTCGACCTTTTTTTTCAGCTCCTCTTCCGCCTGCAAGACGGCATCGGCCAGACGCTTTTCTTCCGTATCCGGGTTTTTATCGCCGAACAACGCCCGGCGGCAAGCGGACAGGTCGCCATCGTCAGCAGCCAAAGCGTTGCGCTCATCGCTTCTTGCGGTCATGTCTTTTTCCAGACGTTCCAGAAGAGCCGAATCCCTGCCTGTTGCGGCATTGAGCTCGCCGATTCTTTTCTCAAGTGTCCCTTTTTCCTTTTGCCTGTCTTCCCAGATTCGCTTGCGTCCGGTCAGTTCGCTGATAACGGCGAAGGCGACCGGCGGGAGTTCCGTAATCCCGAAAGGCGCAACGTCGCCAAGCGCCGTCAAACGGGCCTTTTCAACATCTGCGCTCGCTGCGTCGCACGCGTCGGTCAGCCTCCGGATTTCATTTTCAACGGTTTCCAGTTGATATGCCGCTTCCCGAAGCGCATTGTCTGACGCTTCAGCCTTTACCCGCAACTTTTCCAGCTCCGCCCGGCCGGTTTTTTCCTGATTGCTTTTCTCCTCGGCGGCTCCAACAATGGCGGAGGTTTCGGCAATGCCCGCCTGAACCTTTGCCAGCTCGTCTTTCACGCCGGCGGCGCGTTTTTCAATCGTCGCGGGCAGACCCAGGGCCTGCAATTCCCGGGCGCATTGCCCTTCGTGGGTTTCCAGACTCGCTTGCTTTTCAGCGATGTCCTTTTCTGCATGTCCCAATCCTGCATCTTTTTTCGCCAGATCGGTTTCCAGTTTTGCCAGTTGAGCGGAGACTTTCTTGAATTCCGCCTTCAATTTTTTCAGCTCTGCCTCGCCCTGGTTTAATTTCGGAACATTTCCCCGGGCAAACGGATGATCGGTTGCCCCGCAGAGCGGACAGGGCTTGCCGTCCTCCAGGCGCTTTCTTTCTTCCTCCAGCTCCCGGATGCGGGCAAGGAGAGCAACCTGCGTTTCCAGATTTTCTGCGTCTTTTTCGCAAGCCGACTTCCGGAGCGTTGCTTCTGTGGCATCGGCCAGCAACCGTTCACGTTCCGCCTGCAATGTTTTTCGCTCACCGGTCAGGCCCTCCAGCGTTTTTTGCAGAGCGTCGATTTGCGAAAGACGGTCATGGACTTGAAGCAGCAGCCTGCTTCGTTCCCGCAGGGTATCGAGATCGTTTCGCCACTGACCCGGTTCGCGGCCTTGAAGGAGAACGTGAAGATCTTTTGCCAATGCGCTCAGCTCCGTCTGTTTCCTTTCGAACTCCGTGCGGAATTTTTTATGCTCGTCCTGAAGTTTTTTCAAAGCAGCCGCGGCTTTTTCTTTCTTGCCTTCCGTGGCGGATACATCCTTGCCGATCTTCCCGCGCTTGACTTCAGCTTCGCCAAGCGCTGCAAAGGATTTCAAAATGCCGGAAAGATGGACGGTCAGGGCCTCGTCCGCGGAATGCTCTGCCTGATAAGCGCAAACGGCGTCCAGACTTTCCTGCGACTGCTTCAGCGCCAGATGGGTTTTTGCGATGCCGTCTTGAAAGCTTTTGACCTGCCTGCCCATGGCGGCCAGCGCCTTAGCCGCTTCGTCGAGCTGCTTTTTCTTTTCAGCCAGACGCGCATCGAGCTCGCGCACTTTCTTAAGCGTTTCGGCCTGCGCTGCCTGCCCGGCCCTGATTTCCTGGAGACCTTGTTCCGCCTGATCTCTTGCCGCTTGGGCTTCGGCTATGGCTTTTTCTCTGTCCGGTAAAAGCGCCTTTGTTTTTTCCAGAGCGTTGACATCCGTTACCTGCTGGCGGCGAAGCGCGGCAACTTCCTTGTACGCACCTTCCAGCAGAAAAGCCCGGCGGGCTTTATCGAGTATGGCCGCTTCCGGCTCAAACGCAATCCGGCGGCGCTCCCATTCCTGCGTTTTGCTCTCCAGAACAGCAAGTTCCTTCTCAAGCGCGGTTATGCCTTCCACCCAGGCCAGCGCCTGCCGCAAAACGGTCAGCTTCTCCGCCGTTGCGTTTTCGCGGGTTTGCTTTTCCTGAAGCCCGGTGGAAATCTGCGCTTCCTCCTCGTCCGTTAGAATCTTTACACCCTGGAGTTCGGCCTGCAACAAATCGAGCTTCTCCGATTCGTCGCGACTGCGCTCGTGAACTTTGACCGAAATGGTGCTGTAAATTTCCGTCCCGGTGATCTGCTCCAGAATCGGCGCCCGTTTGTCGGGCGTCGCCGAAAGAAACGCTGCAAAGCCGCCCTGGGCCAGAAGCATCGAACGGGTAAAGCGGTCAAAATCCATGCCCGTCACCTTTTCGACCATCCCGGCAACGGCTGTCAGTTTATTCTCCAGAATTTCTCCGGTTTGGATGTTTGCGATTTCGTGCTTTGCAGGCTGCAATTCCCCATCCGGTTTTTTCCGGGCGCGATGCTGGCTCCAGTGGCAGCGGTAACGGCCCTTTTGCGTTTCAAAGGTGACTTCGGCAAAACAAACACCGGCCTGGCGCGACATGATCTCATTGGTGGTTTTGGTGACCTTGTCCAGGCGCGGCGTCCGGCCGTAAAGCGCAAGACTGATGGCGTCCAGAATCGTCGTCTTACCCGATCCGGTAGGGCCGGTTATCGCAAAGATGCCGCCGGCGGCGTAGTCGGGATGCGTCAGATCGATCTGCCACTGTCCGGCCAGCGAATTGAGATTTTGAAAGCGAATGTCGAGTATTCTCATGTTCTGTTCTCTCTATTGCATCTCATCATCAATATCTTTCCACATAAATTTCCCCGCCCCTGGCGGGCGGGGATCAAGGGGCGGGGGAGAGTTTTCTTAAATATTCCATCTCGATTAGAAACAGCCTGCCCGGCCAGCGGATCGGCCTCGTTCAGCGCCGTCAGCACTTCCCGGTACGTATCAAGCAATCCCGCCCGCTGGTCTTCCGGAATATCATGCGCATCCAGGCAGCGCACAAAGACATCCGTCACATCCAGATCGTCGAGCGTTTCTTCCGCTTCTTTTGAGCTGAGCGCTTTTTCGACAACGCGATTATTTCGCGTGCGCAAAATCTCCAGACCGGTACCCGCCGTCGCCTCCGTCAAGCGTTCCTGAAGGTTGGCGGCAACCTCATCGCCTTCGTAGATCACCTCCAGCCAGGCCAGGCTTTTTTGCGATTTCAACACGTCGAGAGTCCGGGCCAGCGCCGGCCAGTCGCCGCGCAATGTTTTCAACTCCTGAAATCGGGGAACGGCAATATTTGAAACGTTTGGCGTCTTCTCTGAAAATTCCACAAGGATCACATTCTTCTCCTGGCCTGCCTCGCCAAACCCCATCGGCAGAGGCGATCCTGAATAGCGGACAACGTCGGAACCGCCGACACGCTGGGGAACATGCAAATGCCCCAGCGCCACGTAATCAATATCATCCGGGAAAACATCATTGCGAACCTGTGCAAGCGAGCCGATGTAAAGCTCGCGCGTGCCGTCGCCTTCTGTGGTTTGTCCGCCCGCGGCAAACAAATGCCCCATCGCGACCATCGGAACGGGCCTTTCCAGCGCCGCCCGCTTTTTCAGGGCCGCATCGCAGACCTGCCGGTAGTGCTCCTTGATTCCCTCGACAATTTTTCTTTCCTTGTCTTCGATACTTTCCCCCGCCTCCGACGTCCGGATATCGCGGTCCCGCAGATAGGGAATTGCCAGGACCATCAAACCGGGTTTTCCGTCCGCTCCGGCAAGCAGCAGCACCTCGTCTTCCGGCCGGTTGGAGGCAAAACCCACAACATGAATATTGAGAAATTTCAGAAGTTCTTTCGGCGCATTGAGAAAAGAAGGCGAATCGTGATTGCCCGCAATGACCACCACCTGCCGGTTAGCCGAAGACGCCACCCGGCACAAAAACCGGTAATAAAGCTCCTGCGCATAATTGCTGGGCGTACTGTTGTCAAAAACATCGCCTGCAATCAAAACCACATCAACGCTTTCGTTTTCAATCAGCTGAAAAAGCCAGTTCAAAAACGCTTCATGCTCCTCATATCGCTTGCGGTTATGAAGCATGCGTCCCAGATGCCAGTCGGAGGTGTGGAGAAGTTTCATTTTGGATTATTCACGCCCTTCTCAAATAAAGTAATGCCATTTTAATGAGTCGGCACTTCTTATTCCAATCTTCCTCGGCTGCCGCCATCACAGCAAAATCAATTTTGCATTCTTTGAAATGCTTACGTCGGCAATGAATTTTAGCTGGTTCAGTTTTTGTTGATTTCCCAATGCCCGCCTTTAGCCGGACCGATACGGCGCAAGCGTCCTTCCCTGCGCAATTTTGCAATCTGTTTTTCTATCCCCCGTGTCGTGATTTTAAGAGTTTCAGCAAGCTCGGGAATCGTCATTTCCGGTTTTCCCGACAGGAGAGAAAGCACCTGATTTTCGGTTTTCCCCGAACTTTTCCCCGAACTTTTTCCCGA
>Ga0228535_1001686_pt1 | contig 29707 bp, 27 predicted proteins | sample SJ1metagenome_FD_168457 | JGI IMG/M metagenome (GOLD analysis project Ga0228535, IMG submission 168457) | Enriched culture of PCE-dechlorinating microbial communities from Ithaca, New York, USA - SJ1 | ecosystem: Engineered > Modeled > Simulated communities (microbial... > Unclassified | place...
ATAAAGTCCTCATGTTGCAAGAAATATCACGTGAGATTGAAGGATTTCTCAAAATTCCACGAACAGTTCTGGGGATTTCAGTAATCTAAATGCATGTTGTTAGAATATTATGGCGGGAACTATAGATAAGGGTATGCATTATAAGATTAACTTGAACTAAAAGTGTGTGGATACACAAAAACGGAGTGTGTTTATGATAATACAAAGAGACAGGTATCTGAAGAAGCTGATCGAAAGAAAAGAGAATAGGCTCGTAAAGGTTATTACTGGCATACGCCGTTGTGGAAAAAGCGTTCTTCTGAACACTATTTATCATGACTATCTGTTGGACTGCGGTGTGAAAGAGTCCCAAATCATAATGCTGGCTTTGGATCAGGACATACATGCCAAATACAGAAATCCACTTGTATTAGGTGAGTATATAAGGAAGTTGGCTTCACAATCGGATGAAATGCATTATGTTTTTCTTGACGAGATACAGAAAGTTGCTGAAATCAAGAATCCATATCTTGAGTCCGATGAAGATACAATAACGTTCGTTGATACACTTCTAGGTCTTATGGCAATCAAGAACATCGATCTTTATGTCACTGGAAGCAATTCAAAGATGCTTTCCAGTGATATTCTGACCGCATTCCGTGGCAGAGGGGATGAGATACGCATGAATCCTCTATCATACAGTGAGTTCTATTCTCAGTATGACGAAGACAAAAGGCACGCATGGAGGGATTACATCACCTATGGAGGCATGCCTTTTGTCCTTAGTAGAAGAAGCCATGAGGATAAAGCAAAATACCTTAGGGACCTGTTTACAAAAATATATATAACCGATGTTGTTGAAAGGAACAGAATTCTCAATGATAGAACGACGCTGGAAGATCTTCTGGATTTTACTGCATCGGCAATTGGGTCCTTCACAAATCCAACCAGACTGGAGCGTACGTTCTTGTCGCTGAAAAAACAGAAAATTTCCCATGTAACAAACTCAAGGTATCTTGAATACTTGGAAGATGCATTCATCTTGTCCAAAGCCAAAAGATTTGACATTAAAGGTAGAAAATATATTGGCTCGCCTATGAAGTACTATTTCACAGATATCGGACTCCGAAATGCCAGGTTGGGATTTCAGCAGATGGAAGAGACTCATATCATGGAGAATGTCATATACAACGAGCTGATGCTCCGCGGATATAGTGTAGATGTGGGAAACCTTGAGGCCTTTGAAAAGGATGCAGATAACAAGACTATAAGGAAGCAGCTGGAAGTAGATTTTGTTGCAAACGATGGATCACGTGTATATTACATCCAGTCTGCATTGTCGATTGATGACGAAACGAAAAGAAACCAGGAGACAAGACCTTTTAGAAACATACCTGATTCATTTAGGAAGATTGTCATTGTCAAGGATGATGTCATTCCTTGGCATGACAATGCAGGTGTCTTGTATTTGGGCATAGAGCAGTTTCTGTTGGATGAGGATTCGATCAGATTGTAGTACAGAGTATGAAATACAAGAGTTCCGTATGATGTCGAACAAGAGATCGCCAACCTCTTGGCTGTCAAGGATCACTACCCGAACCTGGTAGTGACCCTTGAGGATTTCCTGCTCAACCGATCGTATTCTTCAGCACTCCCAGGCCTTCGATGATGATCTGTACCGTATCCCCATGGTGCATCCCGCTGATACCCCCCGGCGTTCCGGTAAGGATGATGTCCCCGGGCAGCAGCGTCATGACCTGGGAGAGGTAGCTCACCAGGAAGGGAACGGAGAAGATGAGATTGCTGGTATTGGACTTCTGCATGGTCCTGCCGTTCACCCTGCTTTCGATGGCCAGGTTGGAGGGATCGACCTCGTCGCTGATGAACGGGCCGAAGGGGCAGAAGGTGTCAAAGCTCTTGGAAATGGTCCACTGGCCCTGCTTGGGCTGCAGGTCTCGGGCGGTTACGTCGTTTGCACAGGTGTAGCCGAGGATGTACTTGTTTACCTCGGTAATCGGGACGAACCTTGCTTTCTTTCCGATGACGATGGCGAGCTCTGCCTCGTAGTCAAGGCGCTTGCACATCGCAGGGTACTGGATGACTCCGCCTTGCTGCAACGCAGCGGTGGATGGTTTGATGAATACCACCGGTTCGGTGGGTATGGGAAGCTGGAACTCCTGGGCATGGTCCTTGTAGTTGAGGCCGATGCATATGGCCTTGGAGTAGTCGCAAGGAGTCAGTATTTCTACTTCCGTCAATGCGAGCTTTCTATCGGTAATGTTGTACGTATCGAATGGTGTTCCTTCGAGTACTTGGACGGTATCGCCCTCGAGCAGTCCGTAGCTGATTGTATCCTGATGTTTGAAGCGTAGGTATTTCATAGCGTCAGCATAGCAAAGAGAGGTAGGAAAGACAATTGACAAACTATGTATTTCCCACCACCGTGTAACCATGAAACGTTATGCAAAATGTCCCTTGGCCCGCACCTGCGGAGCCTGTCAGTTGATGGATTACTCCTACCCCAAACAGTTGGAGATGAAAATGCACTATTTGGATGAGCTGCTTGGGCAGTTCGGTCCGATTGCTCCCATACAAGGAATGGAAGATCCGACTCAATATCGGACCAAAGTGCAAGCCACCTTCGGCTATGATTGGAAAGGCAGCCTGATAAGCGGTATTTATCAGGAGGGTACCCACCATTTGGTTCCGATTCGTTCGTGCATGGTCCAGCATCCCCTCGCCGACGACATCCTCAAGACCATCCGCAACCTTGCCACCCGGTTTCAGATTTCCGCCTATGATGAGGATGAAGGATTCGGCTATCTTCGCCATGTACTGATCAAGATCAGCCGCAAGACAGGCGAGGCCATCGTAGTGCTCGTCTGCGGGCAGTGGCCCCTTCCCTCTGCCGACAACTTCATCGCGGCACTGAAGCAGAAGCACCCCGAGATTACCACCATAGCACTGAATATGAACCGTGAACACACCAGCATGGTGCTCAGCGAAATCCCCATCAAGGTGCTCTGGGGCAAGGGATTTATTGAGGAACAGCTCTGCTCCCTTACCTTCCGCATCTCTCCTTCCTCTTTCTTTCAGGTCAATGTCGAGCAGTCCCAAGTCCTGTATTCGCTGGCCATGCGTATGGCCCAAATTGGCAAGGAAGACGTGGTTATCGATGCCTACTGCGGAACCGGAACCATTGCCTTGATAGCCGCCAAGGAGGGTGCAAGGTATGTTCTTGGTATTGAATCGAATGAACAGGCTGTTGAAGATGCCAAGCTGAATGCCGAGCGCAACAACTTGGCCAATGCCGAGTTCATCTGTGCCGATGCTTCGGTACAGCTGAAGGAGATGGCGAAGGCAAAACGCCTTTGTGATGTATTGTTCCTCGATCCCCCTCGCAGCGGCAGCGATGAGCGCTTTTTGGCAGCGGCCATCAAGCTCGCTCCCAAACGTATTGTGTATATCTCCTGCAACCCCAAGACGCTTGAGCGGGACCTTCGTTACCTTTTACGGTTCAGCGACTATCAGGTACGGGGAATACAGCCGGTGGATATGTTCCCGCATACCGAGCACATTGAGACGGTGGTCCTTTTAAGCAGTGATTAAGTCGATGGCCGTATCAGTATTGATTTGGATGTTGAGAAGATTTTGAGAAACGAGGTTGCTTGTGTTTTGAAAAGTCTAGAAGACAATCCCTATCTCCATCAATGGGAAGTTGATGTGAATCTTCCTGCTGGAAAGTACAGAAGGGTTGTATTTGCAAAACGATACAAGGTATCCAAAGACTGCTGCAACATATTGAGGAGGTGACGTACGCAATACTACCATGTTGATGTATTTTCAAAAGGGCCGCTTACAGGAAATGGATTGACCGTCTTGGTTTGCAATCGATTTCCCACAAGTGAGACGATGCTTCAGATCACTCGGGAAATGAAGCAGTATGAGACGATTTTCCTGAGAAAGCTGGGTGACTGTGAATACAGGGCAAGAATTTTCACGAAGGATGAGGAACTGGACTTTGCCGGGCACCCGATTCTTGGTGCTGCGGCCGTGGTGCAGATACTGGATGCTTGCAAAGAAAAGGCTGAAATCCGGTTCCACCTGAACGCCAAGGATGTTGACGTCAGCAGTGTTGCCATCAAAGATCGGCACGAGTATGTCTGCAGTATGAATCAGGGGCCAGCACAGACAATCGGGTGTATTGCTCCATCCGACTACCCGAAGTTGATCGCCCCGCTTGGCTTGGGTATGGACGATCTTGCTGCAGCGTACCCTTTGGAGGTTGTGACAACCGGTTTGCCGTACCTGATTGTTCCCATCAGAAGCGGAATTGAAAAGGCATGCATTGTTTCAAAGGGCTACGAATCGTTGCTTCTCTCCTATGGTGCAAAGTTTGCCTATGTGTTTTCCATCGAGGCAATGGAAGGGAGAACTTGGGATTTCAGCGGGTTGGAAGACGTGGCCACAGGCAGCGCAGCCGGACCTGTGGGCTCCTATCTGTGTAAGCACGGCGTCTGCCCTGAGGGCGAGGAGATGATCATCCATCAGGGTCGATTCCTTGGAAGACCCAGTGAACTCCGTGTCCTGAAAGAAAAAGAAACAGGAAACATCTTTGTCAGCGGGAATGTATCTATACTTGCCAAAGGAACATTCTATGACAAATGAAACACTGCAAATGAGTCAACTGGAGTGTATGATAGGATGTCTATTGTGTCATCCAGGACAGAGAAATGTATAAGGTTGCAAAAATCTTTCGCAAAGGGGCTGTAGCATGGAAATTAACCGAGACTTCTACTTAGGTAGGTTGATTAAAAGGAACACAACGGCTTGATCAAAGTAATCACCGGTATCCGCCGATGTGGAAAGTCATATCTGTTGAATACCTTGTTCTATAATCATTTGATTGCAACCGGTGTTGATCCCGACCATATCATACGTTTTGCGTTCGATTCGGCAGATGACCTTTTCCTGATCGGTGATAGTCCTGTGCTCATGGAAAAGGAAAAGCGAGGTGTTGATCCCGAGAAGTTTTTGGCATATATCCACTCCATGGTATCTGGCTCAGGAATGTACTACCTGCTGCTTGATGAAGTACAGTTGATGGACTGTTTTGAATCGGTATTGAATGGGTATCTTCGCAGCAAGCACATGGATGTATTCGTAACAGGAAGCAATGCAAAATTTTTGTCAAAGGATATCATTACTGAGTTTGCAGGTCGTGGCGATGAAATCCATATGTATCCGTTGAGTTTTGCAGAGTTCATGTCGGTTTTCAACGGTGATCGATATATGGGCTTGTCTGAGTATCTTCTGTATGGTGGCATCCCCCAGGTGGTCCTTTGTGACGGCGCCAGTGAAAAAACTGCGGTGTTGAAGAACTTGTTCAGTGAGATTTACCTTCGGGATATCATAAAACGCAATCGAATCAAGAATAGTGGGGAACTGGAGGATCTTCTCAACTTCCTAGCTTCATCGATTGGATCCCTGACAAATCCAGAGAAGTTGAGAAATACATTCAAGTCAGTCAAGAAGTCGAAAATCACACCCAAAACCATCAAGAAATATCTGGATCATCTTGAAGATTCTTACCTGATTGAGCCTGCACTCCGGTATGACATCAAGGGGAAGAGATATATTGAGACTCCCATGAAATACTACTTCTCAGATCTTGGTCTTCGCAATGCGAGGCTAAATTTCCGACAAATTGAGCCAACTTATTCTATGGAGAATGTACTATACAATGAGCTTTGCATGAGGGGTTACTGCGTAGATGTCGGTGTCGTGCAGATTGCGGAGAAAGACGAGGATGGTAAAGTGACCCGCAAGCAGCTTGAAGTCGATTTTGTGTGCAACCTTGGCTCTTTTAGATGCTATATCCAATCGGCATACTCTCTGCCGGATGCTGAGAAGCGTATGCAAGAAATTCGACCTTTTAGGAAAATTGATGACTCATTTAAGAAAATCATAGTTACCAGTGACATTGTTCAACCCACGTATGACGAATATGGCATCTTGACCGTAAACATCTATGATTTCCTGCTTGATTCCAGCTTCCTTGAAAATTGATTATACGTTTACGAGCTATAACGATCAAAGATCGTTCTTGCAACCTGGTGCCGTTATTTGGGGATTCTGGGTACTCTCATTGAAAAATTCACTAACATCATAGCATAGAATGTATCAACTTGAGTGGTTGAGGATCTTCTCTCACAGTGCATGGTAGGATGTCTATTGTGTTATCCAGGACAGAAAAATGTGTAAGGTTGCAAAAATCTTTCCTGATGGTAAGATGCCAACGCTCTTCTTCACCCGTAGGCCTATGCTTTGAGGACGTCAAGACCATAAATAGTATCAGTATGTGGCCACACTATGAGTTCTGATTCATTTTCAAATCCAACCTGTTGTGTTCATCTGCAGTGTATATGTCAAAAGCCAGGCTGTGAGAGTATCTGAATTGGAATTGCTGCTTAAGTGAACCCGCTTTTTCCTTGATGGTTTGGAAAGCAGCTTCCAGTTGGGTGCCGTCAGGTATATCGGCTGCAATGAAACGGAAGGGAAACTGACCTTTCGGTTGCCGAATATCCGGGCTTTGGACAATCCACTGTCAGCCAGGACCTGGCAGACGCTCAATCCCATGCCTCCACTTGCTCCGGTGACAAGAATAGTCATACTCATATGCCAATCAATATAGCTGAACATGCAATGCAAATCCACCTTGGTTGGTACCCAAAGATTTCATCAATCCAATCCATGGACAGAGTAGTTCATACCGGTCATAGTAAGAGAAAGGTGATGTACATGGAGAAGGGCACAATAACACTTGTTCGGGTTACAAAAGAGGCCACACATGAGCAAACTGTGTTGAGAAGTCTGCTGAAGATGTACTGCTATGAATGGTCCCAGTATAATCACCTTGAGGTGGATGCAGACGGAACGTATGCATTTGAAGAACATGCGTCAACTTATTGGACAAACGAAGGATACTATGCCTTTCTTATTGCAGTGGATGAACAGTGGGCAGGCTTTGTCTTTTTTGACACCCACGATTTCATCGTGCATACAGACTGTGACTATTCCATGGCCGAATTTTTTGTCATGCATGCGTATCGACATCGCGGCATCGGAAGCTATGTCGCCACCTACCTGTTTGAAACGTTTGAGGGTGCATGGGAGATTGGACGTCATCCAAAGAATCTGAGCTCCGTTCATTTTTGGGACAAGGTGGTCGGTGACTATACGGGCGGGGATTATGAGGTAAGACTTTCCTGCCCCAAGCTGAAGTACCATGACGGGGCTTTGGGAGACGTGCTCTCCTTTCATGCTGACAAGCATGAACGTTTCCTACCGTATCAAGGGAGCCGAGTATGCAGAAGAAGTTGAGAACGGTTCAAAAGATTTTCTTGGGTATATTGGTGGCGGCAATCCTTTTGGTCGGAGCTTTTTTGCTCTACGTCTCTGACTATTACCATGCAGCGGTGGATCTTCAAGAGCGGGCCATGTTCTCAGATATCCGGGTGCTCGATACAAACGATGCCCTCATCGTCGATCCAGGAAACACAAAAACCGCCTTGGTTTTCTATCCAGGGGGAAAGGTCGACCATCGCGCCTACGAACCGTTGGCGCTTCGTATTGCTCAGGCAGGCATCCTGTGCATAGTACCGAAGATGCCATTCAACCTTGCAGTGTTCGGCATCAATCGGGCCGAACGATTCCTTGCGTCCCATCCTGAAATCGAGCACTGGTATGTGGGAGGCCATTCGCTGGGAGGCAGTATGGCAGCCAGCTTTGCCGCCAAGCATGCCGACCAGTTGGAAGGCCTGATCCTGCTCGCTTCCTATACAACGGTCGACATCTCTTCCCTCCCGCTGAGCGTAGTAAGCATTACAGGAAGCAACGATACGGTTCTGAGCAGGGAGGCCTATGAAAAGTACAAGACAAACCTGCCAAAAGGCTATACAGACCTTGTGCTACAAGGTGGAAACCATGCAGGATTTGCTTCTTACGGGGTGCAGAAAGGCGACGGTATCGCCACGCTTAGTGCTGCTGAGCAGCAAGCAGCTGCTGCACAGGCAATAGCTGAATTTTGTCTGACCCGATGATGCGGCAATCTGATGCAAGGTGTACCGCGTTTAAAAATCTCACTTATTAGGAATTGCTGTAAGGATACTCCTTCTCGGTTGCAGACAGGTGATTTTCATCAGTAGGAATCTGGGGTTGACCATATTCACGAAGCATCGCCTCTCTGGTGATAACCCATTGCTTTCCGAATTTACAGCAATCACGCCCTGGAATCAACTTCCTATATGAGATAGCTTTCCTCAGCGTACTTTCACTGAGGCCCCATTGGGATGTAGCAGTTCCGAATGAGATTAGATTGTTGAATGGAGAATTTTCAGTTTGACCATTATGCCATATTTCGTTGGAATCCAAATCAAGCTCATTATTCCATACAATCCCATAACCCCCTGTGTCCACATGGACAGAGAAAAATAACTCAGGCTTGGTTTCGAACACACGAAAGGCCGGGACCTTATGGAATAGTTTTTTTATGTCGTATGTTTTAATGACACCTTCCTCAAACTGAGCACAGAGAATGCAGTCATCCAACGCCCCGATACTTGTAATTCTGTGAAATACAAATTCATTCATCGCTTTACTCCAAAGGGGGAAGCCTTCTAAAAATCTGGGATTCCCAGATTTCTTCTTCATGGGTATGAATACCAATCCACTCAGTTACCAGTGACTTTGCTTTATCTGGAAGAAATCCGGAAAGGATTTCTCCCGTGTTGATATCAAATTCTGCGGCATTGTCTCTGTATTGCGCATGAACGGCCCGGGTTTTAGGAGCAGCGTCGGGCTTCCCATTCGCTTCAATAGTACTACGCTACGCGTGTGTCCCCGGCACTCCCTGATGGATACACAGCCGGTGATGCCTCCATCCGGCGATGTTCTGAAAAAGTTCGTTGATTTCCAGGCGAAGCCTGCCATCGTAAAACTCTCGGCCCTGGCAGGTCTTTACAGGACCCGCGCTACTCGATACAGTGAGGACGTCGGTAAGAGCTCTGGTACACCACCGTATTCACCCTTACGTTGAGAATATATGCAAGACACCATACAACAGAAGGCACCACCGTTGTTTACCAAGCGTGTGGTCCTCTTTCTTCTCAGTCAGAATCTCTCAATATTCGGCTCCTCGGTAGTCGGATTTGCCATCATCTGGTACATCACCTTGGAAACCTCCTCGGGTATCTACCTCATGTTGGCAACCTTGGCACAGATGGTGCCCCACTTGCTTATCAGCCTCTACAGCGGGGTGTGGGCTGATCGTCACAGCCGCAAGATCCTGATCATGCTCAGCGACAGCTTCATTGCAGTCGCCACCCTCGTTTTGGCTCTTATCTTTTCTTTGGGCTGGGAGTCAATCTGGGCAATCCTGGCAGTCTCGGTCATTCGCTCAATCGGAAGTGGAGTCCAGAGCCCGGCTGTGAATGCAATCATACCCCAATTGGTTGCTGAGGAGCACCTGGTGCGTATCCAAGGTATCAACCAGAGCATCAATTCTGCGCTCATGCTCCTCTCTCCTGCAGTAGGGGGAATGATGCTCGGCCTCTTTGGCTTGGTCTCCACCTTCTACCTGGATGTCGTGACGGCAACCCTTGCAGTCCTGGTTTTCAGCTTCATCAAGGTGTCCAAGCCCAAGCAATCGGAACTGACACATTCGGTGGTGGCGGACATCAAGGTAGGTATTTCTTATACTTTCTCACACCCGATTCTCCGCAACCTCTTGATCTGTTACGGCTTCTCGTTCTTTCTCATCACCCCGGCAGCCATCCTTACCCCCTTGCTGGTCGAACGCACCTTCGGCAGTGAAGTCTGGCGTCTCACCCTCAACGAGATGGTCTGGACAGGAGGAGCCTTGTTCGGTGGTCTTTTGGTGTCGCTGAAGGGCAACTTCAAAAGCAAAGTCCATGCAATTGCATACTCGCTGGTCGCCTTCGGCATCTGCTTTGCCTTGCTTGGCGTTGCACCCACCTTTCTGCTCTACCTCATCATCATGGGACTGGGAGGCATATTTGTTCCCTTCCTCAATACCGCCGAAATTGTCATGATTCAAGAGACCACCGATGAAGACAAGCTGGGTCGCGTCTTTTCCATGGTCCAGATACTCAGTGGAAGTGCAATACCGCTGGGCATCCTGATCTTCGGCCCCTTGGCGGACAGGGTCTCGATCCAGCTGCTTCTCAGCATAAGCGGCATCCTCCTGGCTGCAGTCGGCTTGATATATGGGCGAACTGCATCACACCAGCAGGTGATCAAGAAGAGCGAGATACCCATCCAAGGCCAGTGAGAGTTGCGCTGTGCTGATGTATTCGTCCACCGTGTGGGCGAGCGACTCCTCTGAAGGTCCATACCCTATGGTGGGAATTCCGGCCTCTGCGCAAAAGTGGCTTGCATTGGTGCAGAAGCTGTAGTGGGAAAGAGGGCTGGAGGGCAGGGCGGCCTTGGCTGCCTGTACCAATGGATGGTCCTCATCGAGGAGCCATGCAGGGAAAAACCGCTTTGCAGTTATACTCTTGCCGGTATAACAGGTAAGGCTGCCTTCAGCCACCGAAACCGTCGCTCTGATATCAGGATGCTTGTCCAGGATCTGTTGGATCGGGGCCAGGATGGATTTTTCGGTCTCTCCCACAAGCAGGCGCCGGTCGAAGGTGACTTTGCAGGACTCAGGCACGACGGACAGAGCCGGGTAGGGAGATGAGACAATGTCGGTCAATACCAGAATCCCCTCTCCGAGTACTGGATGATGCGGCGCTTTGAGGGCAAGAATCTCAGGCAGTAACGTCAGCATGGCGGTAACAGCATTCACCCCTTCGTCGGGATTGGAGGAGTGGCAGCTTTTTCCAAAGGTTTGCAACACAACTTCTGCACGGCCCCGTTGCCCGCGCTTGATCGCAAGCGAGGATGCTTCTCCCACGATGACAACATCGGGTTTGACGAACTTGGTGACCAGGCGGGATGAGATACCCTCAAAGCACTCCTCGCACACAGTTGCCGAGACATGGAGTGAACCTCGAAACTTGCCGCCTGTCTTCTTCTTGAACTCTGAGGCAGCAAGCATCATTGCACTGAGTGCACCTTTCATGTCGCTGCTGCCTCTGCCGTATATGCGTCCCTCGGTCAACCGACCTGCAAAAGGATCATGGTTCCACAGATTGGGATTCCCCACACCCACGGTATCGATATGACCGTCCATGAGGACGGCCGGTCCCTCCCGGCTGCCGAATATGCTGCCGACGACACTGCCATAGGCATCGATGGAGACCTCGTCATAGGCGAGACTCTGCATGGTCTTTTGGATGAAGGAAGCCGCTTCTTTCTCGAACCCTGAGAGACTGGGGTGTTTGATCAGGTCTTGGCAAAGCGTTATCAGTTGTTCGTTGGTTTGCATGACCCTATCGTAGGACAGATGGAAAGAAAGTCAAGCTTTGTTGAGGACCTTGGTGATGAAGGTTTCGATCAAGTCCGGATTGAACTGGGTGTTCTTGCGCTCTCTGAGCACAGCAATCGCCTCCTCTTCGCTGATGCTCCCTCCATGCAACCTGGGTCCGACAAAATCGGCGTAGGTGTTTGCAATGGCAAGAATCTGAGCCTCTTGGGGAATGGCCTCATGCTTCAAACCTTGAGGGTAGCCGTTGCCGTCCCAGCGTTCGTGGTGATGCAGTACCGCCACAGAGAAGGATGCATACTCTCCAACCGAGCGCAGGATGTTGTACCCGATCTCGGCATGGCGCTTGAACTCAAGGTTTTCACTGCGGGTCATCTCCGAGCTTGACTTCTTGATGATCGCCGGGGAGATGGCGATTTTTCCCAAGTCATGATAGGTGCCTGCAAGTCGCAGTTCCTGGATTTCATGCTCCTGATAACCAAGAACCCGGGCGAACGAACCAGCCAGATCGGCCACCTTGCGGCTATGCTCTTCGAGGGTGGGGTCTTGGGAGAACAAGCGCTCAAGCAGTGAGGAGATGACCTGCTTCTTGAATGACAGGCTGCTGGCGAGCTTGTTTTGGTACATCACATCCTCGGCTGTCTTGAAGGTGTCCTCGAATTGGTCCTCCCCCTCTTCCTTCACTGCGTACCCGAAGGAGACCGAGACCTGGATGCCTTTGATATGCTCTTTCTCAAGAGCGGTGTTGAGGCGTTTGACGATGGCTTGGGCATGGAGGGCATCGGTCTGCGGCAACAGGAGGACGAATTCATCACCCCCGATGCGGCTGATGATGTCGTCCTCGCGGCAGGTTTTGCGCATCACCTCGGCAACCTTGCGCAGCAGCTCGTCCCCGGCCTCATGGCCGAAGGCGTCATTGGTCAGCTTCAGGCCGTTCACATCTGCAACGACCAAGGTAAGGGGGTAGTAGGGTTCTGAATCCACTTCATGCTTGACCTGGTCGTAGTACCGGCGGTTGTTCAGGGTGGTCAGGGGATCGGTGAAGCTGAGCGAGAGAATCTCATGCTGTTTTTTCCGTTGCTCAGTGCTGTCGCGGAAGACCAGCACCACTCCGGTGATGTTCATTTCGGCATCGAGGATGGGGGCAGCACTGTCATCAATGTACCGTTCGAAGCCGTCGCGGGCTATGAGGATGGTGTCCTCTTCCAGTTCAATGGCATGCTTTACAGCAAGAACCTGTTCTACAGGATTGGGGCATGCCGATCGGTCCTTGCCGTACAGGATCTTGAAGATTTCCTCGAATCGCCTTCCTTTCGCTTCCTCTGCATTCCAGCCGGTAAGTATCTCTGCTGCCTTGTTCATGAATTGAACATTGCCGTGTGCATCGGTGCTTATTACTCCGTCACCGACGGAGAGCAGGGTGGTCTCAAAGAGGTTCTTCTCATAAATGAGCTGTGCCTCGGTCTCTTTCTGGTGGGTGATGTCGTCGATGATCATCACAAAATAGCTGTATCCTGGACTGAACGAGGAGATCCTGAAGAGCCTGCCCAGGCCGGCGTTGTACGCTTCGAAGATCATAGACTGCCCGGTTAAGGCGACCTTGCCATTGTATTCGAACCAATACGGCTCCACCACATCGATAATTTCAGTGATTCTCTTGCCGACAGCGTTCTTGTTCTCAAGGCCCGTCTGTACTTCAAAGTTCTGGTTGACCCTCAGGATGCGGTAGTCGTTGGGAACCCCGTTCTCATCCAAGAGAATCTGGCAATAGGCAAACCCTTGGTTCATGCTCTCAAATATTTTACGGTTCTCTTCCTCGCTGCGTGCCAAGGCCTGGGCGTCGGCCACCCGCTTGGAAATATCGGCATGGGTGCCTGTCATGATGACGGGATTGTGTTGGTCGTCCCAGGTTATCACCTGCCCGCGATTGAGAATCCAGACCCAGTGACCGTCCTTGTGCTGCATGCGGACGTCGCAGGAGTAGAAGTCGATCTGACCGCTGAAGTGTTGCTGGAGCTGCGAAAAGGAACGTTCAAAATCCTCAGGTTCGGTCAACCGCTTGAAGGTCTCGATGGTGACCGGCTCGAGTTCTTCTTTCGTGTAGCCAAGCAGGGCCGCCCAGTTGTCGTTGATCTGGACCGTTCCGGTTACAATATTCCACTCCCAGGTGCCCAGATTCGAGCCCTTGATAATCGAGGCGAACCGGTCGCGGGTCGAGCGAAGCTCACTCTGGTCGCGTTCCTGCTGGCGGCGGTAGCGGTCCAGACGAATTACCGCCCCACGGCCTGCAAAGAAGGTGATGAGTATGATTATTACCGGCCCGAAGAAGGTGACAAATTGATCGAGATTATACCAATGATCTAATTCCTGCTGCCTGATTGCCAGCAGTTCATATTCGCTTTTCTCGATCTCGTCGAGGATTGTTTCCAACTCCCGGGAGATGGTTTTTGAGACTTCCATCAGGTGATTGAGTTCATCCTTCTCAAAGTATGTGGACACCTCCCCGGTAACGGCGTCACGGAATGCAAGCATCGGCTGTACTGCTTGGACGATTAATTCATCGAAGGCGGCCTTCAATTTCTCCAAGCGCTGTTGTTGCACCTCATCGTCACGGGTGAGTATGCTCAGTTTGGTATGGTGTTGGTCGAAGGAGTAGGCGCTGACTCCGATCTCTTGCAAATAGCGCCGGTCACCGGTTAATAGATAGCCTTGTTCGGCTATGCGGATATTGAGAAAGGTTCGCATCAGGCTCTTGGTTTCGGTGATGACATCATAGGTATGACTGAGCTCGCGATTGGTCTCAATCGCGTGGGTGGTCAAGCTCAACTTGATGTACCCAACGACAAAGAGGGCAATCAGGATGAGCACCAAACCGATGATGAATCGTCGAGTAATGCTCTGTTCTTTAATAGGGTATGTCTCCTTTCCTTTTTCATATAATACCCATATAAAGGATTGCATAACAAGAGTTTTCCTATCTGTGCAAACGCTATCGGTGCATCAATGTGTAGTATGTATTTTCCAATCGATGAAAACAATACATGATAGGGGAGCCTGTCTCATAATTCCAGCAGAATTGATGTTTCTGTCCAAAAGCATTAGGGAGTTGCCTTGGTTGCAAGAAAACAGGCTGTTGGAATTCCAACAGCCTGAAAAAGGTGATGCATGCTCATCCGATCTAGAAAACAGAGTCCTTGTCGTAGAAATTCATGACGTTGTTCTTGTCGACCAACACCGAAGGAAGCACTACGGCGGTAGGAGACTTGGCGGTATGGAAGGCATCACTCTTCTTGCCTTCAACCACATCGAGACAGTACATGATCGCATCATAGACCATGGACGGGTGGTACGTGGCGGTTGCCTTTACCAACGGGTCGTTGTTGATGATCATCTCATAGGCAGCCTTCGATCCTGCACCGCCGAATACCAGCTTGATATCCTTGCGGCCGCTCTCCTTGATGGCTTGCAGGACACCGATCATGACATCGTCGTCCTGGCAGTAGACAGCATGGATCTCTGGATACTTCTGGATGTAGTTCTCCATCAGCTCAAGTCCCTTCTGCGTGGACCAGTCGGCGAAATCATAGTTCCTGCCGCCGGCGAGGTTGATCAGCGTCGGCTCTTTGGCCATCTCGTCGAAGAATGCGTTCATGCGCTCTCCATCGATGACGACCGGCATGCCGCCCATTGCAACATACTTGGTCAGTTTGTTGGCTTTCATGTAATCACGTACGAAGGCGCCGGAGACCTTGCCCATTTCGTGGTTGTTGCCGGCAAGGTTTACATACCCGAAGGTGGTGTCGGTCAATCCACGGTCAACAACGATGCACTTCACTCCAGAAGCATGAGCTTCCTTCACCACAGGAGTCAGCGGGGCGGACTCGTGAGGAAGGACTACCAGATAATCCATACCCCAGACCATCAGGTCTTCGATATCGGAAATCTGTTTTGCATAGCCGTCGGCATGGAGGACCTTGAACTCATACTTGCCGGGATACTTCTGCTGGAGTTCCCTCACTGCCTTGTCAGCCCACCAGCCAATGCCGCCGGTCCAGCCGTGGTCGGGAGAAGGTACTGCAATACCGATCTTCGGAACACTTTCTTTTGGTTCAGAAACGCCTTGGGCAAAGACCAAGCCTACCGAAAAGACCAAGCAAAGAACAATTACCAATACTCTCTTCATTTCCAATCCTCCTGTTTATTTGTTACCGTTGTTGTACTGAAGCAGTACCGCAACAATAATCACGAAACCCTTGACAGCCTGTTGCAGGAAGGCACTGATGCCTCCCATGACAAGCATGTTGTTGATGATGCCCAACATCACGGCCCCCATCATGGTGCCGATGATGCTGCCCTTGCCGCCGCTCATCAGCGTCCCCCCGATGACCGCTGCTGCAATGGCATCCATTTCATACCCCGCACAATCGCTTGGATTGATGCAGTTCAGCCTGCTCGACCACATGATTGCCGTAATTCCTACCGTGAATCCGGTGATGACATACGGAAAGAACTTGATTACAGCCACATTGATGGCCGAATACTTGGCCACCTGCTCATTGCTGCCTGTAGCACAGATATACCGCCCGAAACTGGTATGGTTGAGCAAAATATGCAGGATGATGCCTACGATGACGAAGAACCATACGGGAGTCGGCAGTCCGAGGATCGAACTGCTTCCCAATTTGCCGTACCCCATGTTGGCCGAAAGGATGGTCCCTGCATTGGAAAAGTACTGAATGAGCGACCGGAATATGGACATGGTGCCTAAGGTAACGATGAAGGGTGCCATCTTGAACTTGGCGACCATAATGCCGTTCAGCGCACCACAGAAAGAGCCGAAGACCAGTGCAAACAGGAAGGTCAGCACGATTCCCATCGTCGAAGTCGGGCCGAAGAGGTTGAGGAAGAAGATGGAGATGCCTCCCACGAATGCCGTCATGGACCCGACCGAAAGATCGATGCCGCCGGAGATGATGATCAGCGTCATCCCCAAGGAGATGATGCCTGTATAGGATATTTGCCTGAGAATGTTCGTAAGGTTCCTGAATTTGAGGAAGTTGGGCCACCCGACGATGGTGGCGATGATCACCAGGATGATGAATGCCATCCCCAGCGAGTGGTCCTTGAAACGAAAGTTGCGTACATATGCAATGATTTTATTTTCACCCATCTTGCTCTACACCCTTTTTATCCCTGTTGCTTGGAACACAATGTTCTCTTCTGTGACCTGTCCTTTCTCCAGGCAGCCGGCCACTCTTCCTTCACGCATGACATAGACCCGGTCGCACATGCCGATTATCTCTTCCATTTCCGAAGAGACGATGATGCAACTGATCTGCTCTTGTGCAAGGCGGTGGATGAACTCGTAGATTTCCTTCTTCGAGTTGATGTCGATACCGCGCGTCGGCTCATCAAGTATGAGAATCTTGGGATCGGTATCCATCCAGCGGGAAAGATAGACCTTCTGCTGGTTGCCGCCGCTGAAGAACCTGAGCTGTGACTTTTTGGAAGCAGCCACAATCCTGAACTCCTTCATGTAGTGTTCAGCCGCTTGAGCCTCCTTGGCCTTGTCGATCAAGCCGCATCTCAGGTACTTCTCCTTCAGGGAAATCAAGGTGATGTTTTTGGGAATGTCATAGTTCATTACCACTCCCTTTCCTTGGCGGTCCTCGCTGATGTACCCAAGCCCATATCGCACTGCATCCTTGGCGCTACGGATTCGTACGGTTTTGCCTTCGATGCGCACCGCCCCCTTTTCCGCCTTTCTCAGGCCCATCAAGGCTTCCATTGTCTCGGTGCGCCCGGCACCCACCAGGCCTGCGAACCCCAAAATCTCCCCCTTGCGCAAGAAAAAGGAGACATCCTTGAGCAAGGAACCCGAACAGAGTTTTTCAACTTCAAGAATCACGTCCTTGCCGGTACTGTCGATCTTTTCAGGAAAGACCTGGTTGAAATCACGCCCCACCATTTTTTTGGCTAGAATCTGGGAAGAGAGGCCCTTGACTTGGTCGATGCTGACCAGCTTTCCGTCGCGCAGCACCGTTACCCGGTCGCAAATGGCCAGGATTTCCTGAAGCTTGTGCGACACAAAGAGTATCGTCACTCCCTTCTGCTTGAGCTTGCGCATCAAATCGAAGAGCGTTTGAATTTCCACCGCGGTAAGGGTGGTGGTCGGCTCATCAAAGATCAGGATCCGGGCATCGAGAATCATCGCTTTTGCAATCTCGACCATCTGCTTCTCGGCTACTGACAGCTCGCTGACCATCCTGTTGACATCGAGAGGCATCTTCAACAGGTTGAGCTGTGCCTCGGCTTCCTTGCGCATGGCACTCTTGTCCAGCAAGATTCCCTTGTGCAACTCGCTTCCAAGAAAGATGTTCTCATAGACCGTTAGGTAGTTGATCAGATTGAATTCCTGAGGAACAATGCCGATCCCCAGGCTTTTTGCGGTGATGTAATCGGGAATTTCGGTGACCTTCCCTCCAAGACGGATGACTCCATCCGTCTTCTGGTAGATGCCGCAGATGATTTTGATCAACGTCGACTTGCCGGCACCGTTTTCCCCGATCAGGCCCATGATCTCCCCCTCCTGAATGCTGAAGGAGACCCGGTCCAGGACCCGTACGGATGAGAATTCCTTGATGATTCCTTCCAGCTCCAGAAGGGTTGCGCGCTCGCTCATCAATTCTCCATTGCCCCGTCAAAGTCAACGTTCGAAGGATCGAAGTCAATCTTTCGTACCAGAGCAAGAGCTTCCTTGGCACCAAAGAGCCTGTCCATGCCGTTGTCTTCCCACTCGACGGAAAGCGGTCCGCGGTAGCCTGCCGCATTTGCCTCGCGGATGATCAGGTCGAAGTTCACATCGCCATGCCCGGGGGAGACGAAGTTCCAGCCGCGCCTCAGGTCCCCGAAGGGTAGGTGCGAACCCAGAATTCCGCTTCTTCCATCAAGTTTGACCATGCTGTCCTTGATATGCACATGGTAGATCGAACAGGCAAAGTCACGGAAGAAAAGTGCGGGGTCGATACCCTGCCACTGCAGGTGGCTGGGATCGAAATTCAAGCCCAGAGTTTTCCGTCCCTTGAAGGTTTCCAGCAGTTTGACGGTGCTGTAGTAGTCATAGGCGATCTCGGAGGGGTGGACTTCGAGGGCGAATTTCACTCCCTGCTTGTCAAACTCATCCAGAATCGGTGTCCATAAGCGGAGAATCTCCTGATAACCGTCCTCGATCAACTTGCTTGAATTGGCAGGAAAGGAGTAGAAGTACTTCCAGATCGGGGAACCCATGAAGCCCGTCACTACCTTGCACCCCATGTTCTTGGCTGCCTGGGCGGTATACTTCATCTGCTGGATTCCCCAGTCCCGGATCGCTTGGTCATTGCCGCTAAGATTCTTGGGGGCAAAGCCTGCGAGACGAGGATCGCCGAAGGCATCCCCGACGCACTGGCCGGCCAGATGGTTGCCCAGTGCATAACAGCCGAGATTGTATTTTTTAAGGATTGCCAGCTTCTCTGCGACATACGCAGGGTCCTTGGCGGCTTTCTCGACGTTCATATGATCACCCCAACAGGCGATTTCCACCCCGTCGTAGCCCATTTCACTTACTGTTTTGCACATCACTTCAAAGGGAAGGTCAGCCCACTGACCAGTAAAAATCGTCACCATCCTTGCCATATCGCTCTCCTTATTCCTTCATTACTCAATGTCGATCCATACAGAGCCTTTCTTGCTGCTCTCGACACACTTGTTGATGAAAATCACACCCTCAAGACCCATTTCCACACCGGGGAAGTCCAAGTCGGAAGCGCTCAACTTCTCACCTTTGAGGTGCTTGGACAGGGCGAGGACAAAAGGTTTGTAGATATTTGCGAAAGCTTCGAACAAGCCCTCGGGGTGCCCGCTTGGAATGCGTGAGTATTGCTGCGCTTCGGCTGCGAATTGATCGCGTCCGCGGCTCCATTTCTGCTTTGGCCCATCATGGGGGGTGAAATAGAAGTGGTCGGGGTCTTCCTGCGCCCATTCGAGGCCGCCCTTTTCTCCGAACACCCTGAGCCTGAGGGCATTGTCATAGCCGAAGGCTATCTGGCTCGACCAGTACAGCCCCTTCGAGCCGCCCTCGTATTCCACCATCACCGAAGCATTGTCGTCCAGCGTACGTCCGTCCACCAGGGAATCAAGCCGGGCGCAAACGCGTTTGATCTTCAGGCCCGTGACGGTTGCGACCAAGTTCTCGATATGACTTCCGATGTCCCCAAGACAGTTGGAGATGCCTGAAATCTTTGGATCCATGCGCCAAGGAGCTATCGAGCTATGCTCATCGATGGGGTTGGCAAGCCAATCCTGAGGGTATTCAGCATTCACGAAGCGAATCTTTCCCAAAAGGCCGTCGGCTACCATTTTACGCATCTGTTTTACGGCAGGGTAGCCGGTATAGGTGTACGTGACACCGAACAGGAGATTCTTCTCCTTGCAGATCCGGGCCAACTCTTGGCTCTGTTCGATGGTCCAGGTCAGGGGTTTGTCGCAGACAACGTGGATGCCTTCCAACAGAAAAGCCTTGCAGATGTCATAGTGGGAGTTGTTGGGAGTGACGCATACGGCAAATTTGATGCCATCGCTGCGCTTTGCTTCTGCTTTGGCCATTTCCTGGTAATTGGAGTACAAGCGATCAGAGTCGATGCCCAATTCCTGCCCAAAGGCCTTTGACTTTGCAGGATCTTTAGAGAAACAACCCGCTTTCAGAACTGCAAGGTTGTCAATACGGAGAGCTTTTCGATGCACATCACCGATGAAGGCTCCTTTTCCTCCTCCAATCATTCCGTACGGAATTTGTTCCATGGTCCCTCCTATGCACGCACGTGCATAACATATTGAAAACCCGTGCGTTTCTATTTTACGAGTTTATGGTACCACGTTTTTGCTCTTTCGCAAGGAAAAATGACAGAAAGAAATACACATCAATGCCTGCAGGCTTTGAGGTAGGAAAGGGCTTTCACTTTGCCTTCAATGTCCTCAAAGAAGGAGGAGCTCGTGGTTTCCAGGTCAATGCTCCCTCTATAACCACCTTGTTCGAGCAGAGCACAGAGTGAATGCCAGTCGGTATCACCAAGGCCGGGAAGGGTGGTATGGATGGCTTTTCTCTTGGCAAACAGCCCGAAGGTTTTCAGTGTTTCCCAGTCGACACGGGCATCCTTGCCATGAATGTGCTTGACTTTATCCAACCACCGGGAGAGCTGAGCAACCGGGTCGACGAACGCTTCCACCTGGTGGCAGGGCTCCCACTCCAGGCCAAGCCTCTCATTGTCAAGCGTGGAGAACAGGAGGTTGAAAGCATCATCGTTGATGGCAATATTCCACTTGCCCTGCTTCCAGGTATCCCCGAGTCTGCAGTTCTCCATAAGCAGGCCTTTGCAGTCGTTTTGATACGCCAGCTCCAGCAGTTCGGAGAACAAGGCTTTCCAACTCACAAGAGAATCTTCCACCGAAGTACCAGGCACTCTTCCTGCAAAACCGGTTACAAAAGGATCCCCGAAGCGTGATGCACTTTCGATGAGGCGCTTCCAGCCTTCGGCGGTTTCTGCTTTCTGCAAAGGATTGCCCCAGATTGAGAGGGCTGCTACCTCAAGGCCCGCTGTTTGCACCTCTGCAGCCAAAGAATCCAAGTCACTATCTCCAAGGGTCTCCCAGAAGCTGATCGAGAGTGTTTCAAACCCCAGCTTCTTGAGCAGTCTCAGCGTCTCTTTGTCCAGTTCACGGGCACCAACCAAGGCTCCAACTGCAATGCTCATCCGATCATCTCCTCCAGCAGGCCCTGAACCGAGAGTCCGTCCTCCAGGTTGGGCCTTCCTGCTTGGTCCAGATCGACCCAACGCACAAAGGTTTGATAGGTTGATGGAGGTGCAGGTGCGCTGACGTGATAGCTTTCTCCCCCACCAGGAGCAACAAGAATCTGCTTGCGGTCGAGTGAGGTGTTCATCTCCAAGGTGGCCTGTGTTCCCACAACCTTCAACTGCAGCGAATCGTCGGATTGCTTGTCGGCATAGGAACAGCCAAGGATGCAGGGAACATCGTTGCCGACTTTGAGCTCTCCCTGGTATTCGATCAATACCTGGTCGGTGACGGTAGAGAGGGTTTTTACAAAGCATACCGATCCAAACAGGAGCAGGAGGAGATCCAGCAGGTGACTGCCCAAATCGGCGAGGCAGCCACCCCGATTATAGGAGGGAAGCAGGCGCCACTTCCATCGGAAATCCTGCTCGGGATCTCCCCATACATGACTTTGCTGCCAACTCTGCAGATACATTGCCTCAACACGCATCAGGGCCCCAAGCTTCCCAGTGTTGAGTACTTCTTGGGCTGCCGCCAATGCCGGAATGCTGCGCTTGGAGAAGTTTACCATGAAGGGGACATTGAAAGAGGCCTCATCGAGCTGCCGGGCCTGCTCAAGGCTCGTACACAACGGTTTTTCACAGAAGACGGCAAATCCAAGCTGAAGTGCCAGCAGACAGCACTGATGGTGGAAGGCATCGGGAAGACAGCAGCTGACAGCATCGGCCCTGCCTTGGAAACGGGAGAGCTGATCGACGTCTGCATAGGCTTCAGATACTGCGTAGGTGGAGCAGAAATGGCTTCGGTGCTCGTCGTTGTGGTCGATGGCTCCGACCAACTCAACTCCCAGTTCGATGAATTTCTTGGCTTGGTAGGTACCCATGCCCCCGCAGCCGATCATGATCAGTTTCATCAGGCACCTCCGTATCGCGTGGTGGACTTGCGGATGACGAAGTCGGTATCAGCCCACTTCTGCTGTCCAGCCCTTCCCTGCTCGATCATGCTGACCAACATCAGGATTGCTTCTTTTCCCATCTCGGTGATGGGATGGTTCACTGTGGTCAAAGGCGGGGCGCTGGTGCTTGCAGGCTGGAAATTGTCATATCCGATGACCGAAATATCCTGCGGCACCCGTTTTGTGTGTTCACTGCAGGCTTGGAAGAATCCGAAGGCTTGGCGGTCGCTGGCTGTCATCACCAATGACGGCCCGTTTCTCAGCTGGCTGAAGGCGTCAAAGCCCGAACTGCGCGAGAAGTCACCTTCAACGATTGTTGTCGTACAGTGGTGGTGTGCCGCCAATTTCTCGAACATGGCCAGCCTGTCCTTGCCGTTCTTGAACTGCAGGTCTCCGGTAATGTAGCCGATGTGTGAGTGGCCCAATCCAATTGCATGCTCGAAGGCTTTGGTCATGCCCACATCCGGTCGCGCATAAATGCTGGCCGCACCTTGTTGATAGTTGTTGACCAGGACAAAGGGAAGTGAATGGTCTATCAAGGGCTGCAGTTCCGGGAAATGGTCCTTGGTGATGGCGAAGACCAGGCCGTCAAAGCTATGGCTGTTGATGAGCTCCTGATAAGAACGATACCGGCCCAAATGGTTCTCGAAGACGATGCTGATCGTATAGTTGTGTTCAAGGCTTCCCAGCAGCAGGCCATCGAGCAACGAGGGGAAGTAGGGGCGGGTGAAGGGCATGATTGATGGGTAGAAGGGGACCACAAAACCGATGGCGAAACTTCGGTTGCTCGCAAACAAGGTGGCGGTTCGGGAGGGGAAATACCCCAGCTTCTCTGCAGCCTGCCTGACCTTCTTCTTGATCTCTTCACTGATCAGAGGGGAGTTGTTGAGTGCACGCGATACCGTCGATTCCGATACCCCTGCCGCCTTTGCAACATCCTCTCTTCCAACACTCTTTCCCATGCACGCAAGTGTAGCATGGGTTTCCTTGCTTGGGTACGGGTTTTCCAAGAACACAAGCTGTCGGCACAGAACACTGGAAAACAGATACTCTACAGTTAATAAAATAAATTATTAATAAGTACTTGATATTATTAATGAGATTGATTACTATCAGCTCATCAGATATCACAACAAAACCCAAGGAGATACACATCATGGAAGAAATGCAGAACACCGGTACCAGCATGCCTTTGATCGGAGACAAGGCTCCCGCTTTCAAAGCGGTTACCACCCAAGGACCGATTAGTTTTCCCGAGGATTACAAGGGCAAGTGGGTTATCCTTTTCAGCCATCCGGCAGACTTCACACCTGTCTGTACCACCGAATTCATGACATTCGCCTCGATGGCTGATGAGTTCAGATCCCTGAACACCGAGTTGGTCGGTCTTTCCATCGACTCGCTGTATGCCCACATCGCCTGGCTGAGAAAAATCCAGGAGCTTGAGTGGAACGGCATGAAACATGTTGAGGTGAAGTTCCCGGTCATCGAGGATATCAAGATGGATGTCGCCCGCAAGTACGGCATGGTCCAGGCCCAGTCCTCCACCCAGGCGGTTCGTGCGGTCTTTGTCATCGACCCCAACGCCGTCGTGAGAACCATTCTGTTCTATCCCGCTTCCACCGGCCGCAACTTCGACGAGATCAAGCGCGTCGTGCTCGCGCTTCAGAAGGCCGACAAGGAGCAGATCGCCACTCCTGCTAACTGGAGACCCGGTCAGGATGTCATCATCCCCACCCCCGGCAGCTGCGGGACGGCCAAGGAGCGCATGGAGAGCAAGGACGAGAATCAGTACTGCCTTGACTGGTTCCTCTGCTTCCGTAAGGAAACAAAGTAAATAAACAGAAGAACAGCTAGTGAAATGCAACCAGGGAGAGCAACTGCTCTCCCTGATTGCAGTATCCACACGAGGTAGTTGTTATTTGTAGGAAATCGCACCCTTGGTGCATACGCGCTCACACTCATGGCACACCAGGCACTCGCTCTTCACTATCCGGTGTTTCTCTTCCTTCACAATGGCCCCGCTTGGGCAGGCCTTTGCACACCGGTTGCAGTTGGTACAGAGCGATGGGTCAATGACCATGGACTTTTTAGCCCCCCTTGCCGGCAGGGAGAGGATGGTCCCGTAGGGGCAGAGCCAATGGTGCCACAGCTCTTCCTTAAAGAAGAGGGAGAGAAAGACTGCCGCTACAACAAGCGATGGCAGGACGGGAAGCTTTTTGCCGGTTCTGAAAACCACGACCATCACAGCCAAGAATCCCAGAAGCATAAGAATCCTGAATACTCCGTTCTTGAAAAAAGCGGGAGTCTTCAGGCTCTTGATCTTCAGCTTTTTCTTCAGGTAGGCCATGGGCCTCAGGATGGTGTTGATGGGACAGATCCAGCCACAGTAGAAGCGGGAGAAGAGAAGGGCGAGGATTGTTGATCCAACGAAGATTGCCATCCAGACCTGCACTTTCCCTTGGATGAGCAAAAAGACAAAGAGAGCCAGGAATACGACCTGAACGGTCCGTTGCAGTACTTTTTTCATAGAGTTTGTGCCTTGTATACCCGTGGGTGGGGTGCCTTTACGATGAAGAATTCCAACACTTGTTTGCTTGTATTCGAAATATTCATTTTGATGTGGCATGGTATATTCACCACCGAAGCCTGATAAGAGTGTGCCTCCTGGTCTTCCAGCTGAATCGTGAGGCTGCCTTGTACAACAATCAGATAGACGCTCGAATCGGAATAGTGTTCAGGTAGTGCATCACCTGGTGCCAACACTACGTGGTTGATCATCGCAGTGTCGTCTCCGATCAGTTTCTCTATGACCTTCTCGTTGCTTTGCGTGTAGGTATAGGGCTTTTCAATCATGGAATTCTCCTTCTTGCAGTAAAGCTAGTGGGCTGTAAAGTCTAGTGCTTGTATATTTGCTTCGAGCTAAAATGGTGAGTAGCAAGGCCAAGGAGGAGAAGATATCTGCGATATCTGACAGAGGAGAACGCAGCTACCCGGCGTTTGGGCTGAAGAAAATGAAAGAAATAGGATTTACAGACCACTAGTATAGGAAACAAGAGCGCGATAGACTGTTACATATGCTACACTTTTGGAGGTTTGCATGGAAATTGCACGCTCACTGTCCAAGGTTGCCCTGTTCCAATGCTTTTCAGAAGAGGAGTTGTCTCAGTTTCTCAAGGAAGGCGGCATGAAGCTCATGCACTATGCAAAGAATCAACTGGTTGCTTTGCAGGGCGACGCATGCACCTCCCTCGATGTGATAGTGGAAGGCAGGCTCTCGCTGCAGAGCATCGACGAGCAGGGGACCGTCTTCAAAGCCAGAGTGCTTGAGGCAGGAGAAATCTGGGGGGCGACTTTGCTCTTCAGCAGGTACAACCAGTATCCGCTCCAGGTTGTTTGCGACCGAGCATGCAGCGTCATACGGATCAAGAGAAGTGTGGTGTTGTCCCTGTGTTCAGCCAAGCCGGATTTTTTGGTGGGTTTGCTGCAAATCATCAGCGACCGCACCTATGAGCTGGGCCTTACCGTAACCAAGCTCAATGAGCAGACGCTCAGGCAAAGCCTGCTCGATTACTTGAGCCAGCTTTCCCTGCAGCAGGGCAGCGATATGGTGACCTTGCCGATGAGCAAGACCGAGCTTGCTCGTCGGCTTGGGTATGCACGCACTTCCCTGAGCCGGGAGCTTGCATTGCTGAGAAACGAAGAGTTGCTTTCCTTCAATGGCCGGCAGGTGCATCTTCATATTTCTTCAAAGAGTTAAAGAGTAGGTGAAGATATGCTTGCAGGTGTTGCCTTCCTACCCCTCTGTTGCTATAGAAATAGGTAACAAGAGATGAAGGAGGATTGCCTATGAAGCGAACACGTATACTCTTGATGATTGGTCTACTTGTATTGGTTGGAATGGCATTCTTGGCAGCCTCTCCGACCGCTGAGAAACAGTATGCTGCTCTTCAGAATTCGGATATCACAGCCACGAGTCTTGAAGATCTGAGGAAGTCCATCGATACCCTGAAGCGAGCGGTGGTACGCGAACAGGACGAAGCGTACAAGAATCTTACCCAGGCGCGGGCCAAGGGCGATAGAGATGCCTACCGTGAGGCTTGGGAGAATCTGGACAGGCTTGCAAGCTACCAGATGACCAGCGCTCAGACCGATGCATTGCTGCAGAGGATTCTGGCCCTTGATGAGCCCGAGCGAAGCGAGTATGCCGCATGGCTCTATCAAACCAGCCCCCACTATAAGCCGTCGCTGACGCTCGACTTCTCTGCCAAGGATGAGACCTACAGCTACAGCTATCGTCAGCAGATCCGTCGCGAGCCGGGGTCTGAGATCACCCTTCCCGACAGTTCCCAGATCAAGCTCAATTCGGCTCGCCTAGGCGTACTTGTCGGCTGGGGTTTGACCCCCGATGAGGTCACTTATCAGCCAGGGGAGACGATTACCATGAGCTATACCGATCAGACGCTCTATGCCATCTACCAGAGCGGGGTCAGGTTCGTCGACGAAATGAACAAGACCGATATCTTCTTTGAGGAAGGCAAGGTAGAGGTTCCGACGCCTACCAGTGGTGATGCTTCGGCGATTTTCGCCGGTTGGTATGACCGCACGACAGGAAAGCTCATCACCGACCCGTCTACCTATACTGTAGAGGGGAAAGGGGCGCTCTTCGAGGCGTTATGGAAGCAACTTGCAATCGAGGATGTAACCGTCCTCTACTACGACCGGACAAAGCTTCCAACCAACACCCAGATCGGTATCGGGTTCTCCTACACCAATACGGGTAATGTGAACCTCACAGGTCTGAAGGCGACGCTCTCATCTGAGAGTGAATATGTCAGGATGTTGAAGGGTGAGCTTCAGCTGGGTCGACTGTCCGCAGGGCTTTCCAGTACGAACAACAGTCGCTTTGCAACCAAGTCAAAGCAGGAGGTTCGCGGCGAGGCCAATACATTCCGCTTCATTGTAAGCGATTCGGCACCTGCCGGTACGGTCCTTCCTTTCACCCTGACGATCACCAACGACAGGGGAGACAGCTGGACTCATGCTTTTGAACTTACCGTGCGTTAGACCTTAGTATTGTTCAGCAATATACACACCTTGCATGGCTTTGTCAGTGCTCATCCCCATCGGGATGGGCACTGCTTTTTGTCTGTTCAGCGACATGGCAATGAACGAATTCTCAAGGGCGTGCACTTCTGAAACCCCGTGACCGGCAAGTAAGGCCAAGAGCCTGGTTGCCGCTGTCTTGCTGGTTGCACAAGCCTCGACAGCCTTGCCTTCGCTGATGAAAGCATAACCGTTTTCAACACAGAGTGTCTGATAGCCTTCGGTCAGGAATTTCCAGGCCTCCTCATCGCGAAGCAGGCAGCCGCTCTGATCATGTTCGGCTCGGTAGAGGCTGTCCAATTGTGAATACTCGATCGGAATGGAAACATCCGAGGATGGAACAACACCCTCCAAGGAAAATGAGAGAACCGAGGAGGTGGTGAAGTATCCATGTGCTTCGTAGAAGGGCCTGACTGCAGGAAAGAGCGTGATGGGATGGTCGTATGCCCTCTTCGTTGCTGCAAGCAATGCTCCCATGATGCCTTGCTTTCGGTACTCGACGTACGTTGCAGCACCCACAATGAAGGAACATGGCTTAATCGCTCCGTGTTGCAGGTAGTGGGCGGGCAGGGCGTGCAGGGCACTTACAATGTTGCAGTCCTTGCGTGCTACGAAGATGTGCTCGCTGGCAAACCGTGTGGAGAAGAAGTGCTCAAGAAAGACCGGGTCTTCCGAGAAGACAGTCGACCAAAGTTGCTTGAGAGAGGAAAAATCTTCTTGGCTTGCCCGTTCTATGATCACTGTCTGGTAACCCTGTACTTTTCGACCATGAGGTCGGGTTTGTAGGAGAGTTTGGCTTTTCTCAGGCCTTCGACTCCCGCGTCCTCCTGTCGGTTGACATATTTGACATCGGAGAGGTACTGGGAACAGAAAAGCTGGTTGATCACCGAATAGATGCCGATGTACGAGGTGTCCCCCTTCTCAAAGTGTACGATGGCCAGTTGGTCGTCGATGATTTCACCAACGGTAAAGGCTGTCAGATGATGGTCTACGCAGACCAGCATGCCCACAAGGCCAAGTGCATCCCAGTTGTCGAATGCGAGACGCATCGCCCTCAGTTCATCCTGGATTTCCTTGGTGTTGCAATTCTTGGTGTCGACCCAGGTGGTGGAGGCCATTGTATAACACTCGTCACGCATCTCCTTGGTGGAGAGTGAACGTACCGAGTAGGTGTAGTTGCGCTCGAACTGGGAGATATGGTTTCGCTTTGCCTGCAGTTTCCTGCCTCTGAGATGGATCAACTTCTCACTTTCGTAGAGGTAGTCATCCAGTGCACGCACATGTTCGATGGTATAGCCCATCTTCTCAAGTTCCAGGGCTTGTTCTGAGGGAACGCACTCGAGGTGAAAGCGTTGACCGCTTTCAGAACAGTGTGCTTCAAGCTCTGCTATTGCCTTGGGTAGGTCGTCGGTTATGGGGAGAAGGAAGCAGTCGTCAACATCCAGGTGCATATACAGAGCGGTGTCTGTTTTGCAGATGGTCAATCCGATGGCTTCTTTCCAAAGGACTGAATAGGAAAAAAAATACTCGTAGGCAAAGTACTTGCTGTACGAGGGGAATAGTGGTTTGTCCGCAAAGGACGGTGTATAAAAGTGTAGCATGATACCTCAAATATTTGTATATACGCATGTATTGATACGTCGTTTCGCACCAATAGTCAAGGCAAAGAGGCCCGACAGAGCTAAGATACTACTTTGAGCGTAGTGGGGCAAGGAAGAATACTGACTGTGTGCTTTCTATTTGTACTGATATTCTTGGTGGTTTGGTGTGAGGACTTCATGAGGAGCCCAACGATGTACGTGAACAAGCAACGGTTCTCTTGAGAAAAACCGGAAAGAGAGCGATTTCTTCTGATGCCGATTGGGATTATTGGGTTGTTACCGTCCCTGACGATGGTAAAACCCACTCGTTCAGGATTAAGGACTTACGGGAAATTTGCAAGCATATTCCACAGACAATGTAAGGATTGATGGTTTGGTTGCGTACGAGACGAGCATGCATGAGAATCCTCTGAAGTCTGAAAGATCTGATCTTTGGTCGGAAGAGATTCATATAACAGTACGTGGCCGACTTGTTCTCTATCTCTTGGTGCAAGTCCAGGCGGTTGAAGGAAGTATAGGTTCCTACACTATCGAACATGTGATAATTGACTAATTGCAACATGATTCCCTGATTTTGTTGCATACGTGCCTGTGTTATCTTTTTGGTGTTGCATGGAGCGAAATTTGACTGATTGTATATTTTTAAGTATATATAATATAATCAATAAGATAGAAACCTTGACACTTGGCAAACTCTCCCTGTATCTTTAGTGCATGAAAACACACGACGAACGCATTACTGAACTTGTCGCCAAGATGAAGCAAGACAACCCCGAGGTTGTCGCCCTG
>Ga0228535_1001687_pt1 | contig 29707 bp, 39 predicted proteins | sample SJ1metagenome_FD_168457 | JGI IMG/M metagenome (GOLD analysis project Ga0228535, IMG submission 168457) | Enriched culture of PCE-dechlorinating microbial communities from Ithaca, New York, USA - SJ1 | ecosystem: Engineered > Modeled > Simulated communities (microbial... > Unclassified | place...
ATGGTTTACGGCGCTGGGAATATAATGGTCATAGGCGCCAGCCCCCAGGAAACAGGCATATTCTCCCGTCGTAACATTCCTGGCGGCCAGGTCTTTCATCTGCCTGGCCAGTTCCATTTCGGACAGGGGCCCGGGCAGTTCAAGGTCGCGGTTAAGACGAATCCGGGATGGAATATTGTCAAAAAGCCTGTCCGTTGACTCACATTTAATCTCTTCCAGCATCATCTCCCTTTCCAGGTCCGTACCCGGCATATATCCGCTCATCCACTCAGGCCTCCTCTTCGCACAGTTTCTTATACGCATCGGCGTCAAGAAGCGCATCCAGTTCCACTGCGTCTGACGGTTCAATCACCACCATCCAGCTGTCATAGGGGTTAATATTAATCTTTTCCGGATTATCCAAAAGCTCCTCATTCACTTCTTTTACTATGCCTGACAAGGGCGCGTAAATATCGGACACTGCTTTGACAGATTCCACCACCCCCAAAGGCTGGCCGCCGGTCAGCATGTCGCCTCTTGTGGGCAATTCAACAAAAACAATATCCCCCAGGGCATGCTGGGCATAATCGGTGATACCGATATAAGCCAGGCTGCCCTCCAGTCTCACCCACTCATGTTCTTTAGTGTATTTGAGTTCTACGGGAATATTCATTGTTTTCATTCTCCTTTCAAATTATTGAGTTTTTTATATTTTTTCCGGTAGAATGGAAGTTTGACAATTACAGCTCTCAGTGGCTTTTCCCTGATAATAACATTAATTTCGTGTCCTAAATCAGCATATTCGCTTTCTATCAGGGCCATTCCGATGTTTTTATTTAAGGTCGGTGAATAACTGCCTGTTGTGACAAATCCGATCTCCCTGCTTCCATGACGGACCCGGTAACCATGCCTGGGTATGCCGCGGTCAGTCATCTCAAAACCCACCAGCTTTCTGGCAGGACCCTGCTCTTTTTGAATTGCCAGCGCTTCTTTCCCGATAAATCCCTCTTTTTTGAGCTTGACAAAAATACCCAGCCCGGCCTCAAGGGGAGAGATGTGCTCGCTGATTTCCTGCCCGTACAGGGGTAAGGCCGCCTCAAACCTCAGGGTATCCCTGGCGCCCAGTCCTGACGGTTTCAGTCCTTCGTTTTTACCCGCATCCAGGAGCTTCATCCAAAGATTTGAGGCATCATGCGGCGAAACATATATTTCGAAACCGTCTTCCCCTGTATATCCCGTTCTTGACACCAGGGCCCGGACTCCATCCAGATCTACGTTGTTTAAAAATGTATAGAAAGGCATCTCATTCAGCCGCATCTTCGTAAGTTTTTGCAGGATCTTTTCAGACTCCGGCCCCTGCAGGGCCAACTGCGCTGTTTTATCGGAGGTGTTTTCCAGATGAGCTTCTTCTGTAAGATTGTCCTGCATCCATTGATAGTCTTTTTCGGTATTGGCGGCATTGACTACCAGCAGGTATTCCTTGTCATTGAATTTATAGACAAGCAAATCGTCGACCACACCGCCGTGGGGATAGCACATAGGGCTATAAACCACCTGTTTTTCTTTCATTTGGGAAATATCGTTAGTTATCATTTTTTGGATAAACCTGCCTGCTTCCGGTCCTTTTACAGTAATTTCCCCCATGTGGGATACGTCAAAAAGTCCGGCCGCATTACGTACACTGTTATGTTCAGCGAGGACTCCCGAATACTGAACCGGCAGAGCCCACCCCCCGAACTCGATGATTCTGCGTCCCAGATCATGATGAACCTGGTACAAAGGCGTTTTTTTCATTCAATCAGCCCCCTTCCCAACCTTTTTGCCTATATTATCTTCTTTTCCACCTCCCGTATGTATTTATACTTCTCCATAGTTCTCCCCATTCATGCTCGCCGGGGCGCAATATAAGTGTATTCCTCTTTTGGCGCTTACTTTCACCAGAAATAAAAAAAACAAAAGCCTACGTAAGTAGGCCTCTGTCCTGTAACCTGAGAGATTACCGGATTTCACCGGTTTACCCCGTCGGTGCCGCGCCTGTCGTCACGGACTCTCCAGAGTTCGTCAGGGCCGGTCCTTTTGCCTGAGAGTTTCTGCCTCATTGCTCCTTCGGCGCCCGTCTTTTACGGGTCTCTCCCGCTGCCCTTCTTCCGAATACTATATCGGATAAATTATATCTTAAGATTATCATATTCCTATCCCTTAGTCATCACTTTTTCTTAAGGTATTCATCAATGGACCGGGCAGCCCGTTTCCCTGCCCCCATGGCCAGGATAACCGTCGCTGCTCCCGTTACGATATCGCCTCCCGCGAAAATATTGGGACGTGAGGTGATGCCGGTTTCCTCATCAGCTTTTATATTTCCTTTTTTACTGATCTCAAGACCCGGTGTAGTCCGGGGCACCAGGGGATTCGGTCCCTGACCGATGGCTACTACCACCGTGTCAATATCCATTTCAAATTCCGATCCTTTGATAGGAACAGGCCTGCGGCGGCCTGATTCATCCGGTTCGCCCAGCTCAAATTTCTGACAGGTCATTGACCGGACATGGCCTGTTTCATCGCCCGAGTAAGCTACCGGGCTGGTCAGGAGCATGAACTTGACTCCTTCTTCTTTGGCATGTTCGATTTCTTCATGACGGGCCGGCATTTCATCAGCCGACCGTCTGTATACTATATAGCTTTCTTCAGCTCCCAGACGCAAGGCCGTACGTGCGGCATCCATCGCTACGTTGCCTGCTCCGATCACAGCAACCTTTTTGCCCACCTTGATCGGGGTTCCGTATTCCGGGAACCTGTAAGCCTTCATCAAGTTGGTCCTGGTTAAGAATTCGTTAGCCGAATATACCCCGTTCAGGTTTTCACCGGGAATAGACATAAAGTTGGGCAATCCGGCCCCTGTACCGATAAATACGGCATCATAACCTTCATCCATGAGTTCATCCACCGTAAAGGTCTTGCCTACTACAGCATTCACCTGGATATCAACGCCCAGTTGGCGGATATAGTCTATTTCCTGCTGCACCACTTCTTTGGGCAGACGAAACTGCGGGATCCCGTACATCAGAACCCCTCCGGGGGTATGCAGCGCTTCAAAAACAGTTACCTGGTATCCCATTTTGGCCAGATCGGCAGCCGCGGTTAGCCCGGCCGGCCCTGATCCGATTACGGCCACCTTTTTGCTCCCGGTTTCAACTCTCTCCGGAGCAGGCACACCCTGTTCTCTTTCCCAGTCGGCAATAAACCTCTCCAGCCGTCCGATAGCAATTGGTTCACTCTTAATGCCCAGGATGCATTTGGCTTCGCACTGGCTTTCCTGCGGACAGACCCGCCCGCAAACTGCCGGAAGATTATTTTTATTCTTCAAAATCTGCGCCGACTTCGCAAAATCCCCTTCCTTCAAGGCCTCGATAAACCCGGGGATATTTACTTCCACCGGACATCCTTTCACACACTGCGGCTTTTTGCAGTTAAGACAGCGGGCTGCTTCTGCCAGTGCCATTTCTTTAGAATATCCAAGCGCAACTTCCTGAAAATTATTCTTTCGCTCTTTTGGGTCCTGCGCCGGCATCTCCACTCTTATTTTTTTTATTTCCTGCATTTGCATCCACCTCCGCCTTGCCCGAAAACACTGGCCTCTTTTTCTTTTTCCTTGAAGAAGGCAGCTCGTTTCATAGCCAGGTCAAAATCCACTTCATGGGCATCAAATTCCGGTCCGTCCACGCAGGCAAACTTGGTTTCATTCCCCACCGCTACACGGCAGGCCCCGCACATCCCGGTTCCATCAACCATAATGGGATTTAAACTTACTATGGTTTTAACTCCCGTCGGCCTGGTCGTATTAGCCACTACTTTCATCATGATCATGGGACCGATAGCCCAAACCCGCGCAACTTTTTCCCGCTCCAGTACTTCTTTTAATACGTCCGAGACAAAGCCCTTGCGTCCTTCGCTGCCGTCATCCGTGGTTATATACAACGCGTCACTGACCTGGGCCATCTTTTCTCTCCAAAACAGCAGTTCGGAGGACCGCGCACCAATAATCGAGATAACGTTGTTGCCCGCTTTTTTCAAATCTCTGGCGATAGGATAAATAGGGGCTATACCTACACCTCCGCCGATACATACTACTGTGCCGCAGTTTTCTATTTCTGACGGCACGCCCAGGGGCCCTACCACATCGGCAAGCCTGTCGCCCGCTTCACACTTGGCAAGTTCACCGGTGGAATAACCCACTGCCTGAAAAACTATGGTTAGAGTTCCCTTTTCCCTGGAGTAGTCGGCAATGGTAAGAGGTATCCTCTCCGAATTTTCACACTGCCTGATAATGATGAATTGTCCCGATTCAGCCTTTTTCGCAATCCATGGCGCCTCAATTTCAAAAAGGTAAAGACTGCTCCCCAAAGGCTCCTTTCTCAGTATCCTGTACAAGACTCACAAACCTCCCCCATTTTTTTATGTATACAATATACTTTATGCAATCATTTCATTTATATCATACTCCTGGCAATTATACTAGGTCCGACTGCATTATCACTACAAAATTTTGGTTCGCCAAAATGGAGCCTTGCCCCTACAGCCCTGTGCTCCAACCTTTTATACAGTCTTTCCCGGATATAACTGTTAGCCGCCACGCCTCCGGCCATAACAATATCTTTCAGCCCACAGCCTTCTACAGCCCTCCTGGCCGCTTTTTCCACTGTCATAGCAACGCAGCGTTCCACTGCCCGGGCTACCTCAGGCTGTCCGGCTTTATCTTTCAAATACTGTTTGGCCTTTGTCTCAGCGCCGGAAAAACTCATCATAACTCCCCGCACTGCAGAGGGGATAACCACACCGGCTCCCGGTCGGCTCTGCGCCGCCAGTTTTTCCAGGTGATGCCCGCAGGGAAAAGGAAGCCCCATTGCTACCCCGACCCTGTCGATCAGTTGTCCCGCCTGAAGATCTGATGACCTGCCCAGAACTGAAATATCATATTGAAGCGGCTTTGTTCGTACCCGTTTTACCTTTAAAATTTCTGAGGTCCCCCCCGAAAGGTGAACCATTAAGAATTCAGCGAGGTCCTGGCATCCCGCCGACCAGAGCGCGGCGGCCAGATGGCCTTCCTGGTGTGTGGTCAAATGCAGCGGGATATTTAACAGTGCGGCGATACTTACGGCCAGAGATTCTCCTGCCGAAAACACCGGCATATATGATTCTGCATCGGGGCGGGGCCTGGCGCTGGCAGCAACTGCTTTCAGTTTATGACCCGGAAGTTCGCTGAAAATCTCATCCATTAATACAGGAAGGTTGTGCATATGATTAAAAAGGGCTGTTGATTGTCGCAGCCCTCTTTCGCCAGCAGGAACAGGAAGAACCATCCTCTTGTCTGCCAGCAGGTTCCCTTCACTGTCCAACACGGCAAGGGAAGTGGTATAACAACTGGTATCTATACCTAAGAACACCGGTAAACCGTTATCCCCTTTCCTTAATAACATTACCCAGTATCCCATTGATAAAGCGGGCTGAGTCTTCAGTGCCGTAGATCTTGGCCAGTTCGACAGCTTCATTGACAGCCACGGCTTTGGGAATCTCCGGTAAGTACAGCAGCTCAAAAAGCGCCATACGCATAATGTTGCGGTCAACTGCCGCTATCCTGGACACATCCCATTCGATGGCATATTTTTGTATCGTGTTATCAATAGACTCCTGGTTTGTTATTACGCCTTCAATAAGGCGCCGGCAAAAAGATTTGGCTCTTTCGCCGGCGTTTTCCTCCTCAACAAGATGGTCCAACAGGCTGTATGGCTCACCCTTACCCAAGTCACGGGCAAAGAGAACCTTTAATGCCAGTTCACGGGCTGCACGCCTTTTCACAAAAAGGGAATCCTCCTTTAACCTGACTAATGATTATCTATCTTTCTTTAAAGATGTGCTCCATAATTTCCCTGATATTTTCGTTTTCATCCACACGTTTACCGATAATATACCCTATATAAATGCACAAGGCAACAAAAATTGTCTGCAGGAAACCTATTATAATTACCAGCAAACCGAAAATCAGTCCCAGCAGGATGCCGAAAATTTTCCCGCGGTGATGCTGCAGCAATTCTTTTAAGACTTGTTTCCACATCTTTTCAGCCCCCTAATCCACACGACTTTTTGTCTCCCAGGTTATCTTGTTTACTACTATCTTTATTTCATGGACGGTAATGCCCGCTGTTTTCAGCAGGTATTCTTTTACTGTCTTCTGCATCTCTTCCGTTATATTGGGGATACCGATATCAGGCAGCACCTGGACTTTTAACTGCACCGACAGTCCATCCGCCATAGTTTTCAAGAGGGGTTTGACGTCCCGGATTCCCTGTATGCTCCTGGCCGCCTTGACCACAAGGTGTTCTAAAGCCGGCAGTGTGATTTTGATCTGCCCGAGGGAAGTCTCGTGAATAGCTGTTACTTTAACCGGTTTTGTCCTGAAGCTCCCCAAAAACAAGGTCAAAGACACAATAAACACTACCACCCCGGTCAAACCTAACAGCCAGCGGCTGGTGGTATAAAGAAGATAATTTTCCGCATAGGTCAAAGGACTTGTCCACCCCAGGGATATCATTACGAGAAAAACAGAGGCAACCATGTAGCCGGTTGACAGGATACCGATAATGAACTTGTCCAAAGTGTGCATAAAAAACCTCTCCTTTACGTTTAGTACAAATATCGCGCACTTGATGTGCACGATATGTATTGACAACTTCACTATTTATATCATTTCACACGGGAATGGTCTTCCTCTTTGGCTTCCTGGGGCAAAGCAACTCCCTGAATATGCACGTTTATTTCCACCACTGAAAGTCCCGTCATCGCCTCAATGGATTTTTTAACATTTCGCTGGATCTCACGGGCCACTTCCGGAATTCTAACTCCAAATTCAACGATTACAAATAAGTCTACGGCAGCTTCCCTTTCCCCTACCTCTACCTTAACGCCTTTGGAAGGATTCTTTTTGCCTACAAACTCAGCTATCCCTCCGACAATACCGCCGCTCATGCCTGCGACGCCGCTGACTTCGGCAGCAGCAAGCCCTGCAATGATCGCAACAACCTCATCAGCAATCTTTACCGAACCCACATCAGTATAAGTAGTAATTTTATCCATCTCACTAATGCCTACGGTCTTGTCCGGGAGTTCTCTCTCCATCCAAGCCACACCTCCTCAATTACCCTATTTATTATATCAGATTCAACGTAAACTAACAAACATTGCCAAGCCTATTTACTACTGGGATTTAGGGACAATTACCACATCTTCCAGCTTGCATCCTGCCACTTTAATTACAATATCGCTGATCCTTGCTATTTCATCCTGGCGCAGGCCGCCGGAAGGAACTATTACCATCACCGCCTCTGCCTGTATCACTGCGATTGCTTCTTTAAAACCCTTGGCGACAAGGGCATTCTCAATTTTCGACTCTCTTTCCAGGTTATCTGATATTTTTATTAACTTTTGCTGGGCTTCCTGCCGCATTTGCGCTGAAGAATTAGGGTTGCTCACTATCTCCCGCAGGATTTCGAGCTGTTCGCTCCGTGTCCTGTCCCTTTGAATCCTGTATTCACTGAAAAAACTATCCCTATTGTTCTTTTCTTCCTCGACTATGGTCACAGTAGGCGTCAGGACCGCCGGATCGCTCTGGACCGGCTGTTTATTCCCTTTAAAAACATCTTTATATTTATCCCATCCTGTAACTCCCAACCAGATAAAAGAGAGACTCAGTAAAACCAAACCGAAGACAATCAAACTTTTTAGCCTGATAATGATAGTAGTCATTATACACTCACCTGCTTTCTTTAGGTAGTACCATAACACGGTGTGCCGGTACGTTTAACATGGCCTGGACGGCGCGGGTCAGTCTTGACTTGATTTCTCCGTCTTTTGCCCCTTCAGCTACAACCAGGACACCCTTAATGGTAGGACCAATTTCTTTTACTACCAGGGGTCTGCTGCCACCCTGGGCAAAAACCGTTTCCACCCTTTTGTTTTCGGTGGTGGTGGACCTTATGCCACCGCCGCTGTCTCTTTCCTCGACTGTGGACTTGTCATCTGTCACATCCTGGGCAAAAGCTTGCTCAACCCCTGCCTGCAGAGTAACCGATACTGCCACCTTACCGGCTCCTTCCACTTGGGTTAGTATTTGGGCCGCCTGCAGGGCAATATCATTTTCCAACTGGGCTAAGGAATAGCTTACAGTACCCGGTTTTTCCAGGGTATCGCCTTGCGGCTGCACGGAGCCGCCTTTGTCTAAAAAAATGCCGGGTAAAACAAGCAGTGATATTCCCAAAACCACCATCAGCACTGTACCCCAAATCCCGAACTTGCCCTTGGGATTCAGTAATGTTCTATATAACTCGTTCATCATCACACCTCCGCTTTAGGAAAAGATAACCCTGATCTGTTGTGCCTGCAGCCCAAAGTACTGGCACAACATTTTTTTTATTTCCTTTTCCATTATTTTCTTATTATTATTGAGTTTTCTTTCCTCCGACAGCCGTTTTGTATCATTTTCGGGTGAACTTTTTGAGGATAAATCCACCCGGTCATTAAGCTGTATTTTTACAGGCGAGACCAATTCGCCGTCCTTCTCTTGTTCATCCTCTTCCTGACAGGTTACCGTCACCACAACACTTTCAATACCTTCCAAAAAGCCTGCGTTCGTACTGCCCTGCAGTTCTACCCCAACCCTCACAGTGTCCACTCCTTCAACCAGCTTTGCCAGCGATTCCATCTGTATTTCCAGTCTCCGTCCGTAATTTTCCATAAATAATTTCTGGTTTACAGACAAGAGGCGTTCACTGTCGTGCTGCACGGTACTATTTCCTGTCGCTGTCGCGCCGTATTCCTGCCAGGCAAAAACCTCAAACTCCCGGTCATGCAGGATTAAATTGAGAACAGGGTTTAACAGGGTAACCAGGATAAACAGCCCCATCACCATCTTCACATAAGGCCGCATACTGCTGGATGGTAGAATCATATCAAGAAATGCTGTCAACATAACGATGACAACTATATTTCTGACCAGTTCTTTCAATACTTCCAAATAACCTCACCTACCTCAGCATTACTGTAAAATTGGCCGTTCCCACAATGATGGTAATAGCCAAAAAAAACATAATTGCCACACTGGCTACTGCGGCAAAGACCAAAAACAGGCTCCCGGCCATATCTTCCAGGGTATCGGCTATCAAGGTGTCTCCAAACGGCTGCAGCAGGGCTGCGGCCAGGCGGTAAATGACAGCGATAGCCAGTATTTTCAGGACCGGGAACACCACAATCGCTCCCAGCACGAGCGCCCCGGTCAAACCAATAGCGTTCTTCAACAGCAAAGAACCGCCCATAACCGCGTCGAGTGCGTCAGCAAACATACTGCCGGCAACCGGGACAAAAGCGCCTGTCATAAACTTGGCGGTCCTCAGGGTAACACCGTCCACAACCCCGCCGGCTACGCCTTCCACCGTGATAATCCCGATAAACAGGGTTAAAATAAGGCCGATACCCACCTTTGTCATCTGTTTGATAAACCCGGCCAGCCGCGATATCCTGAAGCGCTCGGAAATATTATTGGCAATAGATATGAGAGCTGACAAATAGATTAAGGGAAAAATAATCCCCTGTGTGACAATCCCCATGATACTGATTGAAACCATCAGGAAGGGCTGCAGGAGCGCCACGCTTGTCAGCCCGCCCATGGCGGTCAGGAGAACCAGCAGGATTGGCAAAAGCAGCTTCATGAAATCAACCATCCTATTGATGGAAGCAAGTCCCGTGGACACAGCCATGTTAAAAGAACCAAGCGCTATGGTGATTAAGGCAAGCAGGCAAACAAAATAAGCCATTTTAGCAACAGTACCCTGTTCAAAAGCTGAGGAAAGATTAAGCAATACGGAACATAACACCGCAATAATCAGTAGTTTTCCCAGCAAGTCCAGATTAGCGCTCACTTCAAGTATAAAACCCCGGGCAATGCCTTTAAGAAGTTCCTGGGGAGAGATTTTCAACTCCCCTTTCTTAAAAGCTTCAATCATTCCTGACAGGGATAGGTCCGGGAAATACGAACTTACTTCTTTGTCGACTTGTTGAATAAACTGTTCCAGTTCACCAAGATCCAGTGCGTTTTTTTGTTGGTCCAGGGCATCCTGGGGTGTAAGGACCTGCCCAGCGCCGTAAAGACGGTCCGAATTCCCGGCAAAAGCGGGACAATATCCCAATAATAGAAAGATTACAACTGCCAGAATAAGTACTGCTTTTTTATTAACCATCATTCTCTCCCTCTGAATGAAGAACTTGCTTTAAGGGATAAGTCTAAGTATCGATTCGAGTATTGCCACGATGATAGGCATAGCTAAAACCATCACCAGGATTTTGGCGGCAAATTCTATTTTACCGGCGGTGGACCCTTCCCCCGCGTCCCTGCATACTTGGGCTCCGAATTCCGCAATATATGAAATGCCGATAATCTTAAGGACAGTCGTCAGATAAAATACATTAACCTGGGCCCGTGTAGCCAGCTTCCACAAGACCTCTATGATTGCTCCGACCCGGCTGATGGCAAACAGAAAAATAACGATTCCCGTGGCCAGGCTTACCAATACAGCAGCTTCCTTATTCCGTTCCTTCACAAAAATAGCAAGAACCGTACCAATTAACCCGATACCTACTACTTGAAAGATTTCCATATTTCACTCCTATGACAAAAAGAATACGCTTTTAACCTTGCCAAGCAGTTCCGAAAGCAACTGCACAACCATGATCAGAGCAATGGATACCCCGGCTAAAGTGGCAATAAATGAATACTCTTCTTTTCCCGCCTGCTTTAACAGCGTATGAAATATCGAAGTAAGGATACCGATTCCGGCTATCTGAAAAATCAGCTCAATATTCATCTTCATTCCCCTTTGTATCAGATTATATAAACACTAAAACTATTACACCGCCCAGGCAAAAACCTAGGTACTGCCACATTTTTTCGCTTTTTACCCTGGCTTCGGCCGCCTTCTTTTCTGCCATGCCAAGCTGTTGCCTGACCAGCGCAATGTTTTTGAGCTGTTCTTCCCTGGCGGAATTTCCCAGACCGTGCCCAAACATCGTTAGAATACTGAGTTCTTCTGCGGTTAGCGGGATATTTCCGTTTAACAGTTTTATTCCTTCTTCCCAGGCTTCGCTCGCAGTAGCCCCCTTGTTGAGGCACAGGATTTGGGCAGCCCGTGTAAATAAGGCGCCGCTGTCCTTATCCAGTTTTTCACCAACTCTCCGCAAGGCCAGGGGGAGCGGTGTAGACCCGTAACTAATCTCTGCTTCCAGGAAACTAAGGCCGTTTTGCAGACACCGCAGCAGTTCGGCTCTCCTGCGGTATACCCCTGCCACTTTCAGACCTGCCCAGCCGCATCCTCCGATAATACAAAGCGCGCCAGTCAATTTATACACTTACTACCTCATCCTTTCGAGAGTCTTTCCGTCATAAACCGCTTCCAGTGTGCCCGCCCCCTTGCGTCTGCTTAAAACAGCAATGCGTTCAAAGAACTTACTGTTTACAAGTTCCCGCAAAAACGGGCGCTCTCTTAATTCGAGCAGGCTGCTGCCGTGTACGGTTGTCAAAACTGTCACTCCTGCCTGGAGTGCCTGGTAGAGGGCCTCCACATCCTCGGCCTTCCCAATTTCATCGGTTGCAATAACCCGGGGTGACATAGAGCGAATCAGCATAATCATTCCCTGGGCTTTGGGGCAGGCATCCAGGACATCGGTGCGCAGCCCTATCTGAAATTGCGGTTCTCCCTGGTACATTCCGGCTATTTCCGAACGCTCATCAACAAGCCCCACGTTAACCCCCATAAAGCTCCGCTTTGTCATCCCGTCACTGAGCTGTCTGATCATATCCCTCAACAAGGTGGTCTTTCCACACTGCGGCGGGGATACCAGGAGGGTGTGAAAGATATGGCCGCCACAAACGACGAAAGGCATTATTTCATCTGCACAGCCCCGGACTTCCCGGCTGATGCGGTAGTTCAACCCGGAAATGTCCTTTAACGTCTTAATGATTCCCTTGTCCAACACTCCCCTGCCGGCAAGCCCCACCCGGTGTCCCCCGGGTATGGTGAGATAACCGTTCCTGAATTCGTCTTCCCACGCATAAAGGGAACTCTGACTTAAAATTTCCAGGTTTCTGTCCAGTTCCTGCCGGCTGATGACATATCCCTGCTCCAGCCGGTCAGTCAGTTTTTTATCCCTGTCAAACGTAAGCTCCTGCTGTCCGAGCCTGTAAAGGACCGGCCTGCCGATACGCAGCCGTATTTCCTCAATCTCACCCATATATTGTCCGAGGCATTCTTCAGTATACCCCCGCAGCTGCGGAGTCAAGGCCTCCAGCCAGGACGGAGCGGTCCTTATTTTACTGCGGTTTCTTTCCGTTACCCCTGCCCGTTCCTGATTGATAAGTACTTTTGCCATTCTATTCCTCCGTAAAGATAAGCAAACACCCAAACTTTTGTCTGAGCACTACAATATATATTGTCCTTATGCCATTTTTATGCAAATAAAAAGCAGCCTCGCCAGGCTGCTAAAAAATATCTTCTCTTTATTAATTATTAAATATCTTTCTCTACCTCATCATCTTCCATAAAAAACTGGTCGTCATTTACGTACACAACCTCATCACAGTTAGGACAGGTTACTTCTATTACATCCTCATCGGCTAAAATGCTGGTTTCAAATCGGACGATGTCATGGCATTTGGGACATTCAACTTCCATGTAAACATCCTCATCTTCATCATCCTCGTAATCTTCATCATAGTCATCATCGTATTCGTCTTCTTCACAACAAGGGCAGTCGTCTTCCCCGAAAATCTCCGTTTCTAAATCGCCCAGGTCTTCGTCAATGGCTTCAAGGTAGCTCTCAAGCTCTTCCTGTTGTGCGGTCAGTGTATCAATTTCAGAAACGGCAGTTTCCAGCACCTCGATTATTGCCGTAAAAAATTTGCCCTCTTTAGTCTCTTTTTCAAAATTGAGACCTTCGGCTAATCCCTGGAGATAGGCAACCTTTTCTTTTAATGTACTCACCTGAATCCCTCCTTTTTGTTTTACTTGTAGTATTATCTCATATTACCGTCATACTTAAACATGAGTGCAATGGACCTGACGTTATCAGGCCCGGCTGACATAACTGCCTGTGCGGGTATCAATAATTAAAACGTCCCCTTCATTAACAAAAAATGGCACTGAAACAATAATACCTGTTTCCAGTGTAGCGGGTTTGCCGCCGCCCGAAGCCGTGTCTCCCTTAATTCCAGGCTCAGTTGCAACCACCTGGAGCTCGACTTGCTTGGGAAGGTCCATCCCAATCACCTGTCCCTGATAAAACAAGATGCCTGTAGTCATGTTCTCCTTTAAGTATTTGGGCGCATCCTCCAAAATGCTTTCAGACAACGAGACTTGCTCATAAGTTTCTGTATCCATGAAAACCCATTGGTCGCCTTCTTTATAGAGATACTGCATTTCTTTGCGTTCAATGTGCGCCCTGGGAAATTTTTCGCCTGGTCGGAAGGTCTTTTCCACGGTTGAACCGGACTTTAAGCTCTTCAGCTTGCAGCGTACAAACGCGGCTCCTTTTCCGGGTTTGACATGTTGAAAATCTAATAATTGGACCACATCTCCATCCAGTTCGAAAGTCAACCCTGTCCTAAAGTCTGATGTCGATATCATGTTTTACCTCCTCATAAATTATCAATTATTTTCTAAAATCATATTACTAAAATTTTTTGGTGATTTTGTTAAAACTTCACAGCCATCAGCCGTAATAACAACAATATCCTCTATACGTACACCACCCCAACCATTAATATACACCCCCGGTTCGACAGTCACAACCATTCCCGGCTTCAAAACGGTATCATCACGAGGGGATAGCCTCGGTCCCTCATGTATTTCCAGCCCCACCCCGTGGCCCAGTCCGTGACCGAAGTTTTCGCCCAGGCCCGCTTCCCTGATAATTTCACGTGCCAACGCGTCAGCATCGGAAGCTTTTATGCCGGGTCTGATGTTTTCCAGTGCAGTTTCCTGCGCTTTCAAAACAAGGTGATAGATTTCCTCCTGCCGTGAAGTAGGCTTTCCTAAAACCAGGGTCCGCGTAATATCCGAATGATACCCGCGGTATACCGCTCCAAAATCCAGGGTAACCAACTCGCCGGAGGCAACAGGCTTGTCGGAGGCAACCCCGTGAGGTAAAGAAGATCGTTCACCGGAAGCAACAATAGTTTCAAAGGCTGATTTTTCAGCACCTATCCGGCGCATGAAAAACTCTATTTCGTATGCTATCTCTTTTTCGGTTTGACCTACGCGCAGGAAATTCAAGATATGCAAAAACGCTTTATCGGCGATTTCCACGGCCTTTTTAAGAACAACCATTTCTTGATGGGATTTGACCCGGCGGAACTCTTCGCACGGGTCGTTTACCGGCACAAACTCGATGCCAGGAAGATAATGCCTGTACTCTTCATAGGCTCCCAGGGTAGTTACATTTTTTTCCAGCCCCACTTTTTTTATGCGGTAACGTTCTAACAGTTCGCCCAGCTTCTCAACCATACTGTTGTTAGACCGTACAACCAGTAAACCAGCGGCCTGCTTTCTGGCCTGCTCGTCGTATCGAAAATCGGTTACCAGAATATCCTCATCTTTTGTCAGCAGCAAAAAACCGCTGGAACCTGTAAAGCCGCTTAAATAACGGCGGTTGCTTGCTTTTGTGATAAGGAGGGCTTCCAGTCCTGCCTTGAAAGCGTTCTCTTTTATCCGGGTAAGAGCGCTCAAAGTAACGCGCCCCCCTCGGCAAGAAAATGATAGACTGCCCTTAGCGCCAGATAATAACCCAGTATTCCCAGTCCCGCTATTTGTCCCCGGACAACATCGGCTATCAGTGATTCCTTGCGAAAACTTTCTCTTGCATAGATATTGCTGATGTGCACTTCAATGGCAGGAACAGCGGCGGCAAGCAGGGCGTCACGGACAGCCACGCTCGTATGCGTATAGGCAGCCGGGTTAATAATGATATAATCCGCCTTTTCACGCGCTTGCTGGATAATATCTACGATTTCACCTTCATGGTTTGACTGGAAGCATTCTACAAAAAGGCCCAGTTCTTCACCTCTTTTTATCAGGTCGCGGTGAAGGTCCTCCAGCGATTGTATGCCGTAAATACTTGTCTCCCGCTTCCCCAGGAGATTAAGATTGGGACCCTGGATAACATATATGTTTGCCATGGTATCACACCTGCCATCTGCTTTATTGGCTGCTTGCTCTTACTGTCAGAGCAACGCGGAAAATTTCTTCCTGCATTGTACCACAAAGTCAGACCGTTTCCTAGCTTTTTGGCTTTTATTTGCTTCTATTTTCCACTGATGCTCATTGCTTTTATCCGCAAAGTAGGAGCTCCCTTGCCCCCCCGAAAAGTCAGGTCATCAGCCACCGCATCAATATCCGCCAGCACCTCCTTAAGGTTGCCGGCGACTGCCACCCCTTTGACCGGACTGGTAAGCTCCCCGTTTTCAATTAACAGCCCGGAAGCCCCGATGGAGAAGTCGCCGGAGACGGGATTAGCCGTATGCATCCCTAAAACGTCCGTGATGTATAAACCGTACGATATCTCCTTTAACAGGTCTTCCCGGGATATTTGCCCTTCTTTGATATAAAAATTTGTTGTACCTACCTCGGGTGTGTTCTTGTAAGAGCCGCGCATACTGTTGCCGGTCGAAGAAACTTTAAATTTCGCGGCAGTGTAGACGTTATGAAGGTAATTTTTTAGTTCGCCTTGTTCTACAAGAACCGTACGGGAAGTGCGAGGACCCGAGGCGCCCGTTCATGGTCCCGTCATCTATAATCGTTACCTGGCTGCCGGCAACCTGTTTGCCTTCTTCTCCCTTAAAAAATGACTTCCCTTTCAGTACAGCCTCGGCGGAAAAAACAGACTGGAGGATACCCAGGAAATTCGTAGCTGTGTAAGGTTCAAGCACCACAGGGATCTGCGCGGATGGTATAGTCTTGGCACCCAGCATACGAACAGCCTTTTCACCGGCCTCCCTGCCTATTTTGTGCGGATCGAGTCCCCGGTATTTTAAATTATACTGCAGCCCAAAACCGGTCTGGCTGTCGTCGTTTTCCTGCCCTACTACAATAATGTATCCCCCGCAGTACGAACCCTGATAGCTGCCGGCCAGGCCAAGACTGTTTACTATTGTTACCCGGTATCTGGCATCAACATAGACAGCCCTCTCCGTAAACTTCACCCTGTGGTCATAGCTCCTGGCTGCCTCTTCCATACTCTGAGCCAGCTTGATTTTTTCTTCCACCGGGACACGGAAGGTCTCTTCATCGTACAATTCCATAGGCTCATACGAACTTATCGGCCCTGGTAGTACCCAGTTGGGATCTGCCTGGGTTTCCCGTGCATTTGCCAGCGCCTTCTCCACAACTTTCTTCAGTGCCGGTAACGATAAGTCCGAACTGTAGGCATAGCCCAAACGGCTGTCGGCAATTACCCGCAGGCCCACTCCCCGTTCCTGGGCCAGTTTCAGGTTTTCCACATTCATTTTGGCTACCTCAATTGTCATCTCCTGAGAATCAAGCATAAATACTTCCGCCAAAACAGGCCCTTGCTGCTTTACCATATCCAGGACCTGTTGAGCCAAAACCTCGTTTTTTGATTCCATAATCCTACCTCCGTCGGTCTTGTGATTCCACTGCCACATTACTTTGTGTTAAACACTTTTTGGCTCCTCATGCCGACAGATTTCGTTCAGCGGGCACAGGCCGCATCCCGGTTTCTTGCTGCTGCAAAGCCTGCTGCCCAGGCAGTCTATCAGGGCATGGTACTCATTGAATAACTCCACATCAGGCGGGAGATGCTGCATAAAAAAAATCTGCATCGTCTTATAATCCGTCTTTTCCTTAAATATTCCCAGCCGCTGGAAGATACGCCCGGTATAAGCATCCACCACAAAGATGGGCTGACCGCTGCCGTAAAGGATGATTGAATCTGCCGTCTCTTCTCCGATTCCGTATATCTTCAATAATTCTTCCCGAAGTGTGAGCAATGGCAAAGATAAAAGTTTGCCCAGGTCACCCTGGTATCTTTCTATTACATAACGGGTAAATGCCTTTAGTTTTTTAGCCTTAATCCTGTAGTAACGGGTGGACCTGATCAGTTCTTCCAAAGCTTCAGGAGGAGCCTGGTCCAATCCCTCTATACTGAGCAAGTTTTGTTTCTTTAAATTACTGATTGCAATCTCGGTATTTTTCCATGATACATTCTGGACAAGGATAGCGCCGACAATCATCTCAAAAACTGTCTGAGCCGGCCACCAGTTCCGGGGGCCGAAATGCCCGTACAACAGGTGATAGATAGCCATCAGTTGTTTTGCTGCTTCATTATTTTTTGGTCGTGTCATTATTTCCCCCAAGTCAATTAATGAAATGTTTAAATCCATTTTCCTATAAAAGTAAAGAGAGCCGGGCTCCCCTCTTATAATCGCCTTATTTTAGCGCTGCTCTTGTCGGCTCCCCTGCCGCCAACAATCAGTTCTTTCACAGCTATGGTCGGCTGGGCATCAGAAACGGGTACCCCTTGCCCCTCTTTGCCACATATGCCGATAGTAAACCCCAGGTCGCTGCCTACCATCTCCACCATCTGCAGGGTTTCAGGTCCGTTCCCGGTCAACGTTGCGCCGCGGACCGGTTCGGCAATTTCACCATCCCTGATCAGGTAGCCCTCGGCTACATCAAAAACGTAGTCCCCGTTGGTGGTATTGACCTGACCGCCTCCCATCGCCATCACCAAAAGACCTTCTTTGGTCTCTTTAATGATCCTGTCCGGATTCATCGTACCGGAAGCAATATAGGTGTTACGCATCCTGGGAACCGGACGGTTTTGATATGATTCCCGCCTGCCGTTGCCGGTCGATGCCCTCTTCTCATGTCGGGCTGTCTGATAATCGTACATGAATTCTTCCAGGATGCCGTTTTTTATCAAAACTGTTCTTTGCGCGGGATACCCCTCGTCGTCATAACGAATGGAACCGAACTTCTTGGGGAGCAGTCCGTCGTCAATCACGGTGACCAGGGATGACGCTACCTGCTGCCCTTTTTTACCTGCATAGACGGAGAGCCCTTTTTGCACCAGATCTGCTTCCAGGCCGTGGCCGCAGGCTTCATGGACCATAGTGCCGCCTGCTTTGCCGGCCATCACTACAGGCATCTTCCCTGTCGGGGCATGCTGCGCGGAAAGCATCAACACAGCCCGTTGAGCCGCCTCTTTCCCCAGCATATCGGGCTCATAGTCTTTCAATAGTTCAAAACCCGCAGTACCCGCTGCCGACTTGTAACCTGTCTGGATAACACCACCATCAGCGGCCACTGCATTAACGGAAAACCTGGTCCTGATCCGCACATCTTCCACATAAACGCCCTCAGAATTAGCTATAAGCACTTCCTGCTTCACATCGGCGTAGCTTACTGAGACCTGGCGAATGCGGGAATCGACCTGGCGTGCGGCTTTGTTTGCTTCCAGTACCTTCTTGACCTTTATCTCTGTTTTAACCTGATCGGGGGGAATTCCCACCTTAAATTCCGTTTCGGCTAAAGGAGTATAAAATCCCGGGAGTTCGTTTATCGTATTCTTTTTCTGCGCTGCTTTTCCCGCTAACTCCGCTACTTCCAGCAGCCGCTCCAAAGTAACTTCATTGGTATAGGCATATGAGGAACTGTCTCCGAAAATGACCCGGATACCCACTCCTTCATCAATTCCTGAATTGATACGTTCAATCCTGTTTTCTTCACAGCCGATGGCTGAACTTTCTTTGTGTTCCCAAAAAATCTCCGCAAATTCAGCGCCGTGATTTAGAGCTTTCTTCAATATTTGCTCAATATTTTTTTTATCCATAATCCTGATAACCCCCGGTTCCTAATCAAAACTAGTTTTAACGAAGCATAGTATGTGTATTCATCATCTTTATTCGAGGTGATGAGGGTTTTTGCTTACCTGCTCGATCGCTTTAAGCACTTCCGTCAGAACATCGGTGTTATTTTGTTGACACAGCGTTTTTGACCTGGCATAGACCTGACCATGTTTACTCACCACATAATTCGGTTTAAGACGGTTAACAGCGAGGCAGGCCATATCAAAACGGCATTTCTCACAGCTGCAGATATCCGGCCTTTTATTCAATACCTCATCAAGCGCTTCCCAGACCCAAATTAAAGTATAATTAACCAATTCCATAATAACCCCTCCCTCATTCGTTATCATTGATGATCATGGATCAATAAAGCAGAAAAACATATAAGAAACCAATAATCAAAAACGGTCCAAAAGGAATAGCGTCCTTTCTCTTCTTTTTTCCGCCCGCTATCAATACCAGCCCCGACAGGCTGCCTGCCAGTCCGCTGATGAACAGCGCATATAAAACAGCGGGAAAACCAAGCCATAATCCTATGGCCGTACAGAGCTTCACATCTCCGCCTCCCATACCGCCCCTACTGACAAACGCAAGGATAAGGGGGATAATAAACCCGAATAAAAGCCCCAGTAAAAGATAACGGGGTTGTGATGTTCTTTGGACCCAGTGGTAAACAGCGCCGGTTATTAAAAGGACCAGCACCATGCTATTGGCAATAAGATGCCCCCTGATATCAATGACAGCGATAATAAGGCCAACCGATATAAGAAAGGCGCCGGCCAATCCCCGGATAGTAAACCCCCAACAATTCAGGATAAAAACCCATCCGAGAGCATTAAGTAATACTACGGCAAGATACTGAACTTTTTTATGATTCCAGTGTCTTTTTTCGCCAAAGTCACCGTGTTCTCCTTGTAGTATTCCCATTCTTTCGGCAAGACGGTCTATGCATATGTTTAACAAAACGCCGCCAAGCAGCCCGCCAAAAAAGATTACCAGCGGCACTGCCACACCCCCCACCTTTTTCGCCCTTATTGAACCGATTTAATAAAGCCATCCTGGTCCGCGACTAATCTCAGCGCTGACTCTACTGTGATTTCACCCGCACGCACCAGGTCCCGCAGCGCCATATCCATCGTCTGCATACCCCAGCGGCTCCCGGTTTGCATAACCGTAATAAGCTGGTGTGTTTTTCCTTCCCTGATCAGATTACGTACCGCCGGTGTAGTCTGCAAAATTTCCGCAGCCATAACCCTGCCGTTCCCGTCCGCTCTCGCAAGAATCTGCTGGCTTATGATACCCTGGAGCGTTGTTGAAAGTTGAATTTTGATCTGCTCCTGCTGACCGGGGGGAAAGATTTCTATAAGCCTGTCAATTGTCTGTACCGCTCCGCCGGTGTAAAGAGCGCCAAAAACAAGATGACCCGTTTCAGCAGCGGTAATAGCAATCGATATGGTTTCTAAATCCCGCAGTTCACTGATAAGAATAACGTCGGGGTCCTGACGCAGTGATGCGCGCAAAGCGCTCCCCATGGAAAATGTGTCAATACCCAGTTCCCGTTGGTCAACCATGCTCTTTTGATGCTGGTGCAGGTATTCAATAGGGTCTTCAATTGTAATAACATGTACAGACCGCTCCCGGTTGATCTTGTCAATTAAGGCGGCAAGGGTAGTTGATTTTCCGCTGCCGGCCGGACCGGTAACAAGCACCAGTCCATGCGTTTTATCCGTTAAACCTGTTACAGACATGGGGAACTTCAACGACTCGAGAGTAGGTACCTGGTGAGGCACCGTACGTATGGCCAGGCTGGCGCAGCCCCGCTGGCGGTAAGCATTTACCCTGAAACGCCCTACGCCCGGAATAGAATAAGAAAAGTCTATCTCCCCTCTTTGCAGCCAGTTCTGGTATTGCTCGCTTGTCATGATTATCTTGGCTGCGCTCAAAGTATCGTCCGGCGTAAGCGGGGGATGAATATAGCCGTTAATTACGGCTTTGGTCAATTTGCCGTTTATCCTTAAAGCGGGGGCAGTCCCTACCGATAAATGGATATCTGAAGCCCCGTTTTTTAGTGCACTGGTTAACAAATCCATTATCTTCATAATCCGAATCTCCTTTTTACCCTGCGATTTTCCTTAGTTTTCCTTCCTGAAGTTACTCGATTCGACATAAGCGCCTCAAATTCCTTTAGGACAAAATAATTGCGCGGCTGTAATTGCTGTAATTAAAGTAAAAAATGAGCCGCCTGGCTCATTACTGCTGTACAGTTCCGTGTTTTTTGGGGTAACCCGCCAAAAACTCCATAATTCTATTAATGATATCCTGAAATACCAGCTCCGATGTATCTATATAGAAATCAGCGCATCTATACAGTTCTTCCCTTTGTTTCATCAGGTCCAGTATGGTCTGGTACATATCTCCTTTTTTCAGAAGCGGCCTGTTGTTCCTTCTTTTTACCCGTTCATAGATTATTTCCGGTTTGGCAGAAAGACATATTATTATACCATTCTCAGCGAGCAGTTCCATATTACCCTGATCAAGAACCACTCCTCCCCCTGTGGCAATTACACTGTTTTCTATCTTGGCAAGTCTGCTCACCGCCAGGTTCTCCTCCGAGCGAAAACGGACTTCCCCGTATTTGTTAAATAACTGGGTAATAGACATCCCGGTTACTGCTTCTATCTCCATGTCTGTGTCATAAAAATCTTTATTTAAAAGGGTTGCCAGCCGCTTCCCCACGGCTGTTTTGCCTGTACCCATAAAACCGATTAAGACGATATTTGATTTCACCTGTTATCACCCTGCCTTTTTCTATGGTATTATGCGTATATTATATTTTCCCCTTAAAATGTACATACTACAATAAATAAGCAAAACGCGAGGTGTGAATATGAAGGATAAACAAACAGATATAAGTTATCATTTTGCTGACCTTTCCCAGTCACAACTGCATAAATTACAAGAAATAGAAAATATGATAAATATGGAAACAGGTAAAGAGATAATCATATTGGCTTACAGTAAATAGAACAAGCAATTGACCATCACCGCTGATGGTCAGTTTTTCTTCCGGCCAACTTTTCCACCGTTCTCATAAACTTTGTCCAAATAAATTCTTTTTCATCCAGGGGGGGCACCAGAATAGTGAAAAGATTAGCCCGGTTCCCTCCCAGCACATCAGTAAAAATTTGATCGCCCACAACCAAAACCTGCTCATTATTTAGCTGCAGTTTTTGCATTGCCAGTATAAATGGTTTTTTAAAGGGCTTAAAAGCCGGTGCAACAAAGGGTATGTTATATATTGCGGCAATTTTTTCAGTACGACTTCGGGAAGCATTGCTGATCAGGCATATTTTATATCCTTGCTTCAAGGCTTTCTCAATGAAAGTTTGGGCCTGACCGGTTATCGTGTTGTCTTTCCATGGAGTGATGGTATTGTCTAAGTCCAGGATTATGCCGCGTTTTCCCTGGTTCCAAAACTTGCTTAAGTTTATTTGATCCAGATCCGCAACAATTAAAGCCGGCTGTAAAATACTATTTGTTTTAAGACCCATTAAACCTCCCTTGTTTAACCATGCAAATTTTTGCTTTCTCTTATTATATATTTTACCATAAAAATCATATCTTGGCATTTAATTGCCTGATAATGGCATGCATAGTAACATTTACTTTGGTTATATTTTGGTATATAATTAATGTGAACTTATATCTTTCCTTTTTTATAGCTGGCCCTCCGGGTCAGCCTTCTGTTTTATTGCTTATTTTTATTATTATATAATATTCAATTACTATTGCTGTTTTCCTCTAATTATCTTATCATTAATCACGTTGTTTATTGCAGTTTTTCGCATTTTTTCGCCATTTTTCTTAAGTAATTGTCAGTTTATCCATTTTATGCTATATTAACAATAGTGAGATTCTATAATTTGTAAATATATAATTGGAGGGGGAATTTTATGTCATTAGATAACACAGACAGAAATAAATTGTCAGGTCGGGATATCCTTCGTTATTTTGCCGCCCTTGCTCCCTACATCAATCAAATAACTGCAGCGGATATGGGGATCTCAGTAATTGAAGATGATACGTATTTAACTTATGTAACCTCGGAAAAACTCAACCTGGGCAGAAAAGCGGGAGACAAACTTGTCGGAGGCACCGTAGGCGAAAGGTGTATGAAAGAAAAACGTCGTTTAGTGGTTGAGATCCCGAAAGAAAAGTCGGCATACGGAATACCTTATATTGCCAATGCTCTGCCCATCCTCGATGATAATGGTGAAGCCGTAGGCTGTATTGTTACAACAGAGACCACCGATGTTTTGGAGTTTATCCGCATAACCGCACAAAATTTACATTCATCCTCTTCGCATCTGGCAGCTGCGATCCAGGACTTAAGCAGTCAAGCCGAAAAACTGGCTGCCGCCGGCAAAGTACTGGAGGATATCTCTTCATTAACTGTTAATAAGGTAAAAGATACCGATAAAATTGTTGCTTATATTAACGATGTTGCTAAAAAGACCAATCTTCTGGGTCTTAATGCGGCAATTGAAGCGGCCAGGGTAGGCGACGTTGGACGCGGTTTCGGCGTGGTTGCTGATGAAGTAAGAAAACTGGCCGTACACAGCTCGGAATCTGCCAAACAAATCAATGATGTCCTGCAGGCCATTAAGGAATCAAATGATAATATGGCCCGGCAGAGCAAAGACGTGGAAAATTCCGTTCAAAACCAGGTGGCCGTAATTCAGGAAATTGCTTCGGCCAGTGAAGAGCTGGCAGCAATAGCTCAAGAATTGCAGGACCAGGCCAACAACATGCGGAAGACTATATAAGGAATTGATAGAATAAATTTTTGTTTAACATAATTACATACAATGATTTACTTAAAACAACTAAATTAAGATCTTGTAAAAAAAGGAGATGCTGCTAAGATGGATGAGTTCAGCAACAGCAAGCCTTCAGCACGGGACATTCTCAGGTATTTTACTTTAATCGCCCCCTTCATCAATCAAATTACTGCTGCCGATATGGGAATTACTGTCGCCGACGGGGACTATAACGTCCTGGAGTACGTCCCTGCCGAGAAACTTAATCTGGGGGTTAAAGCCGGAGATAAATTAAAGGCCGGTTCGGTTGGTGAAAAATGTATAAGAGAAAAAAGAAGGATCGTGACGGAAATATCAAAAGAGAATTCGAATTACGGTGTTCCTTATGTTGCCAATGCCATGCCTATTATAGAAGATGACGGTACAGTAGTAGGCTGTGTAGTTACTACTGAAACAACTGATGTGCAGAATTTTATCCGTATTACTTCTGAGAACCTGCACAGTTCTTCCAGTCACCTTGCCGCGGCGATACAGGATTTAAGCGGTCAGGCCGAGACACTCGCTGCTGCCGGTAAAGTACTGGAAGAAATATCTTTTTCCACCGTAGAAAAAGTAAAAAACACCGATAAAATAGTAGCTTTTATTAATGACGTGGCCAGTCAAACCAACTTGTTAGGTCTTAATGCCGCTATCGAGGCAGCGAGGGTCGGCGAAATGGGCAGAGGTTTTGGCGTAGTAGCCGGCGAAGTAAGAAAACTGGCCGTGCACAGCGCAGAGTCGGCCACTCAAATCAACGATGTTCTTAATGCTATTAAAGAAACCAATAATAACATGGCCAAACAAAGCAAAGAAGTGGAAAATTCCGTTCAAAATCAGGTGGCTATAATCCAGGAGATTGCCTCTGCCAGCCAGCAGTTGGCGGCTATGGCACAGGAACTGCAGAGCTTTGCCAATAATATGAATGTAATAAGATAACTGCTACAATATAAAAATAACCAAAAACAGGGCAATATAAACGGTCCAAGTATCCGTTTGTATTACCCTGTTTTATTTTTTACACATTATTTAAAATATCCTAATTTAAATCCTTCACCAGTTTTTCCAGCGCCCTTTTTTCAATACGGGAAACATATGAACGGGATATCCCCAGCATCCTGGCAATTTCCCGCTGGGTCTTGCGAATCCCGTTTACCAGGCCAAAGCGCAGTTCCACAACTTTCTTTTCCCGTTTCCCCAGGTATTTAATTCTTTTTAACATCTGCTGGAATTCCACATTGTTCTGCACTATATCGGGCACAACTTCCGGATCGGTCCCCAATACATCGATCAGGCTTATTTCGTTGCCTTCCTTATCGATCCCGATAGGGTCATAAAGAGATACTTCCCCTTTGTTTTTTTTCGTGGCGCGAAGGTGCATTAAAATTTCATTTTCGATACAGCGGGCGGCGTAAGTGGCAAGTTTCGTTCCTTTGTCCATGTCAAAGGTGTTAATTGCCTTGATAAGACCGATGGTGCCTATTGAAATAATATCATCTTTGTCGTCACTGACACCGTCGAATTTCTTCCCTATATGTGCCACAAGACGAAGGTTGTGCTCTATCAGGATATTTCTGGCCTCCATGTCTCCATTTTTTACACGGGTTAAATATAAGCTTTCCTCTTCATCGGAAAGAGGCTGGGGAAAAGCATTATTGCTAAGATAAAAAATTAACAGCAATAAGCTTTGCAGTAGTGTCGCCGCAGCTATCACTACTGTTCCAAAACCCATGCCATCACCACCTCCATATTTGGTCGTTCTTAATACTATGGAGGTTTTCTATAAAATGTGCCTGTACACTTTAAAATTTTTATTACTTATTCATTGACTGCTTTTTTTTCGCTGCTGCTATTCCCCTGCTCACAGGTCTCACATCCACCGGCGGCATGACTTCCCTCTGTTCCCGAGGGTGAACGTGTATCGGTGCAGTAAAAGCCCGAACACTTATAAACAATATTTACATTCTTGCCTATCAGTCGATGAACAGGCGCCCCACAGGTCGGGCAGCTGCTCAGGGCCTTTTCTTTTATTCCCTGATAAACTGTAAATTTACCACATTGAGAACAGCGATAATCGTAGTGCGGCATACGTTCACCTCCTTTACAGTACTATCCCTTTCAAATTGTAGAATCTTCAGGTTCATCTGTCAAGCAATAATCTGTTTTCCATCCTCTTTGGTGCAAATGGTATTTTAATACTCCGGCGGCAGCTTTTTCAACTGTTCCAGGGTAAAGACCGGTCCGTCCAGGCATACGTAGAGGCTGCCTATATTGCAGCGACCGCATTTGCCAACACCGCATTTCATCCGCATTTCCAGAGTCGTAATTACGTCCTTATCGTTGAAGCCCATTTTAGCCAAGGCCTGCAGTACAAATTTGATCATGATGGGCGGCCCGCAGGTAATGGTTGTCATCGGCTTTAAACCCAGTTCTTCCACGTAAGCGGGGACAAACGCCACATGCCCGTTCCAACCTTCTTCAGCCCTGTCAATGGTGGTGTAAACCTCCATATTGTCAACCTTGGGCCAGTTTTCAAAAAGGTCTTCTTTAAATACCAGGTCCGCAACGGATCGGGCGCCGTAAACAACAGTCAGCTTGCCAAAATCCTTCCTGTTCTCGATACAATAGTTTATCAGACTGCGAACGGGGGCAAGGCCGATCCCGCCGCCGATAAAAAGCAGGTCCTTCCCTTTACAGTAATCGAGGGGGAAACCGTTGCCGTAAGGCCCCCTAATGCCGCACTCCTGACCTTCCTCGATTTCATGCAGCGCCGACGTCAGTTGTCCGACTTCCTTAATAGCCAGTTCAAGATGGTCCGGCCCCTGAGAGGTAATAGAAAACATGGCCTCACCGACAGCAGGCAGTGAAAACATGGCCAGTTGTCCCGGCTTGGGCGTAAACGGTTTTTTTCCTTCTATCGTAGAAACATGAAAAGTTTTGACATCTGGTGTCTCCTGAACTACTTTGATTATCTTGCCCCGGATAGGAACCAACGGATTTGTCATTGCTGCTGTGCCTCCTTTATTTTCCGGATGATGGCGGTAATATCCATGTTTACCGGGCACTTGGCAAGACAGCGGCCGCATCCCGTACAAAGGAGCTGTCCGTACCGTTCAACGAAGTAATAGAGTTTATGAAGGAAACGGTTGCGCACCCGTTCCTTTTTGCTGGGTCGGGGGTTGTGCCCGCCGGCCATCCGTGTATATTCGGAGAACATACAGCTGTCCCAGCAGCGAAATTTATAACCCTGCCCGCCTTTGACCGAACCTGCAATATCGAAGCAGTGACAGGTCGGACAGAGATAGGTGCAGGCTGCGCAGCCCAGGCACTTGCGGCTAACTTCTTCCCAGAGCGGGTGATCGAACATATTTGCCAGTTTCTCCGGAACACCTTCCATGTCCACAGTTATACTGAAACCCTGAACGGGAAGCGGTTCGGCATCCTTATCGGTAAACAGCCCCTCGAGTTTTTGCAGCAGCTCTTCTCCGGCTGCGCTCCTTGCCGTAAACCCCCACTCTTCCCCCAGGTCATAGATTTGAACATCCGCACATACTGCTTCCCGGGGGTCAATACCAATAGATTCACAAAAGCAGGAATCCTGTGGTTTTGTACAGGCTAAGGCCCAAAGAAGAGTATTTTCCCGTTTCTGCCTGTAAAACCCGTCTTCATAACCTTTGGTCAGAAAGACCTTGTCCAGGCAGTCGATGCTGTAGGCATCGCAGGAACGAAGGCCAAAGATAATCTGCTGCCCTTTTTCCTGCGTTAGTTCCTCAATCTCAACTGATTTATCTTTAACTTTGAATCCATACATCTTTTCTGTCTGCGGAAATAAGATGTCCTTGGGCGGAAGAAGAGTATTCTCTTCGAAATAAGGGTCCACACCTTCCTGCCAGGGCACGAATTTGCTGACAGACTCCTCCTTAAAGGGGACCAAAATGTTATACTCTTTATCCAGCGCTTTTAAGAGTTCATTCAAACGGGACTTTGCTATCGTTTTCATCTATACCGCCACCCCCTTACATAAATTTCTCAGGGTCATTCAATTCAAAATGCCCCAGAGGCGGTTTTTTCTCAGGATCGATCCCCGCATCGTTTTCACCGAACAGTTCCTCAATATCTTTAATTATTTTTTTATTTAACGCCATCAGCGGGAGATTCATTGGACAGGCCCGTTCGCACTCACCGCATTCAATACATCTACCGGCTACATGCATAGCCCTGGTCAAGTGCATAAACTGGTTTTCCGCCAGGTTATTGGCTTTCCCCAGCCAGTCGGGAACAGCCCGGTCAAAGATACACTCCCGGCAGCTGCAGGCCGGGCAGACATTCCTGCAGGCATAACAGCGGATACAGCATTCAAACTGTCTGGACCAGTAATTGTAACGTTCATCCTGTGTCATTTTTTCCAGCTTTTCAATAAGCGCCGCCGTCTCCTGTCCCCTTGCTGTCGCATTGACTTGTTCTCCAACCATAATGTCATGGACTACTGGATTGGGATATCGGCATTCCTGGCATTTCACCGCGTCCTTTACAGGTTCGCCGCACTTTTTGCCTACAGCGTCATCGGGATCTTTCAAACCGCGGCAGGGGATTCCTATCACATACACCTGTTCACGCTTAATTACGTTATCCTGGATGAGCCTGTTTATCCCCCGGCTGTCACAACCTTTTACAAATATGGCAACCTTCGCCTCGTGGTGAGCCAGGTCCACAAGGTATTTGCTTAAATTATTATGGCAAAACTCATCAAAAACAAGCCTGTCTACATCCTCGACCTTATTAATAAACAGCGGAGCGGACTTATACCAGTGACTGCCTTTTTCCCAGCCCAGGACTAGGTTGACCTCATTTTTAGACAGGAGGTCGCGGGCAATTTCCCGCATCTGTAATGATATCTCGTTCATTTTATGCATCCCTCAACTTCCTGTTTGGCCCCAGAGCCTTGATGTCTTGGACAAGTTCGGTAACGACCTGCTGGAATTTGGGTCCTTCGGAACCGGAAATCCAGCGGGTCTGAAAACGTTCGGGTTCCAGTCCCATATACTCCAAAAGACGCTTCATCAGGAGGAAGCGTCGCCGGGTAAAATAATTGCCTGTGGTATAATGGCAGTCTCCCGGGTGGCATCCTGCAACCAGGACTCCGTCTATCCCCTTTAAGAAAGCACGGACCACAAACTGGGGATTGACCCGCCCGGAACAGGGCACCCTCAGGATACGGATGTTGGCCGGATACTGCAGCCTGCTTAAACCGGCCAGGTCGGCGCCCGCATAGGTGCACCAGTTGCAGGCAAAGACCAGGATCTTTGGTTCCCAGGCATTATCTATAGACATACGGCATCCACCTCCGCTAAGATTTGCTCATTGGTAAACCCTTTCAGGTTCAGGGCCCCGGAACGGCAGGCCACCGTACATGCGCCGCAGCCCTGGCACAGCCCGGTATTGACCGAGGCTACGCGTCGTTCAATACTTTTCCCGTGAACCCGTTCGGTAATAGTCTTAAATTCAATTGCCTTATAGGGGCAGATAGGAATGCACTGGCCGCACCCGGAACAGATAGCCTCAGTTACTGCCGAGACAATAGGTTCGGTGGGCATCTCTTCCCTGCTTAACAGCCCGCAGACCTTAGCGGCGGCAGCGCTGGCCTGTGCTACAGAATCCGGAATATCCTTAGGCCCCTGACAGGCTCCGGCCAGAAAAATGCCGGCCGTATGAGTCTCTACCGGCCTCAGCTTGGGATGCGCCTCCGAGAAGAAGTCATGCTGGTCGTAAGAGATTCCCAGTTTGCGGGCCAACTCCCCGGCATCCTCCCGGGCGATCATGGCGGTAGCCAGCACCACCAGGTCGGCCTCCACTTCTACCGGCCTGCCCAGCAAGGTGTCTTCCCCCCGGACAATCAGCCTGTCACGGCTTT
>Ga0228535_1001688_pt1 | contig 29699 bp, 30 predicted proteins | sample SJ1metagenome_FD_168457 | JGI IMG/M metagenome (GOLD analysis project Ga0228535, IMG submission 168457) | Enriched culture of PCE-dechlorinating microbial communities from Ithaca, New York, USA - SJ1 | ecosystem: Engineered > Modeled > Simulated communities (microbial... > Unclassified | place...
TCGCTCAGGCACGGCCAGGGCCCTGGGGCTCGGTCCCACCCGGGAGATGGTCCGGGGGGTGGAGATGGACCTCGATGTCCGGGCGGAGGACCAGCGCAAGGTGCGGGTGTTCCTCGGGAGGGCCGTCGCCCCGGGCTTCTTCGCCTGGGCGATCCCCTGCGGGGCCATGATCAGGGTCGGTCTATGTGTGTCCGAGGGGAACGGCCCGCCGAGCGCTTACCTCCGCCCTCTCCTGGCCACGCTGGGCTTGTCCGAGGCGGAGAGAGTGAGGGCGTATTCTGGGGCCATTCCCCTGGGGCATATCGCCCGGACGTACGCCGACCGGGCGCTGGTCGCAGGGGACGCGGCCGGCATGGCCAAGCCGATCAGCGGCGGCGGCCTCTTCACAGGCATGACCGCCGGCCGGCTGGCCGCGGAGACCTTCCTGGAGGCGTTCCGAGGGAACGACCTCACGGCCAGGACGCTCTCCTCCTATGAGGGGAGGTGGAAGGCGGCCTTCGGGAGCGAGCTGCGCAACTCCTATCTTGTGCGAAGGGCGTTCGTGCGCATGAGCGATCGGGAGCTGGACCGGGTGGGGGCCCAGCTGGACACGGAGAGGGCAAAGGAGGTGCTGGCCACGGGGGACATCGACTTCCCCACGACCCTGGCCCCGGGGCTCCTGCGGGCCTGCCCCTCCCTCATGGCCCTCGCCCCGGGGCTCCTGCTCCGCCTTCTGAGGAGGTGAGGCATGAGGGCCCTGAAGGTGCCCAAGCTGGAGGCGGACGCCGTCAAGGACCGCCTCAACCGCCTCGGTCAACTCGACCTGGGGAGGAGGCCGGGCAGGCAGGGGGGCTCGGTGCTTTTGCCGGTAACGGGGGAGGGACCCTTCCCCCCGTATCCGTTGGTGGACGTCGAGCTGGAGCCGCAGGACCGTCACCGTCCTCCGCAGGAGAGGATCGCTGAGCGCCTGGACCTCCCTGGGGAGCTGAAGGGACTGCTGCCGAACAAGTATGAGCGCCTCGGCCACGTCCTCGTCCTCAGGCTCCCCGGGCCCCTGCTCCCGTACCGTCATGCCATAGCGGAGGCGTACGCCCATGTGCTCAAGGCGAGGACGGTGCTCCTCGAGCGGGGGACCATCCACGGCGTGGAGCGCCGGCCGGACATGGAGCTCCTCTACGGCACGGAGACGGAGACCGTCCATCTGGAGGCGGGCATAAGGTACGCATTGGACCCCGCCCGGGTCATGTTCTCCTCGGGCAACTTCGACGAGAAGCGGCGCATGGCCTCCCTGGACTGCCGGGGGGAGACCGTGGTGGACATGTTCGCCGGCATCGGCTATTTCACCCTTCCCCTGGCGGTGCAGGCCAGGGCGGACCGGGTGATCGCCTGCGAGATCAATCCGGAGGCGGTGCGCTTCCTCCGCAGGAACCTGCGGCTGAACGGGGTGGAGGACGGGGTGACCGTCTTCGAGGGGGACAACCGGGAGCTCCCGGGCGAGGGGTTCGCGGACCGGGTGGTGATGGGGTACGTGAACGTGACGTGGCAGTTCCTGCCCAAGGCCTTCTCGCTGGTAAGGAGGGGTGGCATACTCCACTATCACGACACATGCTCCATCGACCGCATCCCAGAAGGGTTGCTGGCGAGGGTGCGCGAGGGCAGCGGCGGCCGTCCCTACGAGGTGCTGGGCATAAGGGAGGTCAAGGCCTACGCCCCCTCCATCTCCCACATGGTCGTGGACATCAGGGCGCTCTGAGCGCAACTTCCCCGGAGCCGGACTCGGCCAATAGGGCCGAGAGCGCCTCATGGTACCCCTCGCCGGTGGAGGAGAGCATTCGCGACGCGTGCCGGGCAAGGTGCTCCCCGGACTCCCTCTCTTCCTTGTTGAACTGCCATCCCCGGGACTGTGCCTCCCCCACAGCCGTCAAGAAGGCGTAGCAGACCGCCCTGTGCGTGTGCTCCTTTTCGGTGCGCTCCACAAGCCGGAGCATCGCGGCGGTCCCCTCGATCCGGTAGGCCTTGGCAAGGGAGTCGGCCAGCTGCCCCACCGGGCCAAGCCCCGAGTAGGCGGGGAGGTTTCCCAGTACCTCCCTCTCCCTGACCAGCCTATCCGCCTCCGAGAGCATCTGGCCCGGGGTGAGCTCCCTCATCCCCAGGACCCTTTGTGCGATTCCCTCGTCCGAAACGGCGGTAAGCATCGTTCGGGCGTGGGCCTCCCACAGCTCCCCGATGACCTTCCCCGCCTGGTTCTGCTCGGTGACGATGGGGATGCCAAGGGACAGGACAGCCCGCAGGGCGGTCCGCTCCAGGTCGGTCCCCTTCAGGGCCCCCAGGAAGGCCTCCCCGTCCTTGCCGTAGCATTCCTGGCCCAGGACGTACACCTGGCCCCGTGAGCGCATCCATTCGCCCTTGGCCTTGATATGGGCAGTGATGAGGCCGGCATCGTCAAGGTCCCCCTCCAGATATTCCCTGACCAGGGACGCCGGGGTGGGGAACTCCCCCTGGCATTCCGGTCGGGCCCCTCCGTACCTGTGGTCCACGCTGACCCTCAGGTCATCGTAGGGGTCGGGGGCGGCCACCCGGGCCATTAGGTGCTGGGCGGTGTTGACGCCCGCACCGCACTCTGCGCAGACCCTGATCTCGACGTTGGCCGAGAGCCATTGGATGCGGACGGCCGGCCTGTCCCCATGCCCGCATCCGCTGCCCTCCAGCCGATAGGGGAGGTTGGCCAGGACCTCTTTGACGTAGGCCTCGGGGGCCTTCGGCCCCGAGACGGAGGCGAAGAGACCCCCCTCCGTCGAATAGATGTGCAGGCGGGCCTCCCGGGCCATGTCCCAGTACGCCAGAAGCCGGAGGTCCGGGTCGTCGAAGTGCTGCAGGCCTATGAGCTTCTCCTTGTCCACCGTGCCCCGGATGGCGAAGGAGACGGGGCCGATCGGCAGGTTGGCGGTGGTGAGATAGGGGAGCTTTCCGGAGGCGGCGAGGGAGATCGCCGCCGCATACGCCCTTACGAACTGGTCCCCCTTGCTGGCGAGCTTGATGAGCCTTTCCGGGTCGTCCCTGTATCTAAGCACCTTTGCGATGCCCTTCTCGATGTGGGCGAACGGGGACCTCCGTCCCTCCTCCAGGAGGACCGGGATAACGAGCGACGGGTCATCGGCTAGCCTCTGGGATGTTGCCAGCATCTCCTTTTCCATGTTCTTGGGCGTCTTCTTGATCCCGCGGAAGCGCGGCCGGGGAGGCATAGGCCCTCATCTCCCTCTGCGCATTAAACCATTCGGCGCTAGTTAATTATGCCTCCAATGCCATGAGGTACATGGCGAGGGATGGGTTGGGCAGAGAGTACGCTGATGGCTATCTGAAGGGATACGAGGACGGGCTGAAGGAGGCATTGGAGCAGCTTATCGCAACGACCTGCCGGAAGAACTACAGCAGCACTGAGATCCAGCTCCTGGTCAAGAACCAGCGGGCTTCCGTGCCGAAGAAGATGGCCCTGCGGAGGAGGCAGCTTGAGCGGGAGCTCGGACTGGACCTGGAAAGGAAGGAGGAGGGGCCAGAGCCGAGGCGGGAGGCTGCCCCGGGGAGGACCGTGCTCCTCAAGGGGGAGGGCAACCAGGAGGCACTGGAGGCCTTCCGGGACCTGGTCCAGGCGGGGTGGGATGGGCTGTGCATCTCCCGTATGTCCCCCAGGGACGTGCGGCAGTTCGTCGGGAAGGATTGCACGGTGCTCTGGCTCACCAAGGCCGATCCCATGGCCGGGGACCAGGACCGGGAGGAGTACCTTCAGCCGACGGAGACGGCCAAGATGCAGACGAGCATCCGAAACTTCCTGAGCAAGAATAAAGGGAGGCCGTCGGTCATCCTGCTGGATGGGATGACCTTTATCGTGACCAACACCGACTTCCGCTCCTTCCTGAAGATCGCCCAGAAGCTGAAGGATGACGTCTACCAGGCGCGCTCCCTGCTCCTCCTCCCCTATGAGCCGAAGAACCTCCTGGAGAACGAGGTGAACCTGTTCATAAACGAGATGTCCTAGGGCCGGTTGAGGGCGATCTTGATGGAGGAAATGTTCTGGGGCGCACCGTCCGGACCGGGCAGCACCTCGGTGCTGATGCTTATCCCGCCCAGCTTGACGCTGTCCTTGGAGCGGTCCAGGGTTATTAGGGCGACGTCCACGGCCTTGCTGATGCACTTGCCCCGGGCCTGCACCAATATGCTTGCTCCAGGCTCAGCGAGCTTCTTTCCCGCTGCCAGGACGTAGTTCATGACAGGCTTCTGACCGATGTATATGACGCTCTCGCCCATGGTAGGCCCCTCGGGATCTTCCATTTTGTTTAGGTGGGAAGAGGATAATCACGGTTTCGGTACAGCCGTAGAAATGCAGGGCAATGGGACCGCCCCCGTCAGAGAACGGCCGTGGAAGGGGCTCGGACCCTCCCTTGGTGCATCGGCCCTAATGCGAGGCACCTCGGTCGAAGCTAGGACCACAGGCCCCTAGAAAACTATACCTAGGAAGGAGGGAGATAGAGTGCTAGGCCAGCGGCCCGTCCGAGGGGGATACGATGCAGGAGAATGAACTTAGCTTGACCAGCGAGGATATGCAGGACATGGCCAAGGAGGCCATCATCATCTGGTGGAGCACGGTGATGAAGGCGGTGGTGATGAGCAGCAACACTCCGGAGATGAGGAGGATCCTCCATAGCTTCCTTGCCGAGGCGGTCACCGAGATGGTCAAGGTCAATGGGTCCCAGAGGACCCTGGAGCTCATGGGGCCGATCATGAGGCAGGGAGGCAAGAAGGCGGCGGTGAGGGCGCTCGAGGAGCATGAGATCGTGGACCGGGATGGCATTGCGATCTCCTCTCTCATCGACCTCTGGGAGGGGGCGCTGGGCGTCCGGGGGGAGATCGTGGAGAGGAGCGAGACATCGGTGGTCAAGGTGGCCAAGCAGTGCCCGTTCGCCAATTCCCCTCCGGAGCTGTGCTCCCTCTTCGGCAGGTTCGTGGACGGCTTCTGCGAGGTCATCAATCCCCAGTATGGGTGGTTCCAGACCCATAGGATGTCCGCAGGGGACGAGGAATGCCGCTGGGTATGCAGGAAGGAGGGTTGAGGGCGTAGGTGGAGAACAACGCCAAGGTAGCTTCCATATTGGAGGAGGTGGCCGACCTCCTGGAGCTGAAGGAGGACACCTTCTTCAAGGTGCGGGCCTATCGGCGGGCGGCGAAGGAGATCGCCGCTCTCACCGAGGACATCAAGGACATATACATAAGAGGCCACCTGGACAAGGTGCCGGGGGTCGGGAGGGCGATCCATGACAAGGTCGTGGAGATATTGCGCACGGGGCAGCTCCAATACCTGAACGACCTGCGGAACGAGTTCCCGGCCGGGCTGCTGCAGGTCATGCAGGTGCCGGACATAGGGCCGAAGACCGCAGCCCGGTTGTACAAGGAGCTGAGGATCACCAACCTCCAGGACCTGAAGGAAGCGGCGGAGCAGCACCGCATCCGCATGCTCAAGGGCTTCGGGGAGAAGACGGAGGAGAACATCCTGAAGGGCATCAGGTACCTGGAGTCGCGGCAGGGGAGGATGCTGCTTGGCTATGCCTTCCCAAGGGGCAGGGCCTTGGAGGACCATATGCGAAAGCAGGGGTTCGCCCTTGTCAGCCTGGGCGGGTCGCTCCGGCGGATGAAGGAGACCATCGGGGACATCGACATCCTGGTCGGGAGCTCCGAGGGCGAACGGGCCATGGACGCGTTCGTCTCCCATCCGAGCGTGGCGGAGGTGCTCCTCCGCGGGGAGACGAAGACATCCATCCGCCTGCAGGACGGGGTGCAGGTGGACATGCGGGTCGTCGCCCCCTCGTCCTTCGGGGCGGCCCTCCAATACTTCACGGGCTCCAAGGAGCACAACGTGAACATGCGGTCCCTGGCGAACGAGCTCGGCCTCAAGGTCAATGAGTACGGGGTGTTCCGCTTGGTGGACGGGGCCAGGGTCGCCGGGGAGACCGAGGAGGAGGTGTATGCGGCCCTGGGGATGCAATGGATGCCCCCGGAGATGCGGGAGAACCGGGGGGAGGTCGAGCTGGCCAGGAAGGGGCAGGTGCCCAAGGTGGTCGGCCTTCCCGACATCCGGGGGGACCTGCACATCCACAGCGAGGCCAGCGATGGGGTGGACGGCGTCGGGGCCTTGGCCGCCGCGGCCGAGGCCCGTGGCTATGATTACTTGGCCATCACGGACCATAGCCAGTCCCTGACCGTCGGGAACGGTCTCAGCGTGGAGCGGATGCTGGAGAACATCGGGCACATCCGTACCGTTCAGGAGGAGCATCCAGGCGTCCACCTGCTGGCTGGGGCGGAGGTGGAGATCGATGCGAAAGGGGGGCTTGACTACCCCCAGGGGCTGCTGGAGGAGCTGGACGTCGTTGTGGCGGCCGTGCACTCCCATTTCAAGATGGCCCCTAAGGAGATGACCGAACGGCTGCTGAGCGCCCTCTCCAATGAGACGGTGGACGTCCTGGCCCACCCGACAGGCCGCATCATCGGGGAGAGGGAGGGGTACGGATTCGACATGGAGAGGGTGATGCGGGCGGCCAAGGACAATGGGGTGGCGCTTGAGGTCAACTCTTTCCCGGAGCGGTTGGACCTGAACGACGTCCAATGCGCCATTGCCCGGGAGAGAGGGGTGACCGTATGCATCAACACCGATGCGCACAACGTCCGCCAGCTGGACAATATGGTGTACGGGGTGGCCACCGCCAGGCGGGGATGGGTGCCTCCGGGAATGGTGCTGAACGCCCTTCCATGGACCGCCCTGAAGGACCGCCTCGACCTGTGATGCTGGACGGGGAACGTTTATCAATGTGCAGGACCGATACTCACAGGATGTCGGCCGAGGATGTGGCGGAGCGTATACGCTCCATGGAGATACGCGGGGCGGCTGAGATAGCCAGGAGGGCCGCGCTTGCCCTGAGGGAGGAGGCCGAGGCCTATGAGGGGAACGACCTCGAGGGGCTGCGCTCGCACCTAGAACGCGCCAAGGAGCTGCTGCTGGCCTCGCGTCCGACCGCGATATCCCTCTGGAACGGCGTGCAGTATGTGTTCAAGGACACCTCCAAGGCGACCACGGCGGAAGAGTACCGAAGCAAGGTTAGGGAGAACGCGGAGCATTTCGTCAAGCGCTCCCAAAGCGCCCTGAGGACCATCGGCAGGCTGGGCGCCAACCGGGTCCGGGAGGGGGACAGGGTGCTCACGCACTGCAACAGCAAGGCCGCCATAGCGGTCATGGCCGAGGCATGGGCGCAGGGGAAGCGCTTCGAGGTCTACGCCACCGAGTCCCGGCCTTGGAGGCAGGGACTGCTCACCGCCAACGACCTGGCCAGGCTGGGCATCCCGGTGACCATGATCGTCGATTCGGCCGTGCGCTACGTCATGAAGGACATGGACCTGGTGCTTGTGGGCGCGGACACCATCGCCTCCAACGGCGCCCTGATCAACAAGATCGGAACGGCGCAGGTGGCCTTGGCGGCGCATGAGGCGCGCGTCTCGTTCACGGTCTGCGCGGAGACCTTCAAGTTCTCCCCCCGGACGATCTACGGGGAGCTGGTCAAGATCGAGGAGCGCGACCCCACCGAGGTCGTGAAGGAGGGGGAGGTCCCTCCGCAGGTCAAGGTCTTCAACCCGGTGTTCGACGCCACGCCGCCCGAGTACATAGACTCCATCGTCACCGAGATCGGGGTCATCCCCCCCTATGCCGCCTATCAGGTGATCATCAAGGAGCTGGGACAGGAGTTCATCTTCCACGAGGAATGAGAGCATGGAATACGAGGAGAGATATCTACATCTGAACGAGCCGATCGATGCCGATGCGCACGTCATATGCAAGTACAAGGTCGGGACCGACCTGAATATGACCACCGCCGCGGCGGCGATCGCCACCGAGCAGTCGACCGGGACCTGGACCAAGCTGTCCACCCTGAGGGAGGAGAACTTCCAAAGGAGGAGCGGGAAGGTGACGGCCATCGAAGGGAACGTGGCCACCATCGCCTATCCCGTGGAGGACTTCTCCCTGGATATAGGGGGCGTGCCCCAGATCCTGAGCGTCATCGCCGGTAACCTGTTCGGGCTGGAGGCCCTGCGCACGGTCCGCCTGGAGGACGTTCGGTTTCCCAAGAGCATCCTCAGGGAGTTCAAGGGCCCGAAGTTCGGCGTCGAAGGCATGCGCACCCTCCTGAAGAGGCCGAAGAAGCCTTTGGTGGGGACCATCGTGAAGCCGAAGATAGGGCTCTCGCCCAAGGAGACCGCCGAGTACGTCTATGAGGCGGGGATGGGCGGCCTGACCAACAGCAAGGACGATGAGACGCTCGTCAACCAGGGCTTCTGTCCCCTGGAGGAGCGGGTGGTGGCCATCGCCGAGGCGCTGGACCGGGTGAGGGATGAGAGCGGGCACGTGATGATGCACGCCATCAACGTCAGCACCAATGGCCACCAGATCCTGGAGGTGGCCGAGCGGGCCCAGGAGCTTGGGGCGAGCGAGCTGATGGTGGACGTGCTGACCTGCGGCTTCGGGGCCGTCCAGGCCCTGGCGGAGGACCCGTCCATCAAGCTGCCCATCCACGTCCATCGCACCATGCACGGGGCGATCACCCGCAATCCCGACCATGGCATCCACATGAAGGTGTTCGCCACCCTGGTCAGGATGGTCGGCGGGGACGCCCTGCACGTGGGGACGTTCGGGGTGGGCAAGATGAAGGGGGAGCCCCATGAGGACCTGGCCAACCGGGACGTGTGCCTTACGGCCGAGCTGCCGTACAAGAGGGTCATGCCCGTGGCCTCGGGCGGCGTGCACGCAGGCATGATCAAACGGCTCGTGGACATCGCGGGCACGGAGCTACAGATCCAGGCGGGAGGGGGGGTCTCCGGCCATCCGCGCGGCGTGCGCGGAGGCGCGAGGGCCATGGCCCAGGCGGTGGACGCGGTGATGGCCGGCGTCCCGTTGGACGTCTATGCCAAGGAGCATGTCGAGCTGGCCGAGGCCATCCAGAAGTGGGGGATGGCATGAAGCTTAAAGCCCGGTACGTGGACGTGGACACTGGAGAGGTGACCGCCCTCCTGCACGATGACGATTGCGCCGAGCTCGGCCTGCGGGAGAAGGACCGCGTGCGGCTCTCCCTGAACGGAAGGGTCACGGTCGCCATAGTCACGACGAGCGACACGGTCATCAACCGAGGGGAGATCGGGCTGCTGGGGACGTCCCAGCTGACCCTGGAGTTCAAGGACGGGGACCTGGTGGAAGTGGTCTCCGCCAGCAAGCCCGAGTCCGTGGAGTTCATCAAGAGGAAGATGGACGGGGCGGAGCTGAGCACCGATGAGATCAACGCCATCATCGCGGACATATCCAACCGCATGCTGTCCAACATCGAGCTCTCCGCCTATGTGACCGCGCTCTACATCAACGGCATGAACATGCGGGAGACCGTGGACCTCACCAAGGCCATGGTGGCCGGGGGGGAGACGATCACCTTCAGCAACGGCCCGATCTACGACCATCACAGCATCGGTGGGTGTCCGGGGAACAAGATCACCCTCCTTATCGTCCCGATCATGGCGGCCGCGGGGTGCAAGATGCCCAAGACGTCGTCCCGGGCCATCAGCAGCGCCGCCGGCACCTCGGACATCGTCGAGACGTTCGCCAACGTGGCGCTGACGCCCGCCCAGCTGAAGGAGATCACCGAGCGGGTGGGAGGGGTTCTGGCCTGGGGGGGGTCGCTGAACCTCGCGCCGGCGGACGATCTCATAATAAGGGCGGAGTACCCGCTCGGCATCGACCCGCACGCCCAGTTGCTCGCATCCGTGATGGCCAAGAAGAAGGCCGTGGGGGCCGACTACCTGGTCATCGACATCCCCATGGGCGAGGGGACCAAGGTCCGCACCATGGACGAGGCCAAGGCCTACGCCCGGGACTTCATCCAGCTGGGGGAGCAGCTGGGGATTCGAGTCGAGTGCGCCATCACCTACGGGGGCCAGCCCCTCGGCAGGGCGATCGGGCCGGCGCTCGAGTCCATCGAGGCCATATCAATCATGGAGGGGAAGAAGACCCCAAGCAGCGTCATAGAGAAGACCGTAAGCATCTGCGGCATGCTCTTCGAGATGGGCGGGGAGTACCAGGGCGCGGAGAGGGCGAGGCAGATCCTGGAGAGCGGCAAGGCCTTGCATAAGTTCCAGGAGATCGTGGAGGCCCAGGGAGGGAAGCCGGGCATCACCTCCAGCGACATCAAGGTGGGGCAGTACAGCGTGGACGTCATCTCCAAGCAGAGTGGGTACGTGGGGCAGATCCTGAACAAGGAGCTGGTCCGGGTGGCGCGCGCCGCCGGCTCGCCGAAGGACAAGGGGGCGGGCCTGGTCCTCAATAAGAAGGGCGGCAACAAGGTGGACAAGGGGGAGACCCTCTTCACCATCTACGCCGAGCACGAGTGGAAGCTGCAGGAGGCGTTGAAGCTGGCCATCCGTCTGGAGCCCGTTAGGACGCAGGGCATGATCCTAGCGAGGGTACCCTCCTTCTCAAGGGTCGCCCTCTGATCTCCCCTTCCCCCTCTGCCTCTCTATGGCCTCCCCGAGCGAGAGCGCTCCCGTGGCCACCTTCCGGGCCAGCGAGGCGGAGATGGTCACGGCGCCCTGGCTTTCGATGCGGCTCTGCCGCTGGATGTCCCTCACCTCCCCCTCGGTCGGGGCGACCCTGGGAGGGGCGGGGAGCAGGGGGCCGTGGGCCTGGGCTATGGCCACCGCGGCGTCCGCGTCGGGATGGCCGGTGCGGCGGGTGGTGGACCGCTCGTCCACCATCTCGATGTTGTGAGCGACCTCCCAGAGCGCGTTGATGATCCGGTCGCGGTTGGTCGGATCGCCATCCCCCACCCTGAGCAGCAGCTCGTCGCTGCGCACCAGGGAGAGGAAGTCGCGGATGGCGGGGGCCACCGCCTCGGGGGAGAGGAGGTCGTCGGCGAACAGCACCTTGCCGTCCCCCAGGATGGCGATCCCCGGCCGTGGGCCTGGGTCCACCCCGACGATGAGGCGCTTGAAGGGGCCTCCCTGCAGCAGCGCCAGGGCGGCCTTGGCCGCCCATTCCGGGTCGTTGCTGGCGATGACCTTGCGGCCATGCACCCTCTTCCTCTCCGGTTCCGTGGTGAGCACCAGCCCCACGTTGTACGGCAGGGGGTCATTGAAGCCTAGGGAGACGAAGGGCTGCCCCCTCTCTTTCAGGGCGCGGACCGCCCCGTAGAAGAAGCGGAAGTCCTCCGTGACCAAGGCCACGACCTTCATCGGACCTTAACCTGATCGCATCGCATATAATCCTTGGTCCTGTTTCGCGCCTCAGGGCGGAAATGGGACAAGAAGGAAATAGGAGGGGGTATGATCCGAACACGTGGATGGCGCCTTCGCCACCCTCCTGAGGGAGGGGTGCGTGCTGACCTGCCGGGACTTCCTGAACGGAGAGGTCCCCGCCCTGGGGCTCGAGCACCCTGCCCGGTACCTTTCTTCGGTGATTGAGGGAGGATGGCACGAAGGCGGGTATGTCGGGAGGCCGAGCCTGCGCGAGGGCGAGGCGCCCTTCCAATGCGTGGAGGCCTTCGGCCCGGGGGAGGGGGAGCGCGCCCTCATCGTGCTCGGACTCAACCTTTCCAGGGAGGGGACGGGGGCGGCGCTGACGTTCCTGCGCTCCTCCTCCTCGCCGCACAAGGCGTTGCTTTACCTCTTCTCCTTTGATGGGACGCTCGACGAGGACGGCATCGCCCAGGCCATGCTGGAGCCGGAACTGCTGGGGATGGTCAGGGGCACCGACATCGTCGTATACCTGGCAATGGTGGACGTCCGGACGGGGATGAGCATGCTGGCGAGGATAGACGGAGGAGAGCGCAGCATCCGATATCTTGCTCACTGATAGGGGTCGTCGATGCGGTCGCTGCCGTCCCGGAACGCCCGGCTCAAGGCCAGGTAGCCGAGCGCGGCGATGAGGCCGAAGGAGCCGATCCCCAGCCACATCAGCACGGGCTCGTTGCTGAAGGCGTCGAAGAGCAGGCCGCCGAAGAACGGCCCCGCGGAGAAGCCGAAGTTGCTGACCAGCCCGTACATGCCCTGATACCTCCCCCTTTCCGCCTCCGGCGACATCTTGGCCACCAGGGTCATGGAGGCGGGGGAGACCATCATCTCGCCGAGGGTGACGATGAACATGCATCCCGCCAGGTACAGGAACCCTGGCGAGAACACCCAGCTCGGGACCATCAGGCCGATGCTTGGGGTGAGGCCGACTATGCCGTACCCTATGGCGTACATCATCGAACCGGCGGCCATGACCTTGGTCATCCGATACCGGCCGACGGAACGGGAGATGGGGAACTGCATGGTCACCACCATTATCCCGTTGAGGGCGTAGATGTAGCCCACCTCGGCGTTGCTGATGCCGATGATGTCGGTGGAGAACACCGCGTAGTTGGAGGCCATCTGCCCGAACATGACGAAGAGCGGGACCGATATCAGGCAGAATGCTAGGAAGCGGCGGTCCTCCTTCAACCTCCCTAGGTCCCGGAGGGAGAGCTTCTGCCTCTTGGAGCCCGCGGAGATGCTCTCCGCCACGAACAGGAAGACGATCAGCGCCACCGTCCCGGTCGCCAGGGCGCTTATGAGGAACAGGAAGGGATAGGACACCATGGACAGCAGTCCGCCCAGGAGCGGGCCGATGGTCCATCCCAGGTTGCCGCCGATGCGCAGCAGCCCATAGGCCTCCAGGCGTTTCCGGGGTGCCACGACATCGGCGATCAGCGCGTTGGTGGCCGGTTCGAAGAAGGACCCCGCAAGGCTGCTCAGCGACACCATGATGGTGATGACAAGGAGGCTTGCCCCTCCGGAGATGACGTAGGCTAGCCCGAGGAACATGAGGCAGCGCGTCGCCATGGCCATTATCATGATCTTCCGGCGGCCGAGGATATCGGCGAGCTCCCCTCCCGCTATCTGGCCCACGGCCCCTACGATGGCCGATATCAGGAGCACGATGCCCACAACGGTCATCGGGATGCCCAGCTCGGTGTGGAGGTAGATCGAAAGGAACGGCATCACCACTGAGAAGCCCAAAGAGGAGATGATGCGCCCGTAGAAGAGCGTCCAGACCCGGCGGTCGAAGCCCTGGGCCTTGCTGAACGACCCCCTGATGGCCATGTTCAGGCCCTAGTCATGGCCAAGCACATCATAATCGTTTCCGATGACACCTGGTAGCACGGCCCCGAGCGCTCAGGGCACTGAACATCTCGGACCGTTGGGACCTCATTGGCATGGGCGGGGCAAGGCATGGCCGCCCTTGGGAGAGGGGGATGAAAAGCGCTTTACGGGGCGATGACGATGCCGGGGACATGTGGGCCTTTCTCGGGGCGTACGCGCTGCTCAACCTGGCCGTCCTGCTTATGTATGGCATGGACAAAGGGCGGGCCAGGAGGGACCGGCGGCGCATCCCCGAGAGGGACCTGCTGCTGGCAGCGCTCATCGGCCCGTTCGGGGCGATGGCCGGCATGAGGGTGTTCAGGCACAAGACCAGGAAGGCGCGGTTCAAGCTCGTGCCGCTCTTCGCGCTGCTGCACGTTGCGTTGGCGTTCCTCATCCTTAATTGATGCAACGATCAGGATCTGTTGCGGCTGAAGATGCGCTTCTTCGAGCCGTCGCCCCCTTCGAACTTGCGTAGCAGTTCCTTCTGCTCGCTCGTCAGCCTCTTCGGGACCACCAGCTTCAGGCGGACGTAGAGGTCCCCGCGGCCGTACCCATCCATCTTCGGCATCCCCAGGCCCTTGAGGCGCTGCACCTCGCCCGGCTGGGTGCCAGGCGGGATGACGAGCTCCGCCTTCTTCCCGTCCAGGGTGGGCACCTCGATGGTCGCCCCGAGGGCCGCCTCCGGGAAGCTGATCTCCTGGGTCAGGTAGAGGTCGGCCCCGTCCCGCTGGAAGATGTCATGGTCCCGGACTGTGACGACGACGTACAGGTCCCCGGGCGGGCCCCCGTCGGGGGAGGGCTCCCCGGCGCCGGCCACCCTCAGCCGCATGCCCGAGTCCACCCCCTTCGGGATGTCCAGGGAGATCTTCTGCCGCTTCCTGGTCCAGCCCCCGTCGCATTCGGGACAGGGGTCCCTGATGTCCTTGCCGGAGCCCCTGCACCTCGGGCAGGCGGTCAATGAAATGAACTGCGAGTACCCCCGCCGCTCCACGCGCTGCACCTGCCCCTTGCCGCCGCACTGCGGGCAGACCTCCTCCCTGCGGCTCTTTGAGCCCGTGCCTCCGCAGGCCTCGCATTTGACGGTGAGCGGAAGGGTCAGCTCCTTCTTGACGCCCTCTGCGGCCTCCTCCAGCGTTATCTCGAGGTCGTACCGGAGGGATTGGCCCTGATGGGGGCCGCGGGAGCGCCCCCCGCCGAAGAACATGTCGAAGATGCTCCCGCCGCCGAAGCCCATGTCGCCGAAGATGTCACGGATGTCGCCCTGGTGGGTGAAGTCGGTCCAGTTGAACCCTCCGCCCTGGAACTGACTGTTCACGCCGGCGTGCCCGTACTTGTCGTACAGGTCTCGCTTCTGCTTGTCCATCAGCACCTCGTACGCCTCGGATATCTCCTTGAAGCGCTCCTCCGCCACCTGGGGGTCCTCCTTGGTGACGTCCGGGTGGTACTGGCGGGCCAGCTGGCGGTAGGCCTTCTTGATCTCCTCCTCGCTGGCCGTGCGGTCCACGCCCAGGACCTCGTAGTAGTCGCGCTTCTCGGCCATCGGGTCGCCTACTGGTCGTCCACTATCTTGTAGTCAGCGTCGACCACGTTCTCGTCCTTGGCGGAGGGCCCGGCCTTGGGCCCCTCCTGCCCCGCCTGCTGCTCCGCGTGGCTCTGGTAGATGCGGGTGGAGATGGAATAGAACTCCTTCTGGAGCGCCTCCATCTTGCTCTTGATCGAGGCGGCCTCTCCCTTCTTTATCTCCGCCCTGAGATCACTGATGAGGGCCTCGATCTTGGTCCTCTCCTCGTTGGAGGCCTTTTCGCCCAGCTCTGCCAGGGCCTTCTCCGTCGCATATGTGAGCTGGTCGGCCTGGTTGATCAGCTCCACCCTCTCCTTGTTCTTCAGGTCCTCCTCCGCGAAGCGCTCGGCCTCCTTGACCATCTTGTCGATCTCCTCCTTGGAGAGCTTCGTCGAGGCGGTGATGGTGATCTTGGCCTCCTTGCCAGTGCCCAGGTCCTTGGCGCTGACGTTCACGATGCCGTTGGCGTCGATGTCGAAGGTGACCTCGATCTGCGGGACGCCCCTCGGGGCCGGGGGGATCCCGGAGAGGGTGAAGCGGCCCAGCGACGTGTTGTCCTTGGCCATCGGCCTCTCCCCCTGCGTAACGTGGATCTCCACGCTGGTCTGCCCATCGGCCGCGGTGGTGAATATCTGCGATTTGCGGGTGGGGATGGTGGTGTTGCGCTCGATGAGCTTCGTCGCTATCCCGCCGAGGGTCTCGATGCCCAGGGAGAGCGGGGTAACGTCCAGCAGAAGGACGTCCTTGACCTCCCCGGCCAGCACGGCGGCCTGGATCGCGGCCCCCATGGCCACGCATTCCATGGGGTCCACCCCCCGCTGGATCTTCTTTCCCACCACGCTCTCCACGAACCGCTGGATGATCGGCATGCGCGTCGGCCCGCCCACCAGGATGATCGCGTCGATCTTGTCGGGCGTGAGGTTCGCGTCCTTCATCGCCCTCTCCATGGGGCCGCGGCAGCGGGTGACGACCGGCTCGACGAGCTCCTCCAGTTTGGCCCTTGTCAGGGTGAGCGTCAGGTGCTTGGGGCCGTCGGCGCCCGCGGCTATGAACGGCAGGTTGATCTCGGTGGACATGGTGGTGGACAGCTCGATCTTGGCCTTCTCGCAGGCCTCGCGCACCCTCCACATGGCCATCTTATCGGAGGTGAGGTCCACCCCGGTCTCCTTCCTGAAATTGTCGACCGCGTACTTGATGAGGATCTCATCCATGTCCGTCCCGCCCAGCTGGGTGTCCCCGCTGGTGGCCACCACCTCGAAGACCCCCTCGCTGAAGTCCATGATGGTGACGTCCAACGTTCCCCCGCCCAGGTCGAAGACCATGATCTTTTGGGACTTCCCCACCTTGTCCAGGCCGAACGCGAGCGCGGCCGCGGTCGGCTCGTTGATGATCCTGATGACCTCCAGCCCGGCGATGGCCCCCGCATCCTTGGTGGCCTGCCTCTGGTTGTCGTTGAAGTAGGCGGGCACGGTGATGACGGCCTTGTTGACCTCCTCGCCGAGGTACGCCTCGGCATCCCTCTTTATCTTCTGAAGGATGAAGGCGGATATCTGCTGTGGCGTGTACTCCTTCCCATTGACCTTGACCTTGTAGTCCGTGCCCATCTTGCGCTTTATTGCCACGATCGTTCCTTCCGGGTTCGTAACCGCCTGCCGACGGGCAGGCTCGCCGACCAGGAGCTGCCCGTCCTTGGTGAAGGCGACGTAGGAGGGGAAGGCCTTCCCGCCAATGCTGGTCCCCTCCGCGCTCGGGATGATCGTCGGCCGGCCGCCCTCCATGACCGCCGCGGCCGAGTTGCTTGTGCCTAAATCTATTCCTATGATCTTAGCCATCTGACTCACCTCTTTCCGTGCCATTGCCAACTTTCACCTTGGCATACCGCACGACCCTTGGTCCCAGGCGATATCCTTTCTGATACACCTCCAGGACCTTGCCCTCCTCCCCTTCCCCGACGCACAGCGCCTCATGCAGCGCCGGGTCGAAGGTCTCGCAGGGCGTCTCCACCAGTCCCTTGGACTGGAGCAATGATCGTAAGTTGGCGTGGATGGACTCCACCCCGCGCCTGAACTCATTGGGGCTGGCATTGCTGCTGAGCGCCCGCTCGAAATCGTCCAGGAAGCCTAGGAGCTCGCAGAGCAGCTTGTCATTGGCCGCCTTCACCTGCTCCTCCCTGTCCCGCTGGACGCGCTTCTTGTAGTTATCGAACTCGGCCTGGATCCTCTTGGCCAGGTCCAGGTTCCTCTCCGCCTCCGCCTTGGCCTCCTCCGCCTCGGCCTTGTATCGGGCCACCTCGTCCTCTGGCCTTGACGGCTCGCCTTGAGCCTCCCCTTTTTGCAGGGGCCATGTTCCATTGGAACCGTTTTCCATCTGGGCCCACCAATTAGCTATCGATCAGAACCTAAAGGATTTTTTCAGGGAGGGGACGCCCCCTCCCCTTTAGCGTTTAATCGACGTCTGCAAGGCCTTCCTTGCCGACCTGGTCCTTCGGGCTCGGGCCGCCCGTGCCCTTGGAGGCGATGACGTCATCGATCCTCAGGATCATCACCGCGGCATCGGTGGCGGAGTTGATCGCCTGCTTCCCGACCCTGAACGGTTCCAAGACATCGTTGGCCACCATGTCCTCGACCTTGCCGGTGAAGACGTTCACCCCGGCGTACTTCTTGTTCGCCTTGTGGGCCTTCCTCATCTCGATGAGGATGTCGATCGGGTCCAGCCCGGCGTTCTCGGCCAATGCGGTGGGCACGATCTCCATGGAGGAGGCGAAGGCGTCGATGGCGATCTGTTCGCGCCCTCCGACGGAGGCGGAGTACTCCCGCAGGCGCAGGGCGACCTCGACAGCGGTGGAGCCGCCGCCGGTCAGCATGCGCCCGTCCTCGATGGCCAGGGCGACGACGCTCATGGCATCGTCCAGGGACCTCTCGATCTCGGCGACCACGTGCTCGGTCCCGCCCCGGATCAGGATGGATATGGCCTTGGGGTTCTTGCAGCCCGTCACGAAGGTCATCTCCTCCTCCTGGATCTTGCGGACCTCGACCAGGTCGGCCTTCCCGAGGTCGTTGGGGTCCAGCTCGTTGATCTTGGAGATGATGGTCGCTCCCGTGGCCTTGGATAGCTTCTCCATGTCGCCCTTCTTTACGCGGCGGGCGGCGTAGATGCCCTCCTTCGCAAGGAAGTGCTGCACCAGGTCGTCGATGCCCTTCTGGCAGAACACGACGTTCGCGCCCACGGCCTTGATCTTGTCGACCATGCCCTTGAGCATGCGCTCCTCCTCATCCAGGAAGGCGTGCATCTGGGTGGGGTCGGTGATCTCGATCTTGGCGTCGATCTCGGTCTTCTTGATCTCGAGCGCCACGTCCAGCAGGGCGATCTTGGCCTTCTCGATCTTCTTAGGCATGCCGGGATGCACCGGCTCCTTGTCCACGATGATGCCAGCGATGAGCTGGGTGTCGTCCATGGAGCCCCCGTGCTTCTTGGTGACCTGGATGTTGTCCATGTCGACCTTCCACTTGCCGTTCACCTTCTCCGCCACGTTGATCACGGAGTCGACTGCCACCTGGGCCATCAGCTCCTTGGAGCCGGAGACCGACTTGCTCATCATGGCGGTCTTCGCGATCTTCATAAGGGTATCGCGGTCCTTGGGCTCGACCTTGATCGCCATGGAATCGATGATCTCCATGGCCTTGTTGCAGGCCATGCGGTACCCGGAGGTGATGATGGTCGGGTGGATGTTGGCATCGATGAGGTCGATGGCCTTCTTCAACAGCTCGCCGGTGAGGATCACCGCGGTGGTGGTCCCATCCCCGCACTCCTCGTCCTGGGTCTTGGCGACCTCCACGAGCATCTTGGCGGCGGGGTGCTCGACGTCGATCTCTTTCAAGATGGTGACGCCGTCGTTGGTGATGACGACGTCGCCCATGGAGTCGACGAGCATCTTGTCCATTCCGCGGGGCCCTAGGGTGCTCCTAACAGCGTCAGCGATGGCCCTTGCGGCCATGATGTTGTTGTATTGGGCGTCCTTGCCCTTCTCACGCTTGGAACCTTCCTTAAGTATCAGTATAGGTGCGTTTCCCATTGCCATAGCTACTAACCTCCCTCGGTATCAACTCAGATTGACACCTAGCTGTATGCTAGCGGGCTTGGAATGTTTGTTCTTCTATATATACATATTGTATATGCGCTCCGCACCCATATGAAAACCCCATGATCCATGTCCGGGAGCGCATGGTAACATAAAGGCTGGACCGTATTTGAGATTATTCCCCCTGGCGTAGGGCAAGGTTATATCCCCCGATGCGATTTGTGGGAGCGATCGGGTATGAGCGAACTCCAGCGGACCGTCGCCGTCGTCTTCAACCGCAAGGGCAAGAAACTACTGTCCGAGCGGGAGTTCATCAACGCCCTCTTCTTTGAGCTGAAGTGGGCGGACCCCACCGGTACGGGAAGGATCGAGGCCAAGGAGGCCCAGCGCATCCTGGAGGCGGCGATCAGGAAGGGGCTTCTGGAGCTCTCGGATGGCTACGTCCGGCCGGCGTTCGACCACAGGTCGGTGGACGTCCCCCTCAACTACAGGCCGACAAGGGACATGTTGAAGGAGCTTGATGACGGCCCATCCAAGCCGTCCTCCCCCCCATCGCCCTCAGCCCAGGGAAAGAGCGAGGCAGGGCTGATGCCTGTCTTCACCGTCCTTATCGACGAAATAGCGGCCAAGTCGGGATGGAGCAAACGAGATGTCGTCGCGCGCATCAACAGGGTCGTGGAAAGGCTGTCGGTCGACGCCGAGGTGGCCGCACTGCTAATAGGACGGGATGTCGGCTTGGACGTCGGGAAGTACATCCTCGATGTGAAGGAGGAGGTTCTGCGCAAGTGACGGCCACCTGGCCCAATAGGACGCACTGCCCATCCTACGGTAATGCTAGGAAATGTGGTTGGCTCGCCTCGGTTCTCACAGGGGCGCCGTTCGTAAGAGGGCTGGTAATGCCCTGCGTCCCTCATGGGTCGTGAAGGTGCAGGGATGGCTAACGGGTCCTCTGGATCCCGTAGGCAGAAAAAAAGGATGGCGCGCTCACTTCTTCTTGATGAAGTCCTCGAGGGTCAGCCCTTTCTTGCCTGGGGCCGCCTCCACCGGCGCGATGGTGACCTTCTCCTTGAGCTTGATGTCCAGGGTCCTCTCCACCTTTCGGACAAGCGTGTCGTCGGGATGCATGCTTCCACCCTCCAGCTTTTGGACGATGCTTACCCTCTCGTTCATCTTGGCCGCCAGCTCCTCCTGTTTCCAGCCGAGCCGCTCCCGGGCCTCCTTGATCCTCCTGGGGAAGTCCTCCGCCAGCTCAAAGGACTCCTCCCCGCCTTCGTAGACGTCCTTGGTCTTCATGCGGCGCTCGCGGTTCTGCAGGCGGGCCTGGATGACGGATGGCTCGGCGACCGCCCCCTGCTTCCCACCCGCCTTGACGTTGTCCCCGAACCGGGCGCAGCTCTTGCACACATTGAGGACCGACCCCTCGATCCTCACCTGCATCAGGCTCGCCATCTCCTTTCCGCACATCTCACACATCATCGCTATCGTCAAAGCTAATATAGGAAGGGTAATTTAAATGTGAGCAGAAGGGGTCCCAGAAGGGGTCCATAGATGGTCTGGACATCGTTCGGTCCGCTCATGTCATCCGATGGAAGGGCTTGGGCGGGGCGGGGGAGAAGCAGTCCTCGCGCTCGAACTCGAGCCTCTTCCCCGGCAGCGCCCCCTCCAACGCGGCCCGCACGTTCCCTTTGAGCCTTCCCGGGTCGGATACCACCCGGGCGTTCACGGTGATCCTCCCGGGGCCCCTGGCGATGCGGGAGCCCCTGGCCAGGTCCACGGTCACCCTTCCTCGGACACAGGACATCTTCATGGCGTTGCTGAGCGAGGTGACCATCACCTTAGCATGAGCGATGTCCTCCATCGGGTATTGGGAGGAGATGTTCCCAAGTATGGCCATGCCCAAGGCGTGGGAGTCGACACCCTCCCCGAAATCGGCCCTCAGCGTGCCATTGTACCATCCAAGCTCGGCCTCTGCCTCGGCGTATACGGCGTAGTCGATCTCCTTGGGCCCGTTCTCGCTCACCTCCTCCGACCTTACGACGTCTAGCACCTTCCCGTAGCCCTCCGAGCTCACCGCGGAATAGACTATGGTGATAGCCCTGGGATTGATCCCGGCGATCGTTCCCTTCAGGCGTTCGATGTCCTCTCTGCCGACCAGGTCGGCCTTGGACAGGATGACCACCTCGGCCTCCTCGAGCTGATGCCTTCTGAGATACCCGTTCAACGTCTGCCGATCGAAGCCCTCTTGGATGGCGCGCTCGGCGTCCACCATTACCATCAACGGCGCCACCTGAAACCTCTCGGGGTAGAATGCCTTCAAGGGAGCCACCACCGTGGCCAGGAGGTCGGTGCAGCTTCCAACCGGTTCCGCCATAACGACCTGAGGCCTCGAGCTTTCGACGAGCCTCTCCGCCTGGCCCATGAGATCTGGGAACCGGCAGCAGAAGCACCCCCCGGCCACCTCACAGGAGTTCAAGCCCAGGGCCTGGGCGTATTGGGTGTCGACCAGGGTGTCCGCCTGGTCGTTCATGATGATGCCGACGTTCACGCCCGCGTCCTTGAGGTCTCTGGCCAATCTTGTGATCAGCGTCGTCTTTCCAGCCCCCAGGAAGCCCCCGATGATGACCATCCGTACCTTCATCCGCGCCCCTCGCAGCCTTTTTTACATACCGATAACCATTGCTTATGTATTTAACATTTAATTATTTGATGTTAAAATCAATTATAAATAAATGAAATCAACATTTCCTCTCAGGTCGTTCCATGAAGACGCTCAGACAGAAGTGCACGGCCGAGCTGATCGGCACCATGTTCCTGGTCATCGTGGCCATTGCCAGCACGATCCTCCCCATCACCAAGGGGGTCGACCTGGGGGTGACGGTCTTCGTCAACGCGGTGGCGGTGGCCTTCGTCCTCTTCGCCCTGATAGAGGCCTTGGCGCCCATCTCCGGGGCCCATTTCAATCCCGCTGTGACCGTGGTGCTGGCGCAGACCGGGGAGATGCGCAAGGGAGAGGCGCCCTATTACATCGCCTCCCAGTTCGCGGGGGCATTCCTGGGCCTCATCACGGTGCACCTTATGTTCTGGGACTCGAACCCCGTCCTGGTGACCGTTTCCGAGAACGTCATGACCCCCAGCCAATACTTCGCCGAGGTGGTGGGCACCTTCATCCTTGTGGGGGTGATCTACGGGTGCGTGCGGGGGAAGAGCACCGCCACGGGGATGGCCGTGGCCTTCCTGGTCGGAGGGATGCTGGTCTCGACGGCGAGCACCATGTTCGCCAACCCGGCCGTCACCTTCGCCCGGATGATGACCTATGCCATCTGCGGTATAGCCCCGGCCAGCGGGGTGGTGTTCATGGCCATGGAGGTCATCGGGGCCATGCTGGCCATGGTGGTCTTCGCTAAGGTGCTGTACCCCTCGCGGCTGGAGGGGAAGGAGATCTGCGAACCGGGATACTGCCCTCCGAAGCTCATCGAGATCAAATGAGCCGGGCGGTGGGCGGGTCATCCAATGGATGCGCGATGCGCCTCGGTAGCGAACGCGGATAGGCATTGGCAAACGCTAATATAGAGGACGGTTTAATCAATGCTCGAAGGTGCCACATTTGTTGGATGAAGAGCTTGACCAATCCATCTCCAACGAGATCGTCGAGAAGCTTGAGCTGCTGGAGCGCCAGAACAGTGAGCTTCTGGAGGAGGTCAGGAGGGTGGAGGGTGAGAAGAGGTACGTTGAAAGCGAGCTCTTCCGGCTCCAGAAGGAGATCAAGCGCATGCGCTCCGAGCTGGAGCGCCTCAAGTCCCCGCCCCTTATCATCGGCAGCATCAAGGACATGCTTGTGGACGGCCGGGTCATAGTCAAGAGCAGCACGGGCCCGGACTTCATCGTCACCACGTCCGAGTACGTCCCGCCAGAGGACCTGGTGGTGGGGGCCCGGGTCGCCCTTAACAAACAGACCCTGGCCGTGATGTCGGTCCTGCCCCAGTCCCTCGACCCCATCGTCACGGGGGCGGAGATCATCGAGAAGCCGACCACCACCTACGACATGATCGGGGGGCTCGACGAGCAGATCCTGGAGGTGCGCGAGGCGGTGGAGGACCCCCTGCTCCGACCGGAACTTTACAAGCGCGTGGGCATCGAGCCCCCCAAGGGCGTACTGCTGGTCGGTCCGCCGGGCACGGGGAAGACGCTCATCGCCAAGGCGGTGGCCAATCACACCAACGCCACCTTCATCCGCTTCGTCGGCTCGGAGCTGGTGCAGAAGTACATCGGAGAGGGGGCCAGGCTTGTCCGTGAGCTCTTCGAGCTCGCCCGCGAGAAGGCCCCGAGCATCATTTTCATCGATGAGCTGGACTCGGTCGGCGCCAAGCGCCTGGACGTCGCCACGTCCGGAGACCGGGAGGTCCAGCGCACCCTCATGCAGCTGCTCGCGGAGCTTGATGGCTTCAATCCCTTGGACAATATCAAGATCATCGGGGCCACCAACCGTCCGGACATCTTGGACGAGGCTCTGCTCCGTCCCGGCCGCTTCGACCGCATAATCGAGGTGCCCATCCCGAACTACGAGGCCCGGCTGGAGATCTTCCGCATCCACACGGCCCGCATGAGCGTGGAGGAGGGGCTGAACCTGGAGACACTGGCGATGAAGACCGAGCTGGCCACCGGCGCGGACATCAAGTCCATATGCACGGAGGCGGGCATGTTCGCCATCCGCGACAATCGGGACGTGGTGAGCATGGCCGACTTCGAGAGGGCTGTCATCAAGGTCCTGGCGAACGAGACCTCCAAGTGCACCGAGTCAGGCGTCATGTTCGCCTGAGCCCTTCTCCGAGACCTCTATCTCCCTCTCCAGCGCAAGGGAGCCCATGTACCCGCACTTCAAGCAGCGGTACTTCTGGCCCAGCACCATCCCCGCCTCATATATCACGTCCGCGGAGCCGCAGTCCGGGCAGGTGAGCACCCAGGCCTTCATGCCCTATTCACTCGCTACCGGGAAGATAAATCAATCGTCGGAAAGGTCCTCCCCGCCCTCGAAGGACTCCTGCACCATGTCATAGATGTCCTCCAGGCCGGACGGCTCCACGGCCGAGGCGGGCACGACCTTCCGATAGGCGCCGATGGCCTCCAAGGCCTTGAAGAGTTCGATCCCGAGGACCGCCCGGGGATCGATCTTGCCGGTGAGCGCGGCATAGAGAGCGTCGGTGGACTCGGACCATTCCGTGATCTGTTCCAGCTCCTCCTCCTTGAGCAGGTCGCTCTTGGACAGCACGGTGAAGAAAGGGATGCTGAAGCGGAAGTGCACGGTGGCCGCCAGCATTATCGCCGAGACGAACCCCGAAGGGGACTTGCACAGGTTGGGGTCGGCCAGGAACACCAGGCAGGAGTCCCCCTTGCCCAGCTCCTCCATGATGACCTCGCTGCTCTGCCGGAAGGCGAAGAGCTCGATCTGGCCGGGGGTATCCACCAGGACGTAGTTCGTGCGGAACTGCTCCATTGATTCGGCCAGGTCCCTGGCGTTGAGGGCCATCATGTCCGCCGCCACAATCTGCGCGCCATTGGGGCCGAGGCCGTACTCCTCCATGACGTCGTCCACCCGCACCCAGTCCCGGATGTCGATGTCCGGCTCGTAGGGCATGTGCTCCACTCCGGGGTCCAGGTTGATGATGACGGAGTCCAGGCCCTGCAGGGTCATCCATTCCTGGAAGGCGTAGATCAGGGAGCTCTTGCCGCTCCCGGCGGTACCGACGAAGTAGATGAAACGCATTGTATCGCCCGAAAGGAACGCCGTCGTCCTTATCATACTTGCGCCGCGCCTCGGAAGAAAGGCCAAGGGCGTTCACCTCGTCAGCCTTTCTAATGCCTTGAGCAGCCCCTCCACCTTGTCCGCCCTTCTCCTGGTCGAGGCGCTGGCCGCCTTCCTCCCGCCCCTGTCCCCGGTCAGCTTCATGGCCATCGGGTAGGAGCGGATGAGATGGTCATCCAGGCGCCCCATCCTTTCCCGGAGGTTCTGCGGCTCGGCCCTGGGGATGTCGGCGATCCCTCCTTGCAGGAGCTTCCTGTCCATCCTTCCCAGGCGTTTCCGGAGGTCCTCCACAGATCCCCCCACGCCCTGGTCGAAGGAGCGGCGGGTCCCCTGCCTGAGGTCGGGAGGCATTTCGCCGATGATCCCCTTCGGGAGGGCCTATGCTCAGGAAAGGGATTGAGAGCGGGGTTAGAACCTCCTAAAGACCGCCACTGCGGCGAGGACCACGATCCCGATGGCCCCGATGACCATGGCAAGGCCCGAGGGCGACAACAGGTCCGATAACGGGTCCACGCTTTCCACGGTTATCATGCCCACTGAGTTGACCGGCAGGTACACTACCATCAGTTGGTTTTCACCCTCGTCGATCACTCCGTAGGAGGCCTGTTGCTTCTGTTCGAACAGCAGCTCCACCGGTTCCTCCACCAGGGCCATCCTATCACCGTTCATCGTGACGCGCAGCCCATTGCCATTGTCGAGGGTTGCCTTATCAGTATGGACCAGAAGGACCGCCCCCTGATGGTTCTCCCCTCCTATTACGAACTGGAGCCTGCCCCTCTCCACCTTCTGGACCTGCGCATTGAGCCCCTCGTTGTACGATACTACGTCGTACGAACCCTCCGCTCCCTCGGAGAACAGCGCCAGCTCCATGGCCACTCGGCCATCTTGGATGGCCTCCATGACCAGTGCTTCCCTCCAATCGGGATGGAGGGCGAGCTGGGGCATGAACTTGACCATCAGATCGCGGGCGGAGCATGTCACCGCCGTGCCGTCCTCGCTCACCTCGAAGGGCGCGTCGGAGGAGATCGCGCCCTCGAAGCGCCCGTCCGATAGCACCAACTGATACGAGATGTTCGTGGCATTGCCCACCTCTTTCCTGTCGGTGACCGTGAAGTTCCCCGCGAGGACGATGGTGATCTCGCAGGCATCCCTCATGAAGACATGGACCATCCCGGTGGGGTTGTCATGGAGAACAACGGTGCCGTTCTCGCCCGTCATCCTGGCCAGCGAGCCCATCGTTGTGATGCCCTCGGGAACGAACCCCTCGATCGATAGGCTGTGCAGGAGCGCCTTCTCGCCCTCGGGCGTGTTCAGGCCAAAATCGGATAGCTCGCCCGATGTCTCGTTGAGATCGAAGAAGATGAGGTTGCCCTGGCCATGCCCGTTGGCATATGCTATACTGCCTCCGGCATTCCTTACGCCCATCCCATCGGAGTCGGCGGCCAGTGCTGGCATGGAGAGCGCACTGACCGATACTAACAGGATGCCTATCAGCATGTAGCTAAATAAACGAGCCCTTGTGATCACCCACACCTAAGAAAAACGATGGTGTGGAGATGTCATTATGATTTTGGTACGCGGGTTGAAAGATCCATTGAGTTCCGTTTCGATGGCCGTGACCAAATACATTATGCTTAGGAGCATTCTATATTCATCAGGAGAAGAGGTATGGAACCGCTTGCTCTAGCTTTGAATATAATCCTCCTTGGCCTGAGCGTCATCATGCTGGTGGTCAGCGTGATCGCGCTTCGCCGGCCTGAAGGAAAAGGGATGCTCTGGGTCTTCGTCTCGTTCTTGGGTTTTACAGTCCTTTCAACGTTGGCATTGCTGGGAGAGCTGTTCGATGACCCGACCTGGGATCTTTCGAACGGTGTCGTATTGATATTGTTGCTTGTAATAGGCGCCAATTACCTTCTTGTTCTGAAGGGTTGATAGGATGGGCAATGCCTTGGAGCTTGAAAGTCGAAAGATGATATACGACTTCATCCGCTCCAGGCCAGGCACATACATGAGGGAGATGGAGAGGGAGCTGGGGATGGGGGTGGGGATGCTCACCTATCATCTCAGAGTGCTGACGGAAGCGGGGATCATAAGGGTGGAGAAGGAGGGGAACCATCTCCGTTATTTCCGGTCCGATGACCTCCATCTCGAGGACCGTCGAACGCTTTCCTATCTGAGGGATGGGCCGTCACGGGTCATTCTGGTGTACATCCTGGATAATGGTTCGGTGAGCGTTTCTCAGTTGAAGGCCCTGACGGGGATGTCGTCCTCCACGATATATTACCATCTGAAGAAGCTCTCATCCGTCGGGCTCGTCGCGATCAGCAAGGGCGAGAGCATAACCGCGAGCGTCCCCGACCCGGACCGCATGATCAACATGCTGCTATTGATGAAGGAGGATATTGAGAAAGACCCCGCCGAGGCCCTGACCTCGGCCTGGGACAGACTGAAGCGCCTCAGGCCTTTGACCTGAGGAGAGGGACCCGCCTTTAACGTTCGATCAACGCTCCCTATCCGGTCGGACCGGGGTCGTTCTTTAATACATGGGCTGGTCTTGGAGTTTTAGAGTTCCCATAGTGCTTTTTCCATCTACTTACCCTGACAGTCAGGGTTCCGATGTTCTACGAGGGGAGACGACGTTCCCCTCACGCCCTCATCTCCGATCCGTCGCGCCAAGCCCCTTACGGCCATGCGAGGCGCTCGGCATCCATCTCCATGGGTCCTTGATGGGGGATGCCGCAACCCCACCGAATGAAGGCTGTTATCGAATTTTAGCAATAAAAGGGGAAGGGGTTGCTCGAGGCTCAGTGCCCGAGCATGGCCTTCAGGTCCTCGTCGACGTTCCCGATGGGCATCCAGTTGAAGTTCTCCTGGATGAACCTCCAGTTGTTGGGGCTGATGAACGCCGGGAGCGATGGCCCCACGCGGACGTTCCTGACGCCCAGTGCCAAAAGCGTGTAGACGATGGCCACGGCCTTCTGCTCGAACCAGGAGAGCACGATGCTCAGCGGCAGCTCGTTGACGCCCACGCCGAACGCTTTGGACAGCGCCAGGGCGATCTGCAGCGCCGAGTACGTGTCATTGCACTGTCCGATGTCCAATAACCGTGGAATGCCGGTGCCCTCGATGGTCCCGAACTCTCGGTCGTTGAAGCGGTATTTTCCGCAGGCCAGCGTCAGGATGACGCAGTCCTTTGGAACCTTCTCAGCCAGCTGGGTGTAGTAATCCCGGCCGGGCGTGGCGCCATCGCAGCCGCCGATCAGGAAGAAGTGCTTTATCTTGCCGGTATTGACCGCGTCGATGATCTGCGGGGCTAACGAAAGTACCGCCTTGTGGTGGAACCCGGTCATGACGTTGATGCCCTGCCTCTCGGCCAGGTCGCCGATGCGCTTGGCGTGCTCGATTATCTCCGAGTAATCGTTCCGCTCCAGGTGCTTGACGTTGTCCAGGGCGGTAATTCCAGTGGTGTACAGGCGGTCTTTGTAGCTCTCCGGTGGGATCAGAACGCAGTTGGTCGTGGCGAGAACGGGCCCCCCGAACTCCGCGAACTCGGTCCTCTGCTTCTGCCATGCCGAGCCGTAGTTGCCCACGAGGTGGGAGTGTTTCTTCAGCTTGGGGTAGCCGTGGGCCGGGAGCATCTCGCCGTGCGTGTAGACGTTGACGCCGGTGCCCTCGGTCTGTTCCAACAGCGCCTCCAGGTCCAGGAGGTCGTGGCCGGTGACCAATATCCCCGGTCCCTTCCTCACGCCGGTGAAGACGCTGGTAGGGACGGGATCGCCGAAGTGCTCGGTGTTGGCCTCCTGAAGCAGCTCCATGGCCCGATAGTTGACCATTCCGGCCTTGAGGACCATGTTCCAATGGTCCTCGGTGGAGAAGTCCACGTTGGTCAGGGTCTTGAACAGCGCCTCATGCATGAAGGCGTCGATCTGCTCGTCCCTCTTGCCCAGGACGCGGGCATGGTAGGCGTAGGCGGCGATGCCCTTCAGCCCATAGATGAGCATCTCCTGCAGGCTCTGGACGTCCTCGGTCTTCCCGCAGACCCCACGGGTCGTGCAGGCGATCCCCTTCGCGGTCTGTTGGCACTGGTTGCAGTACATCGACATGTTCCATACCTTGTTCCGTACAATTAAGTTATAATATATCAAGTCAGTTACTATGAATAATAATGATATTGCACAGATTCCTTATTTAAAATAGGTAAATGGATGATCTACATGCGTTTGGACGCTAAGGACAGGATCATAATCTCCATGTACGCCGAGGACCCCGATGTCTCCCAGGAGAGCATAGCCAAGAGGGTGGGCCTTTCGCAGCCGTCCGTGGCTGCCCGGATAGCCAAGCTCAAGGAGGGAGGGGCGCTGGCGAGCCAGTTTGGGATCGACCCCCTGAGGATGGGGCTCTACTTGGCCAAGGTCGATATCTCCTCCACGAGGCCAGATGAGATCCTTGGCATGTTCAGAGGATGCCCCTACTTCGCCAATGGGTTCACGATCTCGGGCAAGCACAACCTCAGCCTGCTCTTCTTCAGTGAGAGCATAGCCACCCTGGAGGCGATAGTCAACGGGCACATTCGTCCGAACCCTTCGGTCACCGAGGTGGACTTCAATGTCGTGATAACGGCGGAGCGCGATCTCATCGTGCCATCGATGATGAGCTTCGAGCGTAGCGAGCGGCCTCCCTGCGGGATAGGGCTTCAATGCCGGGACTGCCCTTCGTTCAGGTCCAGGAAGTGCATGGGCTGCCCGGTGACCGGACAGTACCAGGGCACGCTGTACTGAGAGAAAAAAAAAAGGAAAGGGAAAGAGGTTTGCGCTCAGGCCTTCAGCAGACCGAACCGGTAGTTGGTCGGACCGGCGTCCGGAGACACTATGATGTAGACGTCCTTGTATCCGGAGAAGCCGGCCAGGCTCTGCTCTGCCGTCTCGTCCTGATCGTTCAGGTCCAGCCTCATCATCTTGTAGGGCAGCGAGATCTCATCGTTGCTGTACTCGGGCGCGTAGATGATGACCGAGAAGTCCACCTCCACCGGAGGCTGCTGGGAT
>Ga0228535_1001690_pt1 | contig 29668 bp, 24 predicted proteins | sample SJ1metagenome_FD_168457 | JGI IMG/M metagenome (GOLD analysis project Ga0228535, IMG submission 168457) | Enriched culture of PCE-dechlorinating microbial communities from Ithaca, New York, USA - SJ1 | ecosystem: Engineered > Modeled > Simulated communities (microbial... > Unclassified | place...
ACTCCCTGTGACCTGCGGCCCGGACGTTTCTTGAAGTACTCAACCAAGGCATTGTCCTTGAGCCGGGCTACAAAGAAGATGCTGCTGTCCATCAGGGCCTGATACCAGTCGTAGTCGGTATAACCACTGTAGCTCATGGGGTCAGGCTTGACTTTCTGTTATTTTAACAAGTGTGTCACAACCACAACTACCGGGTTGAGGAAAGAGCATGTTCTTATTCGCACTATGCGAATACTTGAATACCACCCTTTTCGGCAATTTCAAGAAAGGAAGGGAGAAAATTTGAGAAGCCTGCCGCAATGGCAAAACTGGGCTTAGATGTTGAGTATCGCAAGAGGGAAGTGCTACCAGATCAGGCAGAGGAAGGGTGCTGCTCACGAAGAAAAGATGACAGATTTATTATAATGGTGTGTCCCTACTTTCGTCTGAACGCGGGGGCAACGAAAAAGACCGTCGGGCTGGTCACGCACAAAAGCAGGTACCAGCCTTACGCCGCCATCTTCCAGGGATGAATCTTTTCAAGTTCGGCAGACAGGTTGCGCTCCACCTCTTCTGTATCATAATCAGCCTGAAGGCCAAGCCAGAAGGCGGCAGTGGTTCCAAAGAAACGGGCAAGACGGGCAGCAGTATCCGCCCCGACTGCCCGTTTGCCTTGGCAAATGGCCGATATTCTGGATTCCGTCACCCCGATCTCTTTGGCAAGCCGGTACTGGCTGATCCCCATAGGTACCAGAAATTCCTCTTTCAAGACTTCCCCAGGATGTACGTTTGCTAGTTGTGCCATATCCATCACCTCAGTGATAATCACATATCTCAACACGCGATGCCGTTCCTTCATTCCAGAGGAAGCAGACTCGCCATTGGTCGTTGATCCGAATACTCCACTGTCCTTCACGATCACCAGAAAGCTTCTCAAGCCTGTTTTGCGGAGGGATGCGTAGATCATCCACCCGACCAGCGTTGTTAAGCATCCTCAACTTACGCCGTGCCACCTGCTGAATATCATGGGGCAGCTTGCGGGAGAACTGACCTTCCCAGACTTTACTGGTTTCACTGTCATGAAATGAAACAATCATAGCCCATACTACCGTCGCACGGAAGCATGGGCAAGTATTATTTTTTAGGGGGCATTACAACAACAAATCATCATGGCTGTTTGCCGTACACAGCGCGACTATTGTTCCCGCAGCTCCCGTATCAACGCAGGATCAATGCCGTTACGCCTGCAGTACTGATCTTCTAAATCTTCAATGTAGAACAGATCCAGCCCTGATTTTTTGATGAAATCCTGCCGCAGGGCGCTATTGCCCCGTACCACCTGCGGCAGGATGGCATTGGAATAGATCGCCTCCAGTTTGACCAGTTCAAAGGCCTTCTGAAACAGCTCATCCGGTATATCACCCTCCACCCCGTGGCGCTGGCGCAGTTCAATGGTGGTAACCCGCCGGATCACCTCCCGCCCCTGGGGGGTGCTCATGGCGGCCTGATTCAGCCTGGATTGTTCCGCCACGATCTCCGCCAGCAGCATGAAGAGCCGCTCTTCCTTTTCCAGCTGCTGTAGACGGCTGATAATCCCCTGCACCGCCTGCAGATCAAAGAATTTCATGTCGTTTTTCTGGGTCCTGACGGTCTGAATCTGCGCCAGGCCATCCACCAGCAGCTTGACCCGGCGGCGGCCGAAGCTGTCCAGCAGCTGGCTCTTGAGCAGATCATCCACCATCAGACGGCTGAACAGACCGGCCTCGATCTCCTCAAACCACTCCATGTCGTGCTTCAGTTCCACCAGCAGCTCGACATCCAGCTGGTAACTGCCCATGAAGGCCAGGTGGTTCAGGTGGCCGCTGGCCAGTTCCAGCTTGTGAAAGTAGTCGGTCAGCAGGGTAAAGCGTTTTTTGATTGCCAGAGGGGCGCCATCCCGGATCTGTTCATCCAGCTGCTTGCCCAGTTCAAACAGCAGCGTATCAAAGGAGTGATCAGCAGCAGCAAGGGCACGTTTACGGGCACAGAGCAGTTGCATCACCTGCAGGCGCGACAGGTTGGCTGAACCCGGCCCATCCAGCAGGACCAGTTGTTTCAATAATGCCAGCGCTTCTTCTGTATCAAGCTGGTTGGGGTGGCGTGTCGTGGTTGGCATGAATCATCAGATCCGGTCATGGTGAACATGAAAGCTAAGTGTGGCCCCGGTAACGGTACTACGTCCGGTGTAGAAGAAGATGACACACCAGATCCCCTGCAAAAACAGGATCAGGGCCGGACTCCAGATACTGGTAAGCCCTGCAGCGAGTTGAGCAGGCACGCTTGCTTCCCCCCCCAGCAGCCAGACCATGGCAAAGGCGTACAGCAGACCTACCACGCCCATGACCTGATAGGCAGAGATCCTGCCTGCACCGCGATAGTCGGCCCGCATGGTCTCGGAAAAAGAACGCCAGCCCTGGGTAACCGTGGTGGCCATCAGAAACGCCGCAGCATGGTGGGAGGCAAGAAACAGCACCATAGCCGACAGGCCGCAAACGGTATAGAGCACGGCTGTTATGGCCTGGATCGGAATAACCTCAACACCCTCCAGATCCCCTGCATAGGCAACCTTCTTGGTGCTGCCCTGAAAGACAAAGCCGCGACCGCTGAAAAGCCGGTGCAACACCCCGCCATCCTGTGAAACCGGCTTGCCGTAGCAGCAGCCGAAGCTGATGCAGGCCAGACGTCCCAGCCCCTCGCCAAAGGCATAGGCGATGGCGATGGCGGCATAGGCTGCCATGACCGGAATCTGAAAGCCCAGCTGCGGGCCAACCAGCCGGTTCAGCAGGCTGATCAGCAGCGGGGTGATGATGATCCCCACAAAGACCGCCCCCCCAACGGTAAAGGTGTGTGCCTTTTTCTCCACGACCCGCGCCACCAGCCGTGAGGCCGGTACGCAGCAGCAGAGCATGGCAACAGCCAGCAGGGCCGTGCCCAGCGGCGGTACCCCAACCGACCCCAGCAGCACCAGCAGCACGGCTACGGCCACCAGATAGGCGTTGGCGGTCAGAAGACCATACCAGGTGAAGTTGATCCCCTGCCAGCTTCCCAGCTCGTTTTTACGCTCCGGCACGGTCGCAAAGATCTGCCAGCGTTCAGCCGGTAAAAAACGGAAGCCCCACCAGAGGTAGGCAGCAAGCAGGAATGTTGCAATCAGCAGGAACAGGACTGCAGACATGGGCTCTCCCCAAACGTGGAATAACCGGCATCCGGCCTGGGGCCGGGCTGCAGGATGGTACTGTAGGTATCTGATGCGTGTGGCGCCTTTGCCAGCACAAAGCTCCGGGCGCTCTCTCCCATCAGGGAAAGAATCAGGCGATTGGCGGTCATACTGCGGATCGCGCCGGTCAGTTCATCCTGGTTACCGGCGCTGAACACCATGCCGGTCTCGCCGCCAATCATCAATTCACAGGGCCCCCCGGCATCAGATACAATCACCGGCAGCCCTGATGCCTGGGCCTCCAGCACCACGTTGCCGAAGGTATCGGTGGCGCTGGGGAAAACAAACAGATCTGCCGAGGCATAGGCCTGCTGCAGTTCTTCACCCTGCAGGTAGCCGGTAAACAACACCGGATACCCGGCAAGGGCCTGCTCCATCTCCCCGCGGTAGGGGCCGTCGCCAACCACTGACAGACAGAGCTCCGCACCTTCATCAATCAGCCTGCAAAAGCTCTCAACCAGCAGATCCAGCGCCTTTTCCCGCGAGACCCGCCCCACATAGAGCAGGGTGGTCCTGCCGCTGAGGCCGCGCTCAAGCCAGAAACGCTCAACCCGTTTGTCAGGCGAAAACTGTTCCGTATCGACCCAGCGCGGCAGCGGCTTCATCTTCTCCAGCGGCAGACCGTGGGAGAGCAGCTGTTCCCGCGTACCGCTGGACGGAACCAGCACCTCTTCCATCTGGTTGTAGAACCAGATCATGTAACTCCAGGCCGCCTGCTCCAGAAATTCATCATTGGTAAGGCTACGGACATACTGCGGGATGTCGGTGTGGTAGGTACCGGCCACCGGGATGTTCATCAGCCGGGCGATCAGCAGCCCCAGCAGACCGACCGTGCCGGGGGTGCTGATATGGATGCGGGTAATCCCCTCTTTCTCGATGTAGTTCAGCACATCCAGAATAGGCGGGAAGCTCAGTTTCAGTTCAGGATATTCCGGCAGCACGAAGTCGCCCACCGCCTGAAACTGTTTCACCCCTGCGGGTGCGGCCTGACTGTCATCGCCGGAGGTGATCACGGTCAGGCTGACGCCCCGTTCCTGGGCGGTCCTGATCAGACGCCGGATCGTCATGGCCACGCCGTTGATCTCATCCAGGGTATCGGTAAACAGGGCGATCTTCTCCTCTGCAGGCGAAAACGGGATCTCCGGCAGCCGCTCCGCTATCTCGCGAATCAGTTCCTTGCCTTTATGCTGGTGGTGAAAAGCCAGGTAGTAGGGAGAGATCAGCAGATGCACCAGACCAATGGTACCTGCGGTGTTGAGATAATCGAAAAAACCTGCCCGCATCGAAAGTGACATGAAGCGGTTGGTGTACTGATACAGAATCCGGTTTGCCAACCGGCTGGTGACCATGAAGATCTTCCGGTTCAGGTCGGCCCCTTTCAGCCCTTCCAGAAAGGGGGCATCATTAAGCAGCTGCCGGGCCTCGCTGTCCAGCAGCTCTTCAAAGCCAAGTTCTCTGCTCGAACGTTTTTCCGGCAGGTTTTTCAGCACGAACAGCCTGATCTTTTCCACAAAGGAACCTTTGTCCGTGCCCAGATTGAAAAAACGATCCAGCAGGGCGCTGACAAAGGGGGTAGCGCTCCGCCTGCGCTCACCGAAGCGTTCGCGGTAGAAGCTGTGGGCCACACCATAGAGGCTGTGGGCCATGGTCAACGGCCCGCCATGCTCCCCTTCCGCCCAGGTACTGCCCTGCCGGACGGCGTCAAGAAAGGCGTCAAGATCCTCGCCCCGGTGGCTGCAGGTGTGAGCCCGGGCAATGAACAGGCCGCCATGGTCATCGGAGCCGCCCACCATCCCCTTCTGCCAGGGGGTGGGTCCTGTCGGAGTTATCCGGTGCTGTTCCGCCAGACGTTCAACAATGGCCGGAGTCAACGCACCGACCATCCGGGCGGTAACATCGTTAAAGCGGCGGGCCCGGCAGCCGTTCTGCACCTCAAAGGTAGTGAAGAGCAGCAGGCTCTTTTCGATAATCTCAATGGTCAGCTTGTCGTTCTGGGCATAGAGCGGGTGGGCCAGAAAATGGGCGATCCGTTCCTGATTGAGGTAAGCGACCAGCTCGTAGACATTTTTACGCAGCACCATGATCTCAGCATACTGGGCCTCGGAGATATGCAGCACCACCAGATGGGCCTTGCAGCCGTTCTCCGGAAAATGGGTGGTAATCTCGGCGCTGATGAAGGTATTGGGCAGATGGGCGATCTCCAGCGCTCCACCGATGGCGTTGTGGTCGGTGATGGTGACATACTGCATCCCCCGCGCCAGGGCAGTCTGATAGAGCTGCCGGGGCGAGGTGTAGCTCTCCGGACAGTTGAATTTACGCATGGCCCAGTAGGTAGGCTTGTTGGAGTAGCTGGAATGGACATGCAGGTCTGCTTTAAAGGTCTTCATGATCATGTCACCCTGTCAGTTATTCAGTGCCAGCAACGACCGCACTTTGATGTCGGTCTCCACCAGCGGTTTTTCAAACCCCTGCGTAAAGCGGCTGACTACTCCGCTACGCAGCTGATTCTCCAGCAGGTCTGCGGCAAAGCGGACCCTGCCGGGCTGAAAAAACAGGATATCGGTGCTGCTGCCGGGGCGGTAGAGGCTCTTGGGCTGTCCTTTTTTCAGAAACATGCCGACCCTGACCTGACGGGGATCATCGTAGCCCTGGTCGCTGTAGGCCTGCACGATATCGCCGATCATCAGGGCCACCACCTCCACCATCGCCACCAGCCCGACCCGGCTGCCCCCTGCAACATCGGTATCGATCAGGGTCACCACCCGCTTGTTCTTGGAATAGGGGGTGACCATACTGACCACGGCGGCGGGGTTGCAGCAGTGGTAGGCACCGTCAATGCTGTAGAAGTCAACCACCTTGCCCGCCACCGGGGTATGGTTGTAGTGATACTTGTCAGGGGTCAGGCGAAACAGGGCAAAATCACCGTTTGCAAAACGATGACGCCAGAAGCTGCGTTCAGGCCCGATCAGCTCTTCAAAACTGAAAAACTTGTCTTTCAGAAAGAACAGGTCCGTCTCCTGCAGCGAACCGACGATCACCCGGGCATCGGCCGGCGAGACCACTGCAGCCGGCTCATCCGGCAGCGGGCGGCACTGTTCATACCTGATCCTGCGTTCAAAGACCTTGCGGGCCGTATCCAGCGTGTGCGGTGGATCAAGGCATTCTTCCAGATCAATGCCGCAGCGGGCTGCAAAGCCCTGCCGGTTCAGCAGGGGACGATCAAAATTGACCGCCCCCAGCAGCTGTGATGACCAGCTGCTGGTCAAGAGTCGAAACAGTCCGCTGCTGTTTTCCCTGACCTGATGGTAGAGCAGCTGCACCATCCGGTCACCCAGCAGCTGTTCGGTTACGACTGCGCCGCTATCCCGCTCGATATACTGGTGCTGCAGCATCCGGTTCACTCCTTCCGGTCATGGTCTGTTGCTGATCATGATGCACCTTTACCAGCAGCAGGTTCATCAGACGCTGCAGGGTCGGGATATCGGCCTGTTCCTGCAGGATATCCTGCCTGACCGCAGCCAGAAACTGATCCGCGCTCTGTCCCTGCAGAATCAGCAGCAAGGCCTTACGCAGCGGTTCATCCAGCTCTACAGCCTGCTGATCAAGCAGACCGCATTCCCCCTGCAGCAGGTCAAAGGCCTCGGCGGTCTGTTGTCGGCGCAGGGTGGTACGATAGTACTCTTCTGCACCGGTGTTAAAATCACGGGCCTCGGTTTTCAGGGCGGAGCTGCTGCCCAGATGGGCCAGGATGCCGCCGGTCAGACGTCCGCCGGCTGCATACTGTTCCGGTTCCCTGATCCGCTGTGCAAGGTCGGCAATCGTATCCTGCAGCCCCATCTGTTCGATCAGATCGGGCGCATCCTCCCGCATGGTCCGCAGCAGCGCCAGCCGGTATTCATGGATCTGCACCCGCAGGTAACCGGGATACCGTTTACTGGGGCGCACCCCCCGGGTTCTGGTGATGATCCGGTGCAGGAAGCTGTTGGCCGTATCCTTGCGAACAAAGAAGGTGGGCAGACCAATGGCAGTGGCAAAGAAGATCTGCCGCCGCTCACTCTCCAAAGACGGATCATCCGGTATGCTCCGGTGATCTACCCCCTCTGCCATATACTTATAGGCCAGAGCCGTGATCAGGGTCTGCAGGTCGGCCGCCCGGCCCATGTCCCCTTGAAAGGTCTGGAACAGGCTGTAGTGACGCCCTTCAAACCCGGAAAAACCCATTTTCGCATATTCGCGCTGTTTGTAGAGCAGGTAGACCGACATCTGCTCATCAAAGACCCCCATATCAGCCAGGTCACGCCGCAGCAGGTCGGTGTTGCCGGGCTGGCCGTTCAGGGCCGGGCTGCGGTCGGTTGAAAGCAGGCAGACCAGGTAATCCACCAGACGGTAATCCGGTACAAAATCGCCTTTCAGGCCAAAGGCACGGCTGATAAAGGAATCCACTGCCGGAGGTCCAAACGGTGTGACCGACTGTCCAAAAATAGAGATATCCGCCTTCTTGCGCCAGCGTCGCCAGAGCATCCGCAGATGGGTGTAATCCAGCTCGTGGGGCAAGAACCCCAGCGCCTTTTCAGGATGAAAATCACTGTAGGCCAGCCGGAACGGGGCAGCGGTGTAGGAACCGACGAACAGCGGCAGAAAATGTTCACTGATCTTGATGGTCAGATCACCCAGCAGCTTTTCGTGGGCTGCCTTGAAGCCTGATCCGCTGTCCTGCAGGGCGGCAGTCAGCCTGCGGCTGCCGATGCTGATATGGGTGCCGTTGTTGGCCAGACTGACATTGGAGACATTGGGCAGCACCACCAGGTTATTAAGGATGATCCCGGCATCCTTCAGCTTGGCCACGGCATTGAGCTGGCTGCGGGACAGGACCTGGTGGCAGAGCTGCATGTAGCGGAACTTGTCTTCCCCCTTGTCCCAGCCGGAAAGGCAGGGGCTCATGAACAGCTCCCGGTAGAAGTTGTCCGGGATATGGTCGTTCAGCTCCTTTTGACGCACCGGTGGATGGGGGGCAAAGTAGGCCATGGCCTGCTGGCCGTGCTCGGTGATACCAAAGGCCTGATTGGCGTACAGAATCAACAGCTGGGTCATCAGAAAACGGATGGCGGTCTCCCGGGCAATGGCCGCCCCCATGCCGTTCCGGGGGGTCAGAGAGACTACATTGAAAGAGAATGTTTCAGGCGAGGTGTTGTCGTTCAGGTAATGCCCCAGCAGGCGGATACCGGTCTGCCGGATCAGGTCCGGCAGGATCTGCTGCGAGCCGACCAGGTCGGCCAGGGCCAGCTTGATCAGGTAACTGATCGGCAGGCGCAGCATGACCGTGCCATCTGCAGCATGGAAGAAGAAGCGTGCCGCATCGGCCCGCTGCCCTGTTGCCGGGTTGTTCTTGTCTGCCAGCAGATCACGTTCCAGCACTTGACGGGCATAGGCCGAAAGTCGCTTGAGCGGAAAGCGGACCCAACTGTTTTCCCAGACATTGCTGCTGTTGTCCGCCAGAAACCGTTCCAGATCAGCCACTGCCCGCTGGGAGGTCTCGCCCGATGCGGCCCGTTTCATCATATTGGCAAAGTAGTTGGACTGCTCAATGATCAACGGCAGATCAACCAGCCGCCTGTCTCCGGCCACCACCGCCTGCAGCTCGCTTTCAGCCCCGGCAGTCACATCCCCCACTGAAAACGGGAGCGAGGTAGCGATGGTTTCCGGGCGTTCCAGACAGACACCGGCCAGCGTCAGGGCCAGGCGGAGTCTGGCCGGTTCCTGCCCCGGTTCTCCGGAAGTGGTTCTATGGCGAGGGCTCGGCAATTCCGGCATTGTGACCTCATGCAGCCTGACGAATGACATGAGTGGATCGTACGCCTTCTGTATGTCAGAACTGCTGGGGCACGGTAACAATCAGGTTACATTTGGAGGAGTATCTTCACGGACATTGATATGTTTTTTTGTACGCCTTTTTAAAGTGACAGACATCTGTCACCCACCCCTGCTATATTCCACGCTAGACTAAAGGGAAACAAAAAGACAAATAATACCAACAATATCCTGTTTTGCTTCAGACCTGTCAAATGCACCCACGCAAAGGACCTCCAGCTTTTTTATGTACAAATACAGCAACAAGATCGATGCACTGACCGCCATATTAAAAAGACTGGATACCGGGGAAAAGCTGACGCCGGAGCTGCTGGCCGGGGATTTCCATGTCGGGGTACGCACCATCTACCGCTACCTGAACCATCTCCAGGCCGCCGGCTATCCGATCTACTTTGACAAGGCCGACAGGAGCTACCGTTTCCTGAACAACTTCAGGCTGAACCAGCTCAAGTCAGGCGGCGGCGACGAGGCGTTCAGCCTGCACCCGATCAACCAGATGAACGGCGTGGCCATTGCCACCTTCCGTACCAGCGGTGAATGTATCCATAAGAATACGGCCATGACCCGCCTGACAGGGTGCGCCAGCTGGAACTGCTGCAGCGGTAATTTCCGGCAGCTGGACTGGTGGCAGGATTCAGGCCTGCTTGCCATGGCCGATGAGGCGATTGAGACGGGACGGGAAGTCTGCCGTGACATTACGCTGACCGTCAACAAACGTGAACGCTGGATCCAGGCCCACATGACCCTGGTGAAACAGGAGAAGACCGCCTATCTGGTGTTCCTGGCCCAGGATCTCTCGCCCCGCATGCACAAGGAGATCCAGGTCGCCCGCTTCTTTGCCGCCATGAATCAGTCACCCAACCTGATTCTGGTTACCGACACCCGGGGCACGATTGAATATGTCAGCGAACGGGTGGAAGAGCTGACCGGCTATACCGCCGAGGAACTGATCGGCGCCAATCCCCGCATCCTCAAGTCGGGTCAGACCCCGCCCGAGGTGTATCAGAACCTCTGGAGCACCATCAGCCGCGGCTATGCCTGGAGCGGTGAGCTGTACAACCGCAAGAAAAACGGCGACTACTACTGGCAGCACCTCCTCATTGCACCGATCCGTAATCATCACAACGGCATCTCCCGTTATGTGGCGGTGATCGAGGATATCTCCCGCCAGAAGCTGCTGGAGGAGGAGATCTACGCCTATGCCGTCAGCGACCGGGTCACCGGCCTCTACAACCGCAAGATACTGCTTGAACTGGGGAACCGCGACATCACGGCGGCACAGCGCTACGGCCGTGCCATGACCCTTCTGATCGTGGATATCGATCAGTTCAAGGAGATTAACGATCAGTTCGGCTACCCGGCCGGCAACCAGTTCATGCAGCAACTGGCGGCCCTCTGCCGCGCATCGCTACGGACCACCGACCTGATCGGCCGGACCGGCAAGGACTCCTTCGGCATTCTGCTGGCTGAATCCGCGCTTGCCGACGCCCTGCTGGTTGCCGAGCGGATCCGGGAGAAAGCGGCACAGATCAGGATTACGACGGCTGAAGGGGAGTTGGCCTGCACCGTCAGCGTCGGCGGCGTAGCACTGAACAACCGGCATCAGACCATGGAACAACTGGTGATCGAGTGCGAAGGGTTGCTGCAGGGCAGCCAGTCGCAGCAGACCGTTAACCAGTGCATCGGTTTTGCATGACGCCGGGCAGCAGCGTGGATAGGCAGCTCAGCCAACGAACCAGCCAGCACTGGCTTGCGCTGATCGTCGCCCTGGCCCTGATCGGCAGTATCATCGCCTACAACCTGGCCACCATGCGCCATCGGACCATCAGCCAGGAAAACCAGCGGCTGATGACCCAGGCCAGGGTATCCAGCGTCAGCTTGAAGCAACCAGCCGGGCCCTGAAAGGGGTGATCAGCGATCTGCCCGGATTGCAGGGCTCCCAAAACCTGGCCCAGGCCAACAAGCGCCTGAGTGTGCTGGCCGATGCCATGCCCGGTATACGCACCCTGTTTTTTACTGATACCAAGGGAAACATTCTGGCTGCCAACCGCCCGGAACTGATCGGACGCAATGTTGCCGCCCGGCAGTATTTCAGTGAGCCGCAGCAGCACCCCAATCCCGATACGCTCTACATCTCGCCCCCCTTCAAATCGGTGCTGAACGCCTATGTTTTCGACATTACCAGAATGATACCCGGACCGGATGGCCGTTTTGCCGGGATTGTCACCGCCGGGGTCGACCCCGACTACTTCGAGGTGATCCTGCAGTCAACCCTCTATGCCCCGGATATGTGGAACACCATCAACCACGGTGATGGCATCCGTTTCATGACCATGCCGTACCGTGAAGGGCAGGCCGGCAAAAACCTGGCCGTACCCGGTTCCCTGTTTACCCGCCACAAAGAGAGCGGCCAACCGGAAAATATCTTTACCGACACCGCCTATGCCACCGGCGAATACCGCAAGGTGGCCCTCTTGACCCTGCAGCCAAAAGAACTGCAGATGGACAAACCGCTGGTGGTGATCATCAGCCGCAACCCGGACGCAATCATGAAGAACTGGAAGAATGAGGCGATCTTCCAGGGGCTGCTGTTTCTAATGACCTGCATCGGCAGTTCAGCCGCTCTGTCCCTGCTGCACCGGCGTCAGGCGTTGTTTGAGCAGAAGGCCCAACGGGCAGAGGCGATGGTACAGATCCGCTACCAGCTGCTGGAATATGCCACCATGCATACTGTTGATGAACTGCTGCAGTACGCCCTGGATGAGGTTTGCCGGATCAGTGACAGCCCGGTGGGATTCTATCACTTTGTTGACCCGGACCAGCAGGCCCTGACCCTGCAGGCCTGGTCCACCCGCACCCTGCAGGAGTTCTGCAAGGCTGAAGGACACGGCATGCACTACGGCGTTGACCAGGCCGGTGTCTGGGCCGAGTGCGTCCAGACCCGCGCCCCGGCAATTCACAACGACTATGCCGCTCTGCCCAACAAAAAGGGACTGCCCCCCGGCCATGCGCCGGTCATCCGGGAGCTGGTGGTACCGGTGATCCGGGATGAACGGATTGTGGCGGTGCTGGGGGTGGGCAACAAGGGCAATAATTACACCACCAGAGATGCCGAAGAGGTCGCCTACCTGGCTGACGTGACCTGGGAGATCATCGACAGCCGCCGGGCCCAGCAGGAATTGAAACATGCCAACGAACTGCTGGCAACCGAGGCCCGGATCGATTTTCTGACCGGCATTTACAACCGCCGGATGTTTGACGGTCTGCTGGTGGCCGAGACCGCCCGTGCCTGCCGCTATAACTCTCCCTTGTCGCTGATCATGCTGGATCTCGATCACTTCAAGCAGATCAACGACACCCAGGGGCATGCCGCCGGGGACCATGTGCTGCAGAAGGTTGCCGAACTGATTTCCGGCAGGATCAGGAGCCACGACATCTTCAGCCGCTGGGGCGGCGAAGAGTTTGTGATCCTGACCCCCAAAAACGACACAGCCCAGGCTGCGGTGCTGGCTGAGATCCTGCGGGACATGATCGAGCAGTATGACTTCGGCAACGGCCTGCGGCTCACCTGCAGCTTCGGGGTTACCCGGCACATCTGCGGAGAACCGGCAGAGGTCTTTATCGAACGCGCCGATACCGCGCTCTACCAAGCCAAACATAACGGCCGCAACCGGGTAGAAACGGCCTAACCGTTTGCATAATCGTGAATCTATGCTACAGAAGAATCTGTACGGCTACCGCGCAGTGAGGGAAACCCATGAAACGTAGCATCTGTACCATAGCATTCCTGCTGCTGTTGTTCTGTCTGCAGACCGCCTCACCGGCGCTTGCCGTCCCCCCGTCCCCTGTAAACAAGCCATTGATTGCCGTCATCCCCACCGATCTTGCCCCTTACTACTTCCGGGATCAGACCACCGCCAAACCTGCCGGACTGGCCGTTGATATCACCGATGCCCTGGCCCGCCGGGCCGGACTGCAGGTTGAATACCGTTTTGCCAAGGCCTGGGAAGAGATTGACGAGCTGCTACTCAACCGGCAGGCCGACCTGATTCCGTTGCGGGTGATCAATCAAACCACCAAAGACCAGTTCCTGTTCAGCGAAGTCCTCGACGTCGCCCCGATCAGCTATCTGGTCAGGGCAAGCGATGCACACACCAAAGGAGTTGCCCCCGGCCAGCGGGTCGGTGTGATGCAGAATAGCACCGCCTACAGCCTGCTGAAAGACCGCAGCGACATCACTCTGATTACCTACGAAAGCCTGCAGCAACTGTTGATGGATCTGGTAACCGGTCAGCTGGATCTGGTCATGACCTTCAGAAACACCATTGTGCAGCTGGCAGAAAAGGCCGGCCTGGACAACCAGATCCGGGTCATTGAACCGCCGGCGCTTGAATCGCGGCGGGGCATTGCCCTGCACCCCGCCAATACCGCCCTTGCGCAGCAGCTGAACAGTGCCATCAAGACCTTCCTTGGCTCCCGGGAGTACCTGGAGATCTATCAACGCTGGATGGGCCAGCCCAAACCATGGTGGACGGTGCAACGCACCGTGCTGTTGATGGGCGGCGGCACCGTTCTGTTGCTGGCCGGATCGCTGCTCTGGCGTTTTTTGGGCATCCGCAGGCTGAACCGGCAGCTGCTGGAGTCAAACCAACGCCTGGAAACCGAGATCAGCGAGCATAATCAGGCCGTCCGGCAGCTCAAAAAGAATGAACAGTTTCAAAGAACCCTGATTGAGACCCTGCCCGACCTGGTCTGGATGAAGGACCCCGAAGGGGTCTATCTGGTCTGCAATCCCCGTTTTGAGACGTTCTTCGGCGCCAAACAGGCGGATATTCTGGGTAAGACCGATTATGACTTTGTTGACCGTGAACTGGCCGACTTCTTCAGGGAGAACGACCGCAGGGCAGCGGCAGCCGGCAAACCGACCGTCAACGAAGAGTGGCTGACCTTTGCCGTAAACGGCTACCAAGGCCTGTTTGAGACCATCAAGACCCCGATGTTCGACACGGACGGCACGTTGCTGGGGGTGCTGGGGGTTGCCCGCGACATCTCGGAACGGGCCAGGGCCTATGAGCTGCTGCGGCTCTCCGAAGAAAAATTCGCCACCGCTTTCCGGGTCTCACCCGATTCGGTCAACCTGAACAGGCTGTCCGACGGCACCTATCTGGAAGTCAATGAGGGCTTCACCGCCATCGCCGGCTATCAACCGGAGGAGGTGCTGGGTAAATCATCCCTTGAGTTGAATATCTGGGCGAATCCCGCTGACCGTCTGCAGCTGGTGCAGGAGCTGCAGCAGCACGGCTTTGTCAGAAACCTGGAGGCACAGTTCCGCTGCAAGGACGGCTCGCTCATCACCGGCCAGATGTCGGCTCGGATCATTACCGTCAACGGTGAGCAGTGTCTGCTCAACATCACCCGTGACATCAGTGAACGGAAAAGATATGAAGAGGAACTGCAGCAGGCCCGTCAGGCGGCCGAGGCGGCCAACCGGGCCAAGAGCGAGTTTCTGGCCAACATGAGCCATGAGATCCGCACCCCCATGAACGGGGTGATCGGGATGGTGCAACTGCTGCAGTTTACCCAGCTGAACAGCGAACAGCAGGAGTATCTGCAGTGCCTCGAAACCTCCGCTCAGAACCTGCTGTCGCTGCTGAACGACATCCTGGACCTGTCCAAGATCGAGGCCGGCAAGATTTCCCTTGAGTACGCCGATTTCTCCCTGCGTCACAGCATTCAGGAGGTGGTGACCACCCAGATCTCCCAGATTCATCAAAAACGGCTGAAACTGACAACCAGCCTGGCGGATGATATCCCCGAGATCCTGCACGGCGATCCACTCCGCCTTAAACAGATCCTGCTCAACCTGCTGGGTAATGCCATCAAATTTACCGCAGCCGGCAGCATTACCATCGCGGCCCGGATCACAGACCAACAGAACGGGACGCTGACCATCTGCCTCAGTGTCAGCGACACCGGCATCGGCATGACGCCTGAGGCGCTGCAACGGATCTTTGCCCCCTTTGAACAGGCCGACAACTCCACCACCCGCAGATTCGGCGGCACCGGGCTGGGACTGACCATCTGCCGCCGCCTGGCAGAACTGATGGGGGGACGGATCTGGGCCGAATCGTCGGACGGGCACGGCAGCAGTTTCTTTGTGGAATTGCCCTTTGTGGTCCGGATGCAAACCGCACCTGCGGCAGCACCTGCTGTGCTGCAGAGCGCTACAGGCAGCACCCGCAGCCTGCAGTTGCTGCTGGCAGAGGACAACGCCCCCAACGCCGCCACGATCACTGCCATGCTGAAACGGATGGGGCATCAGGTTGAGGTGGTCAACGACGGCAAACAGGCACTGGACAGGTGGCGCTGCAACCGTTACGACGCCCTGTTGCTGGATGTCTCCATGCCGGTCATGGGGGGCAGCGAGGCGACCCGGCTGATTCGTGAGGAAGAACAGCAGACCGGCCAACATATCCCGATCATCGCCGTTACCGCCCATGCCCTGCGGGGGGACCGCGACCTGTTCCTGCAGAACGGTTTTGACGGCTATGTCGCCAAACCGGTCGATATGCAGCATCTGGCACGGGAACTGGAACGGCTGACCACGCGCCGGTCGTCACCTAATATTTGACTGACCACAACCATCCTGACACATCAGCATGCTAGGCTCACCTTATCTGTTCAACAACGATACGAGGTGACCGGCAATGAAAAATCTGAAGGAATTCTGCCTGGAGTGCGGCAGCAGGGCGGTCTCGAAAACCATTGACAATGTCCTGCCCAAATTCAAGATGGAGATCATCAATTACGCCTGTGGCGCTGAGTTGAAAAGCATCTACTCCAGCAACGGCAACACCGGCAGGCTCTGCCTCTCCGGCTGCAGCCAGCTTGAAGAGCAGGTGTCGCCGATCTGACAGCTGCGACAACACCCGTCTCCTGTTAACCGCACCTCCCTGTTGAAGGGAGATGCGGATTTTTTTACGCATACTCGGCAACAAACCCCTCCACTGCAGTCCTGATCTCATCCCGGATCTCCCGTACTGCTGCACGTACATCCTGACGTGTCCCCTGCAGGGCGGCCGGATCACTGAAGCTCCAGTGCAGTCGGCTGACAATCCCGGGAAAGATTGGGCAGCGCTCGGCACTGGCCCCGTCGCAGACCGTGATCACATAACTGTACATCTCGCCCCGTTTGAACATCTCAAAGACATCCTTGGTCTGATGAGCCGAGATATCAATCCCCAGCTCCTGCATCACCTCAACCACCAGCGGATTCAGCACACCCGGCTCAAGCCCGGCGCTTCGCGCCTCAAAACGATCACCCGCCAGATGATTCAGAAATGCCTCCGCCATCTGACTGCGGGCGCTGTTATGGATGCAGACGAACAACACCTTGTCCTTTTTCATGAATAAACTCCTCTCGTATAAGATCCCGACAGCACCAATATGCCACAAAAAAGGCACCGGACCGTTGCGGTCCGGTGCCAGGTTGGTTACAAACAGCAACCTTACAGGGCTCTGAAAGGATCAGAAGCTGCCCAGGGCACGCTTCAGGCTGACCTTCCAGATCTTGGTGGGCAGGGTAACATCGGCAATCCCGAAGTCGTTGTCATTGGCCAGCAGAAGCTGATCACCCACCAGGGCCATTCCTTCAAACTTGACCTCATAGCTGGGTGACGTACCGGTTGCATCTGCCGCATCCAGGGTCAGGGCCGGCAGTTCGTCGGTGGAGAAGGCCTCATAGACCGAGGCCGGCACGATCCCCAGCCCCCCCAGCCCCAGGCCTGCGGTGGCAATATCTTCAGGTCCCAGGGTGTTTTCATAGGATTTTCCCAGCATATTGGTGGCAAAGTTCAGGTCAACCACAAAGACCTTGGCCTTACCGTTGGCACGCTCCAGCAGCAGGATCTTGTCTTTGGCCAGCCAGGAGGCGGCCGAATATTTCATGTCGGTCTGCTTGTTGCTGACGGTCAGACCGGCGCTGTTCTTGGCGTAGTCCGCAACGGCACTCTGCATGACCACATAATGGCCGGTCACGGTTGCATTGACCGGATCGGTCACGTCCAGCCTGGCAATCCGCACCACCCTGCTGTTTTTGTAGGCGGTGCTGTAGTTCGGATCGCTCTTCTGGCCCATCGGACTCTGCATGACCGCATAGGCGGTCTTGCCGTCGGAGGAGAGCGCCAGGTTTTCAAAACCGCGGTTGGCACGGCGCTGCAGCATGACCGCAGGCAGGATATCCTTGACCGTGTAGTTGGCGCCGGTCAGCTTCTTGCCTGCCGGGGTGTAGCGTACCTTGACCTTGCCGGTGGTTCCTTCCACCACCACGATACTGGGGGAGTGTTCATCAACCACCAGGAAATCGCCGTTGGGCAGCACCTGCATATCTTCCGTATCCAGACCGTTTTCATTGTAAGCCAGGGGACTGCCCACCGCCGCTGTCGGACTGTCATAGGCCAGGCCGTCATTGGCGTCGTTGGGGATACCGGTCACGTAGTTACCGTCCTTGTCAACGATCGGAATGACCTTGTCGATGATGATTGTGGCGCCGTCAAGCTTGACCCGGACAATGGTGGGGGTAAAGGCGGGCAGCGGGAAATATTTGCCTTCGGTGGTCACACCGCTGACCGGATCGGTATAGGAGTAGTCACCGTTTATACCACGGTCGGTCATCATGTAGTAGTAACCGGCAGCCTTGGGATCAGGCACCAGGGCAGAGCCGATACCGGGTTTGGTGACCGTCCTGGCGCCGTTGGTAATGGCGTTGTTCAGCTGGGTAGTGGTCAGTTTCGGGTTGAGGATCGAGAGCAGGCTGTCCGGCAGCATGGCGATGATCTTGTCCAGCAGCGAACTCTGCTTGTTCTGGTCGGTCAGCCCCAGGGCAGACATCATCACCTTGTAGAGCTGGGTGTTGTCGATGATTTTGGTGCCTGCGTACCAGATCCCTTCAAAACTGTTCAGCAGGCTGGTCTTGCCCCCCTTGGCATAGACCCGGACCAGCTCGTTGGTGTGTCCGCCGGTGCCATAGGTTACTTCGCCGTTGGGATAGACATAGGAGGGGGTATAGCTGCCGTTTGAGGTGCTGTTGGCGTCCTGTTGCGGCAGTGCACCCTTTTGCAGCGGCTTGGCGCTGTTCAGGCGCATATAGCTGTTGCCGTGGTCCGAGGTAACGATCACCAGGGTATTGTTCCAGTCGATGTCATCCCCCGGCTGATCAACATAGCTCTCAATCGCCTTGACGGTCTCGTTCAGGTCATAGACACCGCCGACCATGCTCTTGAAGTCGTTGGCATGGTTGGCCCAGTCAATATCCCCCTGCTCAATCATCAGAAAGAAACCGTTCTTGTTCTGGGCGAGCACCTTGAGGGCGGCCTTGGAGGCCTCGGCCAGGGAGGGGTTTTCAATATTACCCCGTACCACGCTTGGCGTGCCGGGGGTGTTGGACGGCACCGGATAATCAAACTGGCCGCCGCTGTTGCCGAACAGGCCGAACAGCTTCTTGCTGTTGGCGACTGCCTCGGTTGCCTTGGCGGCAATGGTGCTGTTACCGTCCACACCGGTCTGACGCTCGGCCAGGACATACTCGGTCGAGGCCTTGAGGATGTTGTAATCGCGGGTATCCATGTAGCTGGTGGTGTAGTTCGGATGGCCGCCGCCGATCACCACCTCCGGCTTGACCGAGTTGATGATCTCATAGCCGATATCTTTGTAGTTGTTGCGTGATTTGTTGTGGCTGACAAAGGTGGCCGGGGTGGCGTGGGTAAACGGCACGGTGGAAACCACACCGATGGCGGCCTTTTTCTGGTAGCGGTACATCTCGGCAATGGTCAGCAGGCGCCCGTCTTCAGGGTCGCCGGTCTTCCAGGCCACGTTGCCGTCATCGGTCTTGTAGCCGGTGGCCAGGGCTGTGCCGGCTGAGGCGGAGTCGGTGGCACCGGTCAGCAGGTAGGTCTTGTCGCCGGTGCTGTCCAGCGGCCAGGGCTGTTTGCCCCCTTTGGCAGGATCATACCCCAGCAGCGCATCAAAGGTTGTGCTGTCGTCTGCGGTTGAAGTGGATGCACTCCACAGACTCTTGCCGGCAGCGGTTGCAAACTTGTTGTAGGTGGTGACATCCCAGGTGGATGCCTGCCCCTGGTAGGGGAACTTCCAGAAGGCAAGCCCTTCCGTGTAGTTGCCGAACAGGTAATTGTTGGCTGCCCGTTCATGTTCCAGCTGCATGCCGTCGCCGATCACCAGGATGACGTTCTTGACTGCCGTTGCAGGTGTCGTGCTGGAGCCTGTCGTACCGCAGCCGGTCAGGCTGCTTGCCATGGTAAGCGCAAGAACCGCCGCCACCGTCCTCAGATGCCTACGTTCGAAAAACATGTGATACCCCCCTGCGTTATGGTGATGAGACAGGTCACCATACGGGAAGGGTTTTACCGTTCTGCGGCTGTGAGGTTACATCTTTATAAAATTTTCAGAAAGCGGCAGGGCGGGCCGGGCAGATGTTCAGGCGACGTCAGCTGACGGCAGGCAGATGCGGAATTCGGCCCCTTCGGACCTGTTACGTGCGGACAGGCTGCCTGCCATATGCTTCTCAATGATACTCTTTGCCATGTAGAGACCGATGCCGGTTCCTTCCCCCGGTCCCTTGGTGGTAAAGTACGGCTCAAAGATGTGAGGCAAGGCTTCGGGGGGGACCCCGCCGCCGTTGTCCTGAATCGCCAGGACCGCCCTGTTGTGCTCTGCACTGATGCTGACCAGAATCCGCTTATCCCGGCTGCCGCTGTGGTTCAGTGCATCAATGGCGTTGTTGAGGATGTTCAGCACCACCTGGATATACTCGGCCTGATAGCCGTGAACCGTCAGCTCATCGTGGACAACCAGGCGGCAGCTTATGCCGTAATGATCCATCTGCGCCGAGACAAAGCTGATTGCCTTACCCGCCGCCTCTGACACGGAAAACGGATGTTTCTGTTTTTCGTTTCTGAAAAAGGTACGGAAATCATCTATGGTCTTCGACATGTAATTGATGATTGCCATGATGTTCTGGACATCGCTCTGAATCTGCTCGTCGGTCAGCTCGTGAGAGGCCTTCAGCAGCTGCATACTCTGGACGTAGATTGCAATGTTGTTAAGCGGTTGCCGCCACTGATGCGCAATATTGTTCAGCATCTCCCCCATGGCGGCATGGCGGCTCTGCTGCAGCAACAGCTCATCCTTCTGCCGCAGCTCGGCAATCGCCTCATTGACCCTTCTTTCAAGGGTCCGGTTCAGTTCCTCCAGTTGCGCCTGCTGCAGACTGAGCTGCTCTTCAGCCTGCTTGCGTTCGGAAATATCCCGCACCATCACCACAATCCGGTTTTCACCGTCAATGGTTGCGCGACGCATGCTGACCTCAACCCACAGACGGCTTGAATATCTTGTGGCGGTGATCCATTCAAAGGTCTGGGGAGTGCCTTCGGCGCAGCGCTGAATCCAGGCCAGGGCCTCTGCCCCGCTATAGGGCGGCTCTCCCGTCCCCAACTGCTGCAGTCCCTTGCTCAGCAGCTCCTCACGGCCATAGCCGTAGAGCCGGCAGGCGGTCTCGTTCACATCCAGGATACGGCCCGTTTCTGCATCATGGATAAAGATGGCGTCGTTGAGCGAATCATAGATGGTATGAAAGCGTTCTTCACTGCCCTGCAGCAGGGCGGTTGCCCTTGCCAGTTTCTGGTTGTCGGAAGAGATGAGTTTGTAGAGGAGTAACGAGGTAAGCAGAATAAACAGCCAGCCCTTGAAAAGCGCCACCCTGGTCAGGATTGCAGGATCGCTCACCAGCCAGCCCACAACCGTATCGGAGACAAGTATCCACATTGCCCCGAAGAAGGCATAAATGGCCACAATCCGCAGACTGGCATTCCGTACCTGTGCCGGCACCATCAACATCATGACGAACCTCCCCGGTTCGCCCCAAGTGTAGCAGGCAACGCTGCGACGTCAACCGCCCCAGAACTTTTGCCAGAGGGCCATGATGATCTCAAAGGCGATCAGGATGATGATGATCCACTCCAGGCGGGCGGAGCGGCGGGCGTGGGAGAGGGAGGAGAAGACATCGGTGACATCCAGCAGGGTCTCGGCCTTGTGCTTGATCTCCTGATAGCGGGGGCGCAGTTCAAACAGGTTGGAGATGGTCAGGTAAAAACGGTCTGCCTCTTCGTTGTCCCAGGTGCTCTCCGGTTTGTCCAGCACCATGATATGGGCAATGGAGGTGTATTTGAAACCGAGCACCACCGACGCCAGTTTGGCCAGCCGCTTGTCCGGCAGCTCCAGCACCCCCTGCCCCAGGCGGCTGATCATGACACCCACCTCGTCAAAGACGGCGTCGACATGCTCTTCAATCCGTTCCAGGGCCACCGACTTTGCAATCACAAAGCAGATAATTTCCAGCAGTTCCTGTTTAAAGACCGGCATCACCGCGCAGTCGTTGGTGATGGACGGTTCACCGTCCGGCGTGATCTCCAGCCGGTAGTCTTCCCGGAAGCGAAGTTGCGGCTGTTCCCTCAGCTGCTCCAGATGCTGTTTCAGTCCTTCGATACAGCGGGCAATAATGTCATCGCTGCAGTTCAGAAAGACAATGCCGCCGAAATAAAAAAGGTAGACCCAGACGGCGTCGCTACCGGCGGATGGCGTAAAGGTGACCGGATTGAGACGCATCGGTTCTTCCCAGCGGTACTTGCGGTCAATCCCCAGCCGTACCGCCAGACGGTTCAGGTCAAGATCGCCACCAACGGCAAAGGCCGTAAAGCTGTACAGGCCGGCCGCCGCTTCAGTCATGGCAGTTACGGGTTGCCCGGTCGGCGCAGATTCTCAGTTCAGTGATGCCCAGCTCCCGCAACTGGTCATCATCCTGGCGGGAAAGCCGGGTCAGCAGCTCAAGCCATTCATGTTTAAGCGGCAGATCGGGGATCTGCTGACACCTCATCTTGGCAGCAATTGCAGCGTAACGTTGTTCCCTGGTTGCCATGCTTACAGCTCCTTTTCTGTGACGGCACAGGCCGCCTGGGTCACAAACAGCACCTGCACGCCAAAACTCTTTTCAAAGAGGTCTCTCTTTGCGCTAGCGCCAAACAGCTCCACGGCCAGGTCTTCCGCACCGCTCAGCACCAGCTGCACCAGATTGCCCTCAACCCTGCACTGCAGCCCGCTGACCGCGGAACAGCGCCGCCGGTCAAGACCGTCCGCCATGCGCAGGATCCCGGCCAGACGGCCGACCGTTGCCTGTTCCTTGACGGTCAGGCGCTGAAACTCATCATGTTTCTTTTTGGGCAGCGATTTACGATGGTAACGGGCGATCACCGCCACCATTTCCCGTTCACGGGGGGTGATGCCGAACAGTTCGGCATGGCGGATCAGGTGGCAGGAGTGTTTATGATGGCTGTGATAGCTGATGTAGTAACCGATATCGTGCAACAGGGCCGCTGCTTCAAGCAGCACCCGCTCCCGTTTTTTCAGACCGAAATGATCAGCCAGCTGATCAAACAGGGCCAGTGAAAGGGTTGCCACCTGTTGGGAGTGCATGTCATCCATCTGGCAGGATTGGCCGAAGCTGATCACCGATTCGCGCCATGAGCGGGGCGAGGCTGCTTCCGGCGCCATACCGCGCCGCTTGATCGCCTCCAGAATCATCCCTTCACGGACGCCGTGGGCATTCACCAGCAGGGTGTTGGCGTTGAACAGCTCCATCATGGTATCCACCAGCCCCACACCGGCCACGATGATATCGGCCCGGTCCGGAGAGAGTCCCGCCACCTCCCGGCGCCCCTTGATGTCGTGCCGCTGCAGCATGGCCAGCAGATGCACCACCTCTGAACGCAACACCTCAAGGCCATGCACGCTTTCCACCGGATTGCGACGCAGCTGCAACGCCATCTGGGCAATGGCGTTGATGGTGCCGCCGGAACCAATCAGGGTGGGCAGCACCAGCTTGTCGCCGTCCAGCTGCTTTTTGATGATCTCCCGGACATGCTTCTGAAACCTGCGATAGTCACTGTCACGGGCCGGGTCAACCCGGAAAAACTGTTCGGTCATCACCACGGCGCCCAGCTCAAAGGAGTAAAACTCCTCCACATGCACCCCCTGGGCTGTGATCAGCTCCACGCTGCCCCCCCCCACATCAATCACGCCAAAGCGTTTACCGTGGGTATCAAAGTTGCGCAGGGCCGACTGGGCAGCCAGGGCAGCCTCTTCATCACCGGAGATGACCCGGATCTCACTGCCCAGCAGCTCTGAAAAGCGTTTGACCAGCCGGGGACCGTTGGCAGACTTACGCATGGCGCTGGTGGCTACCGCATCGATCGCCTTGACCTTGAGGCCGGTCACCAGCTTGTGCATCCTGGTCAGGGCGGCCTCGGCCCGCGCCACGGCAGCCGCGGAGATCTCACCGGTCTCGGCAATCCCTTCTCCCAGCCGCACCGTATCCTTCTCATCATCAAGAATGCGGAAACTGCCATCCTTGTTGCACTCAACCACAATGCAGCGGATGGAGTTGGTACCGATATCAATGGCGGCGAGGCGGTCTTTGGTCATCAGGCGGGCTCCTTGTGCTGATTACAGCTCAAAGTGATACAGGATCGGTTTTTCATCCAGCAGGGCAGATAATTTTTTAAGCAGCTTGCGCTGCTCACGGGCGATACCGCCCAGGGCGGTTTCCCGCACCGTTTCAGCCAGATCAACTGCCTCACGCAGCAGGGCCGCAATCACCACCCGGTCGTTCATATCACCCAGCAGGGTCTGATACTGACGCAGCAGTTCCAGCAGATCAGACTGCGGCCTTTTCAGCAGATCATGCAGCAGCTCGTTAAAATAGCGCCATTTCTTGACCGCAATCCGCAGGGCATGCCGTTCCTCCACCATCTCCGGTGCCGCCACCAGCGGCAGCAGGGCATGAATCGGACGGTAGAGGGTCAGATTGCGCTCGGACAGCAACGCCAGCAGCCCCTGTGAAGCAACGTTATCCGGCGTTACCAGTGCTGCTGCTGCAGCGCGGATCCGGCGTTCCAGCTTCATGCAGTCCAGCAGTTCCAGCGACCGCCGGGTCTGTGCCGCCTCCTGTTTCCGCTGCTGTTCAAGGGACTTCAGCAACGGCTCCAGACCGTTAAGACCGGTTTGAGACAGATAGAGCAGGGCCTCATCAAGGTTGCGTACCCGCCCCAGTTCACGGGTCAGATTCCTGATCGGCCGCCGCAAGCGATCCATCCGCTCCGTCCCGACAAACGGAGCCAGCTGTTCAATGGCCCCGCGCAGACGGCGGCTGGCTACCCGCAGGTCATGGATATGCTCAACATCAAAACAGTTCAACGTCCGGTAACGCAGCTGCAACAGCCCGTCCCAGCGTGCTGTCAGGCAGCCGGCATATGCCTCCAGCAGCTGGCGGCTGCCGGGCAGCGGGCAGGACTCCCCGCTATGCCGGTTACGGTTTGGGGACAAGGGCTTTCTTTGCCGAACTGATCAGTTTGCCGCTCACCGGGGCATACCAGAGGAAGCGGGCCGGCTTGTCCGGTTTGTCACGCAGTTCAAGACAGAGACAGCCCCCCTTGGCAAGCCCGGCCACCTCTTCCCTGCCCAGTAACAGGGCAGCTGCCTGGCCAAGCAGCGGTTCATGTCCCACCAGCATGATACTGCCAAGCTTTCGACGGCTCGTGATCAACGCTATCAGCTGTTCCAGGGTCGCGTCAGGCGCCAGTCCGCTGTCGGCAATCAATTCGGTACGCTCGCCAAGCGCCGCCATCAGCAGCTCGGCGGTCTGTACGGCACGGGTCAGGGGACTGGTAATGACCAGATCCGGCCGCACCCGTTTCCTGTGCAGGCGGGAACCGGCCTTCTGCGTCGCCTTGCGCCCTTTCCGGGTGAGCCAGCGCACCCCGTCATCAAGCCCTTCGGACCGCTCCACCGCCTCTGCATGCCGTACCAGATAGATCACCATGAACAGGGCCTCCTTAAAAAAGTTTAGCGCATTTTGACAATAGTACAACCACCGGTCAGACGGTTGGCAGGGTCACCGTAAAGGTGCTGCCTTTGCCGGCCTCGCTGGCAACCTGCACCTCACCGCCATGCAGCTGCACGATATGCTTGACGATCGCCAGCCCCAGGCCGGTGCCGCCCTGTTCACGGCTGCGCCCTTCATCAACCCGGTAAAACCGCTCAAAGATGCGGGGCAGATCCCTGGCAGGAATACCGATGCCGGTATCACTTACCGCCACCACCACCCGTTCCTGCTCCAGCCGGGCAGCAACGGTCACATCACCGCCGTCAGGGGTGTACTTGATGGCGTTATCCAGCAGGTTCAGCAGTACCTGTTCCAGCTGTCCCTGATCTGCCAGCACTTTGGGCATCCCGTCAGGGCATTCAGCAGCAATACGGATCCCCTTGCTGCGGGCATGGTCCTCCATCAGCATCTGGGCCTTGCGGATGGTACCGCACAGATCCAGGGGATGCAGGGTCAGAGCCGCATCCCGCGCCTCAAGCTTGGAGAGGGTCAGGATATCATTGATCAGGTTCGTCAGACGCTCGGCATGGCTGACGATAATCTCGACAAAACGGCGCGAACGTTCCGGTGACTCTTCCAAGGCGCCATCCAGCAGGGTCTCGCCATAGCCCTTGATCACGGCGACCGGGGTGCGCAGCTCATGGGAGACATTGGCCACAAAATCACGGCGCATGGTTTCTACCCGCTTCAGATCGCTGATATCGTGGAAAACCGCCACGGTACCACGGTTGCCGCTGTCACGGGTCAACGGCACCCAGTGGGCCATCAGCACCAGATTGGTGATCGGGATGGTGATCTCGCAACTGACTTCATCGCCTGATTCACGTTGTTCTTCAAAGGCCTGCAGCAGGTCGGGATGCCGGCAGACCTCAACCAGCGGACGCCCCTCCACCTCTCCCGGCAGGCCGAACTGTTTGCGGAAGGCAGGGTTGACCAGGATGATATTCCCCTTGGTATCGGTCACCATTACCCCTTCACCCATACCACGCAGGATGGCTGCCAGGCGTTGCTGTTCCGAGGTCAGCTTGTGCATCTGCTCTTCAATCCGGGCTGCCATCTCATTCAGGACACGGGCCAGGTAGTCAATCTCCTCTCCCTTGCCCATCGCTATCCGCACCCCCCGCTCACCAACCCCGATCCGGGCGGCTGCATCGGCTATCTCACGCAACGGCTTGGCAGTGATCCGGGAGAGAAAAATACTGAGCAGCAGCGAAGAAAACAGCAGCAGCGTGACGGCCCCTCCCAGCAGATTGTGCAGGGCCCGTTTGGCGGCATCAAAGTATTCCAGCGGCAGGGCCAGGCGGATGACCGAGGCATCGCCGGCAGGTAACGGCAGCGCCACATACAGCATGGTGGTACGCAGGGTATCCGAGTAGCGGATGGACCAGCCGGAGCCGGTCTTCAGGGCCTGCTGTACCTCAGGCCTGCCTTGGTGGTTCTCAAGACTACCGACCTGATCATCCCGCACGTCGGAGTCACCCACCACTCTGCCGTCTGCAGCAATCAGGGTCACGCGGGCCTTAATGGCTGCCCCGAGCTTATGGGCCAGGGCCTGTGGAGGCAATGCACGCTGTTGCTCAGCCAGTAGTCTTGCCAGCTGGGCCTGCTGCTGCAGGTTGGAGCGGCTCTCTTCCACCAGCCGCTGTTCAAGCAGATGGTTGACGTAGCCGAATCCGCCGCCGGCAATCAGCAGCGAGAGTGCGATATAGGACAGAAACAGCTTCCAGCGGAATGACATGGTTATTCCTCCAGCTTGTAGCCAAAGCCACGCACGGTCTTGATCATCTCGCCGGCATCCCCCAGCTTGTTACGTAAACGGGTCACATGGGTATCGACCGTACGGGTGTCGCCCACAAAATTATAGCCCCAGACATCCTGCAGCAGCAGTTCACGCTTCATGACCCGGCCGCCATGTTCAGCCAGATAGAGCAGCAGCTTGTATTCCGTGCTGGTCAGCTCGATCTCGCTGCCGGCCACGGTGACCCGGTGGCTGGCACAGTCAATCACAATCGTCCCCATGGTGATCTGACGCTCAGTCGTATCCGGTTCCTGGCTGCTGCGCCGCAGAATGGCACGAATCCGCAACATTAACTCCCGCATAGAGAACGGCTTGACAATGTAATCGTCCGCCCCCATCTCAAACCCCACCACACGGTCAATTTCATCACCGCGAGCCGTCAGCATCAGCACCGGTATGCCGCGGGTCTTGTCGCTGTGCCGCAGGGCAGAGCAGACCTCGGTTCCCATCATGCCGGGCAACATCAGATCCAGCAGGATCAGGTCCGGCAACTCGCGGCGGGCCGTCTCCAGCCCTTCCACCCCGGTGCCGGTTACCAGGGCCTGATAACCCTCTTTTTCAAGGTTATAGGCCAGCAGCTCCGCCAGATCTCGTTCATCCTCAACTATCAAGACTTTTTTCATCGCTGGTATCTCCTGTATCATCAATATCAGATGACACGTGTATTCTGGACTGTAACAGTACCAGAGCAACGTTACAGGCTTGTTACGCCAGTGCAAACAGTTTGTGGCAGAATGCAAAAAGGCTGCTTCCAAACAGAAGCAGCCTTGTACATATCAATTATTCTTCACAGAAGATACTCAGCCAAGTAACGGCAGCAAGACCTGATAGGTCATGAACGCGACCAGCGCAGCGGCCGGGATGGTCAGGACCCAGGCCCAGACGATCCGCTTGGCAACATTCCAGTTGACCGCGGTCAGGCGCTTGGAGACCCCGACCCCCAGAATGGTCGAGGTGATCACGTGGGTGGTGCTGACCGGCATACCGATGGAGGAAGCGCCGAGAATAACGCCGGCTGCAGCGGTTTCAACACAGAAACCATGCACCGGTTGCAGTTTGACAAAGTCCTTGCCGATGGTCTTGATGATCCGCCAGCCACCGGCGGCAGTCCCCAGTCCCATGGCAACGGCGCAGGAGACCTTGACCCAGGTCGGGACGTCAAAGGCGGGGATCAGGCCATAGGAAAGCAGGGCCATGGTGATGACACCCATTGACTTCTGGGCATCGGCTGTACCGTGTGAAAAGGCCATAAAAGCGGCCGAGGCCACCTGCAGCTTACGAAAATTCTTGTTCAGCGGACCGGGATTGCTGTCGTGAAACAGCCGCATGACAATCACCATGAACAAAAATCCGATGGCCACACCGATGATCGGTGAAATGACCAATGCCATCACGATCTTCTGTAATCCCTTCCAGTGCAGCGTAGCGGCGCCGGAATGGGCAATGACCGCCCCCATGATACCGCCGATAATGGCGTGGGATGAAGAAGAGGGCATGCCGTAATACCAGGTAATCAGGTTCCAGATAATGGCACCGAGAATGCCGGCCAGCACCACCAGTTGCGTGACATGATTCGCATCCACAATCCCCTTGCCGATGGTCGAGGCCACCTTGGTGGAGACCATGGCACCGGCAAAGTTCAGGAAGGCGGCCATGAAGATGGCGGCCTTGACCGACAGGGCCCGGGTAGAGACACAGGTGGCAATGGCATTGGCGGTATCGTGAAAGCCGTTGATATAATCAAAGGCCAGTGCGGCGACAATCACCAGCACCAGCATGATCAAGGCAATATCAGGCATTTTTCACTACCACGCTTTCCAGGATGTTGGCAGCGTCTTCACACTTGTCTGTGGCTTTTTCCAGCGTCTCGTAGATCTCTTTCCACTTGATCAGGTTGATCGGATCCTTCTCTTCGTCGAACAGACGGCTGATCGCCTCACGGCAGACCCGGTCCGCCTCATTCTCAAGGGCATTGATCTCGACACAGCAGTTGTTGATATCCTCGAACTTGCCTCCCAGATGCTTCAAGGCGCGCTCAACGGTCTGGCAGCATTTCAGGATAATAAAAGCCAGTTGCTGTGCCTCCGGGGTCGGTTTTTCAACATTATACATCACGAAGCGCTGGGCCGAGGCGTCGATCAGATCAATGATGTCATCCAGTTTTGAGGCCAGGGAATAGATATCTTCGCGGTCCAGCGGGGTAATGAAGGTCTTGTTGAGGGTCTTGATAATCAGGTGAGTCTGGTTGTCGCCTTTGTGCTCCGTATCCTTGATCTGACGCTGGCTGGCAAGCGGATCAACGTAATCGTCCAGCATTACCTTGAGCTGCTGGGCACCCTCGGTAATGATGACACCCATATCCTGAAACATCTTGAAAAACTTTTCTTCTTTCGGGATCAATCCGAACATGCTGCTCTCCTTTGTATATCAGACAACTGACAGATCATGACAAGCGAGCGCATGTTACAGGTATGTGACAGAGATGTAAAGTTTCAGTTGTGTTACAGACACAAATGCGGGCAGCCCCTTCCGGGACTGCCCGCATTCAAAATGTTTCACAGACACCTTAGCTATCCTCAACGAAGTTTTTTTTCCCTGTGTGGGGTAAACAAGGGGTGAGGCGGAGGCGTGCTAAGCAGTACGCCGCACAACTCACCACGCTGCTTGACCTGCATCAGGGCGAAAAAAGATCGTTGCCCCTACCCCAGGATGGCCTTCAGATCTTCCTCAGCCGTGGTAATCGGCATGATGTTGAAGT
>Ga0228535_1001691_pt1 | contig 29657 bp, 30 predicted proteins | sample SJ1metagenome_FD_168457 | JGI IMG/M metagenome (GOLD analysis project Ga0228535, IMG submission 168457) | Enriched culture of PCE-dechlorinating microbial communities from Ithaca, New York, USA - SJ1 | ecosystem: Engineered > Modeled > Simulated communities (microbial... > Unclassified | place...
GGATTCTGCGCCAGCCATGCGGATTTCATCGACGAGACTATCGACAGCTTCGAGAAGGAGATGCAGTTTTATCTCTCCTGGCTGGACTGTATCGGGCCATTGCGGAGTGCGGGCCTGCAATTCTGTCTCCCGACAGTATCCCCCACGGACAAGGCTGTCGCCGCCCGGGAAGTGTTCGATCTGGCGCTCGCGAAGAAGGTCGTCCTCTCGTCGCATCCCATCGTGAAGAATGATTTTTCACTTTCAGGAGCCGAGCGCATCTTCATCGTCACCGGCCCGAACCAGGGAGGCAAGACCACCTTTGCGCGAATCTTCGGGCAGCTCCACCATCTGGCCTCGATCGGCTGCCTTGTTCCCGCGGCGGAGGCCAGGCTCTTTCTCTTCGACCACATGTTCAGTCATTTCGAGCGCGAGGAAAGCCTCAAAAGCCACCGGGGCAAACTCCACGAGGAACTCCTGAGCATCCACGCGAGCCTCGAGGCCGCCACACCGGACAGCATCCTCATCCTGAACGAAGTCTTCACCTCCACGACGCTCAAAGACTCGGTCTTCCTGAGCCGCAGGATCATGGAGCGGATTGCCCACCTCGGCGCTCTCTGCGTCTGTGTCACCTTTCTCGACGAACTCGCCTCCCTGGGGGAGAAATTTGTCAGTCTTGTGTGCGCGGTGGACCCGCACGATCCGGCGATACGCACTTTCAAAGTCGAGCGGAGGCCCGCCGACGGCCTTGCGTATGCCCGGGCGCTGGCAGAGAAGCGAGGCCTCACCTATGAGCAGCTCAGAGAAAGGATATCGTCATGAAGGTCTATCTGATGTACCGGAACAGGGATTTTGACCCGAACGCCCCCCTGCCGGACAACGCCAGCGCGCTGATGCAGGACCTTGAGCTCGATATTCTTCTCCGTGCCATGGCCGGCGATGACAAATATCTCTATGAAATCTCCCAAAAAACCCTGCTCACAGGTCTTCAGGATATCGATGATGTCCTTTACCGTCAGGCGGTGCTCGCAGACTGCCTGGCGAACCAGGCGGCGGTCCGGGAACTCTACTCCATCGCGACGGAGGCGATCGAGAGCAAAAGGCGGAACTGGTTCGGCATATGGACAACCTTCCCCGGCGCCATTCTGCACAGTGCCGCACGGATGATCGAGATGTACATGCCTCTCCTCGAACGGCTCAGGAAGCTCGCGGACGAAGGCTCCGGCCCGTTCCGGTCGGAAGGCTTTACCCGCTTCTTTGCGATGGTAGAGCGCGAGCTCGACGATGAATATCTGGCGACACTGCGTGAGCACCTCAGGTATCTGTCATTCGGAGAAGGAGTGCTGATCAGTGCGCGCCTCAGAACGGGGCTTGAGGCACAGAACCACATACTCAGGAAATCCAAAAGCTTCGGCAAGAACTGGCTGCACAGAGTCTTCAGGGCGCGGGGCCCGACCTATTCATTCTCGATAAGCGCCCGCGACGAGGCCGGGGCCAGAGCCCTCGGCGACCTCAGGGATCGCGGCCTCAACTTTGCGGCCGATTCCCTGGCGCGTTCGGCCGACCATATCGAGAACTTTTTCAAGCTTCTCCTCGCCGAGATTGCCTTCTACGCCGGCTGCGTCAATCTCCACGGAGAGCTCCTCCGCCTGGGCGAACCGACCTGCTTCCCGGTACCGCATCCCGCAGGCACGCTCGGCAACGAGTTCTCGGGTCTCTACAACGTCTGCCTCTCCCTGCATAAAGGGCAGAGGACCGTCGGGAACGACATGTGCGCGCGGGGCGAGAATCCCGTGATCGTGACCGGCGTCAACGAGGGCGGCAAATCGACCTTCCTCCGGGGTATCGGCGTCGCCCAGATCATGATGCAGTGCGGTATGTTCGTCCCCGCCGTCTCCTTCGAGGCGGACATCGCGGCCAGAATTTTTACGCACTACCGGCGCAAGGAAGACCGCAGCATGCAGAGCGGCAAATTCGACGAGGAGCTTTCGAGGATGGACACGATCGTGGAGCACCTGCTGCCGCACTCGCTCATGCTCTTCAACGAGTCCTTTGGTGCCACAAACGAGCGGGAGGGTTCCGATATCGCCGGGCAGATCACCAGAGCACTCGTGGAACGCGGCATCCGGGTATTCTTTGTGACACACCTCTACACCTTCGCCGTCAGTTTTACAGACGATTCCGGATCTCATCCCCTCCTGCTCCGGACCGAGCAGCGACCGGACGGAGTCCGGACATTCAGAATTGTGGAGGGGGCGCCTTCAGAGAGGAGCCACGGAGAGGACCTCTATCGAAAAGTATTCGGCGAATCGGCAGAAGAGCCTGAATGGAGCGCAATGGCCGATCCTCGGTGACAACTTTGGGCGCTCCATCGCCCCTTAACCGGACCCTTCAGCCAGCCCCTTCCCCGGGCCTTTCACTCTTTTCGATTGATTCGAGTATCTTATCCTGGGCCGTGAGGGCGTCCGGATCATCCGGCCTCAGCCTGAGAGATTCTTCAATGGTGGTGAGGGCCTCCGCGTCCTGCCCCATGCGGTGGAGACACCAGGCGAGGTGCTGCCTGAACGCGGCTTCGTAGGGATTGAGATACACCGCGCGGCGGAACTGGGATTCTGCTGCAGTGAACATCTCGCGCCTGAGGAGCGCCACACCGAGACTATCCCGGTCGTATCCGAGATAGCGGTTCGGCCTGAGCCTCTCTTCGAGTTCCTCCGTAAGCCGGGGTGAAGAGACTTTGTCGTTTTTCCTCATGAGGAGGCCCTTGCGGGCTCTTTTATTATCTCGATGCCGAGCTCCATGCAGAATGACCAGAACTGAGACCGAAGTTCACCGGCCACGGGAATTCTGAGGAGCGCTGTTCCTGCTGGACTCGTGAGGCCCTGCCATGAATATCCGGACTTCTCCTCCAGACACACCAAGGTCAGCCGCCCCTCGACCGGAATGTACCGCACGACCATGCTGTAGTTCGCCGCGCGCGGGGAACGCACCACTCGTTCCTCGGAGAACGAGTAGAGCAGACCGGCGGCGGAGACAAGATAATAGGAACTTATGGCGCGCGGCGCGAAGAGCTTCCGGGCGACCCCCCTCACGGGGTGGTAGAATGAGGCCGAAGGAAGCCGCGTGTCCAGAATGGACCGGGGATACGTGGAATACTTGAAGTCGAGCCTTCGCAGGGGATCGAAGTATCCATCGATGTCTCCCCGGGCCACGAATGGCTTTTCGCGCGCAGCTCTGTACTCCGCGGCAAAGTATTGATAGAGCGATCTGCCGACCGAATTGAAATAGACCGCGTTGCGTCGTCCATTATAGTGGAAAGCAACCCAGGACTGGAGCAACTCAGCCCCGGTCTCTACCTCGTCGATTTCATCGAGAGGTATGAAAACGGAGTTGATCTTCCTGCCTCCCGCCCTGATGATGCCGATCTTTTCGTTGCCGAGGCAGAGATACGTCGGTTTGGACCTTCCGAAACCGACTCCTGCAGCAGGCGTCCACACGCAATAGGGGAAGGCCTCGAATGCCTCCATCACCATGCGCCCTATGTCTGCCGGCAAACTCGAAGCATCCGGTACGAGCTTCGACCACGTTTCCACAGACCCGTCACGAGACATAGCAGTGGATGAAAGCCGGAATTTGTGCCGGAAGGTGGGGATTTGGAACCATACAGCCTCCTGGTCTGGGCTTCAAAAGCCTTTTTCCAGGAGTCATCAGCCGAATCGATCGGCGGTTGAAGGCGGACTCCTTCGCCTTAAATTAAGCATACGAAGCCGCGGTTCGCATGTCAAGGACAAGCGTAGTCCGCAGAATTCAATAGCACTTTTGCAGTGTATTGTCACGGAAGGCTAATATTGACTTGCCTGGCAAGTACGTTAATATTAACAATGCGCAGGGCTGACAGGCGGCTTACGGTTTAGGCTTAAATGAAAGAATCATTGGCAGGTCTTTGGGAGGAATCTTCACATGAGACGAAGCGTTCGCGTTCTTATCGCTCTGCTTGTTTTGATCTCTATGTCCGGATGTGCCACGGTCCTCAAAGGGAGCAATGAAAAAGTATCTTTCACTACCGATCCCGGCGGGGCGGAGATATACATCAATGGTCAATACATGGGGAAGACACCCCTGCAGGTCAATCTGCGCTCGAAAGATGTCTACAGCATTGAATTCAGGAAACAGGGATACGAACCAAAAATGGTGCAGCTGAACAGCAGGGTTGGTCTTGGATGGGTCGTGCTCGATGTCATTTCCGGATTCGTCCCCGTCATCATCGATGCCATAACCGGCAACTGGTATAGGCTGGAAGCGACGGACGTGAGGGCGACACTTTGAGAAGCGCCCAATAATCAATTATCATTTCGTGCCTCTGCTGAACTTGGAGCGGCATGTTAGAACGACTTTAATTTTCTTGAATTTGGCATAATCTTGACTTTTGATAGCGCCAGTACTATCATATATACATGAAAGTCGTCCTTGATACGTCTGTGCTCTATCAGGCGCTCTACAGTTCTTTAGGCGCTTCTCATGCCATTCTGCAACTGGTGCGTACCGGCGATATCAAACTGGCGCTTTCCATCCCGGTCTTTGAAGAATATTGTGATGTACTGCTGAGGAAAAGTTCTTTAGAGTCATTTTCGTTGACACCGTTCGATGTACACCATTTTCTCGACTTTATCGCCATGATTGGCGTGAAGACGGATATCCGGTACTTGTTAAGGCCCAACTTGCGGGATGAAAATGACAACATCTTTATGGAACTGGCGTTTGCCAGTGATGCACACTACGTCATCACCAAGAACACACGGGATTTTACCTATAAACCGGACTTGAAACTAGAAGCTATTGAAATAATAACTCCTGCAGCATTTATGGAGTTATGGAGGAAACGGTATGCCTAAGACCAATACGATGACGATTCGCGTTCCTGAAGAGCTCAAGGAACGGATAGAAAATACTGCCCTTCTTCAGGGTGTCTCCATCAATCAATTTGCGGTGTATGCATTCACGAAAGAACTCTCTGAATTGGAGAACTCTCACTATTTTAAGAAATATCTACGTGGGAAAAAGAAAGGAGATATCCTCAAGGGTTTTGATGAAGTGATGCAGAAAGTACAGAAAAAAGATGCAGAAGAGTGGGATAAGATATAGAAGCTCGATTCTTAGAAAGAATAGACAATTTTCTCCTTGCGCGGACCCGATGGATGGTTCGTCGACGAGGACATCGCGAGGATTCCCCTCCCCAAGATTCCCAAGGGCGAATCGATTCTCGAAGTGGATCAGATAATTACGCGCCGGATAGGACTCGAGTGGATGTATATCCTTGGGGACTTCGGAGTCGCTGTATCAGGATCGCACGCTAAAATCACGGCGCCTGTAAAGGTGCTCGATTTTGGGGATTGGACCGGCATGGGGTTGCCTTTCTACGCTGGCAATGTCGACTATCGTTTCAACGTCGAAGGCGGATCGTCCCTTGCCATACAGGTTACGCAATTCAGGAATCCTCTGCTTTCCGCGACGCTGGACGGCCGCTTCGCGGGCAGGATTGCCTACGCACCGTATCTGCTCAACTTGGGAAAGCTTTCGACCGGCCGTCACGAGCTCGTTATAACAGCTTTCGGCAATCGGGCGAACGCTTTCGGGCCTGTTCACAACTGCGATGAACATTATTTGTGGTTCGGTCCGGATTCCTGGCGCACGAAGGGCTACTCATGGTCCTATGAATACAGGTTGAGGCCGATGGGCATCCTTACGGCGCCCCGACTCCTCAGAGGATAAAGAGGAGTCTTTGATGCCATAACCGGCAACTGGTATAGGCTGGAAGCGACGGACGTGAGGGCGACACTTTGAGAAGCGCCCAATAATCAATTATCATTTCGCGCCCCTGCTGGACTTGAGCCGGCGGCCTGCATTCTGTGTTCTCGAAAAACGCGCCTCATGGATTTGTCCGTTCGCTCACTTCCACATTCCGCAGCGATTTAATGTCGCGCGAAGGCGATGCTTCGAACATGCGTTTGTATTCCCGGCTGAACTGCGAGGGGCTTTCATACCCTACCCGGAATGCGGCGCTGGCTGCATCGAGCCGTTCAGCCAGCATGAGCCGCCTGGCTTCCTGCAGCCTGAGATACTTCTGATATTGCAGCGGGCTCATCGCAGTCAATTCCCTGAAGTGGTGGTGGAAGCTCGATGCGCTCATGTGGCTTAATTCCGCCAGTTCTTCGACCATTATGGGGAGACTGTAATTCTTCTTGAGCCAGTCGATGGCCCTCGCGATTTGATAGCTCTGGCTCCCGGCCGATCCGATCTGACGCAACAGTGGTCCCTGCTCGCTGACGAGGAGGCGGTACGCAATCTCCCGTTCGATCAGTGGACTGAGCACCGCAATGCTGTTCGGCTCGTCGAGCAGATCGATCAGTCTGAGAAAGGCGTTGAGCAGAGGCAGTGAAACTTCGCTGACGATCATCACGCGACTGATCGGGGCAGCGCGCGGAGCGGGAATTGAACTGTCCACGAGAAGCTGCGAAATTGTCTTTTGGTCGAGTTTCAGCGTAAGGCCGAAGTATGGTTTTTCTCTGCTCGCCTCGGTGATCTCTGCGACGACCGGTACGTCGAGCGATGTTATGAGGTAATGGTCGGCGTCATACACATAGCTCTCTTTTCCGAGCAGTACACGTTTCGCTCCCTGAGCGACCATGCATACGCTCGGTTCATGTATGTAGGTCCTCGGTTCGGAGGGGCTTTCCCTTCTGACCAGGGTGAGCGAAGGAACGGCCGTCGCTGAAGGGCCGATTGTTTGTGCCTTCTTGGCGATCCTTGCGAGTAGGCCTTGTTTGGCCAGCGCGAGTTCATCAATCAGTTTACCGGGCGCTGCATTCTCTCGATTCATAATCCCTTTCCTCAGTCATCATTATACTGTAACCACATCGCTGTTATTCTGAATTCTGTACTAATTGGACTATTAGGCAAAAATCAAGCAGAATTGATATACTAAACAGTCGAGTTCAGCGAGTATTATTCATTGCGACAGGATAAGGAGCATTCATGTTTGATTTCGATTTCTACAATCCGACACACATCGTTTTCGGCAGGGACCGGGTGAAGGAACTCGGCACTCTCATCGCCGCGGACGCGCGGGTGCTGATTACGTACGGCGGAGGGAGCGCGAAGAAATCCGGCCTCATCGACAGGGCGAAAGCAGCTCTTGGCTCGAGGACTGTATTCGAGTTCGGCGGCATAGAGCCGAATCCCCGTTTCGAGACCCTGATGAAGGCTGTGGAAATCGTGAAGCGGGAGAGGATCGACTTCCTCCTCGCGGTCGGCGGCGATCCAAAGGAGCTTTTAGAGTACGGTTTCATGCCCATCCCGACCGATGTCGCCGGCAGCGCCGTGGCCATAGGCGTGATCCTCACGCTGCCCGCGACCGGCTCCGAGATGAACTCGGGCGCGGTCATTTCCATCGGCCATTCGAAGCTGTCGGTCATGAGCGGCCTGCTTTTCCCGAAATTCTCCATCCTGGATCCCTCGATCACCTTCACGCTGCCGGCGGTCCAGGTCGCGAACGGCATCGTCGACGCATTCGTCCATACGACGGAGCAGTATCTCACCTATCCCGCGAATGGCATGGTGCAGGACCGTTTCGCGGAGGGCATCCTGCAGACGCTGATCGAGATCGGTGAGCGATCGGTCTCGGAGCCGGACAATTACGATATCCGCGCGAATCATGTCTGGGCCGCCACGCTCGCGCTCAACGGCCTGATCGGGGCCGGCGTACCCCAGGATTGGGCGACGCACATGATCGGCCACGAGCTCACCGCCCTCTTCGGCATAGACCACGGCAGAACACTCGCGATAGTGCTGCCATCGCTGCTCGAAATACAGAAGAGGCAAAAGAGGGACAAGCTCGTTCAGTACGCCGAGCGAGTGTGGGGAATCCATGAGGGCAGCGAGGACGAGAAGGTCGCGCTCGCCATCGGACGCACCAGGGCTTTCTTCGAGAAGCTCGGAGTGAAGACGCGACTTTCGGACTACGGCGTCGGTGCGGACAGGATTCCCGAGGTTGTCGAGCAGCTGAAGGCTTACGGGATGACCGCCCTGTCGGAGTCGGGCGACATCACGCCGGAGGTCAGCCGGAAGATACTCGAGAACGCCCTGTAATAAGGATTGATTATGGACAAGAAACTCGGTTTTGGATGTATGCGGCTGCCGCTCCTCGACAAGAATGACCAGACCTCCGTGGACATGGAGGCATTCAAGAAATTCGTGGATACATTTTTAGAAAGAGGATTTGCCTATTTCGACACTGCGTATGTCTATCATGGCTCAAAAAGCGAGGAGTTCGTCAGAGAGGCCCTCGTCAGGCGACATCGGAGGGATGAGTTCATGCTCGCGACGAAACTCCCTCCAAGAATTCTTAAGGCCGAAGAGGACCAGGAGAGGGTTTTCGGCGAACAGCTCGAAAAGTGCGGCGTAGACTTCTTCGACTACTATCTTATACACAACATCGGAGTGAATTCGTATAGACAGGCACTCGAATTCGATACGTTCGGCTTCGTGCAGAGAATGAAGCGCAAAGGGAAGATGAGGAATATCGGCATGTCTTTCCACGACACGCCGCAGCTCCTCGACGAAATATTGACTGCGCACCCGGAACTCGATTTCGTCCAGCTGCAGATCAACTACATCGACTGGGAGAATCCCGCGATCCAGTCGCGCAGATGCCACGAAGTGGCGCGGAAACACGGCAAGCCGATCATTGTTATGGAGCCCTGCAAAGGGGGCAACCTCGCCGTGGTGCCTGCTGAAGCCGAAAAAATCATGAAGGCGTTCAATCCGGATGCATCGATCCCCTCCTGGGCGATCCGTTTCGCCGCGAGCCAGGAAGGGGTCTTCATGGTCCTGAGCGGCATGAACACTATGGAACAGGTTCTCGACAACACTTCGTACATGGCGGATTTCAAGCCGCTCAATGAGGATGAATATCGGATCATTTCCCGCGTGACGGAGATCATCAACGAGGACACGGTAGTTCCCTGCACGGCCTGCCGATACTGCGTTGCGGGATGTCCCAAGAACATCGCGATCCCGGACTATTTCGCCCTCTACAACAGCGCCAGGCGGGCGGTGACCACCAATACCTCGAACCAGTTCGTCTATTACCTCAACCTGACATCCACGCACGGGAAGGCTGGCGACTGCATAGGTTGCAGAAAATGTGAAGCCGCCTGTCCGCAGCATATCGACATCACGAAGTTCCTCAAGGAAGTATCGGCGACCTTCGACAGTGGCCCGGGGCTCCGGACAAAATGATCGCGCAGTACGCTTCATGGAGGAGAAGATGAAAAAGATACTCATCGCCTACTTTTCCCGCGCCGGCTACAACTACGCAGGCAGCGGCATCGTGAACCTTCCCGTCGGCAACACCGAAACGGCCGCCAGGATAATCCAGAAGCTTGCTGGCGGGGACTTGTTCAGGATCGACACCGTCAAAAAATACCCCGCCGATTACCATGAGGCTACGCGGGTCGCGCAGCAGGAACAGCGCTCCAACGCGAGACCGGAGCTGGCCAGTCAGGTCGAGCATATGGATGATTATGACATCGTCGTGCTCGGTTATCCCAACTGGTGGGGGACGATGCCGATGGCTGTATGGACTTTCCTCGAGAGCCATGACTTTTCCGGGAAGACGCTCCTCCCATTCTGCACGCACGAAGGCAGCGGCATGGGGCACAGCGAGGGCGATATCAAGCGGCTCTGTCCTCATGCGACAGTGCGGGAAGGGCTTGCGGTCAGAGGGGGAAGTGTCCAGAATGCGGAAAGGGAAATCGTCGCATGGCTCCGCGCATCCGGCGTGGTCAAATAGATGAAGGACATTGAAGTTGCGAAGGAGATCTTCAACTCCCGTGACTACAGCTGTGTACTTGTCAGACGCGATATCTCATACACAAGCACATTGAAGGGTGTCTCTCCGATGATCGGGTTCCTCACCTCGGGCGTCGATCTGAATGGGTTTTCGGTCGCGGACAAAATTGTCGGGAAGGCGGCCGCATTGCTGTTCGCTCTGGCGGGAATACGACATGTATATGCCACGACCATGAGCGTGAGCGCAGTCGGCGTGCTCCAGAAGCACGGGATACGCTACGAGTACGAAATCCTCGTCGATGCGATCAGGAACAGGGACGGTACGGGCCCCTGCCCGATTGAAGGGTCGGTGATGCATATTGAAGACTGCCATGCGGCGCTCGCGGCGATTGTCGCCATCGTTGAAGGGTTGAAAAGGCAATAATAGATTTTCTTTTCGGCACGACTTTGAAGCCTGGCATGGAGTGCCGAGTATCGCAATTCATATCCTTGTTTTCCTCCCAAAAGTACACTATATTGATACTTATTGGAGGAAATTATGATAAAGACCCATCACGCGGTCATGGAAGAGCTTAAGGACTACGCCGCTCCCAAGGCGCGGCTTACACGCCTGCTCAAGTCGGGTGAGCTCATACAGGTCCGACGCGGGCTTTTCGTGGACAGCCCCTCTGTCTCCCGCCGAGTGCTGGCGTCAGCCCTCTATGGACCATCCTACATATCCTTCGAATACGCGCTCTCGGTCGCGGGACTCATTCCCGAACGGGTTGAGATCGTCACCTCGGCCTGTTTTCACAAGAACCGCAACAAGGTGTTCCGTACGCCGCTCGGGGAATTCCGGTATTTTTACCTGCCTGATGCGGTGTACCCCTACGGCATTCGGCTCGAAGAGGACGAGGGCATGTCCTACCTTATCGCGAGCGGTGAGAAGGCACTCTGCGACGCGGTCTACAAGGTGCCATCCGTAACATCGGTCAACGGCATGGGACGGCTTTTACTTGAAGACTGGCGCATGGAGCGCGACGACCTTCTCAAGCTCGACCAGACATTCATAAGGTGGATCGCGCCGATGTACCGGCGAAAGTCGCTTGCGGCGCTCGCGGCTTGGTTCAGGAAGGAGGGTGAGCAATGAGTGTTCCATCAGCCATACAGACGATGCTGGATCGATACCAGTGCAGAAACAACGACGAACGACGCGATGCGCTCAAGGAGATTGTTCAGGAGATCGCGCTCATAGGGCTCGGGCGTGGACGATTCTTCTCCCGTGCGGCATTCTACGGAGGTACGGCGTTACGGATATTTCACGGCCTCGATCGCTTTTCAGAGGACTTGGATTTCAGCCTCGATGCTCCCGACACTGAATTTGACTTGGGCGTGTATCTTCCCTTTGTCCGCGATGAGCTGGCTGCCTGGGGCTTTGAAATGAAGGTAGAACCGAGAGTAAAGTCTCACGAATCAGCCGTGCAGTCAGCCTTCATCAAGGGAGGAACCCTCATACACCTTGTGAAGATCGCATCCATTCAGCCGCCGGTTCCTGGAGTGCCTCCGAATGAGATGCTGAAAATCAAGCTCGAAATCGACACCGATCCACCTCCCGGTGCAGGGTATGAGATCAAGTATGGTCTTTCTCCGACGCCCTATGCAGTCCGACTCTATGACCGTCCGTCGCTCTTCGCGGGAAAGATACACGCGCTCCTGTGCCGATCATGGAAAGAACGCGTCAAGGGCAGAGATTTCTACGATTATGTTTGGTTCCTTGGTCAGGGAATCGCCGTCAATCTGCGACATCTTGAGGCGCGACTCCGACAGACCGGCACCTGGACCGCACCCGAGGCGCTTTCGCCCGAGGCCTTGCTCCGGATGCTCGATGAACGATTCTCGAGCATCAATATCGCTCAGGCAAAGGCGGACGCCGCGCCTTTCCTCAAGGATACGAGATCTCTCAATCTCTGGAGCTCCGACTTCTTTATTTCCATATCGCGTGAACGTTTGAAGGTGCTGTAACGCATCAGGCGAGATGTCGTCAGCAACTATGGGCTTTCATCGATCCTCCGCCACAGCAGGCACTTCCTCCGCAGTCGGGCTCCGTGCCCCGCAGCTTTCCCGCGATGATCGCGGCCGCACACCCGACTCCTCGCTTTACCGAAAGAGCCGCCGTGGGACAATTCGTCGAACAGGCGCCGCATTCCATGCACCGTTCACGGTGCACGATGCGCGCTTTTCCGCTCTCGATGCTGAACACCGCGTGAGGACACACGTCTACGCAGGCGCCACAGCCGCAGCATTTTGATGAATCGAAACCCAGAGTCTCGCCGTTTCTCAGATATGAAAGCGCCATGATATCCCCTATACCCCCACTAGCCTTGAAACAATGGCCAGAACCAGGCCCGTAGACAACGAGACGAGCATGGGCCAGAAACTTTTCTCCACTTCTATGAGGGCCCCGGGTTGACAGGTAAACGTTGTGGAACCGGTGAAGGTCATGCCAAGAAAAGCCACGGCCGGCGTTGCGATAAGTACTGCACTGACTGCCGCCGGAAGAGACAGATGGAACAGTAGGGAGCCGAGGATTGCCCAGACAGCCCCGAGGAAGGCACCTTTTGCAGAGAAAGCCTTCGTCGGGAGCCAGGGAATCAGTGCAGGAAAGAGCAGTGTCCCTATCGGAAGTACGCCGAGGAGAATGATTGCAGCGGGGAACGCTCTTCCGCGCCAAGCCTCGTTCGCCGGGAGGGCGTAGAGGGCTGCCATGACCAGCGCTAGGGGAATGACTGGCCACGCATGCACGAGCTCGACAGGCGCAATAGTCATACGCTCACGGAGGGTAAAGGTCACTTCCCGCATCGCGTCGGTCTTCACCCGGCCTCCCGCGAGCCAGGCAGGGATGTCCCGTGCGCGCACGGGGCCCCATTGGACGCGGAATCCTGACCGCCTTGCGACTTCAGGCGCCGAGATACCGGAAGCGCCGAGCTGTGGCAGGATGAGGACGCGGTGCGTAACGATCGCGGAGCTCGTCGAAGCTCATCTTGTAATTGCTGTTGACAAATACAGGCGAATCTGATCCTGGTGCGCCCACCGCATAGAGACCGGGCAGGATTTTATAACACATTCTGCCGATGTCTCATCGGGCCTTGAGCGCGCCCCTGCGGTCGGACCGCTGTAGTCTAAGTCGTACGACGGGAATCGTTCGGCCTGCATGGAGCATGAAGCGCTCGACCCAAGGTGTTCTCAGATCATCCAGCGCGACGAAACCCGCCTGGTGCAGAGTGGTCGATGCTCGATTTAACAGAAGACTCATATCACCTGTTTTTCTTTTGCTCATCTATGAATTCCAGTACCTTGGCTTTTATCGCATCCCGCACTTCCCTGACTCTAGCCATGATCTCGTCGTCGCTTCCAGAGAAGATCGATGGATCATCGAATGGCCAGTGACGGCGTTCTCCGAGCCCCGGGAAAATAGGACATCGCTCTGCTGCTTCCTTTGAACAGACAGTGATGACCACCTCGTAGACCTTCTTTTGGTTAGAAAAGTCGAATACGCTCTTCGTCTGATTGTGCGAGATATCCAAGCCGACCTCAGCCATCGCCCGTACCACATAGGGATTGAGCTTTCCAGGCTCAAGGCCTGCGCTTTCGGCGGTGAAGCGGCCAGCGCCATACTGCTTGAGGAAAGCTTCTGCCATTTGGCTGCGCGCAGAATTATGCGTGCATATGAAAAGCACACGGATCATCGTGTTAACCTTCTCTTGTCATCATATTCCGCCGCGGAAGGCTTCGCGTCCGAGGGGAAACGCCCTCTCGTCGCGCGGGCGATCTTCACGAGACTCAGCATGACGGGTACTTCCGTGAGCACGCCGACGACCGTGGCGAGCGCGGCCCCCGAGGAAAGCCCGAACAGGCTGATGGCCACCGCCACGGCGAGCTCGAAGAAGTTGGAGGCGCCTATCATGCCGGCGGGCGCCGCGACCTCGTACGGCACGTTCCAGAGTTTCGCCCAGCCGTATCCGATCGCGAAGATCAAATAGGTCTGGATGACGAGCGGCACCGCGATGAGCAGGATGTCGATGGGGTTGTTCAGTATCGTCTCCCCCTGGAAGGCGAAGAGGATGACGAGCGTCAGGAGAAGCCCCGCCTCCGTGATGCCGTCGAACTTTTTGAGGAACACACTCTCGAACCACGCTTTGCCGCGACGCCGTATGAGCCGTGAACGGCTGAGCGCGCCCGCGCTCAGCGGGATGACGACGAACAGGATGACCGAGAGCAGCAGAGTGTCCCAGGGCACGCGCACGTCGCTCACTCCCAGGAGGAAGGCGACTATCGGCGTGAACGCGACTAGGATGACGAGGTCATTGACCGCGACCTGGACCACCGTGTACCCCGCGTCGCCGTCTGAGAGATAGGACCAGACGAAGACCATCGCGGTGCAGGGCGCCGCGCCGAGGAGCACGGCTCCCGCCAGGTATTCCGTCGCGAGCGCCGTGGGGATGAGCGCCCTGAAGACCACTTTCAGGAAAAACCACGCAATGGCGTACATCGTGAACGGCTTGATCAGCCAGTTCACCGCGAGCGTGATGATGAGCCCCTTGGGCTTCTTCCCCGCGTTCTTAATGCTGGTGAAGTCCACCTTCAGCATCATCGGATAGATCATCAGCCATATCAGCAGGGCCACCGGGATGGAGACTTTCGCGTACTCGAACTTTCCGAGGAAGGCCGGCACGCCGGGGAAGAAATACCCTATGGCGACACCGAGGGCTATGCAGAGCGCGACCCACAGCGACAGGTACTTCGCGAAAAAGCCGATGCCCGGCTTCTTGTTCTCGTCCATGGCCATCCCCTCACCGCGGGATGAACGTGGCGTCCGAGATGAGCGCCTCGATCTGGGCGGTCGTGAGCACTCTTCCCGCGCTCCGTATCGCGCCGTCTATCGCGAGGGCGGGCGTGGACATCACGCCCATCGCCGCGATGGCGCCTATGTCGGTCACTTTTTCGACCGTGGCGTCGCTCTTGAGATTGCTCACCGCCTCGCGGGCGTGCTGCTCGAGAAGCGCGCACTTCGCGCACCCCATGCCGAAAATCTGAATTTTCACGATACTGCCTCCCAATGGCCTACTATCAGGCGAAAAGGAATCTCAACGCGTTGAACGCGTAGCCAATCACCAGAATACCCAGCGTGACGATGCCGACGAAAGTCGCAAGCAATCGTGGCTGCACCACTCTCCTGAGCATTATCATCGAGGGCAGCGATAGCGCGGTGACCGCCATCATAAAGGACAGGATCGTGCCCAGCCCGACTCCCTTCGCGTACAGCGCTTCCGCGATCGGGATTGTGCCGAAGATGTCGGCATACATCGGAATACCGACGACCGTGGCGAGGAGTACCGAGAACGGATTGTTTTTGCCAAGAACAGACTGAATCCATTCCGCGGGTATCCAATTGTGAATGAGCGCCCCGATGGCCACACCGGCTATGATGTACAGCCACACTCTGTGCACCGTTCCCAGAGTCTGTTCCTTGGCATAGGTAAGGCGCTCTTGCCTGCTCATCTCGGGCTGTTCGAAATTGATGGCAGCAGGAGACGCCGAGAATCGCACGACATGGCGCTCCATGCCGAGCCGGTCAATGAGTGTGCCGCCCGCGACAGCGAGCACCAGGCCCACAACAACATAAGCCGCGGCAATTTTCGCGCCGAATACGCTGATGAGCAGAATGAACGCCCCGAGATCGACAAGTGGCGAGGAAATCAGGAAAGAAAAAGTTACGCCGACAGGTAGTCCCGCATTGGTGAATCCTATGAATAAGGGAATCGAAGAACAACTGCAGAAGGGCGTCAGTGTGCCGAGCAGGGCGCTCGCGACATTCGCGCCGAGACCGCGGAACCGCCCAAGGATTTTTTTCGTCCGTTCTGGCGGGAAATAGCTCTGAATATACGAGATAACGAATATCAGCAGGGTCAGAAGTATGAAAATCTTGGAAGTATCATACAGAAAAAACTGGACGCTCGCCCCGAACCTGCCGCACGTGTCGACGCCCAGGAGACCAAGGATCGCCCCGAAGGCCGCGTCGAGCCAGGCCATGCCGAGAACCTGATGCTGGAGGAAGTCCCAGACTATTTGCATGGGCATACCTTTGAAGAGGTCTCTGTGGAGGATGGTCTCGTGATGTCGGCGAGGATTGTCCGCGCGCGCTCACAGCCTTGGCCCGATAGCGAGTAATAGGACCATTTTCCTTCTTCCCTGCAGGTTACGACACCGCTTTCGCAGAGGATTTTCATGTGGTGCGATAGTGTGGACTGGGCTATATTCAGATTCTCCAGAAGTACACAGGCACATTTTTCCCCGTCTCTCAGTAATCCGAGAATCGCGATTCTGTTTTCATCGCAGAATGCCTTGAAAATTCGGGCATATATTTGGTTTGTTGAGTCCACAGGACGCTCCTCATATCTATGATCGTCGATATGATAATCATCAAATCGATATGTGTCAATATGAGAGACGGTTCTCATTGCGTTGATATTGATACAGCTAAATTGATTGACGATGACAGACTGTTCTACGATACATCCGTCGGTTTTTTGGAGTAGGTATGTATTTTATTTTCTTATAATCAATTAAATTTTGGGCCCTGCTGGACTTGAACCAGCGACCTACGGATTATGAGTCCGCAGCTCTGACCAACTGAGCTAAGGGCCCGCGGTATCGCGGCCAGGATATCTGCATGGAGGCGGCGTCCCTGGCGCCCCGTCCAGCCCGATCTCTATAGCGCACCTGAATCTATCAGCAGAGGGCGAAAAAGTCAACGGAAGCGGCTGTGATGGAGTCGGGCGCAGTGCTGGGCAGAGGCCCGCGCAAGGCACAGGACAAACCGGAAGCGCTGCTGTGGCTTGCGCGGGGGCTTTGTCCCAGGCGCGCCCGGCGGCTGCCTCCAAGCGTCTTTTCCTGCTACAATTGGACATCATGAACACCGAATTGCGGTTTGCCGATGACGAGAGGCTCAAAAAAGTGGACCTCGCCCTGATCGGGCTCGAGGGGATCGACTGGGAGCACGCTGCGGAAGTGGTGCCGGAAACGCTTCGGGATAAGGTGCTGCAGTGCGCGCACGACGCAGGCGCGGAGGCCTTCGGGGCGCGCATCAAGGCTGTCCGGGATATGCTCCGCAATGGCGGGTACAAGCCGGCCGGCCGCGCCAAGCCCTCGAACGAATACCTGCTGGCGGCGGCGCTCGACGGCAGCTTCCCGCGCGTAAATCCGTTTGTGGACGCGGTCAACTTAGCCAGCCTGAAGTATATGTACCCCATGAGCATTTTCGACGCGGACAGGGCGGGGCGGGTCCTCCTGTGCCGGCTTGGCGCGCCGGGCGAGCGCTATGTATTCAACGGCTCGGGCCAGGAGATCGACGTTGAAGATTTAGTCTGTCTGTGCGCGGTGGAACCGGTTTTTGCGGCGGCGGAAAGCGCTGCGGAAGGGTGCGGCCTGGATGTCGCCGGAAGCACTGCTGCGGGCGGGCGTCCGCTTGACTCACACACAGAAACCTCGCAGCGGGAGCCTCGGCCTCAGGGCAGGCCGATCGTGAACCCCGTGCGCGATTCCATGGCCACAAAGCTCTTTGAGGGCGCGCGCAGCGCGGTCATCGCGGTCTACGCGCCCGGCGGGCCTTACGGGGCCGAAGGCAGGGACCTGGAGGCCGCGGCTCGGGACCTCGCCGAGTGGTGCGGGCGCGCGTCCGAAAGCGCGGCCCTCAAGTTCGCTTCCTTGTCATAACTGCAAATAATGCATAGTATTTCTGGCCATGGAGATTTTGAGCACCACAGAGGCGGACCTTGTGAGGGCCGCGCAGGCTCTCCGCGAGGGGAAGCTCGTTGCGATACCGACCGAGACAGTGTACGGCCTGGGAGCGAACGCCTTCGACGAGGTGGCGGTCGCGCGCGTCTTTGAGGCAAAGGCGAGGCCGACCTTCGACCCCCTCATCGTGCACATCGCCCGGGTCGAGGACATTGGAATCGTCGCGCGCGAAGTTCCGGAATCCGCCCGTTCGCTCGCCCGCGCTCTCTGGCCGGGCCCCCTGACCATGATTCTTCCCAAAAGACCCGAAGTGCCCGACATTGTCACCGCGGGGCTGCCCACGGTCGCGGTGCGTTTCCCGAAACATCCCGTCGCGCAGAGGATCATCGAGCTTGCCGCCGTGCCCGTCGCCGCGCCCAGCGCCAACCCTTTCGGCTATATTTCCCCCACGACGGCGGCCCATGTCATCGCGATGCTCAAGGACAGAGTGGATTTTGTCGTCGACGGCGGCCCTTGCGATGTGGGGGTCGAATCGACCGTGATCGATATGACTGGCCCAAAGCCAGTACTCCTGAGGCCGGGCGGCATGGCGCTCGAGGCCATCGAGGCGGTCATCGGTCCCGTTGCGATTCCTCCGCGCACTTCCCATCCTTCCGGAAAGGCGCTTTCGAGCCCAGGACAGACCTTGAGCCACTACGCGCCCTCGACGCCGCTCTATCTCTTCGATGAAGGCACACTGCCGAACGCGGCCCAGGCTCCGGGCATTGCACACCCCTCGGTCGCCCTCGTGTACACTCCGGCTCGCGCCCGCGAGATCGAGGTACACCGCGTGTTCGATGCGGTGGAGGTCCTTGCCCCGGGCGGAGACGTGCGCGAGGCTGCGGCGCGCCTCTTTTCGCTGCTGCATGAGTTCGATGCCCGCCGGTTCCGGGCCATCTACGCCGAGCGCGTGCCCGAGGCTGGCCTGGGAAGGGCGATAAACGACCGTCTGTATCGTGCCTCGAAGAAGTGACACTGAAACGGCCCGGCCGCGCCTGGTCCCTGCCGGCGGGAGGCCTGTTTCAGAGAGAGATTCGTCTGAGGGCTGTCGGCGCGGTCTGTTATGGCGCCGGGATTCCCGATGGGGGCTGGGGCGTAGTGTCCGGGGCGGGCGCAGAGGTTTCAGACGGTGTCGCGGACGCCGGTGCCGCAGTGCCGGCGGTCGGCCCTTGGGTCACGGCCGGCGCGCCGCCTGCAGAGTCTGTGGTGGTCGACGATGACGACGCGCCACCTGCAGTGCCCGACGGCGATGATTCAGACGGCGCCGCTGTCACAGTCTGGCTCGTCACCTCTGCCGGCACCGCCTGCTGAGGCAGCGGCTTTATTCCATAGATGAAATCGAGCATGTCCTTTGCCGAGATGCCGTAATAGAGCTTTCCGTAGAAGAGCGCGGCGGAGGTAATATTCTTGGTGTACTGGCGCGGCTCGGCGAGCGGGTAGAGCTCGATGAGTATATCGTCATCGAGGCCTCCCCAGTCGCGGGCCCACTGGATCATGCGCGAGGGGCCGGCATTGTAGGCCGCGATGGCGCGGACCGGTCTGTTTTCAAATCGCTGGAGCATATAGCCATAGTAGGTGAGCCCTATGGTCAGGTTGTCCTGCGGGTTGAAGAGCGCGTATTGGCTCATTTTCAGCCCGCGCGCCGTCTCCGCGGCGGTGGAGGGCAGAAGCTGGCTCAAGCCCATCGCGCCGGAGCGGGACACAGCCCTCTGGTTGAAAAGGCTCTCCGAGCGCACGATGGCGTAGGCGAGCGGCTCCGCGATATTGCGGGGAGCAGTGAGCGCACTGAAGTGCTCGGGCCACGCGCGCGGATAGAGCAGCGCATATCCGAGTTCGGGCCTGGTCGCCGACTTGCGGTTGAGCGCCTCGCGGCCGATGCGCAGGGCAGGGTAATACTGCTCATGCTGGGTGAATTTCATCGCGAGCCACAGCAGGGCGTCGGTGCTGAAGGGCGAAAGCGCGGCGACCTGGTCGGCGGCCAGGGTCTCGAGGCCGTAATCGAGCGACTGGCCGATAAAATCGAGCATATCCTTGAGCTTGTCGTCGCTCACTGGCGGAGCTTCAGTGTCCGGATACAGGCTTGAAATCGCGGCGATGATATCGAAATTCCTGTCGAGGACCGGGGTGTTTGCGAGGAGGGGCGGATCGATCCCCAGCCGCCACGCGGCGAGCGTCCGATAGTGTTCCTCAATCCCATTTTCCCGCAGCAGCGCCTGGTAGAACAGCGGCGCGTTCCGGAAAACACTCTGGGGGGCATTTGGGGTGGCATCCTGGGGGCAGACTGCGCCGCCCCGGTTCCCGTTCGGCGCGTCTGCGGATGCGCCTGTCAGGCTTGTCTGCGGAAAAGGCGCGAGCCATTTCCAGAAGTCGCTGTCCGAAGAGAGCTCGATATTCGCCCGCCCTGTTTCGAAGAGCCTTCCGGAGAGATAGAGGAGGGGACCGCGCATCGCGGCAGTCAATTTCTGACTCATGAGCGCGCAGAGCCTGACCACGTCATCCCAGGCCCCCTCCCTGAGAAGACGCCGCATATAGTCCGCCACGATATCCTCGAAGTAGGAAGGACTCTTCCAGAGCGCAGCTGCCTGAGAGAGCGCCGAGATCTCGAGGGCGCGCTTCGCGTGTATCGCATTCGCCTCATCCTGTCCCAGATCGTTCAGCAGAGAGTCCGTCGCCGCTATCGAATCCATCGTAATGTCGAGCCAGTACCAGAGCGCCGAGTCCGAATCCTCGCCTGAAAAGGCCAGCGGCACGAGCTCGATAAAGATGCTCGCCGCAGTCTGACTGTCGCCCGTGCCCTGATACATGCGGGCAAGATGAAAGGCCATAACCCACGAGAGCTCGGAGGGAATGCGCGCGCGGTCGAGGGCGGGCGGGGCGGCTAGGGGCTCTTGCGCGGCTGCAGAGGCTTCGGTAGTGGCATTGCTCGTGGCGGCATCCGTGCTGTCGGGCATCAGGTTATGGAGGACCTCGGGACTTCGAATCTCCAGTCCGAGCGCTGCGGAGAAAAAGTCCAGACCCTGCTGCCACGCGCCCGCGCCATAGAAACTCCTGCCCAGCTCTGAGACCCACGCACGCGGCGTATCCGGCATGGAGAAGGTCGGCAGAATGGGCAGAGCGCTGGCCAGGGCTTCGGCATATTTTCTTTCGGTCGCCGCGGCCCGGAACAGGGCGAGCGCGGCGATATTCTGCGGTATGTTCGGCGCCGCGGCATAGAGTCTGTATATCTTTGCAATATATGCATCTGGCGTTTTTGTCTTGATGAAAGGCAGGCCGTTCGCGGTCCAGCTGAAATCATGCATCGCGGAGCGGGCACTGTATTCCATCCACGAGAGTTCCGTGGATCGGCTCTTCGCGACACTGGGCAGGGCACTGGACAGTTCCGATACCAGGCTGAGTGCGGCAGGGAACGAGCCCTGTGCCATCAGGGCATCGTAGAGGTTGCGGTACATACTCCAGTCGGGACCAAAGGACTGAATCCACTCGCGCGCGGTGGCGGCCGCCTCTGCGGGCCTCCCGCCGTCCGAAAGAAGGCTGAAGAGCGATTTTCCGGCCTCCTGTGCGGCAGGATTCTTCGCGAACCGGAAGGCGAGCGAGTACATGTATTCGGCGAGCCGCTGCTGGTCGGGCGTCAGACCGGTATCCTTGGCCCGGGTTCGCATCTGCTCTGCGGCGAAGAAAAATCCGGAGGGATCGGCAGGATCGCTCAACGTGGGCAGCATGAGCGGCGCCGGAGAGGGGAGCTGTCGCTCCTGTGTCTGGCTGATGTCCTCAGTTTGAGGGATAGGTGGCTTTTGAGCCTCGTCGGGGTCGAGCGCCGCCAGCGAAGACGGCGCAGCACAGAGCAGAAGGACGAGGAAGAGCCCGTATATGTGTTTCATCTGTGCCTGCCGCCTGCATGCAGCCCGCTCCGGCCAAGCTCTGTCTTCCGGGCCTCCGCCACGAGCATCTCCGCGCGCTGGTCGTAGGCCCGGCCGTCGAGATCGCCGTAGAGCGCTGCGTTCCCGAAGCCCGCGCACAGAAGAAGCTCTCTAAGCTCCGTCCCCGCGTAGAGCCTTATGGCGAAGGACTGTTCGTATACTGTGTTATCTTTTTGAGCCCTCCACGCGTTGCCGAGTTTTTCCCAGTCGCCGACCACGCTGTAGCGCGCGCTGGCCATCCAGCCGTCGCGTTCCACTGTTTCCGACTCGACAAAGGCGCGCGCCGCGGTCTCCTTTCCGATCGTTTCGAGCACGAAAACGCCGCCCGCCGCGAGATTCTCCCGGCAGCGCCGCAGAATCAGCGCGTCATCGTCCGTATCCGCAAAATATCCGAAACTCGCCCCCAGATTGACACAGAGCGCGAATTCGCCCGGCCTCCGGAAGGAGCGCCCATCCTCGTGGATAAATTCTATCTCCAGATTTTCGGCGGCGGCGCTTTCCCGCGCAGCCTCAAGGTAACTCTTGGTGATATCGACACCCGTCACCGTAAAACCGCGGCGCGCAAACGCAAGACTGTGTCTTCCGACGCCGCAGCACAGGTCGAGCACCTTCGCGGGCGGCGCAATACCGGAGAGGGCGATGATTCTCTCGACCTCGGTATCGGCCATGGTCCAGCGCGTTTCATCGAACATGAAGGGCGCGAACTCGTCCCAGAAGCTCTCGTCCTGAAACCATTCCCGCCCGGTTCGGAAGGGTGTGTGCTTTAATTTCCTGTTATGAATAGACTTATTCACAGTGCACCGTAATCCATGATGAGCGACATCGCGTAGGCGACGATATCCATATCGAGTTCGTCCGCGCAATCCGAAACCAAATCGCGAATCTCGCGCCATTCCGAGAGCGTGAGAGGCGTTGCGTCATATTGCCTGAGCAGCACGCCGGCAAAAGTGGCGATGACCAGGGGCCCACGCGAGGGGTTTTCCCTGAGTTTTTCGTCGGTCAGGCCGATCAGTATTTCTCTTGTCGGGCGAGGAATCGCCGGCAGGGCTCTCTCGAGAGCCTTCGATATCTCCCGCGTCGTCCAGCCGCGGGCAGCGAGCTCCGATAGTGCATCGAGAAGGTCATTCATCGCTTTTACTTCAGGTTTCATGGCATATATCTCCCGCTCGTCATTCATATTATCGACAGCCTGGGGCCCTCTCTCAATCCTGAGTATCTGCTTCAGGCCAATGCGATGAGGAGCACGATTGCATCGTAGAGCGCGTGCCCGAGCGCGAGGGAGTGAAGGCCATACCCGCGGAATCTCAGGCTCGTATAGAATGCCGCGAGCAGGCCCGCGAACGCGATGCCGAAAATTCCCTGTGTATAATGGGAGAGTCCGAAGATGAGGATCGAAACGATCGCGGCCGTGCTGATGGGAGTGCCCGCCTCGGCCAGCCCGTCGATCAGAAAAAACCGGAAAAACAGCTCTTCCGCATACCCCACGGAGACGCTCGACACCAGGATGAAAGGCAGCAGAATCAGCCCCGAACCGTGCTGGTACTGAATAAAAAGAGGGTTCGACAGACCGCTCAGCCATGATGCCGCCATGCCGATTCCCGCGCAGCCCAGGCTGAGCAGCATCACGGAGAGGGCCCTGTGCAGCTCTGGACGCGACGGAAGATGCTCAAACGCCCGTCTCCATCGACTCACCGTAAAAATCGACATCTGGGAGGCGATGTAGAGCACGAATACGATCCGGACGGTATTCTTGAGCGCGCTGACGATGAACCACACGACCGAGAAGGCGGCAGGTTCGGGTATGGAGAAGATAATATCCGCCCACACGGCGATATAGGCAAGAAAAATTGCGATATATGTGGAAAATCGCTTTACGAAAAGCTCGGACATGTCTACACCGCACGATACTACGAAAGCCTTGGAATGTCACCTCACTTTACCGGCACATTCTGCTGTGCTGTTTGTTCTCCGGCGTTTTTGCGCACACATGTGGGAGTTGTACCATATTTTCTTTTGAACGCGATTATAAACGATGACGCGCTGCAAAACCCGACCTTTTCGGCAATCTGTTCTATAGTGTCTGAAGTCGAAAATAAGCTGTGATATGCCGCCGAAAGCCGAAGATCCAGAACATATTGATAAGGTGCTATGCCCGTCAGTTCTTTAAATTTATAACAGAAATGAGACAGGCTCATGTGAGCCATATTTGCCATATGATGGAGCGTATTTTTCTCTGCATAGTTTTCCTGGAGGTAATGGCAAACAATCTCAATTCCTCCTTTTGCGGTACTTTTCTCTTCGGTTTTCAGCATGCTCAACAGCTGCATGATGCGCGCCGAAATTTCCATTTCCGAATATGGGTGGCTGGATGCAAGATTGCGAATAAGTGTTTCAAACTCTATGCTGAACAATTCAGATACAGGGAACGCCTGCGTTTTGTACCGTTCCCAGATGTAGGCAAAATATGCATTCATCATGGCACCGTTGAAGTGCAGCCAAAAAATATTGCATTTTTCTCTGTTATAGGCCTCATAGTGGTGGGGCATCTTCGTTTCAATGATACAGGCCTCACCGGTGTTCACCTGAAAATCGCCGTGGCCCGTGTGGAGCTGTATTTTGCCTTTTACCACCAGCAGCAGCTCATAGTGTAAGAAAGATGTCCTGCCGCGGAAATAATCCCCCGTATATTCGCCGTACCCACTGATTTCAGGATAGAAAAACAGTTTTTTCCCCTTGTCAGTGGATATATGGATGTGGAAATATTTCTCTACCAATGTGTCAGTCTCACAATATCGTTTCATCATGATGCTCTCCTTTCCAGTATAAACCTTAAAGCATCTGTCTGTATAATCAGAAGATTACTATATTTTTTCATTAGAATACATATTGATAAATTCAGGTATACCATTTAATATCGAATATTATTAAATTTATTTATTGAAGCTACATAAATTAAAGACTGAGCTTGAATTGTCGGTCTAAAAGGTTGCTGTTTATGCATGTAAAAGAAGAAATTGATATTACTGATGTACTAGTACTCGGAGGAGGAATCAGTGGCACAATGGCAGCTATCGCAGCCGCCCGGTGCGGCGCTTCGGTGCTTCTCATAGAGAGAGATGGCTGTCTCGGAGGCAATATGACAGCCGGAGGCGTTGGCCCTATGGCCACCTTTCATTCCGGCAGTAAACAGATCATACGCGGTCTTATGCAGGAACTCATTGACCGGCTTGTTGCAAAAGGCAAGTCTCCGGGGTATGCCCCCGATGCTTCAAATTTTGTCGCTACTGTTATTGCTTTTGACGCGGAGGCAATGAAGGTGGAGCTGGAAAGCATGCTCCTGGAGGCAGGCGGGCGGATTCTGTTCCACACCATGCTGGCAGATGTCTCTAAGGAAAACGACACTATCACTTCGATTACCATATGCAACAAGGCCGGACTCTCAAAGCTGAGGGCGAAGGTCTATGTCGATGCAAGCGGCGACGCGGATTTGTCGTTCTCCGCTGGTGTGCCCTGTACCTTCGGCAGGACAGAGGATGGCCTCTCGCAACCCATGGCCATGATGTGCAAATTTTCCGGCGTCGATACAGAGAAGCTGCGTACTGCCATGATCAATGATGAGGCCAATTTTGAACGGATGCACCGGAATATCGATTTACTTAAAAATTCCAACTATATCTCTATTGCGCAGGGCTTTTCCAGGGAGGTCGCCCTCGCGACGGAACGGAATGAACTTCATATCCATAGAGCAGATATCGCATTTGCGGAATGCGGCAGGGGTGGAGAATTCATTGTCAACGCTACCTGTATTCTCCATTATGATGCCACGGATCCATCCGATCTCAGCATGGCGGAAATTGAAGGCAGAAAGCAGGTCCAGGAATTGGACCACTTCTTTCACAAATATATCCCCGGATTCGAACATGCCATTTTGACCGGCAGTGGGTCGCATATCGGGATTCGCAGTTCCCGACAGATCCGTGGCGTGTATACATTGACCCAGCAGGACATATTGGAAAACAGAACTTTTGATGACGTTGTCTGCTACTGTGCATATCCTGTCGACATTCATAGCCCCGCCGACGGCCATATGCAGGTGGTTTTCCCGAAACATAAATTGCTGGCCTCAGTGCCCTTTTCCTGCATGGTCACCAACGAGATCGCCAATCTTATTGTGACGGGCAGATGTATATCCGCAACCTTTGAAGCACAGGCCGCCGTACGTATTTCCGCGACAGTGGGGGCGATGGGGCACGCGGCGGGGGTGGCTGCCGCCTATGTGGCAAAAACCGGCTGTGCCGCAAAAGATGTCGATATTAAAGCGGTCCAGACGACACTTTTGGATCAGGGGGCCTACCTTGGGTTGTGATGCCTAATGCCACGGGCGTTGCCCTGTGGCGTTTTCCGCATAATGACGATGGAGAAGGAGGTTAGACGATGAAAAACAAAAGACTGGTTTTGCTGCTTTTGGTCGGCACTATGCTGTTCTCCTTGTGCGCGGCAGCATATGCGAAGACCACGGAGATTGTGGTGTGGACGTTCCTGAACCCTGCAGACAAATCCGGCCGGGGGAAAGTTCTTGCCGACCTGATCGCCAGGTACAAAGAGACTTACCCCGACGTAAACGTGATCGTGGAATCCATGCAGTGGGATACCATTGGAGCGAAATTCCTCGCGGCCCATCAGACTGGTACCGCTCCCGACGTTATCTTCTGCCTTTCTTCGTATTTCGGCGAAGCCCTGAAGGTCGGCGCTTTGGAGCCTTTGGATACTCTGTTCCTGTCTCGTTGGACTGACAAACAGGTTGCCGACATCAATGATTCCCGCTTTCAGATGGGAGTTACCAAAGGCCGTCATTATCAGGTTTTTATGTTCGCCAACGTCTCCGGTATTCTGTACCGCACCGACATTTTCAAAAAATTTGGTATAGACCCCGCAACCTTGACGACCTGGGATGCCATCACCAAGGCTGCACAGAAGATGACCTATGTGAATAAAGACGGTATGCAGGTTTACGGCCTGGGTGTGGGCCTGAGTGAGAGTTCCGCCGACAGCAGCGTGCTCATTGCGGATACCCTCTGCAGATACGGCAGCGTTGTTGACTCAAAGGGGCAACCTGTATGGGCGGAAAGCCAGTATTCCAAAAGAGCCCTTCAATTGCAGGTCGATATGATTAAGAGATACCGCATCATGCCTGCCAGCGCCATCACTTCCACTTCCGACGAGATTTATTCCGACTTCGCGGCGGGGAAATACGCCATGATTTTTGGCGGCAGTACCCGATTCGGCACTATTCAGTCTCAGTGCGTATTCGACCCTGCCGATTTCAGCATCATGCCCTATCCTGCCGAAGATGGGTATAAGTATACCGCGTATGTTTCGGGGTGGAACGTCGGTGTGTGGTCCGGCAGCAAGCACAAGACCGAGGCCGGTCGCTTCATAGAGATGATGGTTTCTCCGGAATTCGACAAGAAATGGGTACTCGAGGGCAGCCAGATTCCTCTGCTCAGCTCCACCAAGGATGCCCTGAAGGATTACTTCTCGGAACCGCGCAAGGCTTTCATTCCCAAAACCATGGTACTGTTGAAGAATGCGGTGTCGGATGATACGGAGCATGTCACCACAGGCTACCGCTCTGATCTGAATCGTGCTGTGCAGTATGTCTACGCCGACGGTTACTCTGTTGAGACCGCCCTCACCAAAACCGCACAGGAATTCCTTGCCTCTACCGGTCAATGACAGTTCGGATCTTTTCTGCAGGCGGAAACCAAGGCCTTTTCGCCTGCAGATACTACTTCTGTGAGGCAGATCTGTGAAACGTTCAGATAAATTATTCCCATACGTACTCATGACGCCCAGCTTGGTCATAATCTTTCTTGTTCTGATACTGCCTTTGTTTTTTGCCGTTTATTGCAGTGTTTTCAACGCCAAGGCAATGAGCTTTGACAAGTTCGTAGGGTTGGACAACTTCATCAAAGTACTGACCAACGATATCTATCGGCGGTCCCTGTATAAAACATTTCTGATCAGCGGCGCCAGCCTTGTCATTTCATTGGTGCTGGGGATCGCTTTTGCCCTGTGGACGCACAAGTACGGCGGCTTTATCGCTTTTTTCATCCAGATGCTCGTTCTGATCCCATGGGTCACCTCTCAGGTGGTCGGTGCCATGCTCTGGAAATGGTTGCTCAATGAAGATGTTGGCCTGATCAACTATGTTATCGGTAAATTGGGCGGCAGTCGTCTACACTTCTTCAGCAATGAAACTGTCGCCATGGGGATGCTCATATTCGTCATCGCATGGAGGACGATTGGCTATGCCATGGTCAATGTATTGGCCGGCCTGAAGGGCATTCCCCAGGCGGTCGAGGAGGCGGCCATTATAGACGGCTCCAACCGTTGGCAGAAACTCATTTACATCCGTCTGCCGATGGTCAGGACTCCGATCCTGATTTCCACCATCGTTATTGCCCTGTCCAACATCAACAATTTGATAGTTCCTCTCGCGTTGACCGGCGGAGGGCCGGGGACTGCCACTTCTGTTATTACGATCCAGATATATAGACTTGGCTTTACTAATTTGCAGTTCGGTCTGTCCAGCGCCCTTTCTCTCATTCTGTTCGCAGTTACGATCATTCTGTCTATTGGCTATGTACGGGTGATGAAATATGATACTTAACCAGCGCAATCATCTGAAGAACAAATCCCGGGCACAGCTGAACAGCCTTTCCCTGTTTCTCAAAGTATTTGAAATACTGATGTTTGTCCTGCTTGTTCTTGTCAATCTACTCCCGTTTATCTGGGGTGCCATCACTTCACTGAAGTCCTCAAGGGAAGTGCTTTCCTTTCCGCCCAAGCTTTGGGGCTTTAAGCTGAGTACGGAACATTATGCCCGCGTATTTGCCGATACTTTTTTCGTCGGCATCAGGAATAGCTTGATGTATGCTATTTTTGCCATTGTAATCGGTGTTGTCGTGGGAATGATGGCGGCATATGCTCTGCGCCGCCTGCGTTTCAGAGGGAAAAGAGTCATTTTTATACTGATTCTCAGCTGCATACCGCTTTCCAGCGGCAGTGCGGCTCTTGTCGTACCGAATTATACTTTCTTTACCAAGCTCGGAATGATCAATACATGGTATATATTGCCTCTTATTTATCTCGGCTACAATCTTCCGATGGCGATATGGGTGTTGATGAGCGGGATGGAAATGGTGCCTGTTGAACTGGATGAAGCAGCCAAAATGGATGGGGCAGGCAGATGGTACATATTGTTCCGCATTATCTTTCCCGTCATGCTGCCCTCTATCGCTTCCGCGGCCCTGTTCATATTCCTTGGCGCCTGGAATGAATATGTGGTTTCGTCTGTGCTGGTGAGCAGGTCCTCTCTTTATCCCATACAGGTCAGTATCTACAATTACATGGGATATTATGGGGTGGAATGGGGCCCTTTGACTGCGGCAGCGACGGCGGCGGTGATTCCGACAATCATCGTGTTTGCCATGCTGGGTCGCATGATGATTTCCGGCCTTACTGCAGGCGCTGTAAAGGATTAGCGGGGTTCTGCCAAAAATTTAACTTGGAAGACGATATCTCCGAAACTGAAGCAGAAAGGCCGTTTTCTCATTCATTATAGAGATGAGTGAGAATAGGCGGTATCGCTTCGGGCGCTCAGCCGTCGTCAGGGTTCAAAGGCTGGTGCTCTCAAGGGGAGAGCCAATCTCTCTGGCCGCCCTCGGGCTCTGGATCGGGCTCGCATGTGGAGGAGGCGGGGTTCTGCAGCTGAGCTTCGCGATGGCGCTCGGTGCCTTTGCGGTGAGCTGGACGGGGCTGCGGGCCGGGGTGGGGAAGCGCGAACGCCTTCTCCTCTGTGCCCTCTGTACGGGATGTGCGCTCAGTGCGGGCGTGCTTCGGTTCCAGGCCCAGCAGGGCGCGCTTCCGTGCGAGGCGGCGCCTCGGGACGAAGGGGCTGCGCACGGCCTGCGAATCGATGCCTTTGAGGGGCTGCTCGGTATCGATTCCCAGACGACGGCGAGGAAAAATCGCAGGCTCGAGCTCAAAGTACAGGCCCTGGAGTTCGCCGGTCTTGATTTTCGGGTGCGCTGCGAGTGG